>JAABUK010000316.1_pt1 | contig 106688 bp, 139 predicted proteins | sample 5559141 | NCBI WGS metagenome assembly JAABUK01 (sample SAMN10711869, study PRJNA513367) | rock metagenome | isolation source: Antarctica rocks | place: Antarctica: Victoria Land, Pudding Butte nord | collected 2016-01-03
GCCTGCCTGTCACTGCCAGTCAGAGCGTCAGCCAGTCCCTGGCTTTGAGCCTCTGCTGCTTGACAGCAAGCTGTCTCTAGTGTAGGCAATGCACCTGCTAAGTACCCCACAGTACATGGAGGTGCTCTTGACGCTGCACCTGACCACTCCAGATCCTCCCTGCATCACACAGGCCTTTTGTGTTGTATCCCAGCAGCAGATGCTGCTCTGAGCATGGGGGTCAATTTGTGTATCCAACAGCCAAGCCCCCTGCAGTACACAACTCAAGGCATGATCATCATCAGCAGCTCATGAGTCTGCAACTTAGCAAAGATCAACATTGGTGTGTGCTGTGACTGAAACAGGCCACCCTGACAAGCATGGCCTGGCAGCTACTCCTTGCTTGGTTGCAACATTGTGCTCTGTGCAACGCCCATGGCAGCATCCAGATATGCAGCAGCAACCAGCACTGCAATGCTTTTCATAAGGATTCATGCATGGCATGCACGTACGTGACAGCAATGGCATGCAGATGGCAATGCCAGCAGCCCCACCTATACATGGTAGCGTTGGTCAGAGGTGCGCTAGGTACAAGCTCTGCCTTGGCTCTTCGATGCCTTTCAGCACGTTTTGTGGGAGCTGTGTAGTCAGCCTTTGCTGTGGTGGTGGCCGTGAAAGGCATGCTTGCCCCCAAAGGTCTTGACTTGTCAACCAAGGGAGCCTGCAGAATGGGCTTGAATGATGCATGTGTACACTGCAGCCACTGTGGTGGTGACTGTGAAAGGCATGCATTATATGAGCAGGGTCGCCTGCTTGTGAGCTGACAACTGCATTTTCCTAATCTCATAGAGCTCAGTCCATTGACTGTCTTCTAGGAAAGCAATCGCTGCCAGCTGTGTTTGTCAAGGCTTGCACCATTCATACATTGCAATGCTTAGACTACATAGCCAAAGCAGAAAGTCTGGCACATGCATACATCGTTCTGATGGCTGCAGCTTGCTGGTGATGGGCAAGAGGTGCATTGAAGCTGAAGAAGATCAACAGGTCAGCAGGAGACATCTGCACATCCATGCTTGCTATCTAGCCGAGATGCAATCGAAACATTTAAATCGCTGGCAAGGAGGCTGTGACTGAGCATTAACGCTGTGCCAACTAACGCTCATGCTCAGTGAGTGCATGACAGCTGATTGCGGTCACGTGCAAACTTGCACCACAGTTCACAAGGTCAGTCAATGCACATGAGCAAGCATGTTGCTATATGTGCATGCTGCTTTGGGGGGATAGCTTGGGCATTTTTTTGCATACAAGACTTTCCAACGCACTGTGGGGCACTTCTGCTAGCCTAGAATTGCAGTTGCATTGGTAAGTAAGAAACTGCATTGAAATCGATTACCTGGTGAGGATGGCCCCAGTCAGGGTAGTCCACACTGTTTAGGCTCTTGCCAAACCATGGATTCCCTGTTGGGTCATACTGATTTCTAGCCACATTGACACGGCTCTTGTTGTCAAAAGCCGTCAAGGAGATGGGCTGCATCACAAGGGCAGAAATGTCATCATCTTGTCGCAACATCAACATGCATGATGGAAAACACCATTGGAAGAGCAGATGTGTTGCATGCAAGCACTGATAGTTCTGCTGTGTACCTTCTTGATGTATGTGTTGCTGTATACAGTCTCTGCAGTGAACCTCCTCTCCGGCATCAAAGGACGCTCAGGTGCTCTGGCTTTGATGGTACTGCAGTGCTGAGGTGTATAGTCGAGCTTGTTGCTCGTGATTGACCCTCCCAGCAGAGGATCATGATGAGCGGCAAAGTCGAGCAAGGTCTCGCCTGCCTGATAGTCCTTGGTCTTGCCTGTCAGGACAGTCGTAGGCAGTCAGATCGAAGCACGGGCTACGCCAGACATCCAAAAGATTGCAACATCGTCGACCAAAGCTGAAAAAGACCACCTGCAGCGCGCAGTTTGTCTCGTCGAGCTTGCTGCCGCAGCAGCTGCTTTCTATAATACTCTTTCTGGTATTCCGAGAGCGGGTTGCCTTCCGCCCAAGCCAGCACTTGCGCAGGCTGCAGCACAGCATCCCATGTGACGATGAACGACGTTCTGGGTGGGTTCACACTGAAAACAGCGCCCAAGGCACACAACGAGGCAGGGACGCAGCTTTTTTTGGAGTCACCTTTGAAGAAGGATGCGGCATGCTTCTCCACAGGTGAAACTTCAAGGGTTGGCTTTGCAAACACCAACTAAACCACAAGCGTATACATTACAGCAAGCTCACGCTGCAAACTGTCTTGACGCGCCGAACGATATGCCTCCGGGCCAAAGCTTCGAAAGCATTTGCCCTAGCGTATAGCTAAATTCAAAAACCCTAATCTGCCAATCAGCGCAGCATGGACATGCAGCATGGACATACATTGTGACAGCGACGGCTTCCATCGGCGAACATTTGACTGTCGTCGCAGATGCAAGCTAAAGGCCGTGTGGTGAATAAGCGGCCGTTGAGCCGACGTTTGGTACAAATTACGATCGCAGTGCTTGCAAGTGTGCAGGCGTTTCGTCAAGTATCCCGACTTCCATTTCTCTGCAGGTCTTTCTCGAACTCGAGCGCGATACAGAACACGATCTGGAGCTCCTTCTGAAAGCATCGACAGATCCGGTAGGCCAGTTTTGCTACATCTTGACTGGCGTTACGTTGTGGCATGCACGGTACTAATGACCATTGTGGCCTGCAGGATGGACTGAGCGACAGCCAAGTTCACAGCCTTCGTGACATAGTCAAGTAAAAGCTCATGCTACTCTTATGAATACTATCAAGGCATTCCTTGTTGCTGGCTCACAAGTCTTGCAAACTGCTGGTTTGACTTTGCGTGGTCAACAGGGTTGGAGATGTCATTTTAGCCACTGGCACCTTGGAACCAGGCACCAATACTCTCAAGGTCTCAAGCCTTGACGTCATAGAGGCATGGAAGACAAGCCATGTTGGCATCAGCTTTGTCCCAAAGCTGCTTCCCTCACTCCATCCAGAGCTTATTCAAACTGTACCCTCAGGTCACCAACTTCAGCCATTGTGCTGCTATGCTGATGACATCTCCTGATAATCACAACCACCCAAGCAGGCAGCTGAAGTACAAGCCAACAGGTTTACATGAAGCATCGTTGGCTTGTAATTCAGCTGCCTGCTTGGGTGGTTTGTGAACCTGTTATTGGTTGCTGGTCAATATCGTGGCACATCTGCAGGTCATAACATGCACACAGATGGAAGTTACACCACTGTTGTACCCAACGCAAAGCACTGCCCTCAGTTGCCTGAATCTCCACGGATCCTGTGCAAATACTGGGTCAATGCTGGCAAGTGCCTGAGGGGCGATTCGTGCCAATATAGGCATGTGCAACCTGCTCAGCTTCCAGAGCTAAGAAAGGGCTGGGTTGCAGCAAGGTACATTGCTCCCTGAACAATGCATTGCATGTGCAATGTGTTACGAGCATGCTCTTGCTGCAGCAGTTCCCTTTGGTCCCATGCCTTTTGCCTTTTGCTGTGCCCAGCTCCTGCCCATGGACATTGTTCGATCAGCTGCAGTACAATGCTTAATGCAACAAAAGCATGGGCGCAACAATTTGACAACAAAACATGCCTGCAGCAGCAGAGGTTACATCCTGGTGACACACTGCTAGCTTCAGCATTTTATACCTGGGCAGCCTGGTACAATACTTGGCTTCTCATCAAATTGACAGCGCAAGGTGTAGTCTTTTCTTTTCTTTTCTTCAGCGTTTCACGCTTCTGCAGACGGCGGCACAAGCAGGAGCTGTCAAGTGAAGCGGGCAATCCTCACGGCTTTGATGCAGCCAAGAAATGCCAACGGGCCAGTGTCTTCTGTGACTGGCTCATTGCCACATTTGGCAGGTATCTTGCTCATGCCACCAGCCATTGTTCACTGTCCAGCAATGCAGTGCTCTCTAAGGAGAAGTGCTAGCTGCTGCTGGCAGGCACAACTTTGTTTTGGTATGTTTGACCAATTGCTGATTACTGCCGAGCGTGTATTTGTGCCTGAGGGGTTTGCCATCAATGCTAACTTTTGAGATGCTGTCTTGCCTTTGTTGACCATGCAAATATGCCCGGATCTGATCACGCACCAGTGCGCAGGTGCATCTATGTGACCATGATCATATGCCAGCAGATGCCTGACATAGAGTTGCGTTATCAATGAGCACCACATGGATTACCACTTGCATGTACTTGTATTTGTTGTACAGACATCCTGTCTAATTGTGAGCTTCCTTCTGTGTGTGTGAGTGAGGTGCTCAGTCAGGGGAGTGGGGTCCTGGATATAGCAGGCGGCAGGGGTGATGTCTCCTTTGAGCTGCAAACTGTTCGAGGCATCAGGTCAGCACCCACCTCCTTTTCATCAACCCACGGCCATCAAGCATGTCTGCCAAGCATGTCTACCAAGCATGTCTACCAAGCATGTCTACCAAGCATGTCTGCCAAGCATGTCTACCAAGCATGCCTTGCAAGCCTGTCTGTTGAGCATGTGCACCGAGCCTGTGTAGACAGCATTGCCAGCAGTGTTGTTGTTGTGTGGCAACTCTGGCAGGACATGCTCTATCCACACCTCTTCCTAAGCCTGTATATTCTGATACCATCCCATACTCTTTGCATACGTCCTGTCACAGACGTGTCTTCTGCTGTTAAGTAGCACTACTCATCATTGCTATTTTCCAACACCTGCATCTTTCTATCAGGTGCACTCTGATAGACCCGCGCCCACAGAAGCTGTCCAAGTCTCAGAGGAAGTGGTTGCAGCACTTCAAACAACAGCCCTGTGTTGCAGCTGGGACTGAAGTCAGCAGCAACACTGCACCAGTCAACTGCAGTGAAGCAGAAAGCCCTGCTGCTGGCCAAGGCAATGACCCACCAGCATCAAGTGATAGCAGCCCTAGTGAGTCAGCATCCACAGCTGCCAGCACCAGTCAAAGTGCGTCCTGTGCAGCTGCCAATCACCCTCCTGATCACACAGCTGCTCAAGAACATTTGCCAGCATCTGTATCGGCATTGCGGCCTATTGACCAACCAGCATCAGATGGCAACCTCACAGCAGCAGATGCTGGAGCTCACGCAACATATTCAGACTTGCAAGACCAGGTTTTCAAAGACATACCAGTGGACAGTTGCAGTGCACAGCCTGCCAGTTTTGAACCAGCGCTGGCTGATCCCCAGCCACATCCTGCCAATCCCCAGCCAGCGCCTGTCAGTCCCCGGCCTGCGCCTGACGACGCTGTGATGGCATTCAGCAGACATGGACCTGCTGCTGCTGAGGTGGCAAGCCTCACACATGGGCCACATGGTGATGAGGGGCATACATCACATGGGGGTGGGGTCCAGAACAGCAGAGATGATCTGCGAGGCAGTCTGAGTCAGCAAATACAGGTGACTGCAGTTTATTAGTCAGTGCATCAGTGCAAATTAAAGCCACACCGATCTTGAGTTGTGCTGCAGACGCAATGCACATTCCATTCTCGAGATGCTGTGTGTTGCATTGGCTGTGCACGCTGATATTTAGGTTTGTAGAGGAGGGTTTGGGGTCCTCTGAGCAGCTCTGCATGTGCATCAGAAGCAAGCTGCACCCATATTGTAACGAGGTGTGGGGTCGCACCGCTGCACCCCACTTTTGCATTCAGCGATTGTCATGTCAAGTTGCTGCTGACTCAGAGGTTCTGAAGGGCTCTAAAACGAAATAGGTCGACAGAACTGAGCTGGTCTGCACAATCAGGAAAGCATCGGGCAGCACGTACTTGACGCACGTAATTTTGCTGCAGGCTGAGTTCAATGAAAGCTCCTGGTCAGATGGGACGCTGGTGAAACAGCTGCAGAGCTGCTCACTTGTACTTGGGCTGCATCCAGACCAGGCAACCGACAGCATTGTGGATTTTGCACTGCAGTTCAACAAGCCCTTTGCTGTGGTCCCCTGCTGTGTATTCCCAAGGTGGGTGTGTGCTATGGCTTGCCAGCTTTCACATGTTTGTGGTCTGTGACTTGCTTCTGTAGCCTCACTACAGTCTGGCAGTATGTCCAATGAATTGTGTGATGCCCTGCATATGAACTACATGGTGTCTTGGTAGGACTTCACCAAGTCGATCGACCTATGTCTGCGCCCTTTTGGGCATTCGCTTCAGCAGAACCTGTTGCTTGTGTCACTTTCCCGTGTGCTGATACATTATCTCATGAAACTCCAGTCGAAGTTTGCTCACAACTGTGCAGGCAGTTTCAGCATAGGCGAATATTCGTCGCAGGTGCAGCTGATCAGCCTGTATTGACACATGCTGAGTTGGTCGAGCACCTGTTACAAAAAAGCGCAGGATTAAAGGCCTATTTGCCTTTTGAGGGGATGAATCAGGTGGTCTACAGGTGTAAACCCTCAACATTCTAAGCCCTTTCATGCATGACAGTTTGCATAGGTTCACAGCATTGTTCATGGTGCATCGCACAACAAAATTGTTATGAAACATGTGCCTCATGAAGTTTGCTATCATGAAATGTCAACTGCATCCCATGCTATGGGTAGGGGAGTGGGCCAACACTCAATTCACAAAATTCCTGCGCAAGCTGCGTAAATCAGAGCAGCTGAATCAAAACTGCTGCAGGAATGCAGGGGAGTAAGCTGCATGTTGCACTCAAATGCACGCTGTCAGGTGCGCCACTCATTGCTGTGAAATGATCCTTGCTCAGTTGCGGAACATCTCAGCCACAGCTTTCTGGGCTGCAGCAAGAGCTGACTGGATAGCATCAACAGTGGAAGCGCTCATGGACGACATTGCCATGCCAAAGCTGTTGTCGCTAGCGCTGTCAGTAGCTGTGATCCACACTTCATTGTGCCTGTTGATCAGCTTCTGGGGGCCGTCATAAGTCGCATAAACAAAAGCACCATCCTTGAAGGACTTCTTGTCTTGGGTCAGGTCCTGACGCAGTTCTGCAGCCTCCTTTAGCACACTGCCACCAGTGCCGAAGCCACCAAACACCTACAGGTAGTGAGTCAACTAGGGTGGCAGCTTTACAGCTAAATTACAGGCTCACTATATAGATTGCAGGGAGTGGTACGAACTGCCACAACACTATGCCAACAAGAAGTGTATATGGCATGGAGATGCTTGCAGGCATACACACGCACACACTGCGGTGTAATTCTGCCAGCCTGAAGCAGCACTAACCTTGACATACACGGTGACCCCTGGTGCATCAACAATGTTGATCTCATCATCCTTTGGAGCAGGTGCCTCGCCCTGGATAGCATGTGGGATTCAGCATATGTGTGCACAGATGGAATGACACAGTTGCTCAGCAGCGCAGACTGTCACACTGTGTTGAAGCGCCAGGCACCATACCTGAAACTGCTGTGGGAGGTAGAAGGCAACGGTGTAGTTCTTCTCAGCTGTTTTGAAGTCAGCACTGGGCTTCACAAATGTGACGACTGGAGTGGTCATGCTGATCTTTGCATTGTCAACATTGTTGCCAGAGATGTACTTGAACAGTTTCTGCAGGAGCAAGTGAGTGTCAACACAAGGCCATCACCTGCCTGGTATGCAGAGCCTCCCAATAAAGGTGAAGATAGCATGGCCTACCGTGAAGGCTTTGGTTATGGCTACCTCGAAGTTGGACCCCTCAATAGTGGTTCCTACAAACTTGGCTGCAGAACACGAAAGGTTTTCAGTCTGTGCCCAACCGTGCACGAGACTCGCACTGTCGCATAGAAGCTCAATGTTGTAAGCCCAACATTGACGCGACAAACGTCGTCAACAGTGTGACAAAGACCACCGTGGCAGTGCGCGGTGAGAAGGATCAGGAGATAAAATATTGGATGGTGCGATAGGTCATAGGTCCTACCGCCTTCGTACTCGCGCAGCTGGTACTGGCTGGTGTTCTTCAGCAGTTTGAACGGGGGGCACTCAAGGCCGTGGCAGAAGGCAGCCCTAGATCGCTTGGGCTGATCAACCTTCCAGCTGATGCTATAGTCAAAGTGGCGAGAAAGCACAGAACGACGCTGGACATCCTCATGGTGGTCTTGGCTGTACGTGAACAGGATGCAAACTATGGAGCGAATTCTGCGACTTGTGTCCTACTTGTGTCTGGAAGAATCTCACAGCGTGTCACTACTCCTCATTACTAATTAGAGGAATATGCTAAATTGTGAGCCTCAAGTTCTATTTCGACCCCATTTCGAATCATAGTTGATTTCGGTCCTGGGAACTGGCTACGGCTTCCCAAGCTGTGTGACCTGTGTGCGTAGCTGCAGATAATCATGACCAGCTCCATTGTTGAACAGATGGCGATGGTGACACATCTGTGCATGCAGTAGACACTAACAGAGAGCGTTTAATCATTGCCTCACATTGCAATGAAGCACTCCAGACAACTGTGCCATACGACAGTCTCCCCTGAGTTGAGCCATTTGACATCATTGGTGCCTTTTGCAGCAGCCCAAGGCATGTTCCCCGTGTCTGCAGCATCAGCCATGCATGAAGCTAGACACCTGTGCTGATTACCATTGTGAGGCTGCTTTGCTTGCTGGTGTGCACGCTGACACCAACCTGGGATTCTTCTGTTGCTCACGTACAGATTCATCTCCCACTTTTGCTTGCGCTTGCCCTGTGAGGATTGTTGCCTCGATCATGTCAACAGCATCACACATTGTCTCTGGTGAATTAGCTGGACAGATGAACCTTTTTGCCCAACCTTCAATAGTAATGGTTACAGTCAAACACGCGATATCAATGTACATGCTGCTTAAGAGAAAGACTGAATAACTACAGAAGATCAGAAAAAAATATCAATTGTCCAACAAAAATTCTTGAATTAGCAAAAGCCTGCAGGTGAGACCATATATACAGTGTGCCAGGGATCTCTAGAGCTTCCACAAATTTCAATACTGGAGTGCATGTGCAGCACTGTGGATAAGTCTCTGTGTAGCCTCAGAAGTTGACTGAAGAGTCTTGACGGCAGTTGCAAAGCCCAAGGTTGTGCTGGATGCACTGTCATCTGCTGCAACCCAGATTTCATTATGCCTGTTCCACAGCTTGGTTGGAGGATCATACAGAGCATAAGCAAATGCCCCATCTTGGAAATAGATCTTATCCTGGATCAGATCCTGGCGCAGCGCCTGTGCCATCTTCATTGAATTGGTACCAAATCCACCAAACTCCTGTGGTGTTACAATACATACTTAATATGATGCATGATCTTCTATGCAAAAGTCATGCAACATGGCCTGAATGACAACGTTGATGTTTCAACTTTGCTTGACATATAGCATCAACCACTGATGAGTCCATGGGCCTGAGTGGTGTCACCATTGACTTGGTACAATGTACCTTTACATACAATTTGGCGCCTGGAACATCCAAGATGATGATCGCATCATCCTTGGGTACTGGTGCCTCACCCTGCACAATTTGTCAGCTTGGTGAGACTGTTTGCTGCAAACCTCTCAGCAGAGCAGAGGTGGGAACTGGTGCAAGGTGTGTTTGCAAGTGGACATGCAGATCAGAGCAGAATCCATATCTGCCATACCTGAAACTGCTGAGGCAGGTAAAAGGCAACTGTATAGTTCTTTTCAGCGGACTTAAAGCCATCAGTTGATCTCTCAAAGATGATGACAGGTGAAGTCATGTCAATCTTTGCATTATCCACATTGTTCCCAGAAATGTATCTGAACAGTCTCTGCATCCACACCAGATTTCAAACGCGAGAATAACACAGTCCTTGACCGTTGTTTAAGCTTATAGTGCAAGAGTATGGCTTTGGAAACAAGTAGACATGAGCAGAACTCACTGTGTAGCCTTTGGTCACTGCTGCACTTGCACCTGAGCCTTCAATGGTAGTCTCCACATATTTGGCTGCAGGGAAAACTGCACCTCAAGGGCACTGCCCACAAACTTGAACAGTACCAATTGCAGACTGTGTGTGAACAAGACCACACTACGTGTTGCCAGAAGTTTGCAATGCATCACTGCAGCATTAGGTCAAGCTGACTTACCATCTTCATACTGTCGGAGTTGGTATCGACTGTTGGCCTCGAGCACTGTAAATGGCGGGCACTCGTGCCCATGGCAGAAGGGAGGTCCATCGCGTACAGTGGGCCGATCGAGCACATTCAAGCTGATCAGTCTACTGGCTGAAGTACCCGTCAGGACAGCGGTGCAAAGGATAGCCAGCCACACTTGTGACATCGTCGTTAGTGTAATGCTCCCCTACGGCCTGCTCGCAAGAAAAGCGCTGCGCTGTGCTAGACCACGTCGCTAGACCAGGAAATGGTCCGAAACCAGGGTTTTTTTAATTTATCAGTCATCCTCTACCAAAGTGCTCATTACTAAGCGCCAATGTTCAGGCAAAATAGTTTTGGCACATCATTTTTCGAAATCCTACCGGCGACGGACACAAGCGCAAGCCTTTTCAAGACATTGCAACTCCTGTCTTCCGTGGAACATTTGATTGAACATCCAACGACAGATTCCTGAATTGCGTACCATCAAAAGCACTCCTTCAACCTGAAGTGCATGCCGACCGATGCCTGTATGCAAGCTGGTCTGCGTAAAGACTCGCTCCAAGATTGATTGTCGTGGCTCGTCATTTTTGGTCCAGCAGCAAAGATGGGCTTTGTGTCGTTCTCATCACGGTGTCAAACCTTTTCGACAAGGTCACAAGAGAAGCAACTCTGGTCGGCAGAGCCTGCAGTTGCTCTTGGTATGCCTGTTGTGGCCCCACGACCGCTGCTTGCATGCTTTGGTCTATGCTGGTGTATGCATCTGGCCAGACTAAAGTTCGACTCTGACCGGCACGGTAAACCAACATACAGGATCAGACACAGAATCGATACATCAGCAGTGGCTAGATGACGCGGCTGGACATGCATGCAGGCCGTGGCTGCGCCTGTCACTGAAGTGAGCGGTACACAATCAAACGACTCACCCACTTTGAAGTTGGACAAAGGGTCACAAAAGCCTCGTGTAGTCATCTTGGGGTCTGGTTGGGGAGCAGTCAGCTTTATCAGAGATCTACCCAAGAACATAGGGTGAGGCAAAGACTTGTTTGGTTGCACAGACCCCATCAGCGATCCAGTGTTCAAGACTCACTGTCTTGCTATGGTGCTGCAGAGACAAATATGATATTGTTCTGCTGTCTCCACGAAACTACTTTCTATTTACTGCTTTGCTACCGCAAGTTGCAACTGGCAACCTGGAAGAGCACTCCATCATTGAGTCCATCAGGAAGATTCTGGGCAAGAAGGTACTCAAACAATGCATTCAATGCAGAGCCCTACTCTGTCTGATTTGCCTAAACACTGAGGCAGGTGGTTCCTGATGTTGTCACTCATTGTCTCTTTCACATACATCGAGTAGCTCTGGAATGAATTTTCAATCAGGAGAAATACTCTGGCTCAAATCCATGATGTTGAAAGTGCAGGGCACCTACTTTGAGGCTGCTGTCACAAACATAAATGCCTCAGAACGAGCGTTGACAGCCAGGTTTCCCTGCCATGCTGGCCTTGAAGAATTCGAGTTCACAGTGCCATATGACATCCTCATATACTCTGTTGGCTCCAAGGTCAACACCTTTGGCATCAAGGTACATACCATTCAGCCTAGATCATGAAGCGTAAACTGTGATTGAGCAGTACACATCGTCTGTTTTGCTCAGAGCTCTGAGCTTGACATGAGCTCTGACCTCATGTTACAGTGGCCAGCTAAATATGGCATGCACACATGCATGCAAGCAGCACAGCCCTTACAGCTGGCAATGTGTGCCATGCCAACAGGTCAAAATCTCTAGGGTATCAGCTGCTGCTTGTGCCAAATCATGAGGCAAATTGCAGTGTGCGTGATTTGTTACAATGCTCTTGTGGGCTGCATGCAGGGAGTGCAACAGTATGCTTTCTTCTTTAAATCCATAGCAGATGCGCACAACCTCAGACAGCGTGTCTGTGAATGCTTTGAGCGAGCTGCTCTACCCACAATCACTGACCAGGTATGTCAAGTTCGTGTGTATGAATGATTTTCCCCGAGAAGAAGTGCATATGCAGGCACAATCTGCATGCAAACTATTACTGTGCTTGCAAGTGAGTCCTGCTCCTTGCATGCTCAAGGCATGTGCCCATTGTGACATATTGGGAGGCAACATGAAGAGATAAGCATCATGCAGCACCACCACCTGCAGAGGCTGTACGTCACAGTGTTGAAATTCAAGGTAAAACTCCTGAAACAACACATTATTTAGTACATTACATTATGTCAATACAAAAGAAAAAGAAAATTTGGGATGGAAAATTGGTATGGTCCAGCTTTGGTTGCATTGCATACCAAACTACAACATCACTGCCTCAAAACACGGAGCTCGAAGCCGTTCTCAAGGTTGCAAGGGAGCTGTCATCAGTGCTGCAAACAGCCACTGATGAACAAACCTGTCTGCAGGAAAGGAAAAGGCTGTTATCCTTTGTGGTGGTGGGCGGTGGCCCAACAGGCGTGGAGGTGGCAGCTGAGCTGTATGACTTGGTACGAGAGGAGATGGGTCAGTATTATCCCCACATATGCAAGGATGCTAAAGTGAGGCTGGTAGAGCTGCAAGACCATGTGCTGAGCACCTACGATCGCAAGATCTCGGAATACACTTCCAAGCTCTTCAGCAGGCATGTGCTTGATGACACCTGGGATGCAGTTTTGGGAGTACTCTGTTGTTGCTGACTGCTGCACGCAGCTACTTACCTTGTTGAGCTCTTGCCTGAACTCAGGGCATACCTTCAATGGACCTGCTCGGCCTTGCGCCCTGGTGCACTGGTGCAGAACCCATTGCAAACTGGACAGACAACATGTATTGCTGCACAGCTGCTTGTAACTGTCTTGTTGTCTCAAGGAGACTTTTGATCTTAAGAGTTAGCATCTGTGGCAAACTTGATGTGAGCCCTTATGCTGAGCTGTCAAACCCTGGCAGATCCTCCATGAGATGACACAGATCATGCGTGGCATGCCTCATGTGCAGCGCTGTATGCCCTCAAGCCCACTTCTTGTCGCTGCTTCAATGCATTGTATCCACCAGACAATCAGTTTATCTCTTTGTCTGCAGTTCTATGCAGTTCAACCACCGGACAATCAGTGAATCCCTTTGCCTGCAGGAATGGTGTAGAGGTCCTGATCAACACCAAGGTGGAGTCCATAGATGCAGACGCACTGACACTGGTCAGTCAGGGGAAGGAGGAGAAACACACTCAGACTGTTGCATATGGGGCCTGCGTGTGGGCCACTGGGGTTGCCATGCATCCCCTCACACACCACCTACAACAAGCCATGCCGCCTGGAACGCAATCACACAGCAGGTGCTACACATCACACTTCAGAACTCACATGATGCTGCAGAGTCTTGTAAATCATCTGTGCTGACTCATGGATGCTTTCAACTGTTCTGTGACAGCTAGCGCCAAGGTGTTGAGCAGCAAATGTGAGGGTCTGTGTAGCCTGATACCCTTGAGCCAAAGTTATATATGGAGATTTGCCAGCTTGTTCAATGTGTGACATGGTGACGTGGCCATGCACGTGCTTCTGCTGGCGCATGTCAAAACCTTGTCTTTTCCTATTGATCTTCACATTGAGCGGCATGACAGGCTTCCATCAGCAGGTCTGCATGCACTTGCACTGCTCCCTTGCTGGCACAGCAAGCATGTTACAGTGGTACACTATGGTGGTACACTATGTCATCTGGTGGTATGATGCAGATTGACAGTAACAGATGAGTAGCTGTGTGTGGTATGATGCAGGTCGATAGTGACAGATGAGTACCTATGTGTGGTATGATCCAGGTTGATAGTAACAGATGAGCACCTGTGTGTGGTATGATGCAGGTCGATATTGACAGATGAGTACCTGTGTGTGGTATGATGCAGGTCATTAGTAACAGATGAGTACCTGTGTGTGGTATGATGCAGGTCATTAGTAACAGATGAGTACCTGTGTGTGGTATGATGCAGGTCGATAGTGACAGATGAGTACCTATGTGTGAAGGGCAGCGATGGGACCATCTTTGCCCTGGGGGATGCTGCCACAGTGGAGCAAGCCAAGGCCCTTTCAAGAGCAAAGGTCAGTCTGTCACTGCCCTTTCAAATCCCTAGCGCCCATGGCATTTCTGAGTTCACACGTCCAGTGTATGGATGACATTTCTAAGATAAATGATTCAGGATTGAAAAGAGCTAAGACATCTCCCCAATGTAGAAACGCAACTTTTCCCCCCAGGCATTTGTGAGTTCAGATCTCCAGCGTAGGGATGATGTTTCTGAGTTAGAATAGACGTATTGGGATTTGAAAAGAGCCTTAAATGTCAGCCCTGAAACTCACTGCCCTGAGAAATTCCCTTGAGTGTCTGCCTGTCTTGTCTGCTTCCTGGTCTCTGCAACTGACCATCCATTGATCTGCTGCTCATTCTGTCTGGTTGATTGTCTCTGTCTGATTGACTGTCTGCTGCTGCCCTCCCATCAGCTTTGATGGCTCCCACATCTTTCATTCAACACTAGCTTGCATGTTTGTAGAGTATGTACATGATGCAACATCACCATGCATGACATGCAGGTCAACATTTATCCGGCCTTTTGATCATGCCAGTGTGCTGAGCATGACCAGATTCCAATGCTGGGTCTGACTTTTGGGTCAGGGACTTTGCGCAGCAGTGTGACTGGTGCAAACGTGCATACCTGCTGCAGGAGATGTTTGCAGAAGCTGACAAGGATGGCGATGGCATGCTGAGCTATGCAGAGCTGACGGCAGCCATGAAGCAAGCCAGCAAAGAGTACTCCCACCTCGAAGAGTATGCTCGCTACTTGGAAAGGTGAGCCGTCTGACTGCAGTCTTCAGCTCACATATCATGCAGGCAAGCCCAGCAACTGTGTTTTTGGGGCAAATGGCAATGCACCAGATAGACAAGAAGAAGCCATGTCTTCAGTGTGAACAATGACTGGCTTGGTGTCTTGAGCACCACCTGCTGGGAACACTTCATGCAACAACTGGCATGTGCACTCCTGTGTAGAACAGCATCCACACTCTCTGCAGCCTGCAAGGCAAGTATCAAGCCCACTCTTCCTCCTGCCCCCCCCTTTACCCCCCCTTCAACCATCATTCAGCATAACATCTTGTTCAAGGTGCCTCTGATACATGACTGCAGGAAAGGTGACAGCAGGCGATTTGGTCCCCTGGTTCAACGAGCCCTGGTGGGGGGTCCCACCAAGTCCTCTCAGGGGCTGCAGTGCCTGGAGCCCAACTGCCAAGTCAACCTGTCCCACTTTGAAGATCTGCTGCAGGAGATCGACAACACACTGCGCTCCCTGCCTGCCACTGGCCAGGTCACTCCTCATTCTTTCATGCACTCACTCACTCACTTACTCACTCACACTCACTCACTCACTCACTCACTCACTCACTCACACTCACTCACTCACTCACTCACTCACTCACTCACTACCTGTCTGCCCCCAAAGTCAGGGGTACGTACAATTCTTAATAGTTTCCGGTTGTGAAGTCTTGTTTCAGCAATCAGTGTACCAGACCTCTATATGGCGCTCAGCAATTGTGTAAGGTCAGCGAAATGCATTGCATATCTGATGGGCATCTGCATATGCATAGGACAATCCAGACAGCTTTACCTACTTGCATGGGTATAGCAGTCACCAATTCACCAGCGCATGCTTTGCGCAGTGAGCAGCTGTCACACCGCAAGGAGAGCCATCTTTTCCCTGTGAAAGTGTTCACTGATGCTTACAGCTCCTGTGACTGACAGGCTACTCTATGCCCACTGCTTTGCTGCTGTTGCTGCTGTTCATGATGCATCTCATGGCATCAGCCACAGGGATAACCAACACACCTCACCCTCGGGCTTCCCTCCAATTGGCACTCACAGCAGTACCCTTTTCTTTTATCTTCTTTCAGGGTTATGACAAGCTTGTGCTGCTGCTCCTTGTGCACATCTCATTGTCCTTGTGCTGCCTATGTCACACACTGATGGCAATCTTCTGCAGAAATTTCTGGTCCCCAAGGGACCAGGCATCAGGATTGCCACAAGTAGCACTGCACAACTGCCGAGCTGAGATTTGGCTAGACCCTGCTTTATAATGGCAGGATGATAATACCCCAGAGGCAAAGGCCAAGACCCACAGCCAAAACTCAAAGACTTAATTACAGTATCTGTGGGTGGACTGTAGTGTGGCCAGGTGATAGTGTTGAGCTTGCTTCCATATGCAGGTAGCCGGGCAGGAAGGCAGCTATCTGGCCAAGCTATTCAGCAAGCATACAATCAGACCAGGCCAGCCCATGCCTGCTAAGGCTCCCCTGTTCAAGTAGGCCTGCTCACCAAGCACCCACGCGTTACACATACTCTCCAACTGCAAATCTACCTTCAATGGACGAGTATGACAGCCGCACTGGCCCTGACAGCAACAGGTCTGCAAGTTCCTCTGAGCTTGACACATTTCAACGTGATCTCGCCCGTCAGCTGGCAGATGTTGACGAGCAGACCTTCCAAAAGGTGAAGCAAGCGATTCAGACTGTTTTGAATCAACGACAAGAGTCCACACACCAGCAAAGCCTCATTGAGGTATGCCACACACTGATGGTCGGTCACGCTAGCTATCCCTACTGTCTGAAGCCACAAGGCTTTGAAGCCAAGGGACGGACCAAAAAATTGTGTGCAGTTGTGTGCAGAGTGTCTATGTCAAGGTTGCTATGTCATAATCACTGTTTGTCATGTCACTCACACAAAATGCTAACCGCAGAGTGCCAAGGAGCGTGTGCAGCAAGCTCTGCATGGGTCTTCCATGACAGAGAGCGACGACAGTCGAGGTGCCTTCTCTACCATTGCAGATGCTGTTGCTTCAGCTGGCAATGCTATTGGCCAGCTCAGCAGTCAGATCTTGGGAGGTGGCGAGGTAAGACCAGCAGCAAGCACATGCACAGCCACACATCAGCCTGGCTCGCTTGTGTGTGTGTGTGTGTGCGTGCGTGCGTGCGTGCGTGCGTGCGTGCGTGCGTGCGTGCGTGTGTGTGTGTGTGTGTGTGTGTGTGTCACTAAAGGCCTGTGCTGTGTGCAGATTCAAGGACAGGTAGCTGATGAGGAGGCAGGACTGAGAGCTGGGGAGGCAGTGCAGCCTGTCCGAGACTGGCAGCAGGGCAGACAGTCTACTCAGGGCTCAACTGGCTCAACCTACACCCAGCAGGAGCAGCAGACAGGGCCACAAGGCTTCTTCAGTCGAGAGTCAAAGGCTGCTCAAAATGCTGGCCCTGGCAATGAAGTCTCTGCATCTCAGTATACTAGTGAGGCTGGCAACTGGACCACGGGAGACACTGGGAACCAGGCAGCACACTCTTACCAGAGGCAAACCTCAGACCAAGGAAGGCGTGCGCAAGAGAATCAAACGAATCAGAGCACCATGCAGACCTTCGACAATCAGAGTGTAAGTCTCACTCTCATTGTGCCTTCAGCGCTTGTTCGACCCTGGTCAACTTGTATGCAGTCTTCAAACTGCATGCAATCCAAGACGCATTGTAAAGGATTGAGATCAACACTTCAAGCTCATGATAACACGGAGTGCCTCAGTATGCTCGAATGTATGACCTGTGCTTTCAAGCCAGGATGTCTGATGAGCCACAACTGGCTTCACACCCCAGACTGCAAGGTATCAAATGAAATGAATATGAAGGACTGCATGAGCCAAGGCTGAGAAATCAGCTTTTGTCTTCACAAGAAGTCAAACACTGCTAGACCCCTCGTACTTTTGTAAAGCTCAATGGCAGGTGCCGCAGCATATCCACAATCTTTGTAATGTGCTACAGGGGAACCCTGTGGAGGTATTTTCAAGAAGTAGTCAGCGCCAGAGTGAATCCAGCAGTCTGCACGGTGATGCACAAAATGTTGGGCTGGAAGAAGCAATGAGAAGAGCAAGGCGCCCTTTCTGAAGATGCATTACACAGTGTACCAGAGCGGATGTCAAAAGGGCGTACAGTAAGGAGTCAGCAGAAACCTCTAGGTCCCAAAACATGTCAAAATATTGGGGGTGAAAAAAAATCGTTGAAGTGCTTTGTGAATCTGGTTCTGGTAACTATCACTTTTTACAACACATGCGTTGTGACCTGACCTTTCACTTTGTGACCTTGACAACGTCAACATGCAATTGCGCAACAGGAGTAGAACATGGCGCAAAGCAGAAAGCTGACAAACTGTGAGGACTGTGCAGCCACATGAACTGCTTTGTTACTACACTGAATGACTGGGCCTGCCCTCTGAGAACAGCTGCACTGGACAGGACTGCCCTTTGAAAATAGCTACTCCCGGACTGTTGAGGGTTTCAGTAAAACAGCTGGCTGTGACACACTATACCAGGCCAGAAATTCGAGCAACCCAGGTTTGGGTGGGGCCAACAATCAAGGGAACAGGCTGACTTCACGTAAGCACGTGAAGCCCCGAAAGGTCGGAGCGAAGATCAGCAACGACATCATCTGCGGCAACGATAGCAGACAGCATTGTCCTGAATCATTTGGTTTCGTGTTTGATATTCTGATCAACCAGCATCGTGTGCCACAAGCCAGCTATATTGTCTGGTATCAGTTTGCATGCTAGCTTGCAAAGTAGCTCGCTCGACGTCAGTGCTCGAAAAGTCTGCAGAGCTACATGTATCGTGTAGAACGTATGCCGCAGCTGCAGCTGCATGCCTACGAACAGCCGAGACAGAGGGGCAGTCTCAGCTTTCCGCTGCACACGAGCGCCGCTTGCAGGAAATGTATCGGGCAACTGGGGAGGCACAGCCAATGATACAGCAAGCTGCAGAGCGTAAGACATACTTGCCATCAGCTGCAGAAGTTGCAGACAGGCTAAGCTCGAGCAAGGGTGCCAGCTTTTCTGGCACTACTTCCACAACAGATAGTAACACTGGTATTGACTGGCGAGAAGCTGTGGCAGTATTGCAAGCTCAAGACCGGCAGAGATTACAGCAAAATATGCTAACTGACACCTTTAGGTGAGACGTCCTTGTCAAACTGACTGCATCTCAAGCCTGCAATAACCTCAAGCCTCAAGCCTTGCTTTTTGAAACATACCGTATCGATCACAAGTGTTGACAATATTCAGGCGGCAACATACTTACCTGAGGATATCTTTGACAGAGAAGTGCAATTTGCGCTGTATGTACTGCATGCCTGAAGAAGGCACTGATCTTACCCCCAAGGACGATCTGCTGACAACCACTGAAATCTTGCGTTTGGTAAGTCCATGTCCTTGCATCAGGAACTGCTTACTGCCTTCGGGCAAGTTGCCTCTCCTAGTGCAGTTCTGACCATAGAATCATCATTGCACAAGCACATCATAAGCTGATATTCACATCACAACCTCCCTGTGTGACACCTTGGTGATTCGTGCACACAGTCACTGATCTCTTCTTGATTTTGCATGACATATCTTGTCTGTGGCCAGTGCATGAGGTGCACTTCTGTATACATCTTGTGGCCAGTGCATGATGTGCACTTCGTTTACATCTTGTAGACAGATGCAAACAGCTGCCATGGCGTATCTGCCATGAGTTGTGCTCACATCTTGGTCCTCCTGCTACAGTCCAGGCTCTTTGTGGAAGGAGGTGTGAACAAAATTCGGCTGACAGGCGGAGAGCCAACCCTCAGAAGGGACATTGTGGACTTGACAGGGCAGCTGAATGCCCTCCCAGGCCTGCAGGCAATAGGCATCACTACCAATGGCATTGCCCTCAAGCGTAAGCTGCCAGACCTGCAGGCACAAGGTACTGTCCCATCTTCCTGGCATGCAGTCTTACCTTCTGACATGCCATGCAGTAGAGGTCAAAGTGTCCCCTTGCTGGCCAATTTGCCGCAAATCTGCTCCAAACGGGGTTGCAGGCGAACATCAATCAGCACATAAGCATTATGCACATCACAAGCACTGCCCCATGCAGCCAAACATGCCGCCCATGACTGTTGTCCCATGCAGGCGCTGCTCTGCATGCACCAGGATTGCAAGCAAAGGAGCTGCATGTGCTGTGACAGACTTATGTGTGAACAGGATTGACAGGGTTGTAACAGGACTGCCTTGCAGACGTGAGGTTGCAGCCATTATGCAGGGCTGAGCCTGTTGAATTTGAGTCTGGACACACTCAGGCCTGACCGCTTTGAGCAGATGACTCGGCGGCGTGGCCACGAGCGAGTGCTTGAGACTCTTGACCTTGCCCTCAGCCTGGGCTTCGACCCTGTCAAGGTAACCTGCAGCGTTTCTGCTCCTCCTGGCTGCATCTGCCCCAAAGGAGGGGGAGTTCCTTTACTTTTTGGTTTCTGAAAGGCTTTATACAACAAAAAATGTCCTTTGGATCCTCTGCATCTCCTGCCACAGCTTTGCACAAACACCATCACCAAAACCAGGGTCCATCCACAAGCAAGCCTGTCCGAAGGAGTGCAATGATGTCGGTGCATAGACAGCACTAGATCTCCTGGTCGTGAATAGATGTTTGACTGAAGGCTGTGTATAGGTGAATGTGGTGGTCATGCGTGGCATCAATGATGATGAGATGGGTGACTTTGTTGAGCTGACACGACACAAAGCCATCAATGTGCGCTTCATTGAGTACATGCCATTTGATGGCAACGTCTGGGCTGAACCCAAAATGGTGACATACAGACAGATGCTGGATGCAGTTCAGCAGCAGTTCCCAAATGGCTTACAGCGTATGCAGGTGAATCTCCGGCTCGCAATCGCGTTCCTGTCTTTGGTTGTCATGTTCTGCAAGGACTGCATGCGGTCATTTGGGCTTGTGACCTGCTTGCATATGGGTGTGCTGCTCCACCTTGTAAAATCAGCTTGGTCATGCAGCTGAATAATGACAAGATACGCTGACACTGTGTTGACGCTGTTGGCAAGCTCATCCATTGAAGCTTCGGGAACAGAGGTTGCAGTTGATAGAGTAGCATTTGAAGCAGGGCTGCTGATCTGCATGTGGTGGGAATGTGCAGGATCCCCGGCATGAGGTGGCCAAGAACTTTCACATTCCTGGTTTCAAGGGCTCTGTGTCATTCATTACCTCCATGACTCAGGCCTTCTGTGGTGACTGCAACCGGTTACGCCTCATGGCTGATGGCAACCTCAAGGTAAGACCAGTGACCGTGAGGGTGTGCGTCACCCCTGCAATGTACTGGACACTCAGTCGGAGTCACCGTCCCCTGTACATGTCGATTACAATTTTGTCAAACAAACAAAAAGGCCTATTTTATCTAGATTCAAGGTCAGGGCAGCAAAAATGTGATTCAGTCTTTGTGCTGAGTGCAGATCAGCCGCACATTTATACACCATATGCTATGCCTGTCAGGTGGTAATATTGCAGCATTTGTGGGTCTGCATGCTTCAAAAACGCCGTGCAGGGTGTTGTCATCGTTGCGCCTGGTCAGGCAATACACTCTGAATGCATGTGTAAGGCAGGCAAAGCAAATGGCCACTGGGTTGCAGGTCTGTCTGTTTGGTGCCAATGAGGTCAGCCTAAGGGATGCTATGCGCCAAGGAGCATCTGATGACGATCTTCGTGTCATCATTTCTGCAGCAGTAGACAGGAAGAAGGCTGCGCATGCTGGCATGTTTGAGATAGCCAAAAACAAGAACAGAGCAATGGTCCACATTGGTGGATGATGACAGATGTGCTCATTGTACTGTATTGCTGTATTGCCTCTCCTGTTTACTGTCCAATTGTGCTAAACAAATTTGTCCCTGCTTGACAACTGTTTCACTGTTACAAGTAAGTGTTGTGGTGTGACCAGAAGAGCGAAAATGCTCACACCACATGTCCTGAGTTTTAGGCCTTTCTGCTTACACAGACAGTCTTTTTTGCAAAGTCTTTCATTTTATTTCTGCATAATTGATACAGCCCAATAGTATACTCAGTGGCCAGGCTCATATAGCAATGCTTGTTCAGTTATTGATAACAGGGTTTCCAACGACTTGCTAACAACTGCTTTTTTAAGCCAAACCCCAAAGTGTAATGCAGAAGTTACAGCTGCTAATTCCATCACCCAGTAGCTGTCATGTAAAATGTTTGGATTGCTGTATAAGCAAAACAGGTCTGTATCTGATTGAGTTGCAGTGGACTGCAGCTGCCAGGCGCCTTGTCATACTTCTGCCCGGAACTGCAGCTTTCCAAGCTGTGATGCCTGTATTTGCTGGAGATGTACATCCTGAGAACTTGACCATAATTGATGCACCAAGCCTGTAGCATGACATGGTCACACATGTGCAACAATGTTGCAGCTGCTCTACTCAACCCTTGTTTTGCCACAGTGCCTGCCTTGCAGCCTTTGTTGCTGTGAATTGCGACTCACTCACACCGCAAAGCACAGCCTGCTATGACACATAATACTTGGCAAAAAGATTCTCTGGTGTGGTCATGGCCTTGAACTCAAGAGCATTTCCGCTGGGATCTTTGAAGAACATTGTCCATTGTTCACCAGGCTGACCTGCATGGTCATCAGGCATGACTCGACTTCCTGTACTAAGTCTACATACTGAGTGTTATGTGATTTCGAGGCATACTGCACTGGACAAGATCGTGCATGGGGTCCTGCCACATTGTGCATGGGGTCCTGCCACATTGTGCATGGGGTCCTGCCACATTGTGCATGGCGTCCTGCCACATTGTGCATGGAGTCTTGCCACATTGTGCATGGGGTCCTGCCACATTGTGCATGGGGTCCTGCTGCCAATCTTGTATGAGGTACTTCAATGACAGCAAGCAAGAAGCAATGGTTCCCATGGATATCTCTCACCTTTGAACCGCAGGTGGGGCTGGATGACAAACTGTACATCTGCTTGCTTGACGCGCTCTGCTAGGTCATGAAACTGCTGCACTGATAAGGCTAAGCCAAAGTGGGGAACTGGTACGGGATCACCATCAACTGCATTTGCTGATGCATTGGCATTGTATCCCTTTACTTGGTGGCAGACAATTTTATGCCCAAACAGGTTGTAGTCTACCCATCCGGCGGCGCTTCTGCCTTCTGGACAGCCTAGCAAGCTGCAACAAACACATTGCTTGCAGACCAGATGCAGTGCCATTACATGTGATCTGCATGTCACTTCAGAATCTGCACTTTTGATCTAGCAGAACTGGCTTGACAACATGCAAGGACCTCATCTCATATGCTGGGCTGGTCTGTTCCTTTCCGTGCTCACCTTCCATAAAAGCTTTTTGTTTGCTCAAGGTCACTAACTGGGAAGGCCAGATGGAATGGTGGCATTGCACTGCTTGAAGGGTGACTTTCGAGGTTTTCTTGCACATCTGTCGTGCTTGCAGCCTGTGCCAACAAGGATTCAGATGACAACCGACCGCTTCATTCTCGCTCCTACTGCTGCAATATAGACCTCTGTCCTGTGCATCGAAAGATACCTGGGCAACGGTAGGCTTACAAGCACTGCGAGGAGTTCGTCTGTTGCTTATTTTCACTTTTGCCAGAGCCGTGCAGCTAAGGGAGGGAGCCGGCAGCTGTGCACTGTCAAAAGCGATGACACGAGCTCCGACATGCATGTTCAACGCCATGTCAGGCAACACTGTCAAACGAGGTTGCGGCGGATGCAAGACGTGTGTAGGTCGCGATGGCAAATCGCAAGGTATCTGAGAGCGCTTCTGCGCCGCTCTATGGCACGTTGATCAATAGCAGATCCACTATGCAGGCAACCCTCAGACGTTGACCGCTGGCTTCAAATTTACAAGAGGTATAAAATAAACTCTGAAGGGCTCTGGCTGCTGGCTGAGAGTGCAATGCATTGTGTCAGTGCTTGTGGGTCACACGAGGTCGTCAACCTTAAACTTCCAACTTTGACACCTCTGGTACATGTCACTGTATGCGTGCATCTCATCATGGCCAGTCAACAAACAACTCGCTGCATGCTCGGTGTCAAGCCTATCTGACGGTGGTGTCAAGCCTATCTGACAGTGGCGTCAATCGTGCATTTAACAATTGAATGTCCCGGATGCATGGAACACCTGCAACTGACTTGAATGGTCTAATTATAATACAGTGCAGCCTGCAGCACTAACAGTTGCACCAGCATTCATGCCATGCTGAATTATCAAGAATGGGTCACAGCTGCAGTGTCATGTACCAAACTTAGCTTTGCGAGCTAATTCATTCAAAGCTTTCTTCACTGATCCTGCATCATCCTCGACAAGAACACCAGCTTTCCAGCAGCCTGTTCTGTCCCCAATTGCTTTATTGACAGCACGCTCAGCATCAACAGCCTCCCTGCATGAGAGATGCTGTGAGCAGCAACATTAGTTACTAGCAGAAGGCTAGAGGCAGCAAAATAGCTAGCTTATCTGCTGCCCTTCAAGTCACGAAGCAACGCTTATGTGGATGCTGCCTACTTGATACTGAGCTGCCGCTTTACATGTCTTGACCTCAATATTCAGCACAATCAGCAAAATGCGTTGTATGCAAGCTAGGCTGCCACAGGAAATGACAATTACTGCATATGTTCATTACTCATGCACTTGAGATGCGTACTACATTGTGATCAGTTTGGTGGCTTTGCTGTCACATGCAAGTTGGCTGACTGTGAGCAGCATGCTGGGCTGTTGAGGTTGATCAAAGCATGTATACAGCACATTTTGATAATCATGGGCTACTTTACCTGTTCCCCTTCCAGCCAATGTACCTAGCCAGGGACTGACTTCCCATAAGCCTGCTGGCCTTTATCCTGATGGCCTGGTCATCCCATTTGGGCAGATATTGTTCGCTGATCTCCCTCCAATTGCCAACACCATGTTTCTCCAGTGCCTTCATGCCACATGTCAAGAAGTGCATGTATCAAGCAGTCATGAGAAGGGTTCAATGCCACGATGACAGCATGACTAGGGGCTGAATAATCCACTCACGGCAAGCAGTGCAATTGCATACCTCAGATTTAGTACACATGCTATGCATGCCAGCTTAAATGTCTAGTGTGCAAGTACTATACAATATCTAAATGCATTTGCTGCACCTGGTATAGCAAATCTCGCTCGTTGTCGCCCCATTTCTTGTCATCAACCATAACCACCTGCAGTAGAGCCCTTGGATGAGCCGATGCGCTTTTTAGAAACACAGGTCACACCATTATCAACAAACACCTTCGTGGGTTTGAAGAACTCCTGGTTGATGCTTCCTTCCTCAGTCAACATTGCTGCTGGGCTGAAGGCTGACCTCATCTCATGCACCCACTGCAGGCGTTCAGTCTTCTCGGCTTGCGGAACGCTGGCTAGCTGCAGGGTTTACTATGCGTAAGTACCTCAGAAACGCATGAGTGTCAAGTCAAGATCGATTCCCTACCTGCTTCTCCCGTCCTTGCAGTACTGCAGCTGAGGCCATGCTGGATCAGCGATCTTTGGTTGCTGTTGCTTACAGAGCACGTTTAACATGCGGTTGAATGCTTCTGGCTATTCCGGCCTACGTAATGCATCTCACTGCTAATTGGGCCGGATCGTGCTGTACTCCAATCGTGGTTACGCAAGGAGCAGCAGAGCTGGTTGACGTGAACTCAGTGCAAAATCTTTTTTGACCATGACCATTATTTACGCTGCAAATGCACCGCATCCGCGATGTGTGTACTTGACAACGCCGGCATGTCCACCTACTGCGTCCTTGTTTTGTTTTCTGCAAGAGGAATTGTGTCTGTCAGGCTTTCCAGCATTGAAACACGGAGCAACTGCACGGAGCAGTGAGCGGAGCACGCATGTATTTCAGCATCACTTTTTGTGCCACAGGTTGACCATGCTTTTGAGAGTGCGATTAACTGCACAGCTCTCAGCTCGGTCTCGCGTATTCACTGCATCGCGCTTGTGACAGCCGTGAACGTCAGCAATTGTGCGTGGTGCACTGGATCAGCCAGAATTTGGTCAACTTGCGTTGACTGTGTTGCTGCGCTGCTGTGTCTTGAACACGGTCTCTCTCGGTGACAAAGACGAATTACGGCCGCGCGGTGCTCACTGCATGGCGTATATAGCTTGTACACGGGCAACAACAGAAAGGCAGCTGACTTGGCTGACTTTGCATTGATCCACGCGGAATGCAGCGTCGGTGTAGCCAGGATGTGGAGTAGCCAACGTGCAAACCCTTTCAGGGATGCAGGCAGCTGACTGTTTCAACAGGCTCGCCAGGTCAAGCTGCAACTCATGCACGAGCAGACGCTGGCCACATGAGCTTTGCCGCAGCAGAAAAGTCAGTCTTGTGCACCCACATTTTTGGCAACAGAGGGCAAGGGAGACCAGGAAAGTGCTTGTCAAGAGTACAGAGGATGAGACTCCAGTTCAACCTGGGTATGTTTTGGACCGGCCACTGGGCCAGTAGGTCTACACTGCTCAGCATTGAACGTCATGTTGCTTCATACCAGGATCAAACTCTCAAGGAGTCAGGATGAGCCAGCCCCAGCTGAAGGCTCTGAGACGTCTGACCAACTGCTTGCTAGCAGCGCAGAAGATGTCAGGGCCAGGCGCAGCACTACTGCACAGATGCAGCCCATGGCAAATGTCACACACATGACACAACAGTATATGGGCCGCCTTGCGTACCGTTATTTCAACTGGCGGCAAGACAACTGGAATGACCTGCAGCTGTTTGCCACCATCAACACAGTCCTGCTGTTTTTTGCTTCAGTCCTCAAAGCCAAAGTCATAGATCCACTAGACAATGAAGCAGACAACTCCATTCCCAGCTTTCAGCATTTCTGGCAAAGTATGTATGAGGCTCTTGTGGTGGTGTTTGGTCAAGACCTGCCTGACACCACTGCCAGTCTGCTTCAACAGTTGTGGGCCCTTATGGTGGCTGCTGTGGGCTTGGCTGCCTTTGCCCTGGTGCTGGCCTTGGTAGAGCAAGTAGTGCTGGAGGTGCTGAAGAACAATGTCCAGAGAGGCAGCCAGGTGTACGAAGAAGGGCATGTGAGTCATACACTTTACCCGTTTCTGCACTTTATGTATATCATGCTGTTGCCGACTGTTTCCATTGGTGCATTCGCATGTACTCAAGAGCTGTGGGACCCTTTTCAACATGGCTGTCTGTAGAAGCACCAACATCATCTCCACAGACATGATGACCACGCTCACATCCATCTTGCCTCTTGCACCGCAGGCCACTGCACTCTTCAGCTCTCGCAACGCAAGTTGTATGAGCTGGCTGCCGCGTCACCAATCATGACATGCTGTATGCAGTTTGCATGCACGTGCGTCAGGTAGCAAATCCATGTTCCTCTCTTTGGTCATCTGTGCAGACATACTGCAGCATGCTACTCTGGCAGTCCATGCACGCCTGCAAATTTTGCGCATTACCAACATGCCTTGGTCATCTGCAGATTCTTGTGCTGGGTTTCTGTGACAACCAGCGAGATGAGGAGCTAATTTGGAAAATTTTGTCTCAGGTACTTTCTGCAGCGCTCTTTATGCATGTTTCTGGAGGCATTAGTCTGCCTATCATGTCTCACCTGGTTGCAATGATACAACATCTGCAGCATGTGCCCGTCTCTGGAGCCATCAGCATGGCTGTCATGTATACCATGTTGTTGCGGATGGTAAAGCTTCTATAGCATGCTTTGTGCATGCCTTTGGAGCCATCAGTATGACTGTGGTGCATCATTGTATTTTGGATGGTGCAACAGAGTGGTGCAATGGGACAGGGGATCGGCTGGTAACGCAGTGTTGCTGCCCTCAATCTGCTGCAGCATGATGATGAGAAAGTACATAGCCAATCTCAACTTGACAATCTGGCCTTGTCACCTCACCTTTGTTGAGGTCCTCACACACAAATGCATGCACACACAGCAGTGCCAGCTCACACTGCACACTCTGCATCTGTTACTGTCATGCAACTCCACACATTGCCTTGCACAAGTCACCTTCCTCACGTCTCACATGGGGCTCTGTCGCAATGGCTCAGGTGTGCCTGGCTTACCGCAATGGGGAGCCCAAGGTGGTGGTGGTGATGAGTCAGCGCCCCAAGCTTGAGATGGAGGCCACCTTCAGACGCATCATCCCTGATGAGCAGCGCTTTGGCACACGCTTTGTGTTCAGAGAAGGGTCTGCAATCATACCAGACAACCTCAGGATGGTTGCGGCGTCCAGAGCTGCAGCTACTATCATTGTATCTGATTCGTCACGGTAAAGTCAAGGCTCTGCATTGCTGTTCTGCCTCAATGGCAAAGAAAAGAAAAGTTTATGCTTTTTGGCAATCATGATGGGAGCCTTGCAAGGCGGCAGCTCTGAGCTATGACCTATGGTCTTAGCCCAAAGGGCAAGGAGAAATCCTAAACACGAGGGTCTCAATGACATAGGCTCTGCATTCATGCCTGGCAATTTCAGAGTGGCTGTTGCCGGTTAAGCCACAGCTGAAATTATTGAGTTTGGCTTGTTAAAATGTATCCCACAGCCTCTGCATTGTTTGGTGTGTGCAGATGCGGCCTTGATGTTCAATCAAACTTCTATCACTCAAAATAGCAGCTACCATGCTAGACATCTCATTCAAAACCAGCTTGCAGGTCTGCTACAATAAGCTCTCTACAAGCTGCACAGCATTGCAGAGTGGAGATGCAGTATAGTACACATGCAACGCACACAGCAGCCAAACTCGCAGCATTGAAGCCCACCTCCAACAAGCATGCTGTGGCTTACAGCAATTCATCACAGCCATTATGAAGACCACCAGTCCGACACCGAACGTTGCTGCATGCCTTTGTAGGGGCTAATCCTGCACGTACCTAGCTCATCATGAGCTGGAAAGTGAATTCATTATCAATTAACATCATTATTATTATTTGTAGGGGTGCTGTCCAGGCAGATGCTCAGGCCCTGCGTGCAGCAGTGCTACTAGATGAGCTTGATTTCCCAGGATTTGGGGTTCCAGATCCCAGGACAGGTCACATTGTCGTAGAAATGCGCACGCCTCACTCTGCAGCGCTGCTGAAGTACAGCTGCTCTGGCAGAGTACTGGCTCTACCAACAGTGCAGCTGAACGCTCGCAGGTTGGTCTTCTTGCTGGCTGACAGCGCAGCATCATCTGTTGCTGCTGCTGCTGTCTGTCTGCTGTCTGTCAGTCTGTCTGCTCTCAGGCTGTGCCCGCTGCTAGCTTGTCAACTCAGTCTGTCTCTTCAACTGCAGCGCATGCAAGAAGCAGTCATCCGACCTTGTGCTCTGCAGCCTGTACCATGAGCAACCCATGCATGTGGACACACAAGCACATCAAAGCTGCACACAAATGTCAAATTTTAGAAACTCAATTCAAGTAGTGCAAGTCATGCACCTGCAAAGGACACATCCAACCACTGTTGATGCAACGCAATATCATATTGTTTTCAGTGCATCACTGTTGGCGGTTCCAATGAGATAGTTTGCAGGAATTTGTAGGGCAGTCCTACTTGTTGGTGTCTTCTGTGTGGGTCAGTGAGCTTGACGAGTGTCGTTTGGTGATTGCAGGATTGTGCGCATGGTCACCCATCCTGTCATTGGTGCCATCTCCAACATGCTCTGGAGCTTCAACTCCTCCTCACAAGGCTACATTGAGAGCGTTCCACAGCTGCAGGTCTGGCCTCATGTCATCAATGCATTGTCTATCTGTGCGCAGGGTTGCAGTTTGCACCACATCAGTCTACCTCGTTTTCTGTGATGGTCGCTTCTTTGTGATCTGGTGCTCACAATTTGCTGTTGCTGCAACCTCCACCTGCCCAATCACACTTGGTGCATGTACCTGCAGTCAGCTTAATTGGTGTAAAGATATCTCGCTGAAGCGTATTTATACATATCGGTACATTGTCAAACATCATATCGCTGACCTCATAGAGGCTGTTGCTGCAGGGCAAGACCTTTGCAGAGCTGCCTTACTATTTTCCTGATGGCAGCGTGTTTGGCCTGGTGAGACTCAAATGAATGCCTTCCCTGCCAGTACTCAGGTGCATTCCTCTGCATCAGCATGTTGCCTTGCAATGAACCTGCTGTCACAAAATTATCACCAGCATACCTGATCTTACATCGTGCTGTTGTGAGCATGCAACACATTAGATGATAATGCGTGTCTGTGCTGATACTTGTGACAGCAACAACAACCTGGTCATGCATACTATCCTCTCACAGTACATTGAACCATGCATCAGGTGAACTCTGCTCGCAACCGGTGCTTGATCAACCCCACCTCTGACACGGTGGTGGAGAAGGGGGATCAGCTGATCATGATGCGCCCCACCTGCATTGCCTCCAATGGTTACAGAGCCCTGCCCAAGCCTATCAAGGTCAACCCAGGTACCTCGCAATGCATTGCACACAAGCTGCTCAGCTGTCAGCAATCACCAGAAGTCATGCATGGAACTGGTTTGCCTGGCATTGGGACAGCACTGTGTGTGTGTGTGTGTGTGTGTGTGTGTGTTTGTCTGTCTGTCTGTCCACCATTGATGCCGCTGCTGCTGCAACTGCTAAGCAGCATTTGCCGTCATCTCACCAAGGCCTGTAGCCCTGGGTTTGGGTGAGCAAGCAGTCAAACCTGTCAGTGCACCTGTGCTTGGGGCAAAGCACTGATGATACTGAGCTAATCACAGGTGATTGGGATCCTCTAGATTACGTCCAAAGAAGCCAAGACGTGTGTTCTGGAGTGATTCCCTCTAACCTCTCCACCACCAACACGGGCAAGCCGCTGCACCAGTTCATGAACCCAACTTCTGGCAGATCTGGGCGATCTAGGAATGACATGTACATGCTGCCAGTGGAGTACACCACAATCAAGGATGGCCCAGAGGTGTGTTTGTTAGCCTGATGCATGCCTCAAGACACTGCCTATCTGGCATCAACAAGCGTCTGCCAAAGTCGCCAACAGGCATGGACTTTTGTTTGTGGTTCTAGACAAGACACTGTCATGAGCAGCCTGCAATATGTAAAGACTGCAATACGAGGCTATGTACATGTAAATGTTGCAGTTCACTGTATCTGAGTTCCCTGTATCTGAGATGGCCTGAGCTTCTAGTTGATCTGTCACCAGACTGACACATGATCCCTAGTCTGCTTTGGACTGCCTAGTGCTTGCATCCCAAGGCGTCTAGTGCCTAGCGATCACATGTGCCTGAGCAGCCTGAAGCTGCTACTCTGCCAGTTGCACGCAGAATTCATGTTACCTAAATGCTCCTGTTGCCTGTCTTGCAGAGACTGTTGATCCTGGGGTGGGGTGACGGGACTCTGATGACTGATCTGCTGAGTGAGCTGGATCATGGCCCTTCTGCTTTGCCCAGGGGCAGTGAGGTCACCCTGTTCAACACACGCAGCTCTCAGGAGGTCATGGGTATGCGCTCCTGACTACGCAGTGATGCCCTTGATTCTAACATCTCACCTCAGACCCTCCCCTGGTTGTGTCTGATTGCTTCCAATGAGGGTTGCCCTGTTGTGACAGCTGCTTGCATGCAGGCAAGGCGCGCGAGAAGGCGAGCTTGCAGACCCTCACCGTGCTGCATGTGCCGGGTGACCCCTTGCAGAAAGATGATCTGGATTCTAAGCTGAATATACTGAGGTAACCATACAGAATCGTCGCTTCAATTTGATGAGGTTTTGAATTCAGCAACATGGCAGACGCACGACATGTCAAATGCAATGATAGGCGGACTAAGTACAGCCTGGAGCTGTGCACAAACCTGCAGTGCAATAGAAATAAATATTTGAATTTGCAATGTATATCCACAGCATGCATGGTGGATAATTAAAGCAGAGTCTGCATGCACTTCAGCGAGACATTGAGTAGTGGCAGTGCTGTGTAGAGCTGGCGTGATGTTCACCTTGTCAAAGGTTTGGCTCCTCCCTTTGCATAGCTCCTCCAATGGCCATGCATGTACAAAAATGTTTTTGTGTTGTGTGACATGAGGTCGATATTATCAATGACACGTCTGTGCACCTGTGCTTATCTGCCTTGCCGTGCAGGTACAAATGTGTCATTGTGCTGTGTGACAGTCAATGGGCTGATCCCGACCTTGACAGCAGCAACGGCATCCAGATGAACAGCTTGAGAGACATGCTGCGCATCGACTCCATGCTTATGATGGTTCAGCTCAACATCAGGGTCCTCCTGGAGGTCAGCACGGCACCCTAACTCGTTCTCGTAAAACAAGACAAAACCCTGACTTCGCAAGCGCCTTCTAATGATTCTAACTTTGGAAGATACCATCTGTGTTGATGATACTGTTGCCTAGGGTATCTCACTGGACAATTAGCCCTGGAGGCTTGACACTTGTCATATTGCAAATGCTGCCCCAGCTGCAGGTTGCATTCCAGCTCATACTTTGCTGCATTCCATGCACAAAGCAAGCTTGCCGGCAACATAATGCAAAGAGAAACATGGGGCGCTTTGCATGTGCCTGCCTCTCTTTCCCAATAAGGCTTTCTATTTGCATAACCAGCATTACAACACAGGATTGTTGATTAACAGGCAGCAGATGCTCCAGACATCAACATCATCTGTGAGAAGGTTGCCTTTGATGGAGTCACAAGGTTTGAGGACCGGTATCGCCTCCCTCTGGGCGTCACAGTCAACATGACAGACTACAGCGCCCAGCTTGCCACAGAGGTCTGCTCAGCTGCTCCTTGTTGTGGCTCGCCCATACATGCATTGCTCAAAGTTGATGCTGCTTTGATTCCTATGGGCGGGTACCACTGCTCTGGACTATCATGACAAATTAGCTGCAGGAACATTGCCTTCTTGGGCAACCATGTGTACCTTTTGTGTGCAAGAGCAACCGCATTGTGGGCTACTGACAAAGCATCAGGTCCTGCAGAGGCAGCTGTGGCAATATATATGGACTTGAGAAGTCTCAGACATCAGTGCACACAAGGCATATGTTGACATGTGCAAGGTTATGCAATGCTGTCAGATGTATGCACAGAACAGAGTTGACCACCACAATGACTGATGCCACCTGCAGGTTGCATACAACCCCCAGGTACTCTTGCCTGCATCAAAGCTTGGTGAGGATTCTGAAGTGCTGGTGCAAGACAGTGGAGCTCTGGCCAACCCTGAGGAAGAGCTCAGCTTCTGGCAGCTGCAGGTATGTCCCTCATGCGCATGCTTCAGTGTGGCTTGTCAAAAGCACCCCAGGTAATTGCATGGACCACATACAGCAGCAGCAGGCCTGGGTGACTGGGGCACACCAGGTGAAGGGGGGGGATGGGGAGGGGGGGTTACTCTGAAATATATGCAAATCACAGGCAGCAGGACTCAAGACAAGCTGGGAGATGTGTAACTAGCAGCAAGACGCAGCATAAGCACATCAGTTGGCTTGATAGAGAGTGGTACACTGCAGCATGTACTCCTTGGGACTAGCCAAAGCACAGTCTTTGTTGTTGTGCACCAAGTCTCATGTTGTCTTTTCCAAAAAACAGCAGCGTTGGGTGGTCCTGGCTTGTCGTCATGATAGCAGTACATGTGTGATGGTATTAAATGTGACTGACAAGAGGCAAAGCCTAAGTATGTAGTCCTTTGTTCTGGTGATCAATTACACGACAAGCCTTGCTCCCATGACTGACAGTGCACTTTTGTAGGCGCGTGCCATGACAGTGAACCAGGTTCTTTTTGGCTACTACACCATCCCCACTCGCCCCGGGGCTCCGCTGGAAGTGGTGGTGAATCCTGAAGGCAATGATGCAAGGAGCCTCAAAAGGTTGCCTCATCTGCCTCAGCACATTGTTGCTCAGTGTTGAATGAATACTGTGCACCACTGATGTGGAACCTTGTTTGGGCCTTGAGCCATATAATGCCAGCACTACTTGTTCTGATGCACCTTGTGTGCTGTAGGGCACAGTTTGACACAGTGATGCTATGGTCATTTGTAAAAATCAACGGATGCAGCAGTTGCATGCTGTGTGTGTGTGTGTGTGTGTGTGTGTGTGTGTGTGTGTGTTGCTGGCACATGTGCACCTGTGGTGCTCATGACCTGTGACATAGCATCACTTGCCACACACTATAATATGGCAGCATTACTGGGTGCTGTCTGGTCCAGTGCATATATATTTGGTTCTGATGTCTGTATGCTTGCCTGCCCTGATGTTGACACTTGCTTCACGGTGCTGCAGAGTGTGGAACAAGGGAGATGGGCTAATGAAGCTGATCTGCATGGCGCCCAAGGCGAACAAGCCAGATGCCCCAATGAACACTGGCCCTGTTGTTGGTATCAACACCAGCGACAGGAATGATACAAGCACTGATGGCAAGCCAGTCATGAAAGCATCCACCTCTGCCAACAGCCAAGATAACGGTGGCTCAAATGGCAGTGTGCACAGTGATGCCGTGCAAACACATGCGGCTCAGGAGCTGTCCAATGTTGGGCCTCTTGGCAATGGAAATGGCGATGGCAGTAGCAGCAGCAGTCCAATGGGATCTCAGCTGAACACTGATGTAGGATCGCTTAAGCTCACAGCGCCAGGCACCTCTCGTTATGAAGCGCTCGAAAGAAATTCAGAGGATAACGGCTCTGCAGATCATACATCAGATAGTCAGTAGATAGGAACAGTGTTCTAAGCTCGTTTGTGTCTGTTGTGTTTTTGAAACCAGTCTTTTTTGATGTGTTGTTACTGCAGCATGCCTTTGTGATGCAGTTATTTGTCAGCTTGCCTGTTCTTTCGTGATGTCTTTGAATAAGTACTGCTTGTTTACTGTGGTTGATTCTGTGATACATTGTAGAAACAACTTTGAAGCCAGAATTCAATTATTTGAGTTGGAACTGTTGGTACGCCCATGGGGCCAGCCAGGGTCAGTTACAATTGTGACAGCATGCAAGACGTCGACAACCCAACACATTGCCTACAGCTGCGCGCACCTCGATCATACAGCAGTGCGGAGTCATGGCCCAGCCGTGCGCCAGTACTTGCGGCACTTCAGCGGCGGCTTATGCCGATGGTTCGCGGACACGTGTCAAAATTGGCCGAAGCTGTGGCAGAGTCTTGGACCGGGAGACGCAGCAACTTACGAGGTCACAAGTCGCTTCTGTCACACGTGTGTGGTTCCGCTGAGGCGTGGTGCTGCGCGCGTTGTCTGTGTCGCGTTTACATCTAGAGCATTCGCAAGTTTGAGACCTAGCCCGAAGTCATCAGGACCGCTCCGTCGCTGTCTGCTTATGCAGCACAGGCGATGCAGGCAGATAAGCTGCGCGGCTTTGCTGTTGACGCTGCTGGCTGCCGTGTGTGGCCCTGCAGATATGTATCATCGCAAAGACCGCTTGGAACGTAGCACAGACTGCCAGGCAGAGATATTATTTCCCAGTCAGGTACTGCGGCTCTCTAAGTCTTGCTCAAAGCCACGAACTTTTTAGCCCAGGAGAGCTGAGGCATTCATGCGTCATGCATGATGCTTCGAACTATTGGCAGGGGTGCTGACTTTGCATCTGCGTGTGATGCAGACAGCCGGTGTCCTAGTGAGATCCTTGAGGCGTGAGCTCACTTCAGCACCATCGCCACCTCCACCTCCCCCTCCACCACCGCCTCCACCACCTCCACCACCACCAGCACCATCGCATGCATCCCAGGGACCTGAACCCCCTGCACAGTTATATGTTGTGACTGGAGCATCTGGAAGCTCCAGCCCTGCTGTAGCTCATGCAGCACAGACAGCAAGTGCATTAGCGCCAATGCCTGTTGCTGCAGCACCATCTGACGGTGCGCCATATGGCATCCAGCTGCCAGGTCAGCATTCTCAGCTTTTCATGTTTGCTCACAGTGCACTGATCACTGCTCATTTGCCAACAGCGATGCATGTGTTGATGCTATAAGCATGTCTGGAATCAATAGCTTCCAGTGGAAATTATGATGCTGTTCATGCTGTGCAACAGTAGGGCCTTGGAGAACAACCTGCATCATGTTGCAGGGCGCTTGATAGCCCCTGAACCCGGACCTGCGCCCCTTGCAGCCCCTCTTCCTTCGGCGCAACCAGCTCTGACTGCAACAGCACCTTCACCCAGTGACAGCTACAGTACACAGAGCACTGTGTCAAACCAGGCACCTGCACCCACTGCCGCTGCCAGCAGCAATGCTTCTGCTGCTGCATCGTCACTATTGCCACAAGTGACATTCGGCTCTGGGACACCTTTACGTGTTACCACCCCTTCAGCACCCCCTGCTGCTACCCAAACCCCTGCCTCAGTGACAAGCCCTGCAACTTCCCCTGCTGCCACCCCTGCAGCTACCCCTGGAGTGACCCCAGCACCTACAGGTGCTGCTGAAATTGAGAATATGGTAGCAGCTACACCAGCAGCAGCATCCGGAAGCACACCCTCTGCCACCCCAGGGCTCACCCCTACAGCCACTCCACTGCCCACCCTTGCAGCCACAGCAGCAGCTACAGCAGCAGCCACAGCAGCACCTACACCTGAAGCTACGGCTGCAGCAAATGTGACTTCAACCATGCCATTGGTACCGCCACCTCAAACTCCCATTAAGCCTGCCTTGCTGCCTCAGATCAGCTTTGCTCCTCAAGTGCCACCCGCGCCAGAAGCACCCATACCTGCTGCACCAGAAAACAGTACTGGTGCCCCCTCACCCACTGTGTCACCCCAAACCTCACCCATACCCTCCCCTGTGAACTCACCTGCTGCGTCACCTATAACTCTGTCAGGTGCTCTATCTACACCTAGTCCCTCTGCTGTATCAACACCTTTTATGACCACTGAGCCCGCAGCACCAACCCTCACAGCAGAAGCTAGTGCTACAGCTACAGCTGCAGCTACGCCAACAGCTACTCCTGCAGCTGCACCTGCAGCTACTCCAACAGCTACTCCTGCAACTGCACCTCAGGCTACTATACAGGCTGCTCTGCTGCCACAAATCAACTTTGCCCCAGAAACCAACACCTCGCCAGCAGCAGTAGCAGCCAACACCTCTTCACAGTCACTGCCAGCAGGGACAACACCGACTGCATCCACATCCCCTTCTGGCTTGTCCCCTACTGCAACACCAGCAGCTACTGCAGTGCCATCACCTGTGTTGACAGGCACAGTGACGCCACAGCCCACACAGAGTGGGACTCCAATGGCTACACCAGCAACAGTTGCTTCAACAAGCAATCCTGCATCTGCACTGCTGCCGCAGATTGATTTTGCTGGCATGCCACAGCCAGGTGGGCACTCACATCAATGAAAACCTGCTCAGGTTCTGGTCACATGCCACACTTGGGTTTTGTTGCTGAGCATGTTATGGTCGGAAGGGCATTGCATGCTGTTAAATTGCAGAAGTCTTGTCAGGCCAGATTGTTCACGTGCAGACTCTGAGCTTGCTTGCCAGCAACGTAATGCGTACTATGTACATATGTCATTATTTGTGTAGCACAGTACTTTTATTGAAATACCAGTTCTTCAGCAGCTGTCGCTGCAGGTTCTACAAACAGCTCTGCAGCCAGATCCCCTTCTTCACCCACTGTCAGCCCTGAAGCCAATTCTTCCAGTGTGCCTACTGGGCCCTTAGACTCCCTTCCCATCTTCTTTGGTGCCCCATCCACAGCCCCATCACAATCTACTGATGCAATAGGCCCTCAAGCTGCTCCTCCTGACTCGACGCCTACCACAGGCTTGAGCCCTGATACCCCACCCATAGGTGGCAATGCAACTTTGTCTCCCCAAGTGAACATGCCAGCTGTGCTGAGTACATCGTTACAGTCATTGCCAGTGTCTTTCAATGCAAACAGCAGTTCCAGTGAGAGTGTCAGTACTGTAGGCTGAACAGCTAGCCAGTGTGCAGTATGCAATTTTATGTCAATCATATCGTGGCAGGTGGACCTGATAGATACGTAGGTCAGAAGAGAGTTCGCTCAAGTACAGCTGTGGCACTGCTTGTGAGTGGCAGATGTTGTGCATACAGACCAGCTACAGATAACAAGTAAATCAAAGAGGATGACAGAAAATCAAAACGTCCAGACACTGTTTGCAGTCGAATGCAACCAGCTTTGCGAAAGCATGCATGACCTACGGGTTATCTGGGTACAACTAGGCAAAAGAGGTCATGCCATGATACAGCATAGATCTGCACGCTATGTGGACAGGCATGTTGAACAAAATGACATTTGTGATGGCCAATTGCTTTGTAGCAATCTTCACTGAACGTCAACCTATAGGAACATTTCAACTTGTATGCCAGACAAGGCACACAGAACTCACGCATCTTCATGCAATTTTACACAGCGATGCTTAGCGTTGAACACAGGTTGGCAGTGTGTTGTGACCGCAACACCTGCTGCAGCTTCATGCGATCCTTGACAGACAGGCATGTGCAACCTCTGAAGTCAAGATCAAAAAGTGACGAGGACTGCGATGCAAGTTGCTGAACCCCTTGCAGAGTGACAAAGGAATTATTGCTGAAAAAAAGAGTAGACAGGTGCGGCATGCACAAGTAAGGCATAGATTCATCTGTCAGCTGTGGACAGTTTGCCAAGGACAAGGCTCGCAAAGTAGCAGAAAGTGAGCACGAAATATGTGCTATTGTCTCATCCTTGATGTGAATTGCATCAATCAAATACAGCTTCTGCAGTCGGGTCAAAGTTGACAAGCCACTTGTCAGCCCTTCGCTAGTGCAGCCCTTCAATGGTCCTACTCTCAGTCTCTCCAGATTTGTCAGCGCTGATAGTAGTCTCATGTGAGTGTCATCTATGTCTTCGCAGCATGTCACGGACAGCTCTACCAGGGTTGTTAACTGTGCAATGTAGCCTAATCCTGTTTGAGTGACAGCGACAGGCATGTAGCCCAGATGAAGTGTAACAACTTGAGCTGGCGCTGGGTACTGCATCATCATGAGGCATTCCGCATCTGTGAACGGCGCGCGTTTTAGGAAGGTTGGCAAACGATGAATGTCAACTACAAAAGACAGGACAGGATTGTAACTTCCAGCAGATGTCATGTATCTTTGCAGCTCCGCCAGGGACCTGCTGGGATCTGGATCTGCTTCTACATTGCTCAGGAGCACTTTGGTCAAGAATGTGTATGACAGGTGCTGGGCGCTGTCACTTGGCACCTTGTACGACCTCAGATCTAGTACTCTGCATTTTGGGAAGACTTTGCTCAGCTGGCGCAAATTGTGCCATTGCAGCCCTAGGGAGCCCGTCATTCTAGGTCGGAGAGTCTTGATTGCAAAAGTGGCTGGCTGTTTCCAGGCCTTGCATACTAGTCTGACCTCCTCAATGCTGTTCTCGTCCAATAGAGCAGCAACGCTATGCAGGACTGCGACCGGCATTTCATCCCATAGGCTAGACATCAGATCACTCATCGTGCCCTCCTGCACACTCAACAACCGTGACACGTCAACCTAGATTGCATACTCACCTGCTGTCGTTGCAGACCAATTGGATACAGGACTCACCGCTGACTCAATATTGTGTGCAGTCTGTGTAGCGGATGATGCCCTTTCGCCCATCTCACTCCTAAGTTGGTGATGCAGGACAGCTTTGCAGGAAGGAATACTTAACTTCAAGCCTCGCTCTGAAACCATTGTGACGCTCTATGCAGGTCTGTGTTGGCAAGACAAACAAACCACGAAGGCCTTAAGATTGTCAACATGAAAGTGCTGGTGACAGGGGATCCAGGGGGTAATTTGCCTGCGCTTTTTAAGCGTGTGGCTGCAGTGAACAAGAGCAACGGACCTTTTGATCTTGTCTTTTGCGTCGGCTCGTTCTTTAGTCATGCAGGTGAAGCTCGTACCCATGCACAGTCGGTCTGCATCGTTTTCAAAACAACTCACAGACTTTATTGGCATGCTCGCAATTGTTTCGTTCAATAGCGTCGAGCGATCAACATGCAGACTCCAAGGAAGACGCAGCCCCAGTCAGCGCTGACGCGCAAGCATACACTTCTGGCAGTAAGCAAGCGCCGATTCCCACATATTTCATTGGCAGCTTCGGAGCAGGCAGCAGAGAGGCTATGCTCTCTCTGTCAACTGCCAGTTCCAACATACAGTACCTGGGAACCTATGGCTTGAAGACCTTACAGGGCTTGAACGTGGCATTTCTGGATGGCATCTACGATGCAGCAGCCTACAAGCAGGACCCTCAAGATGTTGGGTCAGCCACTGGATGTCGACACTACACTCAGGTAAACAGATCAACCCCCTAACCTTAGCCCCAGCATACCTTACTGGCGTATCAGCTTGCTACACCAGCAGGCTTGGATGCACAGCCTGTTACAGGCAACTAACATCGTCTGACATCTGCACCTGCTCAATTTAGGCGGATGTGAACAGACTAAAAGTACAGCTCGAAAGCGCATCAGGCGATGTAGATCTGCTGCTGACCTGTGAATGGCCTGAAGACATCCTATTGGCAACTCCAGCTGGCAGCCTACCTGAGGGCATCAACAAAACAGGTGACACATCCCCAAATCTGACCATACTGGCAGTACCACAGTGTAGCTATATGAAGGCACTGGCATCTGCTGTGGTCTCTCTTCACCCATTGTGTGGCAAACAGGGTTGTGGGTTTTACTTCTGCTTATGCTGCAAGCACACCAAGTACCATTGGCTGCAGCGCTGACGCGCAATCGACTTTGCTGCTCTTGCAACATCTGCCAGCAAAGTCTGTCTGGCAGTGCACTGTCTGTATGCTGCAAGTGAGCAACAAATGCAGATGGGTGGGCACAGAATGTTATGCACATTGCAGGACATGCTTTGACATGGAGTTGGGCTGCATTTGTGACGTGGGTTTAGGCAGGGCTTTCCTGCAGCACATGTAACACAACTCAGGGTGCTTCTGATGGCATTCATATGCCAGCAATCTCGTCAACTCATGCCTTCATGCAGGTAGCAGTGCAGTTGCCGAGCTAGCTGCCCTTGCTCGCCCTAGATATCACTTTGCTGGCACCAAAACAATCTTCTATGCTCGGCCGCCATACATGAACACCGACCTGGGAGCAGGCGCACATGTAACTCGATTCATTGGCTTGGCATCTGTTGGCAACATGGCCAAGCAGAAGTCTCTGCATGCTCTGGGACTAGTGCCAGCTGCCAGTATGGAGATTGCAACCCTGCAGCAAAAGCCTGAGGTGAGAATGTCACTCCTGCAGAAGATCTTTGTCTCCAGATGGATCTGTGTCGTATTCAGCAGTTGCTGATTTGGGTCTTGGAATTGCTGGTGGGTTTATGCTTTGGTAGACGGTTGGTATTGTGGGTGCAAGTTTTGCTTGTGGGTTTGCAGCTGTTGTGATCCTGCATCAGCTCATGGGTCTGTTTGGGGTTGCTACTAGTGGGTTTGGGGCTCACTGGCATGCAAACCGGTCAACGTGACAGTCTGATGATTCCACCACTGCTCTTGTTGTAACGCCGCCATCTGTACATGGGTTTTCCAGCCTACAGTCTGCTCGCAAATTTGAGTCAAGCTGTGTTCCCGCTTAATCACTTCAACACAGTCAGCACTGCTGATGGGTGTCAGCCTGATTGCACATAGGTGATGTTTGCCAGCATGTGAATCATCTGAAGCTGCCCACTCACTGTGTCAATGTGCAGCTTATGTGGGTCTGAAAGGCTCCAACCTTTGTGGGCAGCAATATATTTCAGCTTTGCACAACACCAGCAATGAATGGTCATCCGGTGTTTGTGGGTTTTTTTTTTTGACATTCTGAAATGTTTTTTTGGCTGTGCTGGCAGCTTTTGTGGGCCTGCAGTTGTTGCACATGCATTGCTAGTGGCGACGATGACGCCAAGAGCTCATGCAAAAGCAGCCTTACAATTTCTTGTTTCACTAGCCACGTAGCACTTCTGAAGCATGCTTGTGGGAGACTGCTCATCTCATCAAGGGTCCTTGTGGTCATTTCCCCATCGTGGGTCTGCAGTCATGCTTAGCTTGCTGTCGCTGAGTGTCTGGCCACAATTGCAGGTCTGCAGTCATTTGCCAATGTCATTGCCAGGCTGACTTTGTCATACTACAGTGTCACACATGTAGTCAATGTCAGGCTGAATGTCTTACACTGCATGTGTAACATTGTATGCTGTGGGCCTACAGGGCACAACCCCATCGCCTTATGAGGCTGCAGCCCAAGCCAAGAAGAGGCGACCCAATGAGGACGCTGATGGTGCTCAAGACTGGCGCTGGCAAGTCAACAAACGCCCCAAGGTGATGATCTAGCTTGCAACAACTGCTCTGCCCCTCATGCACATCTTTAGAGGTTCCAAACCTGGTTGCTTGAGCATCTTGATGGTGGCAGATGCAAGCTGATGTTGCTTAAGGTGGTTTATGACATATGGGAAAGAAAGCATGCAGCTCATTGCATTTGCACATCTGAGATCATGTCAGACCATTGTTCAGGATGAACGTGCAGCGATCCAGAACAGGGACAGTTCACCCTCTCTTGCAGTCACACCTACTTTTGCTTGGCTTGCATGGCCGAGGTTTGTCAGTACATGGTATGCATGCAAAGCTGACTAAGGAAGGCATCTGCAGGGTGCAAGCCTTGGGACACCAGGTGTGGTAAAAGATGATTACAAGACTGTGTTTGTGCGCAACATATCCTTCAAGGCCAGCGAAGCTGAAATCACAGACTTTTTCACTCAGGCTGGGAAAGTAGAAGATGTACGACGAGGCACAGATGACCAAGGTCTGACCTGTTGCTGCTTTCCTCTGCAGCTTGCAAACCTTTCGTGACATGCAGCGTTTTTTTGTGTATCTTGAGCAGCTCCCTGCAGCTATACCATTGACGCCATGTTTCCTGTTCTTCTTCCTTCCCCTTTGCCTGTTCTTGTCCCTGTTCTTCTTCCTTCCCCTTGATGCCAATGACAGTCACAAAAGTGATCATTGCACATCTCAACTGAGTTCATGACAAACACAACGGGTTGTGGGCGACACAACGATTGTGGGTGTGATGCAGGCAGACCCAAGGGTTATTGTCACGTCCAGTTCACAATAGACAGCGCAGTAGAGAGGGCCTGCCGCCTCAGCGGAGCCTTACTGCTCGATAGAGAAGTTTACATTGACTCAGCCGCCAATGGCAGCCGTCCCATTGCTCCAGAACCTGGCAAGCCTGTAGAAGGATGCTGGTTCTGTCTCAGTAACCCAACTGCTGACACAGACCTGGTCGTCAGCATTGGTAAGGCATGCCCCACTACCTCAACTCCCCCCCACTTTCCTATTTGACTGTGGCTAGAAACTCAACGACTTACCCAGCATATGGCCGCTTGTTCATCTAGACCAGCAACCCAACTGCTGACACAGAGCTCGCCGTCAGCATTGGTAAGGCCTACCCCACCTTTCCTGTTTGACTGTGGCTGAAAACTCAATGGCTTACCCAGCATATGGTTGTCTGTTCATGTAGACCAGTAACCCAGCTGCTGACACAGACCTTGTCGTCAGCATTGGTAAGGCCTACCCCATGGTTCCTGTTGGGCCGTGGCTAGAATCTCTATAGTTCATTGAGCATGTGGTTGTTTGTGCATCTATATGAGCATATGCATTTGTGCCTTCAGGTGAGGAGTGTTACTGTGCAATGGACAAGGGGGCAATCAATGAGGGTCATGTGCTGCTGCTGCCCATTGAGCACTATGCAAGCAGCCTGGCATGCAGCGCCAATGCTTGGGCTGAGATGCAACGCTACCTATCAGCCTTCAAAGCATGTGCTGCATCCCAGGTGACTAGCCCTTGCCCCGCTGGCCCCTCCCCCCCCCCCCCAATCTCTTACCTCCCGCCTGCCTATCCCCCTTTGAACTCCATAGCTCCCAAAACCCCTGCCTATCCTTTGGACTGAAGCTGTCCTTGTTTGCCTCTCTATGGCAAGTCACTAATGGCATGAAAAGGCCTGAATGCCCTGCTTGTGTCTGAGACATACAATTGCCGTCATGGTTGTCATCACAGATGCTGAAAACAGGTGAGGGGTGCATGCAGGGCAAGGAGGTCATTGCATTTGAGCGGCATCTCAGTCTGGTCAAGAAAGGCGGGAACCACTGCCACATCAATATTGTCTCCATCCCTGCTTCAGCAGCTCCAAAAGCCAAACAGGTACCTCCCAACGCCAACCTCCTCACACTTTTGTGCCATGCATAGAGAGTGATGCAGAGTGATACATGCAGCAACTGCTGGTGTATTGATTGGACATGACGGCTGTCAACATCTCCATGAGCAATGCTCACAATGCAGGAAGTTGTTGCAGAACATCCTATGTTCATTGCAGCTGTCAGTATGTGCAGAGCTATTGTGTCAGTTACTGTTGACACTATTGACGCTGTTGTGTCAGTCACAGTGACTGTCAGTACGAGCATAGACCAGTCACTGTTCTATGAGTTGCAGGCTGGGCCGTCTGTCTGTGCTGCCGTAGCACTAACCATACACTGGCCTGTGAACTGCAGCTGTCAGCACGTGCTGCAACAGCATTGTCCAGTCTCTGTTTTGTGAATTGCAGGCAATTGTCTGTCTGTGCTGCTGTAGCACTGACCATACACTGGCCTGTGACTTGCAGGCATTCCAACAGGCAGCACAAGCACAGGGCTTTGCCTTCACAGCCCTTTCAAAAGCAGTGGGCAAAGCCTCGCGCAGCCAGCTGCAGGAGGTTGTAGGGGACAGTGAGTACTTCCTTGCCATTCTGCCTGATGGGTCCCGCCTGGTGCACCCCATCACAAGGGAAGAACGGCACCCCTTGGATTTTGGTCGACAGGTGGTGGCCCAGCTTGCGGGTACTCCTGACAGGTAGGCTCTGCCATCTGCTTCATCACATTCATTCTCATGGTGGTGTTCATCCAAGGACTGCTTCCCATACTTGCATTGGCAAGCAAGCAGGGTGAAGGAAGGAATCAGTGTGTGTGGACCAGGCCCGTCTTGGTCAGGCCTGTCCGCATCATGTCTTGTGTGTCAGAGCAGTCTTGAATTGCCACTCTGCACATGTGAGTCTGACCCATTTTATGTTCACAGTGGACTGTGGAGTGTCAGAAAGATATCAGGAGCTGCAACTGCACATCATTGCAGATGATATTGGTTGTTATATGTTAATGGTATTGCCATGTGCAGAGCTGACTGGAAAACCTGCCAACTTGAGAAGCCACAAGAGATAGCTCGTACCGAGGCATTCAAGGCTGTCTTCCAACCTTATGATGTCATCAACAGCTGACATGCACATATTGAATGTTGTCCTGAGGTTGACCAATTTGGAGTTGTGAGATATGGGCTTGGCAGCAGTCTTTGACGCTGGCAAATGGCGGACATAAATCCGAAGTGTGGCCATTACTGGCACTGTCACGGCAAGAAGTTGTAGTTAGATCATTATGCTGGTGGCACCTCAAGATTTGCAATGTTGTTCCTTACTGGCTGAAAATTTTCAATTGTTTGCATCGTTGGTAGCCAGAAACAATCAATCATATGGTACCAAGTAGCTAGCAAGGAGAAGGCAAAAGTCAATGTATAACCCCGTTGGCAGCTACATGTTAGCAGCCATACGCAGACCGCAATGAGTTTCATCTGTAGCAGTACATGCAACTGCCAAATTTGATGCAAGTAGCACACGGGAGCTATTGGGCACCCAGCAGCAGCCTCAACGACGGCTAGTACATGACAAATCAACGTAGCTGTCACATGGTAATTTACAACTGGGAAGCAGACTGACAGGTCTACACATTGCTTGCATACTGAATGCTGATGGCTCACTGTCTAGTGGCTTGCGCCATTCGATTGCTGAGAAGCAAGCAGGGCAGGCTTGCTGATGACACCATCTATTAGGCCGTAGTCAACTGCCTCCTTAGCAGACATGAAGAAATCCCGATCTGCATCCAAACATCACTGCTTGTCAGTCATCTGCAATTGCGTACTGCAACTTGAAATGCTGATTGTGCTGATATGGTCCACATCAATGCCTGCCCAAAGATAGCTTGGCATGCAGCACAACAGTCACATAGACCTGTTCAACAGGGTGACAGCCGCATGTGTAGCACCCATATGACTGTTCGGTAGGCAAATGCCATGGAGGTGCCATGACAATAACAATGCGCTGCAAAAAGCAATGGCAACATAACCAATTTGATGACTGCTCACTACCACTCTCTCTTTGTTACACCTCACTCTTTGCTACCTCTGTATCTGCTGAAGCAAGCCTGTAAGCTAATGCAGTTCAACATGTAGGGCAAAAATCTGACAGCACGCTCATAACATCTTGACCAAGGCTTGCAATCATTCATACACACAGGCCCACTATAGTGCATCATGGTCAAGAAATCATTGCAGGCCTTGGTGTGAACAACATGAACATCCTGTCCAGCATTAGCTGACCAGGTGTTGCCCCACATGTTGAGCAGCAGCAGTCAATGATTGACCATATGATTGCAAAGGCATAGCTGCACAAGGCATACTTCCTGACACTGACGATGCCCCATGTAGACAGCCAATGAGTTTGTAGATGCAGACAACAGGGAGCTGTTGGACAATGAGATGGTAAAGGCAAAACGCAGTGAGCAGTAAGGGCAGTAGACTGACCAGTGTCTTGTGTGATGCGCTCCATGCCCTGGTTTGTGAACTCAGCCAGATAGCCATTGAGGGTGAGCTTGTGATGCAGGATCTCGTTAGCTTGGATCTCAATGTCTGCAGCCTGGCCCTGGGCTCCTCCCAAGGGCTGATGGATCATGATGCGTGAGTTGGCCAGGGAGTACCTCTTCCCCTGCCAAACATACAAAGATTCAAATACTTGGCTTCTCAATAAATTGCCGAAGAGGTATAGTCTTTTCTTTTCTACAAAGACTGACAGTTCATGCATTCACTGATTGTCAATTGTTGCTAGAATGTGTGTCTTCCCCTAGAGTCAGGTGTGTACAGTCCTGCGTAGCAGTACAAGATATGGCATACCATCAACAATGTACATACATGACCTCAGGCTTGCCAAATGGAAGATCAAAAGGAGCCTGTGTTGGTTCATTAGTGTGCCGGGAGCATGGCACCATGTATGAAATGCATGTGAGATTTTTCATGAACAAGAAGTTGATCACTATCAGGAATGCCGCGCAAGCATGCAATTCCTCAAATGATTTACCAATTTCATGTCTCAAGAACACTTACTGCAACCCTTGTGTGAGTGGTGGCCAGGCAGGCACACATATTGCTTGCAGTACCCAGCATACTTTCACACACATCAAAAGTTGCAGTACTTGATGATTGGGCAAAAGGTGATTTCTATTGGACATGATAGGAGGGATACCTTCTGGCCAGAGGCTAGGATGAAAGCGCCCATAGAGGCAGCCAGACCAACACAGACTGTGGAGACATCAGACTTGATGTATCGCATGGTGTCAAACACAGCCATACCTGCACTCACATGTCAAACTCAGCAATATGAGAAGCATGAGCAGCATGGAAGTCTGTTACACGCAGCACATTGGCAGATGTCATAAAGCCAATGACCAATTGAAAGGCTGTGTCAAGCAGCTTGACTGTCATGCGCAGCAACTCAATAGGTCCCAGTTGAATATGGCAATTTTGCAAGATGCTGGGTTATTGATGTATATGCAATGACATGTGATTTGCAGCACAATGCCTGTGGACAGGTGATGATGAGGCAGAGGCCGACCTGCTGTTACGGACCCTCCAGGTGAGTTGACATACATGGTGATGTCCTTCTTGCCTATGGAGTCAAGATATAACAGCTGTGCTACCAATAGATTGCTGTTGTCATCATCTACGGCACCTCCCAACCGAACAATACGCTGCACATGCAGCAGGTCCTTACCAGCTCACACAATCAAAGTCACAAAACGTGGTATGAAACCTGACAATGCAGTGCCTGTGCAATGGGTCAGCAGCGTGGGCAGGCACAAAGCACAGGGTGCAATGATTGCCAACCGCATGCTGTCAGTCGGAGTACAGCTGAACAGTAACATGTGGTTCAGGCCTGATAGCACTTGCCAGTGATGTGTCTGATGCATGCTTAGCACAGCTCAGAACAGATCATCTAGCAGCTGAGATGTGGGAAGCTCTGCCTGCTACAAAGCATGCAGGTATACCTGCTGAAAGAGCTGTGAAATGACTTGAGAGAAACGTTCCACAACCATGGGATTGGGTGGAGGAGGGCCCTGACCACACCAAATCTGCCCGCTGGTGTCAGCTTTGTTTGGTACAAGAAGACTCCGCTGGCTGTCTGGCCTCCACAGTTGCTGCTTTGGCCTGTATTGCAAGGCATTCATGTAGAATTGAAGTTTCAATCTTTCAGGTCAAATGCAGCAGCTAAACACACACGGACATAAATTGTCAAGGCATTTTACAAAAGGTATGCGGACGAGGTTTACAGTGCAAGCTGACGACATGTGGTCTGAAAGATCACTGGGAGGACTGAACGATCAGCTGAATTAATTCTACAACCATAGCGCGTATACCTTTCAGCAGCTGCAACTACACGAGATCGGACCGCCTTGGATTGGTGACGCCTGCAAGGCTGTGCAAGGGGGCCTTGTGCAAAGTGCTGGTGGGAGGTGAGCTGTCCGCAACCCGCTGTCTGTCGATTCAACATGGTTTCCATCACCTTCACTCCAATGATGCTCAGTCAATATTGCACAGTAGGCCTGTCGACGCTAGCAAGCCACAAGCACTTGCGATGACTAGCCACAAGCGATGTTGATCGGGTTAACCCTAACCAGGTTTTCGGAATAAGCATAACGCTCGCATCATTCAAAGCATGCCCTTCACATGTTGGCTGCAACATCGCCGCATGAATCAATGCAATGTCAGCGAAGTTAGCTGCGTTATTTCTTCTGAGTTTGTTGCATGGTTGCAATGGCGTTGTTGCCTACGACATCAAAGCCGCATACGTCGCGGAGGGCTGGAGGGGCATCGCTGCCGTCAATCAGCTGCCTGCTGGTGTGTTCTGGATCTCGTATCTTTTACGAGCAATGCAACTTTTGTAATGACAGACGAGCAATGCAATTTCGTAACGACAGTAGTTTCAGTGCACGGCCAGGATTGTGACACGTCTATTTATTGACTTCAGGGGCTCTCATTCTCCAAGTACCAGCAAGAGTATTGATGAGCACAAGCAGTGCAGCAAGGGATGCAGATTTTACAGCTGCGTCCCAAAAGTATCCTGGCCTGACTCCTGAACAGGAAAGCTTACTGCGTTCTTGCAGTTACCTTTGCATAGAGTAAAAAGCGCATTGCCTGATTGAAGGCAAATGCTGCAGGTTCTGACTGCACACTTGCTGCACGAGACAACAAAAGCTACCAAGTCCCAGTGGCACCCATACCTGGCCCAGTTGCCTCATGAGTACACATTGATGATGAACTTCAATCCACACCATGTTCAAGCGCTACAGGCACCACATGCACAACAGATTGCAACTACAACATGTCAACAAGCCCAACAAAGCTGGACAGAAGCTAAAGGCCTGCTGAGTATGCTAGGTAGTCTATGTTGGCAGTTGCTTACTTTAGGGCTGTGTGTGCATCAACACTGGCAAGCATGTTTCCTCATTGTACAAGTCTGTAAGGGTGCTGCAGGACTGCCTATAAGTTGCACTTGTAATGCATCAATGCATGCACCACTGTGATTTTGTGCCAGGCTTGCTTGATCAAACTCATATCAGCTGTGTCAGGAGTTCACCATCACTGGTGCGGTCGCATTGCTTGGCGACGCAGCATTGTATACTTCATGACAGTGCATTCGCGTCATATGCTAATTACATTTCTCGTAAGTTTGCAAGTCACTGCTCAAAAAAGTATGCGGATGTATGTCTTGGTTGTGATCAAGTTTTTACTATGTACTGATCTCAATGCATGCATGCCCAAAAACATGTTACTGATGCCTGAAGGGCTGCCCAAGAAGTGGTGCAGCCTCAAGGCTTGGCTGTGGGCAAGCAGCACTGTATGCTCCAGGACCATGCATGTGCCCTACAGCTCAGCTGGGGCCCTGACCCCCTTTGGGGACCTGCACAACTACCACTCCCCGCCCCCGCCCCACTACCCTGAGATAGGTGAACTCTGCTGCTCTGGCCGCATAGTGTGTTCGTTAGGCCGTTCGTAGTTGCGTTCTTCCAGTCGTTGGCAGTCATTTGTTCCTCTGGTCGTTGAGGTTAGTGTATTGCTAAGCTGACTTGTGTGGCCTTGCAATTGTCAAAGTTACAATTTATTCCTGCATGCTGGTGATGCACGGAGTAGCAAAGTTGGTTGATACCTTTGGTCTGTCTTTGTTTCATTCTATACATCTGCATGGCATTGCAAGATCAGCCTCATGGATTTCTACGCTTCAATCACATTTTATGGTGCAACCATTCTCCAATCATCGGGCCGCTCTTGCAAGTGGTGATTTTGCATTTTGGTGGTGCCACCATTCTGAGAGCACCAGGCTGCTCTTGCGAGTAAACGTCCTAGAAAATACAAAACGCTGTTGCAGACAGCCTTTGACTGCCAAATGTGGCACCAAGCAGACTATTGATGTATGTAGTCAGAGTGTGGGATCATGCTTAATGTTTCACAAACAAATGCCGCAGAAGGTGTATCAGCTTGCAGCAATCAAGACAGACAACAAGACTATGAGGACTATGGTGATGGCGGCTACAGCGAATCGTTCCAGGAGTATTGCTTGTATGCTCGCAAAAGGTAAGCTGCCACGTTTTTTCTTTTTTTGGTAACATACAAACAGTATGCAGTTGTACCATTTAGCACCACAGCACACATCCAGTGACTATCAACATCAACACAACTCTGCGTCAGTCCCAGCGGTTGCAGGACACACCAGTGTGAGAATCCCATTGCTGCATCTGTACAAATCTTGCCAATTGATTGCTCACCTCGCATGCATGCATATCCACCTTCAGCCAAAAAGACATTTGTTTGCATTTGCTGAGCTTTTGGGCGACCACAGAAGTCTCGCTTGGCTTCAAGCCATGCCTGCTGCCAGGCTGCTTCATTCTGACTGTTTGCTGAGCAAACTTTGCAATGGTGCCAATGCCATCTGCTGATGATTTGTAGCTGATGGCTGCAGATACTGCAAGGGCGAGCAGGTCTTCCTGTGCTATGGCAAGTACACCAACCTAGAGCTCCTTGGTAAGAGCTGTAGTTTTGCGTGCTCAATTGCTTGCTTGACTCTGTTGTATCTGTCTATCAGTCAATGTGCACGCTGACTGCGTCCTCCATCGTGTCTGAGAGTGTGTGGCAGCTTCTGATGCTCACTGTTTGTCTGTCTCATGCATTCTGACTGCCTGCCTGCTTGTGATGCTCATAGTTTGCCTGTTTCATGCATCCTGACTGCATGCCTGCTTGTGTGCATGTCTGTCTGATAGTTACAGTGTCTGGCAAACACCGTGTAGAGGTGAACATGCCGCAGCAGCTACAATCACAGCACTTCAACTTTGATGCACATAAGGTGTCAGTCCAATTCATTGCAACATCAGCATTGATCAAACAATGTCAAGTATGTGGTTGCAGAGCACTATGGGTTTGTCTTGGCACACAACCCCCATGACGAAGCTTTCCTGCCTTTGTCAGCATTCCCATCATCCTTTGCAACCTACCTTGAGCAGCAGCGGCGCACTGTAAGCCACTGCTTCCTGCACTGCAATGGCATTCCAGGCTGGCAGCTACTGCAAGACTTACGATGTTACGCTGCTACACCCATGGAGCGTAAGCAGCTGGGCCACCTAGCTATTGCTGGAGAGCGCATCAGTCTAGCTAATGACACTGAGGTGTGCTGATGCTGCTGCTGCTGCTGCTGCTGCTGCCTGTCTCTGCTGCCTGTCTCTGCTGCCTGCCTCTGCTGCCTGTCTCTGCTGATCAAAGGTTATTGGGCAAGTCTACAGAAGACAGTGCTGCTGTTGCATAGACCAGAGCATGATCAGCACCGTGAGCCTGTACTCTGTCTTCCCTGCATCATTGCTTTCTGTTTGGGCATCAGGATTGCAGCACATATGACAGCAAGACGTGCTGCAGCTTAGCTTGCATCCTGGTCTTGACTAACTGACACTAATCAAAACGCGAGCTTAGCCAACAGGCACCAGGCGCATGCAATGCAAGTCGGCTCCCTCAAATCAGTCTTTACTGCGCCAGCCTCCATTTACATGCTCTGTGACTGACAGGACTACCTGCTGTTGAGCATTCAGTACTGTGCACTGAATCCTAGGCTCTGACAAGGTGACGTTTGGCATGAAGGCACTGTTCACCAAGCATCACTCACAGTGACAAAGTTCATTATTACTTATCACTAGGGATTTGCCATTCAACCTACTTTGTGATGGCTGAATGCTGTGACTTGTGTTGACTGCAGGTCTTCAAGGTGCTGAGAAGCGTCTGTGACAGCATGCTAAGCCAGCTGGGCTCAAGCCTGGATCAGGATGAAGAGTATCTGCAGCTTGCTGCAGCAGATGACTGCATGCAGGCAGCCATCTCTTGGAGAGTCAGCTACAAAAGGTGCTCTTTCAAGATGTATCCAGACAAGATTTGCAGTTTGGCGTGGTTGCAGACAAGTTGTTGCACCACAACATTGCAAGGCCCCTGCGTTGTTTGGCACCGCAAATGGGCAGCCCGGTATAAGACTTGGCTTTTCATTGAATTGACACCAAAAGGTGTCGTCTTTTCTTTTCTTTTCCACCACAAATGGGCACTGCTGCCCCTGCAGGTGCCTTCATGCAGGGATCCAGGTAGCAAATGAAGCGCTGGCTGCTCTGGGCACCTTGGCAGCCCAAGCTTAACATGGCAACACTCCTGAGCATGCATAGACAGACACATGCACAGTCATCTGCACAGACAGCTGCACGGACAGCTGCAGTGTGAGCACTTGTCTGAGGGAACTGGCTACAAGGAGTTGGTGAGGATGAACGGTGTTTCCTGACAGGCCACTCTGATTACTCAAAGGAACTGCTGGTCTTGGGTGAACTCTATCTTAGCAACATGCACTCACAGGTTGGACCATTGTCCATGCAGTTTTGGTGATCAGGTCCTGTGTAGCTGCAACTTCAGCTGTTGTGCCTGAGCAGAGAATGGTCTATCTATTGTGCAGTCGTGCCTAGAAGTATCAGCTTGCTGTCTATGCAGGTAAGGGTTGCAAAGTGGTGTTGGCTGGTGATGGCTTCGAGTGGACTCTGACACAACACCTGAACTTGGGGGGCTAATCGTCAGATCTGGTCCTGTTTTGTTGAAAGCAGAATCGAGGAAAAGGGCTGCTGTGGCTGCCAAATGTGCTGCAGCAGTGAGTGCCCTAGCAGTGGCTGGACCAAGAGCACGTTGCAAACAGTTGGCAATTTTTGGATCATGACCTCTGTGCCTTGGCGGATAGCACAGGAAGCCACACAAGTGCAGCATGGCAGATCTGCAACCAAGCAAAGGATTGGCCACACCAAGCTGAATCTTGATGTTCAGTTGTGCTTTCTGACTGCTGCATGTCTTCTGTGTAGTCAGTAGCCTGTCTGTTGACTTTGCTCATCAGAATGAACTGCGATTTTACTTCGTGATCCTAATAAATTTAAACCGTGCGATCAAGCACATTTGAGTGAGGGTGTTGGGCATCTTGAGGTCGTTCATGTCGGCCGCTGAGCATTCTGCGTATCCTCACATGAACGAGATGTGATCGTAATGAGTTCGAGATGCATGATGTACACTGGACAGATTGGTTGCTACTGACCAAAGTGGAAGCAACAGAACAAACCAATTCTCAGTACTACTAGTCATTCTTGTCAGTAGACTGCCGCAGCAAGCACCAGCAATACAGTGTGAAGCAGGAATTATACTCTCATCTTGGCAGTGCTGTACACTCACGTGTGCACAGAGTCTTAACATTTGTTACTCATGCTCTCGTTCATGTGCGTGAAGCTTTGGAGGCTTTGCCTTGCCACATGAGCATGCCCTGAGTGTCACTTCGGTGTCATCTATCTCTCGTGCCTAAGCAGCTCTAGCAGCTGAGCATTTGCCTACCGTAGCTCGTCATAGCGGAGTGCAATGTACGTGGCATGGTTGAGCCAGGCAAGTTTACTCCTGAGCTTACTCATAGTTAGTCACTCTGGAGTTGACGATATGGCAAAGCTCGAATTACTCCCAAGATCGCTCGCCAAAGCACCGCTCGCCGGACGAGCCGTCAGCTTGCACTCCTTCCGTGGCGTGAATCCGTGCAGTCCTAATTCGCATCCCAAAACTGTACCGAGCTGCTGGCCGCAGTGCATGCGCATGCATACCTGACTTCGTGCCCTCATTCGGCATCTCGTCTCCAGTGGCCTAGTGACGAAAGCACCAACATCATGATTGACGGAAAGGCCCCGCATGAAGTGACCAACCATTTCGCCAGTGATAAGGATTGGCAGGACTTCGACTACTGGTACAACCGGGTCGTTGACGCGAAGAATCCTGCGTCACATACAGCCAACCCGAGCGCTCTGGCGCTGATCACGTTTGGCTTGACTACGGCATTGTTGCAGGTGCTCAACAAGCCTTCCTTCCGCTCCGTAGCGCTCACAAGTCTTGCCTCTTCTGTTGTAGCGAAAATGATATTTGAAAAGTTGACGCCCAGCATGTACAGAAAGATGCAAAGCCTTATTATTGCAGCATGAAAGCCGTAATTTGTTACAGGGAGCAAACACTCACTGGACAGGAATGTCTACTCAGTATGCGACGGTTGGTTTTATGGTGTTCTTTGGTAAGGCCTGAAGGCAACCGCTGCAGAACTATTCTCACACACTCACAGTCAGTCTCAGAAACTGCAGTCAGGGTAGACACTCCTGCTGACAAATTGTATGTTTGGATGGCAGGAGGCATGATCCAAACGTTAGCAGGACTGACAGAATTCATACGCAACAACATGTTCGCTGGAACTGCACTTGCAAGCTACGGCGCATTTTGGATAGGGTACAAACCTTCCTCTGTCTACGTCTTTGCCACTGCATAGCAGCCGTTCCTCAGATGTCAATCAACTGAGCTGAGCATCTTGTTGTTGATTAGTTGACCAATGTGATTGTGTTACAGGTATGGGTGGTACCTCATTATTGTAGCTGGGGGCATCATCCCAGAGGGTGGTCCCAAGGGGCTGGAGTTTGTGTTTTGTCTGTTGGGGCTGCTCAACACAGGATACTTCATGTAAGCTTGCTGACATGCCAATTCAGCCTATCCAGTATGCATCTGCAGCATCCATACATGTACAGATCCCAGACGGACGTCAACTCCCAAGTCAGCTCGCATGTATCCACATCAGCAACACAATGTGCCTGCCATTGGTCTGCAATCTTTGCTGGTATGCAACGTTGCTTTCTTGCCTTGACTGCAATCTCTGCTGGTATGCAGATGTGCTTTCTCACTTAACATAGCCCTGATGAACCTATTTTTCAGCTTGGCGACATGCAACTTTCTGGCTGCTGGAGCTGAGACTGGCAACATAGCCTGCATGAAGGTGGACCCTTTTGCCTTTGATGCACCCATCACATACATGCGCACAAGTACTGCAGTGCAGAAGCAAATACTGCACACCAGGCTCAAAATGCTAAACATTTTGCATTCTGCTGTCTTGCGGCTGTCCATCTGGTCATGTAAGCATGTCTTTTCATATACACATCACAAGCCAAGTAATGGTGTCTCAAACTCCCCCACCTGAATAACCCCAGCCATGCCTCTGCAACCTTGTTCATGCACACATCATTCTCAGGCTGCTTACACCTGCCAAATTCGTAATAGCCTGAGAATCAGCAGCAGTAGCATCTTTAGGAGCCGAAGTTTCAGCACCAACATGGTAGAACAGCGAGTGTGGTGTACAGGGAGGTGAGCCAGTGACAGTGCCAGCAATGGCTGTGATGCAGGTGACAGGGTATGTTGGCATCTACACCGCTGCCAGCGCCTGGTACATCTCCTTTGCTGAGCTGCTGAATGAGATCTGGTTCAAATGGAGAGTGAGTCTTCTGCACTGTTTGTTGTCACTGTCCATACTATGCATTGCCATAACCTGGGATGGTGTTGTGCATTGTGACTAAACAGCAGTACCCTGTGCTGTAGGTATTTTGCCCTGCTGTACACAACCCTACATATAAACCCTATGTATAAACCCTACATAGCCAGCCCTTGAGTTGGATGCATCTGCACAATAGCATCTGTGTCCATCACTGCTTACCATGAACAGCAGGAGGCGATCACTTGCTGTGTTGCATGCTCAGCTTTTTGTGCAATTCTGCTGCTGCTCTATTATGACAGTTGGCATGGATGAAAGACAGAAGCATGCTGCTCTGCTGCATCCATGGTGTTTGCACAGGACATTGTATTGCGTAGGTTGTGATACCCTTGGGGGCTATGACATGGCCGGGCAGGTTTAACTCTCCAGCCAGCATAGAGGCACAAGAGAGAAAGCGGCTGCAGAAGTCCAGGTAGCATGCTTGCGCAGTTCAGTGGCTGAGCAGAAGATCAATCAGCGTCAAAACAGACATCTAAACCAACAACACTACCTTCTTGGCTGAAAAAGGGTGCGGCCTCAGTCAAAGAGTGCTCTCCAAGTTTACTGTGGAACCGGCATCAGTGACGGGAACACACGGTGACTAGTGAGTGGTCACTCAATAGGATAACGTCTGCCAAAGGAACAGCCACATTGCCCAGAGTTACAATTGTATATACTGGTGTATCACATGGGCAGGGTGAGCCAACATAGCAGTGCTTGCAAAGTGTTTGTCCCCAACATTCGACGACAGAGACATGGATGTCTTCTGCCTGTCAAACATTTTTTGAACTCACGTCATTCTATGATGACCACATACGATTGCAGTCTTGTTGGACATGTTGCGTTTTGGTTCAGCTCTATGAAGTATCAATCAAATTTTGGCTGCGGCAATCAGGAAACGGGTCCAGGCAGGCAGTGTGATCTATGCAGATATTATGCCTGCACCACAAGTCGCATCTGTTATGATAGAAAATCGAGTTGCTGGAGTATGCACAATAGTGTTCACTTATTTGATCATGATGCTTGGTTGTTCATGACGCATACGTGCAGACAAGACGTGTTGCAGCTTTACTATTCAACATGATTCTCCATTGGTTCTGGGCTGCCTGTTTTATGGCATAAGGTTGAAAATTTTCAGCAGGTTCTGTTGTACCAATATACACATATCAATTCTCATGACCATACACTGCAGCTGAAGTTCTAGATATGATTATGCATATACATACAACCAGATTGGGAGTAGGTCTAGCCAGCATCAGCTTCTATGCAAATTTGGCTTTGCAACCAACAACTTTAAGGCTGTTGACACCAGACATCAATATCTGGACATCACATATCAACCTACATAGCTAGTTGGGATATGGCTTTTTCTTGTTCACACATGTATATCATAGGCTGCCAAAATGGCTTCACAAGACTGAGGATTCTGCTTTGCAACTCTTGTGCAGCCTGCACTTGGGACTATGGGACGTTTTGTGCCGTCCCTTGCACTGCATTACCCTTTGTGCATCTCGACTCTTCTTCTTTATGTAGTGCTTGTTTCGTGTTTTAAAGGCTTGCACATGTCAAATTGTTCACTGAGGACTGCGGCAGCTTTATACTGGAGCATAAACTGCGTGTGCGAAATGGCAATTTCGTCTTCTGACACTAAGCCCTTCAAGCCTGCCCCCGCTTCCCTTCGAACTTCTCCCGGAATATAGCGCGCATCTGGAAGTGTTTTGCACCAAGGACCTGTCACTGCTACCTTCTGTGTGTGATAGGGCAGCACATGTACGTCATAATCATATTTCCCATCTACACCATATTCATAGCCACACATTGACATGGGAAGGCTGTAAGCGTACTCAGGCAAACAGGTTGCGCCCACATACTCAATATGTCTCCACATGACATCTTGCCACTGACCAGCGTGTGCTGCTCTGTACAGCCTACAGTTGAATTCTGTGTGACAGTTGTATCCTGCAGCGCTTAGCCTCTCTGCCAAAACAGCAACAGCCGACTCCAAAAACGGCCCATGCAGCCAGTCCCAAGGCACCTGAAGTGCCGTGTTGCTGTGTACAAAGATCTCCATCCCAATGTCAAGGGGGGACACAGACCATTCGTATGAATACAACCGATGTAATGGCTTTTTTGAAATCACAACCTGTACAAAGGATGCAGGCCACGCTGCTTCCCACATGTCAGTAAGGAAGCCTGGCTGCCGTGACAAGGCATATATCAACGGCAGGGCGTGGTCTGAGCTGCCTGTCCACTTACATGCATGGACTGGGCGACCTTGGTAAAAAAATGAGGTTGGTTGATGCCGAGGGAGAACAAACTGTATTTCAGGCAGTAGCTCATCTCGGCACTGCTTCACAAAAGCTGATCTTCGGTGCACAAACTCACTTGCACAGGCTGTGCAAGTGAGGGCCAGCTTGTGAGCAGAGATGCAGTCCAGGTGGCTGAAGATGCTGCACAGGGCTGGACCTGGCAAGGAAGCCAGCATGAAGCGTGGAGGCCTGGCAGCAGGTTGTGGAGGGCAATGTTTATGCTTGCCTCTCCGTCCCACACAGGACCAGGAACTACCCTGCCTCCCTGACATGCTCAGGCTGGGCACGACCCCACAAGTAGTTGCTGTTTAAGCCACCTAATATCGGATCTACCCTGGTCTCTGCTGCAAGGTGAGGCCACACCTGCATATCCAGACACAAGGTCATCGGAAGAAGGCTCGTTCCATGATTCAGCCAAGTGTGGGGGGTTGCGTACTCGTGAAGGGCATTTACACTCGCACGTTGACTTTGAGTCACTTGATGTTGTAATTGGAAGTAGTGTCAGGCAAACATTTTGGCAAGTCAGCTGTCAGCCACGCATATGTACGCTTATAATCAGTCGTCCCACGACGTATGTGGTATGTATGACAGGCACGAACGTGACAGCAAATCTGCTTGCAGTCTGGCCCACCTGATCGATCAGTGATTGCCAGCCCTCGCGTCGGTGGGTTGTGCCAACTTTCGCCTCCCTGCGTGACAATACAATCATCTGCAGCAATGTGTCTGTATACTCATGCGCAAAAAGTCGCTGGCGTACCTGCTCCAAGATCTGAGGTACTCAGCTTCTTTCAGTCGAGGTCAACGCCCTATCAACGCTAGCAGGTGCAGAGCCAGCGTTGATAGGGCACAAGTCTGGGCACAAGTGGAAGTCCAAGCTTTGAAAAGACAGCTGTCTGGGTATATGCGGCTCAGCAGCTACCTGCCGGTGGAAGCTTTCCCAGAAGCTTCCTGGCGCTTCATTCGAGAAGGAGGGAGGGAGAGTCTCCCCATCTGGGGGGGGTTGAGGGGAGGGGAAAAGCTTCCAATACTCAACTCAATAACAATACAATAACAACTATTAACAATATAGCCTCCGAGATGCATTTCAATGAATTGCGCAGCCCAACACAACCTTGCTTGACTGCATGTTGTATATGATGCAATACCCGTATGATCAGGCATTTTTCGAAGCAGCTTGCTCTGCAAATTAGTGCATCCTTGGGAAAGTGCGTCTGATCCGATGTACCAAGGGAACAATACAGTAACAATTAACAATGGACAAACAAATCTGCATTGTGGCACTTGTCAGAAGTCCCCACCGCATTGCAATATTGTATGTATGTCATCTAGATCTGCATCTGGACAAGGCGTTTACTCTTTAGACAGACAAGCTTGTGATGCGCCATCTCATGTGTTCGGAGCGAGCTATGCATGAAGCTTTAGCGCTCAAACGTGTGTTGTTTGTGCCTTGTTGTTGTTCTTTCTAGTCATTGCATGGTTTACTGTCTCCAAAGGTTGGTACAGGACGTAGTCGTGACTCAGCTTTTAGCACGTACAGCGGGTGGCTTCTGAGGCTGTGTACACATATGCTCCATGCTGATTCTGCTGTACCCTTCAGCCGTCATTTCATATTGCACTTGTGGGTCATTTATCAATGGACTACCTGCGGCACTCAGCTTGCAATGTCATATGCGTGCTCAGCCACACAACACCTTTGTCAAGCCACACAATGTGTTGTCTGGCCTGAGAACAACCCCCATTATGACTGAGACATCGACAGCTATGGTGCTGTTGTCGTCCTGCAAGCAGTATATGCACAATGCTTCAACATCTGACATTGCTGAGTTTGCCAATGGCAGGCACAGCTGTTCTGCAGCTGGACCCTGACACAGTGTGAGTTGTACAAGGTCATCAAGCACATGCGCAAGGCAGAATTCTATATCAAGGTCTACAGTCATTACACAAGCTTCACAGAGTCAAGACTGCTCTAAAGCCCTGATCATGCGCTCGAGGTCTGCAACAGTCTGCCTGGCAGCTTTCAGTTCCTGCTGCAGAGCTTGCCACTGCATGCGTTTCATAGGATCCATAGTCTGTACATCCACAGAAGGAGGCACACAAACGTCATCACCCATACTTTGGGATACACTGGCAGTAGTCTGATCATGCACAGGAATGGATGGTGTTGTCACAATGATGCAGTCTGTGCCATCAGAAGGAGTACTGTTGGTGCTGGTTTGAAATGTGTCAGCACTGGCAGCATCAGGCCTCTGGCTTTGATGAGCTATGTTTGAGATGCTTGACGCCAGGACAGCATTTGTGGCAGCATGCTGCTGCTCTAGGCTTTGTCGCTTGACCATCTGCCTTTGCACCTCTGCGTCAGCCTTCCTTTTCTGGACCCTGTCTTGCAGTTGGCACTCAGGAGGGTTGCTGCAGGCAGCACGAGCCCACAAGGACTCAGACACTCTGATGGCCTGAGCTTGACTGAGACTGTCAGGCTGCCTCTGGGAGCTGTGGGCTGGCCCAATAACAGGCCCTGATGAAGCAGCAAGTGAAGTCATGAAGACTCTCTCCAGCAGTGCTTCCTCTTGGCTCCTGCTGAAAGCTTGAGTTGGAGCAACTGATGGGTCGGGGTCTGCCTTTGCTGTTGGGATGCTTTTTGACTTGCTGGCCGCCATCATAGTCATAAAGACGCCTTTTGATGCAGCAGAGCTCGGCAGACCTTCTGCGGTGGAGACCATCTCATCTGCAGATGGCATTAACGTATTTGGTATAGCTAAATGTGCATCTGTACAAATTGGGCTGATGCCAGGCTGTGCTGCACAACAACCAGTCATATGCCTAAAGGTCATGCATACTCTCAGGTTGATGCCAAACTTCACACAAGATGAGGCTATGCAGCATGACCTGCCATTGATCAGACTGCATTGACAGGAGCAACTGTGACCCAAATAGTAGATCAAAAGAGCACCAAAGCCTCAGCTGTCTTCTGTGTGCTGCTCACTCATAACACGCTGTACATTCATGCTCTGACACTGACTCACCTGTATCAGCCCCCATGGAAGCTGACAAAGCCATTGCAAGCTGACGGGCCTCATCTGCTTTGCTCCTGGGGGCTGGCACTGCTGCCCCCTTGCTTGTTGCTGCCGCCGCCAATGTGCTACTGCCCTTTTCAGCCTCTACTGCCCTGCCGCTACTTGCAGCTGTAGCTTTCTTGTGCTTGCTGACAGTAGGCTCAGCACATGAGGCAGCAGCAAGACCGGCCATGAAAGCTACAGCAGCAGGTTTGCTGGAGTCAAAAGCAGCAACAGCGGGCTTGGCTACACCCTTGACACCAGGGTTTGCCTTGTTGCTTTGTAGCAGGCCAGCAGCTTTGTTGACTGGCAAAGCAGCTTTGTTGACTGGCATAGTAGCAGAGGTGATTGCCTTGACAGTGGGGGCAGCTGCAGCAGGTTTTGCAGTGCTGCCTGCAGGCTTGCTGGTGCCCTTGATGATGCCAGCACCTTTGCTTGGTGCCACTGCACCTGCTATGGCAGCTGCTGCTCTGGGCTGGCTTGCTGCAGCAAACAATGCGCCCTTTTCGTATTGGGGTACAGAAGGCCATGCTGCCCTGAACAAAGCACTGGTGCCGGATCCTGCTGTCTTGCTTTGTCTAGATGCCACTGCAGCTGCTATGCTGTGCAGACCACCAGCCGGCAAAGCTCTGATTGGCAGCACATCACTGGTGCTGTTTGCGCTTGAGACACTGGCTCTGCTGTGGGTGGCTGAAGGAACAGTGACATTGACTGGGGAAGCAGGCAGATGTGCCGGATGTGCTGTGCTGGCAGGCCTTGCACCAGTCTGGGTTGCAGGCTGCATAGCTGCAGAGAGGATGAGACGTTGATGCGCAGCATTGGTGATGCCCAGAGACCGGAGGTCCTGAACAGTCAGGCATGGCAGTGCTTCTTCATCAATCTCTTCCTGTGAGCACCAAAGAAGTTTGTGTACGCAGTAGCAACATGCATGCAGCAGCAACACAACAAGGGCAAATATGCTGCAAATGGTGGAAGAAAGCCGCAAAAGGCTGTAGAAGCTATTTTGTGAATTTGCAGCAAGGCCATAGATGTCGTGATGCATGCAATGTTGCATTGACATACCTTGGCAAATACAGCAGCATATTGCGAGAGGCCAATAGACTGCAGCAAAGCACATAACACGTCAGCCACAGGCTAGGTACAGCATCAAGGCTGTGTGCTACATGGCCAAACATGTAATTACCGTCAGCCGCAATTGTACTGGATCCAGATACAGGTGTCTGCTCCAGCAACAGGAATGGTTGCCTTTGCTGTCACACCTGCAAAGCTCACAGAGAATTGTGCGAATGCCAGCAGACACTTCAGAAAGTTTGAGAGCACTGCTATGCTGCATGCATAGCTGCAATTGCACTTGCATAACTCACCAGTTTGACTGCTGTATGATTGCTGCAAGTTCTTTGCTGGGCCTGACAGAACATTCTGCTGCAGATCTGCCAAGGGCCGCGCGCCCGCATATCTGCTGGCACCTTGGCGCATGCCAAGGTCTTCTTGCATAATGAGTGTGCCAGATGATCACTCAGAGCCAAAATTGGTACTGAGCAGCTCCCAGCAGGTCTGCAGTATAGAGGCAAGCTCTACCGTATGTGCTGCAGGTTCTGCTCGGTCGTGTTGCGTCATGGCAAGAGCTGCAGTATGTAACAAGAAGTACACGCGTGAGCTCTGGTGGTGCCTCAGAGCAGAGTGAGTCAGCGCTTGTCCAGAAGTTCTTGTTGATAGTGTCAATGATCCTGAACTTTATCTTTTTGACGAAACTGAACGGTGCGTGCTACCTCTTGCTGATCACAGCTTGCACAAGTGAGTGCCAACGCTCGTGCAGTCATTGTGTTTTGCAGCGTGCTTGGGAGTATCTGAGGTCGGCTGGGAGTGCTGTTGCGACCAAAATTGTGTCCCAGCGATGCTAGACAAGTCTTGAAAAGCAATTGCAAAGCCCACGGACTGCCCCACGGAGCAATTGCGAAGCTCAACACGCCCAACGAACAACCCAGCGAACAACCATCATGGATGCGCATGCATTTCTTTTGCCAAGGCAGCAAAAAGTCTGGCAAGAAGTTCAACCTTCCGGAGTTTGGTTCGTGATTCGATGTATCCAAACGGACGGCCGATACAGTGATTTTGCGCTGTGCGGGGACTCGTATGACTTGATCACTGTCGACTCTCAGTCCCACTTGTACAAGTCGTCGACGCTGAGTGTAAAGAGAGGGTGCACAGTTCGTGCCCTTATTGCATGAAGCATTGCATATCACGCCAAAAGCCTTGCCTTGTTGTCGGTGACAGCAGGCCTATGTCCAAACGCATGTTGGCAAACTGCTTTCGTCCGCCTGCCAGACTCAGCGGTGTCAGAGCGGTTGCTACTCAGCCAAATGGTTCAGCCCAGACCAGCAAGCTTCAGCAACTTTATCAGCAGGCCCTGTCTAGCTTTGGCAAAGGGCAGCAACCAAAGGGTCCCGCTGAGGTGTTAGCTGTCAGCGAGGCTTTGAGTAAGTCAGGCCACCTTTGCTCCGTTGTGTGTACTTCGTCAGTCTCCTCGCTGCTCAGTCCACCCTCCAACATTCTGTTCAGGGGCAATTCCCCTGCAGGAACTGGGAATGCAAACAGAGGTCAGTGCTTCCCTGGGTGCTTAAGCACTTTCAAGCCGCTCCAGTCACGCTCAGGACGCATTGAGCTCCGAAAGCTGACACTTCTCACCGTGATGCTTGATTCCTGCAGAGCAATGTCCAGTCAGCTCCCACCAGGGGCTTGTTTGGTGCATGGCCATCATTCCAGAATTCAAAAAGGTGCCAGCACCTGCACAGATCACTCTGCAGCCGGCAATACAGCCTGTGTATGTACCATCTCCTGTGTATGTACCATCTTGACAGCCTGAGTGCAATGCATGCTGCAGGGACTCAGCAATAACCTACATTCACATATATGAGGACAGAAACATGTCCATAGGCATGTTCTGTCTTCCGCGCAATGCTACAATACCTCTTCATAACCATCCAGGGATGGTAGTTCTTTCCAGGTGATGCATCATCAGAATGCCCAACCCTCATCACTTGCGATTGCTGCTTGGCGTCACTGACCCCTGTCGTGCCTGCTGCTGCTCTTCTGAGTTGTAGCTCATCGTCTCATCGCCAATGTCTGCAGAGTTTTGTATGGGCAGTTACATGTCAAATCTTATGACTGGGCAGATGTACAGCAACCTGATGGACAAAATGGTGCACCTTCTGCTGCCCATCTGGTCATGGATGAGGTCGTTGAAGCTGGCGGCAAACCTGCCATCATCTTTCCGACAGCAGGCGGCAACATCCATCAGTTCACTGCAGTTACAGACTGTGCTGTCCTGGATATACTTGCACCCCCTTACTCACCACAAGGAGGTCAGCAGACTTCTACATGTGCTCATTTGAGCAAAAGACGATACCCCAGTTCATGTGGTCATGGCCCAACTGGGTGCTGCTGAGGTAGCTAGCAGTTGTTTCAGCCAGGCATCATGCAGTGTTTACAGGCACTTAGGGGAGGCAATCAACTGCGTTATATGCTGCAGCTGAGACTGCTCGCAATATATGGTACAATGTAGGCTTAACTGCAAAGCAAGCATCTTGGCCCCTGAGGTATTTTGTTCACATGACTTGGCCCTGCTTATTGTCCATGCTACAAAGGCTGCTGTCTTGTTGCAGGACGGGACTGTACATACTACCAGGCTATAGGTGACGAGCAAGATGGCAATGTGCGTTTGATCCGCAGCAAGCCTGCTCCTCCCTTGAACATGCAGAACAAGAGATATGAAGGAGTGCAAATCCAGCCTGCTATCACAGCAGGCCAAAATTTTGCGTAATTGTGTTTGTACTATATTATGCATCACAACACCTATGACACATCACCCCTCATGGTGATGCTTTCTCCCCTTATTCATCTTCCAATGTACTTGTAGCATAAGGAGTTTCATTGTCAGGCATATACGGTACATAACACTCATTCTTATTTTTCATGCATTTGACTTATAAATTGTTATCAGTCGACCTGACTCAGGCCAGACAAGCCTGTAGACCTTCATGCCTCTACATGGAAGTCTAATCTTTCATTTACTATTTTACCGTGATGACTCTGCATGTAGCCTCTGTTAGCTTCGTTGCTGTCATCCATGCTTGCCAGCTGGCAAACCTGCTCCATGACAATGGATTTGCCAGCATTGATTTCGTCTTGACGGCTTCTGGACTGCAAACTTTGCTGCCGTGAGCTGCTCAGCAATTACCATTGCTGTTCTAGTGTGCAAAGTTGGCTCTGTGCAAGACATCCTTGATTCTCCTTCTGCCATTGCCATGAATATGATCAGCTGGTCTTGCAACCTACAAGCAGGCAGAGGCAAGCAGGCTTATTGAACAAGCACAGCTAGCCTGGCTGATGTGGATGTTAAGAAGGTGCAAGTGAAAGGCTACCTGCACCGTCCAATCACACCACGTCTATGTTAACTCAGATCAATGCTAAGAACAGTTGTAGATGGGTTGACATCAATGTTAATTCAGGTCAATGCTAAGAACAGTTATAGAATCATCTGATGGAATGACATCAAACAAGCAGTGTTGATGGGCAAGGACGCACCATTGGTCCACACAAGCACCACTGCAAATAGCTTCAATCAGTTCGTCAGCAGCTGTGTTGGCTATCTGTTCAGCCTGTACTCCCCTTTCGCCAATGCCAGAGGCTCCAAGCAGACACCCTGTACTAGTTTCAGCGACCATCACAATGCCTGTGCCGTCTCCAAAGGCTGTGTCTGATGTCTCTGCTACTGTCTCACATTCTATGGGAATGTGCTTCAGGTTCTGCGTGTAGGATGGGATTTTGTCAGCTTTACATTTGCCACATGTGACGATGCACTCCGAGCAAAATAAGACAGGGATGCCTTCCAGGCAAGGCAGCAGGCATCAAAGATGTCAGCAAGCCGGGAATGACATGGTAGCAGCATCACAGCTTGACACGGACAGATCAATGTCCGTTACATCTGGCACCGAGCATGCATAAGCCAGTTTGGAAAGCATGCAGTTCAGGTGTGGTGCTGACCTGGGTTTGTCGTGCCGCCTCCACCATCCTGTGAGCAACGCTCTCTTTCACTTTGCCTGCAAGACAAGCCTTCAATTGTCATGTGTGAGATGATGTAAAAAGGAAATTACAACTGTTTCCTGATAGGTGCCAAGTGCAGGCTGGACAGTCAAGTCTTCTCTAGCAGGATGTGAGCAGCCAGGCTGACATTGTTTCAGAGAAATCACCTGTGGAGCAGCTCAAATCTCACCTGCAGTGTGTGCCATGATCCTGATACTGGTCACTTGTCCTTGATCAGTCAAGTTAATGGCAGGTAAACAGGCTCCTTGTGGCAGAGCAGCAACAGACAGCACTAATCGCCCTCCACCCTGTGTGAGTGGCAGCCATGTCAGGAGCAATTGGTTGCAATCTGCATCTCACTGAGCAAGCTTACAAAATTGAAAAGATGGAGGAAATGCGAAACGCAGACGCTTCTAGAATTAGGAATAAGACAGCAACAGCCTGCTGGTCTTGATGATTGCTGTGTCTCTCTTGATGAACAACACATCTTCCAGCAAGACAGCTTGTAGGCAAGCAAAGTTCGCTTTCCCAAGCAAACCACATGTCAACAGCTCAGAGCTCGCACAGGTCTGGCAACAAACACATGGTTTCAAAGCTGTTCCTTGACAAATCAAACCTTTGGGAAGAAGCCTCGCCTCTGCAGGTCTATAGAGGCCTTGACGCCCTGCAGCCGCTGCAGCATGGGTAGCAACACCTGCTGTATGTATGACACTGGCGGTGCCATTGCCGCATCTGTACCACCTCGCAGCTCCACAACTGATGTCTGCCCATCTGGCATTTGCTCAGCAGGGCTGCTGTCTGCTTGTGCCATGATCAAGCAGGGGAGAGCTGCCTGCATGCATGCATGATAATAATAATAGTGATAATAATAATAGTGATAGTAGTGGTGATAATAATAATAATAGTGATAAAATAATAATAACAGTAATGATAATAATAATAATACTAATAATAACAACAACAACGCTTTCCAGCTCATGATGAGCTAGGTACGTGCAGGATAATGCATGCATGCATGATATGAGCTGAGAACAGACAGGAGTTACCTCTGGCTTCACCTCCTGAGGCAGAAAGCTGAGGAGCATAAGCTGAGGTCTTTGGCTTACATGGCAAAAGCGGGGCAGCAAAAATGCACACAGCTGCGAATGTCTCAGCTAGCACGTGGTTGGCAGCAAAGAGAGACAGGCTATGTACTCGTTCCAGGAGGGGGCTTGCCAGTGGACGCTCTCTTACTAGGCTCAACCACAAGCAATCAGCTGTAGCCTAGCAAGTAGCTTGAAGAATGCGTTGAGGGCTTGTGCTTTCAACTTTGAAGAGAACAAAAAGGCCACCTGAGCCAGGAGCATGCAGCTGCCTGCAGTCTTGGTGTCACCGATGTGATGTCCACTGGTGAGGTGCTGAGGGCGTAAACTGATTTGCTGGGAGCCAATTTTGCCGCCTGTGAGCTTCCCTTGGCACACCTCAGCCACCAGCTGAAGGCCAGCCAGGTGTTGTGCGCGTAAGCCTGGCTTGCTCCGGCCGGCTCTGATGTTGGTGACATCGATGGGCACAGCAGTGATAGCAGCAAGTGCAGCGGCGTTGCGGAGGATTTGACCTCCGCCTTCAAGCATGCTGCCTGCAGAAGGTTTACTACTGGATGCCGTGCAAGGTCACGTTGCTGAGTTAGTATGCTGTGTCGACGTCGAAGTGAAGAGTGAGCTGTGAGTCCAAACAACCCACCGTCTATAGCCAACTCCCTGTCAGCATCAGCTTCCAAGACAGCATCAGCTCCAGTCATGATGCAACTTGGAGACGGCGCACACTGTTTTGGGGTCCTGCTGTATGAGAGAACTGAATATCGTAAGCTTGTAGTCTTTCTGGCACAGGAAGCTGTGGCACAAAGACGCGCTGTTGTGAGGACAGTCTCGCTTGTGATCAGCCTGTAAAGAACGTGCACTTCAGAACCAACGCAGACTGCGCGGGGGCGGAAGCTTTGCAATGAAGGTCGCAGACAGGTGATGCAGTGTCGTAGAGTACGGAGCCGGATGGGCAGTGAAGCTGCTTGCTTGTTGACTAAGGTTGACCTGTGCATGCGAGACAGTGCTTCGGGGAAAGTTTGCGCTGAGGGTCGGCTATGGCTCCCAAATCGCTGCAGCCACTGAACGCTTGGTTTTATTTCTGGGTACACCCTGCCTGCAGGCTCCGCTACGAGATGTTCTACGGTAGAACTTCCAGGTCAAACGGAAGTTGATGGCGAACTTGCCTGTGTATAATTAGGCACGAGCACGTGTATCTAGATATGCTCGTACGTACGAGCGACTCGTCTTGAACACGGCTGACACTGATGTGCCGCCCTCTCTTGGTTGAAGTGTGCTGCTAAGCAAATCTGCTTCGTGCAAGCAATTCAAGTCTTCCGCTGCCCAAGGCTGCACAGCATGAGCAACACAGACTGGAAAGGCAGGGTGTCCAAGCTTTACGACCAGCTTGCTGGCAGCGTAAGTATCGTGCTTGGGGCGGAATATGTAAATGCTTTGACAAGGCGCGCTGTCATGTCGCCTAGGTGCTGCAGGCTTCTGAAAATCCAGCACTAGTGATCAGTAAGGATGTCCAGGCAGCATTGCAACAAAAGCGACCAGTTGTAGCACTAGAAAGCACTATCATCAGCCACGGCATGCCTTATCCTCAGAACTTCAGGACGGCGCTGGAAGTCGAGGAAGTTGTACGTTCAAACGGAGCCGTGCCTGCAACTGTAGCAGTCCTTGCTGGGGTGCCCCATATTGGTCTGACAGAAGACCAGCTACATGACATAGCAAAGAAGGGCTTGAAGGTCAAGAAAACATCCAGGCGGGATTTAGCCTATGTCATGGCCAGAAAGCTTGATGGCTCAACGACAGTTTCCGCAACAATGGTGCTAGCAGCACGTGCAGGCATTGCAGTGTTTGTCACAGGAGGTATGCTGAACCTGACATCAGCTTGCATCCTTTTGTCTGCATCAGACTCTGCTGCACAGAATCCAGGGTCTGCCATTTGCTTCAAATGGGATTATCATTGCTGCTGGTAGGGGTGGGGGGTGTGCATAGAGGTGGCGAAAACAGCATGGACATCTCGGCAGATCTCATTGAGCTTGGAAAGACTCCCATGGCAGGTGCAGTTACAGAGCGTCAGCTGTGTGTTGTGCGGTGGCAAATTGTATATTGCATATTGGATCCAGCTCTAACCAATACCGGTGTCTGCAGTTGTGTGTGCTGGGATCAAGTCTGTGTTAGACATTCCTCGAACGCTGGAATTTCTTGAGACACAAGGTGTCACTGTGGCATCCTTTGGTGCAGGTGAGTTTGGTAGTTGCACAAACTTTAACGTGGACATGCTTTGATCATCTGCCTGTTGCTGCTGCTGCTGTCACTCCATTTTGGGTGATCTGTCCTTTGTGTCCACTTGCACATTCACAAATTCTTTCAGTGAACATGTGTTGCCCCTTAAAGTCAGGTACGTCCAGTCCCGTGTAGTTCCCTGTCTGAGGTCCTGTTTTTGCAGCATACTGACAATCATATGTGTTGTTGGTCTGTATCAGACTGAACACTTTACACCAACCTTCCCGACCATGCTCATGGCTGTGCACAAGACACCTATGGGCTAGTACTCAGGGAGGCTGCTTGGCTGCAGATGAGTTTCCAGCGTTCTTCACACCACACAGCGGTTGTCAGGCTCCCTGTAGAATTGATCAGCCAGATGAAGCTGCACAGATGCTGCACCACTGCAGATCACTTGACCTGCAGAGTGGCATCCTCATTGGTATGGCCTCCACCTACCTGTGAAGCACTTGTTACTTTTGTGTCGCATTTCAGCTGATTAAGCTGCGCGTCATGCAATGGGCCCATGACTTGCTGCCGTTTTGACATAATGCACATCATGCAGCATGGCAGCCCTCAGGAAGTCCAACGCTTTTCAAGTTGCCCAAAGGACAAAGTTTGGCGAGCAAAACAAACTGACAACATACATGACCATTGCAGCACATCATTTCTGTGCACTGCTTGCACATCCATGCTGTGGCCATACTTGCTTTGGTGCATGGCCAAGCTGCTTTCCCCTGCAGGTGTCCCAATTCCTGAGCAACATGCTGCAGCTGGGGCACAAATAGAGGAGGCAATACAAACAGCTTTGCAGGAGACACAGCAGCAGAATATAACAGGCAGCAACATTACTCCTTATTTGCTGCAGCGCATTCAGGAGATTACCAGTGGCGCTTCGTTGACAGCCAACATTCAGTTAGTGAAAAACAATGCCAAAATTGGGTCACAAATTGCTGCAGCCTTTGTCCAGCAGTGAAGGCATGTGCTGCTTGCTGACTCCTTCCAGCGTGCTTGAGCTATTCATGGTGTGTCTCCAGCAGCACTGCGAACCCGAAGTGGTGCTTGCTAACTACTTGCATCTGATTTGCACACTCCTGGCTGAACCTGTGACACTTGAATTGGCCCTGGACTGCCTGGAGCATTGGGGCCATGGCGCCGGCAGTTTCGAATAAAATAGCTGTATGACCTGGATATAGGGATATATGGTTTCTCCCCTTACGAGTAGGCAATGAAGCTTTGAGACTGGAGTTTGTTGAAAGGCTACCGTAGTGGTCCGAATGTTCCTCGGTTTTTAATGCTCCTCGGCCTCGGCTGGAATAAAATTTAATCGAATAGATCCTCGTTTCATTATTTAATATTTTTAATGGTCCTCGGGACGACGCAGCAATACTTTTAATGACTTTAATGATGCTCGGACACTCTTACATGTTCAAAACAACAACCACCATCAGACGGCTGCTACACCATTGGATGCCCAAAAACAGGCAAAGGATGCACGAGCGGGTCCCTGACCGTGCTTAGGGGCCCGAAACCAAACCTAGCTAGGCCCGCTTGCTTCTTGGCACTCATTGCACAGTCCAATGCCACGCACAATGATGACTAAGTTCTAATGATCGTTTCGATCAAGTGTGAAAGCGCATGGCCGCCGTTGCAAGGTCTCGTGAGCTTGATCACAAGCAAGAGCAACCTTCCGCACAAAATCGCGGTCTTTTAGAAGAATAATGGAATATTTTTTATGAACCTCGGAGAAGGATATTGATTAATTTATTGGTTTTAACTCGCCTCGGCTCAGAAAGCAATTAAATATTTAAACGAGAAACATTCGGACCACTACGGTATATGTGCTTCGGTAGCATAAGGGTAAATCTGGTGTATCATCTGTAGGTGCTGGCAGCCTGTCCCAAGGTAGCTTTAAGACATACAAAACCTCCGTGGCTTCAATAAATCCTGGCTGCGTGAGCATATATGCCATGCTTCACGAGTGCCCCCTATCATGACTGGCATTCTGGATGTGGACTATTCTAAGGGTAAGGTATGTTCAGTGTGCCTCAAGCTTTAGCCCAAACGCAGAGGCAGTTTCTGCATGCAAATTTGAAACCAGCTCCTGTGTGTTTTTACCCCAGCATACGAGCTGGTCGGGGACGCCAAGCAATGCTCCTCTTGCCATGCAGTGTGGTGTTGTGATCTCACACTTACTGATACAAGGATGCTCAAGCCAAGCTTGGGTTACATGCATTTGTGGACACTAACCCCACCAAAAAGGCTATCACAGACATGACGCAGGTGTCACATACATGGCATAAACGCTCCAATGCTACTCCAGACAACGCCTGTCCACAACATGCCGGCTAGGCTTGATACACCTGGTGTCCTAATTACTGAACTGCACAGAGTGCAACGCTTGCAAACTGAGAGGGCACCACCAAGTGACGCAGCATTTCGGCTCTTCTAAACCTGCTAAACAAGTGGGCAAGGGGCAAAAACATGCTCCTGTTGGGTTTCAGCCTATGAGATGGTTGTTGTGCCGTCAGCACCAGCACCACTTGCTGGAGCGCTTCTCCTTGTGTGCACGCCTGTGGAGGCAGCAGCTGTCTGAGATACTGGCGCAGCACCTCCAAGTGGAGGAGTGTCCCTCAATTCCGTCACATCTGGAACAGACACGTCCTGCTTCTTGGTCTCCACCACAGTTGGTGCACGCTTCTTCTTCTTCTTGTCAGCAGGAACCTGCAGCACACCACAGAGTTGCTCCAGCAGAACACCCATCACCCACGTGACTTGCAAATTTGCCAATATTAGTCATGATCATACTTGCTCGTGACTGATGTTGTGTCAGCGCAGGTTATCGCAACATACAGATGATTTGTAGCATATGTACTGAGCTGAACAGATGCCCAATGCATGGACCAAACAAATGGACCGGCAAATATAATACTGTCACAGCAGTCATGCCATCAGTCGTGAGCCACACAGCCATGTGATACCAAAGCAATGACAAGAAAGCAATGTGAGGGCGTTAAATGAAAATTACCACAGAGCTGGCTTTCTTGCCACTGAACAAGGAGTAGAGCAGGACCAAAAACAGCACAGCTGGAATGGCGACAGTGGCCACTGCAAGCAGGGTGTTTGCAGCCAGGGTTGTCAACCATCCATTCAGGAAAGGCTTCAGAAGCGACATTCCAGGCAGAGAGAGAGCCTTCTCAAGGGCCCTGGAAACAAAGTTGCCGGTGGTTTCTGAGGATTCAGAGTCCAGGTCTTCGTCAACTTCTGGAACCTCATCCTTTTGTAGCTCCTGCACAAAGGACTTGGAGTTGGAGTTGAGCATAGAAGAACTGCATAAGCAAAGTTCAGTCCAAATGAGAGATGGTGAAGTGCGCACAGGGAATTAAACCGAGCAGAAGCAGAGCATGCGTGATGTCACTGAGATAAGCACAGCAGCTAGGTTTCATCACAGCTAGACGTCACGGCAGCAGAATTCACGGCAAAGGCATTCAGCAATGTCACAAAAACACATGACAACGCTGTCAACCATTTGCAAGGAACAACACACAGCTACAAGTACATACCACTTCATGCTCGTGCTTTGGCTGCCAGTAGTTGGTCCTGTACTCCTGAGCTTTGTCTGCCTTGTTGGTGACCAGCACGTTGTCAAAGAAGTAGCCCTGGTCCATGGTCCAGATCTCGACTGCCACAGCCCCAATGTCACCCAGGTTGTTCAGGGGCGTCTCGTCCTCAAAGTAGTCTGGGTTGGAGATCTTCTTGGGCTTCCATACGCCCTGCAGGTACCAGACATGCTGTTGGTGATGTCACTGCTCGTGGGCATGCATTCTCTTGCAGCAAAGCACTCCCATGAGCAACTGTGGTTGGAGAACCCACTCAGGTCTGGCTACCGAAAACATAGAACTTTTCCAGTGGCACATGAGTACAGGTTGTTACCAAAGCAGCCCCATGAGCAACTCTCAACCAACCCACTCAGGTCTGCATCTGGACATATAGAGCTTGTCCAGTAACAGGTGAGTACAGGTTGTGAGTCTACATAGCTTCTTTTTGGATGAAACATATTGGCAGTCTCACTGACTGTGAGGCTGTGTACATGTTCAACATGCAAAAATGCTGAGGAAATTCAGGAAGGGAAGGGTGATCACGCACAAATGCGCATGGGCAGAATCCTGAGTCTGCGTAGCATACCTCAATGCATGAGAAGTGTAATCGCAGAGCATTTGTTGACTTGCAAGAGAAACTGACCTTGTACTCAGGGTTGTCAATCATGGCTGGGTACCAGGTGCCCTTGTAGTTGGGGTTTGGAATGGTAGGTCGCTCCCACTCACCGCATCCTGGACCATCCTCGCACTTGGGGTTGGTGATCCTGGGTGGCTCCCATTCACCGTCCTCTTCCTCATCCCAGTCCTCGGGCTGCTCAGCCTCTGCATCCCCATCACAACCATCTTTGTCACTTTGTCACAACCATATTTGCCGCAAGGCATCCCAATGGTTTCCTGGTTGCTCTTATTGCTTGATCCACATGGTATGTTGTGCATTGCTGCCAGACATCGACTGTTTAGTAGACTCATGCTAGTACAGTAGCCAGTAAATTAATCACATGGATATACACCATAGATGATGCTCAGAGCAGCACTCAGTGACACAGCTTCTGCAGTCCATGAACCAAGACCAAATGCATACGTGCCGAATAATGACAAGCAATAAATAAGGGAAGCATGTTTCAAGCATGTCAAACACTCCCCTTGATGAATGTATGCATGAAAGATTGATCAAGTTGAACCATATGAAGCTGACCTGGGTCGTCAATCTCCTCAGGTTCATCGTCTAGCCATCCCTCAGGCTTCTCTGCTTCTTCATCAAGAATCTCACGTGGTGCATCCTCATCCCAGTCATCAGGCTTGCTGGCCTCTGGGTCTGCAATCCTGCAGTAATGATAATAATAATAATTAAAACGTATACTTAGCCAGCAGGCATCAGGTACATGCGACGCAAGTCAGTTCCCTCCAGACAGGCTTGTTTAGAGCATCATGGTTTAGGACAATCCTGCAGTGTTGGCAAGCAGAGGTCAGTGCAAAAAGCACAAGTGCTTGTCATGGCACAGGTCGCTGATAGAGTGCAGAGCTTGGACGTGGGAAAGGCTGCTCTGAACAGGTAGCTGGCAAGACCTGTGCCTGTATGAACAGAAGATGCTGCAGCACCAGCTGTATGAGTGTCACAGCACATGTCTACACACAGCCTGTAGACTTTCATAGGCAATGTCGTGTCTGCACACACATTTTTGATCTAGTGTTGAACGACGTATGCAACAGCATAAACCATTTATAGCAAGTCTCGACGCTGCAGCAAATCTCAAAGCCATTGGTGTATTGGAAGTTTTAGGGAAAGTTGCCTCAGAATTAAGAGCTTACTTGGCGGTGTCTACCCAGTCATCTGGCTTGGTGTCCTCTGGGTCATCAATCTCTTGATCAGGGTTGATGGAGGGTGTGAAGTCCTCAAACAGACTACCAGTCTTCTTCTCTTCCCCATCAATCAGGATCTGGTAACTGCAGAAGCACCAGGTGGTCAGAGGAATTGCAATCTAGCATAGCGCAGCATGATCAAAACAGCAGGCAATTTCTGTTGACATGCCCTGCAGGGAGGGTGATCTGAACTTTGCAACATCAAATAAGCAGGCCAGGAAGCAGTGTTACACACACAGTTCTTACGTGTTGTCAGTCTCAATGATGGCAGTGTAAACGTGTGTCAGCTTGTCCAGGTTGACAGATGGTGGTGTGTCCAGGTGCTTCTCCTCGATCTCACCATTGGGCTTCTTGTGCCGCAAAATTAGGTGAATCTGAAAACAGATAACTGCATCAGCCCCGTGCTATGAATTAGGTCTGCTGAGGAGACAACAATAGCCTGGTGGAGCTTGCCTTGTTTGTTGATCCACACTTGTCAGCTCCAAACATCACAGTGTAAGGGGTAGCTTCTTTCAGACTGGCTGGATCGAACTCTTTGCTGTCAGTGATGAATTTCAAGTAGGCTCCGCCACAGGTTAAGCCCTCCGAAAGCTTCAACTCGTATTGGAGGACCAGACCCTTTGATGGCTGTACCGCCTCGGGCAGGCGTGTCGAAATGCCATAGTGGCGGGCTTTGGTGGGAACCTGTTCAAATCATCGGGGAGGTTGCTCAAACACATTGTGATCCTACCAGTGTCTGCATCTGTCAGTGCTGTTGCGTTACCTTCAAGGCCTGATCGTCTAGATTCTTCGGCGACTCGGCGGCAAACTTGCCGTTGTACTTGTCATCTTTGGATTGCACCCATCGGGAGTCCCAGCCGCTGCCGAAGTCCTCAAAGAACGCTGCGTCTTTGGCGACGCACTGCACGGCAAACAATGTTGCCAATGCCAAGCACGCGACGCCGGCGCCTTGTAGGAAACGCATTGGATGCACTGGATCTGCCAATACAAGCCCAATTCCCCGCGTGTACTTTGCTTGCAAGCTATGTGTACTCACTCGCGGTACCAGCGAAGGTCTTGGCGGTGTAAACGAAGTTAGGGCACACCAACGCGTTTGCTGCTCTGTGATTGGGCAAGAAGCAAAGACAAATTTATATTCAAGTCTCGACTTCGCATGCACATTCATGCACTTTGCACCTCGAACCGTTGTCGTGCCCTGCGATCGCACCCAGCTCACACTCCGACTAGGGAGCAACAATTTTGCGCAGTTTCTGGCTTCGTTGACTGCAGCTTAACTTCGAGCGAGAGGGACACTTTTGACACGTTTGCGAAGCGTGATCAATCCTTGGCAAAGCCAAAGTTCAGTTCATAACGCTTCCGTGAGGCGTTTCATGCGAGACTACCACATCTACGGAACGCTCCTGACTTTCAGCTTAGCGCTCTTCGGCAACACTTGGTCTGCTGGGTTCGCCTTCGACGACAACTTTGCAGTGGTAGGCGTTTGCAGTGCAAATAAAGTCTTGACGTATTATCTCACACCGGTACATGCCAATGCAGGTCAGCAATGGTGATGTTACAGGCAGTGCGCCTTTAGCGGAGATTTGGCAACATGATTTCTGGTATATTTGGTACCCTGCTGACAGCATATTGACTAATACAAACGCTGAGCATTCTGCTGGTCTGTTTAGGGGTCAGCAGATCCGGTCTGACCAGAGTCACAAGTCTTACCGACCAGTGACGATCCTGTCGCTACGTTTAGTAAACTGGGCTGGCAAGTTGCTCCCAAATGGCAAGTCTCAGACTATTCATCTGTCTGTTTCCCAAGTTGCCACCTGTTGCCACTGTCTGAATGAACTCAGCGCCATGTCATTTATTGCACTGCTGGCACAGGGATCAATTGGCATAGCGCTGAGAAGCATGACAACACAGGAGGTCTGAATGCATTTCCTTTCCATTTAGCCAATGTGGTGGTGCATGCAATCAACAGCTGCCTGGTATACAGGTAAACCTGCTTTACTGAAACTCAAGACAAAATTAGTGTGCAAAGCAGCAATCTGTTGTCAATCTCATTTGTGTCTGATTGCAGCTGCAACCCCAAGCTGTGTTCAACGCAGCATCACAGTGTGCTGCTTTGCATATCCAGCCTATGCGCATCATTGTCTTCCGGTCAAAGTGAATCATGCTTGTCATTGTTGCTTCTGCAGAGCAGCTCTATTGCTGATTGCACTGAAGACTCCTTGTGCAGACCTAAGCCTAGCACGCCAGCAGCGTGCCCACATTGCTGCTCAGGGCAATGGTAAGGGTAGCAGCCACACCCACACACAGCAGCACACCCTAGAAGCTTGCATAGCTGCTCTGCTGTTTGCTGCACATCCCATACACACAGAGGCGGTGGCCGGTATTGTGGGCCATGCAGAGCTGCTTAGCGCTGCTCTGGCGCTGCTTGCTCTCATGGCCTACATGTCAGCTGCAAGCAAGGCAGACTGGGGCAAGCACTACCGTATGTTGGCGGTGTCGATGCTCATGTTGTTTCTTGCTGCACTCGCCAAGGAGATCGGCATAACCATGGTACAACACTCCCCTCTGTCCATCAGTGTGTGCAGTATGATACCTGTATGCATCTTGTGTCACACACATGCACAGAAGCTTGATTGTGCAAGTCAATTGCTGCATCACCTCATTCTGACCGTTACCTTGTGGGCCAATCTGCCGCAGCTATGCATACACATACACACTTACTTGCATCCTGCGCCTCACCACACAGAGACACTCCATACAGATCTTTGCATCCATGCTTGACAAGCACACAGTGTCATGTGAACAGGCGGGTGCCCTTTGCTTGCATCCTGCGCCTCACCACACAGAGACACTCCATACAGATCTTTGCATCCATGCTTGACAAGCACACAGTGTCGTGTGAACAGGCGGGTGCCCTGGTCCTGATTGACGTATACATGCTGCCATGGCCCAGGCTAAGCAGCTGCTCCCTGCGCCACCAAGCAGCACAGCTGGCTTGCCATAGGAAGGTCATCAGGCTGGCGGCTGTCACTGCAGCTGTGGCAGCGTATGCACAGCTGCGGTCCTGGCTGGCTGGTGACCACCTTGTCAGGATCTACAGAAAGGTCAGTGGGCGTGGAGTTGCATGCTCGACTGAGATGCTGGAGCTTGATGTTTACCACATGCATGACCTGGGCCACACCTCTTGTCATGCTGTTGATTGTATACCTTTCTTGCTAGATGTATTGAAAGCTTTCAGTGGGCATTATTGAAACATCATCGCTATTTGCATGAAGATATGCCTGTTGACTTCACAGACTGAAGTTGCTATGCAGGTAGAGGACTCAATCCCAAGGATTAGCCACTTTTCTTTCTTCATTTCTTATGAGTCATCTTAGTCAACCCAGCTCAACCCAGAAGGAAGTTTGTTATCATGCACAAGAGAGCATGACTGTATGCACTGTCAAAGCATACCCTAGGCTCAACTGCATGCACACAATGCTAAATTCTATCCCCTGAATATGGGCATATATGGTGCAGGTGGAGAACCCAATTCCATTTGCAGACCCCATGACAGCCAGACTCACAACCGGCTTCCTACACGCCAAGTACTTCCACCTCCTGCTGTTTCCACTGCACCTCTCAGCAGATTGGTCCTTTGCCTGTGTGCCGTACGTACAGTCTCTGATGGATCCCAGAAATGCAGCAACAGCTGCTGTGTACGCAGCTGTGTTGTGGGTCATCATATCATGCAAGCCTTGGCAGGTGGTTGCACACATCCTGGCTGGCTCGAGGCACATATCACACAGCCAATGCAAGACAGCAAAGCCAGGGAGTGAACACGAATCCAGCAGACAGCAGCAGCAGCAGCAGCAGCAGCAGCAGCCAACAACCGCATTTCAGGAATCTGTGCTGCAGCCTGAGAGTGAAGCAAGCTGTGTTGAGGACAGCATAGCAGCAAGACATCAAGAGTCAGTCTGGCAGATGGTTGTTGTAGTCGGATTAGTCGTCGCTCCCTTCTCTCCTGCTGCCAATGTACTGTTCTATGTTGGGACATTCATTGCAGAAAGGCTGCTGTATCTGCCTTCGTTTGGCTATTGCCTACTGTTGGCACATTACCTGACACAGCTCCTAGGGCCTCATGGCATGCACACACTCAGTTCAGCTCTGTCTTGTGCCGGCCTCAGCAGTGAAGTGCAGCCAAACCAGAGAGCATCTTCTTCTCCCAGCCCTCGTCTGTCCAGTGCTGGTGCTGCAACAGCAGATTCGACAGCACAGCATGATCAGCGGCAAGCTCAGTCTGTCAGAACGCATGTGCGTAGCTGGCTTGGCCTCGTGCTGCTCAGCGTTCTTCTGATGGGGTACAGCTGGCGCACAGTCACCAGGAATCTGGACTGGGAAGATGAAGAGACACTGTTTGTAGCCGCTCAGAAGGTGAGCCTCAACACAGGAGCTCATTCAACAGAGATGTTATAGCAAGGACAGTTTTTTGTTGACAACCATCTGAAAGAAGTGGATTCGTGACAATGATACAAGAGCTGATGGCCCCTCATGGGGTGGGGCCTTAGCCTTGGCAAGTCACGCTAGCAACCATCAGGGCATGCCATGTACAACAGGCCAATCACGACAAAATACAAACAAATTGTGACAATAATGGGTTGATGTGCAGGTGTGCATGAACAGTGGCAAGGTGCGTTTGAACAGCGGTATCTTAGAGAGGCGTCACAGCAACTGGGACCAGGCCTTGCATCATTTCAGACGCGCCAGGGAGATTGACGACACCTACTGTGAGCCAGATTATTGGATTGGAGCCAGCCTGCTGCAGCAAGGCAAACATGTGCAGCTGGGCCTCATGGTGGGTTCGGTGGGCACTGCTGTGTTATTGGTTCTGTATCATGCAACTACTGCCAAACCACATGTCTTGGGACCAAAGTGGCACGTGTGTAATAGCAGCTGGGCCTCATGGTGGGTCCTGGTGGGCACTGCTGTGCTATGGGTTCTGTATCATGCAACTACTGCCGAACCGATGCTGGAAGCAATGCCTTAGTATTGTAGAGTTGAGGAAGCATCTGCGTGAGAGAGCAAAGCTGCATTGCTTTCAGCAAACAGGTGTGCAAGCGGGTGTTGTGAAGAGGAAAGGCGGCACTGGATCACATGCACCATGTGTTAGCAACTTGTGCCTTTGACATGACTTGTGACAAGAAGATGAACAAAATGATGGTGCCAGTATAAGCTGCTTTCTTTTCTGAGACATCTCTTCATAGCTGACCTTATGCAGGAGGTTGAGAGACCTATTGGGTTGGTCTGCACATGGTCTCATGCGCCTTTCAAGTGTGTTGCTGCAGGACTTATTGACTGATGCTCAGCAGTGTCAACCGGATCTTGCAACCATTCTCTACAACAAGCTGCATGCATGTGTGCTGGTTGCACAGGGCCAGAGTGGCAAGTGTGTGGCAGCAGGTGGAATGGGAACTTTGCAGCAAGTGGATCTGCTGATGGGCATCTTGTATGATCATGATAAGGCAACCGCTACATCAGAAACAGGCTGCAATTATGCATTGCACTCATCACGCCTAATGTGCCACATACAGGAGCTGGAGAAAGCTCTGAGGTGCAAGTATGTGGCAGCAAATGCACTGAATGCACTGCAGCAAGTGTATCAGCTGATGGGCAGTGAGGCCAAGGAGAAGGCTGCCTCTCATCAGGCCTGGGCCAGAATCCTGCTCAAGCCAGAGCTGGGCCGGGTAGTGGAAGCTTGTCAGCTGCTTGAGCAGGTGGCTCTTGAGAAGGTGCAGCTAGGCGGAAGCTATGCCAGTGCTCAAGGTAAGGTTCAAAGTGACACGGCTTACTATGAAGCATCCTGCCTGAGCTGGTGCAGCTGAGCAGAGGCTGCAATGCCTGGTACTACAGGTCACTACAGGTTTTGCGTCTCAATGAGGTCAGCTGAGCCAGCTTCACCTTGATTTTTGATTTCATAAAGCTGGCAGTCTCTGACAGACATAGCTGCTAGCAGATGTTGGCTCTCAAATCTTCCGTTCTGCCCATTTGGAATGATAAGACACCATAGGCACACATTGCACTTGAGAGCTTGATGGTGCAGCAATTTTTGACGCGCTCACACAGGAAGCATGTCCAGCTCCATCTGTCAAGGTACTGTCATCTATAATAGAAAAAACCTCTTGCCTACGCGCTTTTGGCTTCCATCCAAACGTCAGCTTCAAAACACCTTATAAGAGCATCAAGCATTCCTTCCTAAGTAATCGCACAGTCTGAAGCTCAGATCATGGGTGCTTTCAGATGCGATGAAGCCATGCCTGGTGCATCTGAAGCAAGCCCAGAATGCATCACAGCATGCAGCAGCGACGCCAGCACCAGCAGATGCTGCGTTTCCCAAGTCAGACAAACCCCTTCTGGTGACATACACCAACAGCACCCTTGCTCAGCTCATGGTCTGCACCAAGGCAAGGGGGAGAGTCTTCAGAGCTCTGAGTCAGCACAGACCAGACTCAGAGGAGCTTCAGGATGTTGTGTACAAGTACCTGCAGCGGCACATGCCCAGCTGCCGCCTGTTGCAAGCCAAGGATGGTGATGGGGAACAGCAGCAAGTTGCAACTGTGCATTTGCATCTGATCCATCTGGTAAGTGTCACAACACAGCACTCAAACTCACCTCACCTCCCAACAAGTTGCTACTGTGCATTTGCAGCTGATCCATCTGGTAGGTTGTCATAACACAGCACCCAATCTCACCTCACCTCCTGGGGCAGCAGGCAGCATTTGGATGATTCATGCTGTGCTGTACTGGGCTCGCAAGAGCTGTGCGTCTTGTGCCATGCGTGCAATCATGAATGCACGACTTAGAGGGTGCACGCTTGAAAGACTGTTTGCTGACCAGAGGCTTTTTGTTAGCTTCTTGTATGTTGGTGGATTATGCTCTGGACATCTACCTGAATGCAGGCTCCAAGTCGCAACTAGGACAGTCTTGCATCATCCAACTACCGTCAAAGAGCTGATCGCATCCAGACAAATTCAGGCAGATCATGCGGCCCAGCGGTGGATCAACAATTGCGTGGAAACAAGTCTTGACCTAAGGCTGTATTTGTTGAGCTACCAAGGTGATTTGGGCGTGCCACACTCAAAATAGCACACTGCTGGTGTCTGTGTTCAGGTGCAAAGTGCAGATTCAGAAGATCCTTGGTTTCAGCTTGAGTGGGGTGAAATTGTGGCCTTGGAAAACAGGATGAAAGAAGCAAGCCTGCATCTGCAAGTGGCAGCTGCTCTGTTCATGACTCATCTTGACCAGGTATGCTAAGTTGCTTTTACCTGACTGAAAAATATTCCGATGACATGTTGTAAGCTTGCTGTGTAGCATGACAGTGTGCTACAGGGCATTACAGGGTCCATGCTATGTGTCAAGTAAGCACAAGTTGTGGATTAGACAACTATCAGGCAACTGTCAAGTGTTGATGCCAGCCTTTTGTGTCCAGCAGTCCTGTTGCAGCATGCACATTTTTCCAATCACAACTCATAGAATACACACAGATCATGCTGTGCTCGGATACGTGAACACTTGCTGACAGCAGGGTCTTAACACAGGTGCCGTCAGTCAGAAAGCGAGGAATTGCAAACCCACAAGATGCAGCCCAGTTAGCAGTCATGTGCTTGCGCAGAGTACAGCAGGTTCAGCCATCTGACATATGCCAGGTGGTGAAGCAAGAATGTGAGGTGTATAACAAGCTGCAAAGTTTGCACCCTTCTGTTTCTGCTTCACAAGACCTTGGGAACTGCCAAAGGATGTTGCACAAGGTGTGCATGTAACATTTAGCGATGCACGGGTCACCTCAATCGTAGATAAATTGAAGATTCAAGCCCTAAGTAGCACACTGTGTATCATAAGTCTGATGACAGGCATGCATGGCAAACAGGTCAGGCAATGCTGTGTCAACTGCAAAAATGTCGAGCAATTGCAATAGTGCATGGGCAAGCACAGCAGGTCCTGCATGTTTCTTCAGCCAGGTGAAAGACTTTCAACTTGACTATATAATATGGCCACAGCACTTTGCTTTATGCCTTCCAGGCCTGCACAAGAAAAACTTTGCTTGTCAAAACGGCAGTGTGACATCTCTGCTCAGCACTGTTGATACCAACTGCAGGCCCCATTTGCTGTGACAATCTCACTCCTGGGTCAGCACACACTTTACATACGTATTGTGAGCTATCCTCCCAGTGCTGCCAACCAACTCCAACCATGCAGAGAAAAGGACAAACATTCCAACCTTGTAACAAAGAACCAGGCGAACTAAAAGCTAACAGACAACAACGGTGCTGTAGTCGCAAGACTGAGTGGCTTCACATGGTTTCCTGCCAGCTAGGCACAAACAAATCAATGAAACATGGACATCACCTGGCTCTGTGTCTGCTCCAGCTGGAGCAGGAAATGCAATGTCATCCGGGGGGCCAGACAGCTCAGCTACAGGGCGGGCAATGGGACACCCCTCCAATTCAGGCAAGGGGTACTCGAAATCAGGGCCTGCAGCAAGCAAGCCAAGATTGGTCATCTGCTGCAGACCAGCTCAGAAAATACTCAGCACGTCACACTGATGGGCTGACCCATAGACTGCCAGGTGTCCAGGAATGTGATGATGTTTACAAACAGGTTGGTCACCAATTTGCGAGCTGGTGATACTTTGCCAGTTTCTTCTGTCTGAGCTGACTTGCAGACCAATATGGACAAGTATTTCAGCGCTGATGTAGCAGCGCACCAACCTGCTGCACAACACACTGCACCTCACATGCATGTTGGGCTTTGCAATACAGCAGGTGGTGTGGCAAGACATAGCAGTGCAGAAACAGAATGGTGTCACAGGCATCAGAAAGTCCTCAGGGACCTATAAAAGGCAGCAAACACAGCAAAAAAGAGACAGCTCTTACGTACCAAAATTGAATGTGACTGTTGCGCCGTCTTTCTGCTCTGGAAGAGTGTAGATAGATGCAGCTGGCGAGTATGTTCCTTCGTTGATATCCCTGCAGCAACCCACAAACCTACTCATACACATGTCTGCAGTTCTGCATGATCACTCCAGGCGTGGCTTAAACAGGACTGTCAGAAGCAATCCAAGGGAGGCAAGACGCACTGCTTGGCTCACAAAGTCGGCACACTCACATGGCAATTTGCTGCAGCAATGTCTCATGCATTTGTTTGAGTAGTTGCCTCCCGAAATGCAAGTCCATAGTTGTTTTATGTGAATCAACACCTTCTCTGGCTTGAGCCGAAACTACTGACAGAAGCAATTTACCCCAGAGCATGACATGCAAGATGTCAAGCAAAAAGATGGACTGAGTGCAGCTCAACTTACCGGTATGCTATCCCCTGCATCTGGCCATTCTTGGTGAAAGCCACGAGGCTGCCCTCAAGCTTTGCAGGGTCCGCTGTGGGCTCGTCAACGAAGTACAGCTCACCTTTCCACGTCACAATGTCCTGCAACACAATCAAAAGATGGTCATGCTGAACACCAGTCTGGTCATGACATATGCTCTGACTGACACTGGCTGCAGAAGTATCAGTTGTCAATGTGAGCACATGTTCTTGATGAAGTACTAGGTTCAACTCATATACACCGGACAGTACCCAACCTGACTAGGATGTGTGCATGATGCAGGGAGGGAGACAGGGGCTTTGGGTGGCAGGGGGGTTTTAAAAAACAAGGGGAGGGGGGTGGGGGGTCATGGGTGCAGGTTTGAACATGGGACATGCTGTGGCAAGTGACAGAGTTTGCAGGCAGAACTTACTGACTTCTCTTTCTCAAACGCCCTACCTCCCTCTGGCATGTGCAAGAGACAGCCTATGATGTCGCCCTGCACAGGCATCAGAGGATGTCTCACTAGCCTTTTCTGCAGTCACTTGGTCATGGTTCAGACAGCAAGCAAGTCACCAGAGTTTACTTCCGTGAAGGGCTCCCCATATGCCTCCCTGTTTGCCTGATGTACCTGAATTCAACAGGTATGGTACATCAGTAACAGTAAAACAGTTGCTGATTGTGCTGGCTCAGTTGCAGCAAGCTATGAATCTGATGCAATGATGCTGATCTTGTGTGACAGCATGGGATATGCAATGGTGACTTCAGGTAAGATGGTAATTACCAAACAGGCAGACCTCATGGCACTTGCCGCTGCCGGTTTGCCGCTTATGCTGTGCCGAGTGCAGTTTTTGAATGGTGACAGAGGTGTCATGAGCAATTATGCATGTTGAACTTGTGTGTCAATCCCCACCTTGACTCCTTCCAGATCCCTGTAGCCAAAACTGTGTTGATCATAACCAACCTGCAGGAAAGTGTACATATCACTGTTACTAATCTGCAGGATAATGTCACAGACAGCTGTTGGTACTGATCTTGCATGCTAGTCAGCTTAACGAGTTCAGGACGCAGGCTGAAGCACAGCAAGACGGCAGAGCAGTTGACATGAGTGTGCATGAAGCACCCACTGGCGCTTGAAGATCTCCTTTCCTGGTGGACCAGCCCAGGCGTACATGGCCAGATTTGCCAAGCTTGGTGATCTTGACCTCAAAGTACCATGTGCCTCGGAAAGCACCATGTGTAGCACGAGCCTGTGCTGCAGTCAATGCCTCTGGTTTGTGGATGCAGTGAAAGTGCAAGGATGGCCTTCCTAGGCAGGGTTTGCTGGAGTTGTCCCAAAGCGCACCATTCTGTAGCCTTTGCTGGATGTGACTGACATCCTGTTATCACTCAGGAGCATCTGGCTTGCTTTGTCACTCTTGGACAAGAGCACGGGGCCCTCATGCAGGAGGTCATCTTTGTTGGTGACTTTCACAACACGGACATAGTCACTGGGGTTCAATTCTGGAATGACAGCCTTGCTACTACCCTTAGACTTCTTGCCCTTCTTGCTGCGTTTTGGTGGACCCTCTGTGGTGGGAGGCAGAGACCTCTTTCTGCTTGGTTCTATTTCAGAAAGGTCCAAAGGAGCAGGAACTGCAGTCAATGTCACAAAATGTGGCCTTCTGACCGATTCATTACTCTGTCAACTAAACATCTTAGGTACAGATCCAAAAGACAAACTGACAAACGATATCTGGTGCCACTCACGCACCTGCAGCCAGTTGCAGCTGATCTGTGGGAAGTGATCCTTCCATCCTGTCTTCTCATTTCCAGCCACACGGCATTTATCTCGATGTGGTTATTCAGGTGTGGGCCGACATCAGCACAGTCAGGCAGTCACAACACGAATCGCGCAGCACTGGCAGTCGATCTACCCTGGTTTGACTCGAGCATGCCTGTACGCATACGGAGCCATCGCTGGTCGCATCGCGTCATTTCGCGTTCCTGAAGGTCCCTGAAAGTAGGACAGTATGCTGAAAAGGCAAGTTGTCTCTGCTTGTTAGTCGCAACATATGCAGTCCATGGGTCAGACTGGCAGCTGTTGAATTCAAAGCAGCACCGGCGATCCAAGAGTGTACTCGTTGCATATCTGATCAGCATGGCAGCATCTTCACCAACGACAGGACGAAAGTCCCTGTTAGACGTAGTCCAGCAAAAGCAGAGCGACCAGGTGTACAAGGTACATGTTGTGTCTGTCCATCTCTGCTGCTCTTTTGCCTGTTTCACCCTATACACGCACATGAACAAACCCCTGAGCAGGCGTCCACGTGTATCCGCAGACATCCACAGTCTCGAGATGCATGTATGTGGCAAGGAGATCTGGAGAGACAGTAGCACTCTCAGAAACAGCAGGTAACATCAAGTGCTGTTTGCTTCCAAACAGCCTGCATGCTGCGCTCAACTAAAGGGCTGAGGTGTGATGAACTACAGCCACTCACAAGGAGCCTTTAGAATTATGCTGTGAAGAAGGAGGTTATGCTGGGTTGTTGATCCTGTTTCCAAAGTGCCTGTTGCATATTTTGGAGGTAAGCATTTGCGTGACTGCCATCTCAGTCAGGAGCAGTCTGTGCACAAGACAGTCAGCGCAAGCTGGCCTGCTGCATTGGTTGCTCTGCTCAAAGTACACTTTCCCTACCGCAACTTAACACGTCCTAATATCTCATTGCACAAAGGCTGGGCAATGTGCAGTGCTGACAAATGAGGCAGAGAAGTTGGCAAGCGGACCACTGCCAACCATCAGCAAACACCTGTTGCACTAAGTATGAATTATGATGTAGCGCAGCCTGTAAGATTGCTGTGGCCATGATTTGCAGGTTGACAGCAAGAAACTGGTGCCAGTTTTGCATGCACTGCACCTGGCTGGGGGCACTGCACAGCTGCAGGACATCAAGGTGAAAGTCAGATTTAAAATGAGTATACTGAAGTGGCAACGCAATGGACAGTGTTCCCATCAAATCGTGCATTTGCTTGCAAGTCAGTGCGCGCTTGGCAAGTCAGAGATCATTGTTCACAATGAGTGAAAGAAGACAAGGTACAGCATGCAAAATCGACTGCTAAAGCATGTCTGCACCATGACCTGACAGCAAAATGACACAACAGGTGATTAGCAGCACAGACAGTGTGCCCTTTCAGCTCTTCAGCCAGTGGCAGGTCACAAACATCAGTCGTGATTGCAAGGATCAGCACGAAGGTGTGGACTCAAGCTTGTAAGCACCCAACCTGTGTTCCTTTCGCCCTGTGTTGTACGCCAGTGTTGATGGTCAAACCTCAACGGACAGTTGTGATATAGGCTTGTGCAAACAGCATCAGCCCTAAACACTGGATGTGTGCAAATGGCAGAGAAGCTAGAATCTCTTGGACAGGTGAGCATCTGCTATACCCGTATAAAGTTAGTATATGCAAGTGTGCAAAGGAGTGACTGCCTGATATCTGCTGCATGCTGACTAGCATAAAATTGTTCTGCATGGAACACATCCATGGTAATAGTGTCAGTGCTATTCCTGTGACACCCTGAGCCAAGCTTAATAAATGTAACAGTGTGTGTCTTGTAGAAACAGTACAGTGCAGAGAGCAGCAGCCAACAAGCCGCTCTGTTGAGCAGCTGGGCTACACCTGAGACCATCTTAGCCTTGACATATACAGAGGTGATAAAATTGCCTGAAATGAAGCTCTGCACACCTTTGTTACGGGCTTCGAGACACAAGGGTGCAAGGCAAGCATCTGCATGCAGGCATTGCCAACTCTACAAGAATATCTCCACCTGTTTGATGGAGCTATCAGCTCTACATTGGACAGTGAGCGCCCATGGCCCCCACACACACCCTCACGTTGATTGTGATGCCATACCCTGCACATTCAACTGTGTCCTCAAGCGCCTGCTCACACACAATCCCTCACAGTTGTGCTTCAGAGTGTATACTGACCGCACTTTCCTGTGTTGATATTACAATGCTGACTTCACAAAGCACTCATCTAATATGTTAGACTGTAGCTATACACATGCATGGAGGGCATCAAAGTTTGCATCAGGCACTACGCGGGCTGCACTAATGCAGTCTGGTCAGTTGATGTAAGTTTCTATAAGTTGGCGCAGTTTGATTGCAGCAAGCAAGCCAAGTCCAAGCACTTTGGACAGGACTGCTTTCTTAGCTGACCAGCAACATCACTGCACTGCAAAATAGACAATTGAACTAGGTGTCTAGATAATTTGACGCTCGCAAAAGCTCCAGTGCCATCTCTGGTGGCAGCTTGAACTCTGGTATGTCTTTTGTTACCCTGCAGAAAGCTTTGATGTGCTGAGAGGCTCCAAATGCGAGCATCGATGTCAAAGCTGTGCTTGTGTTACACTTACGAGTTCTGATGTCGAAGCTTGAAGTAAAAGTATTGACATACTTTCTCTAATACAGGAGTTGATATTTCGGGAAATCTGACCTCGCCCAACTCGGTCTCAGTGAAACTTCCTGCAGCAGTCATAGGATTTCTACTAACACCACGGTCACCTGATCAAGCTGCTTCAGCTTCCATACCTGAAGAGCTTAACATATTCTTGATCGTATTTGACACACATGCAGCTTGATAATCGACGATGAACTCGAAGCCCTCGGCACTGATCAACTTCACTGTGTCCTTCGCCATCGCGCAGGTGCTGTGATGAATTCTGATCGCAGCAGTCACTGCCTTCAAGTCCACCAACCACCACCACCAAACAACATCCCACACCATAACGCCAACGAGAAGAAGACCGACGGCTGAAGAGGCAAGCTTGAGGCTTCCTGAATTTATTATTTAGACGCAGACCTAACTGCGGAGCGTTGACTGTGGCTACGCTGTTGCACCCATTATTATGATGTTGAACCAGTGCTGTATTTAGTCGTGTACTCTGATAGCGACTCTGACAATCTTTATTGGTAACCTGCACGTGCCTGCCTTGTTTACATTCTGCATACCAGTACTGTCGCTGAGCTAAATACACATATCTGAGCAAGAGTTTAGACTGTTGCATTTGCATGCATACCAACATTATTCCAGAACTACTTGCACAAAGAAGCACAAACGTCACAAGTTGCTTCTAATCTCCTTGCCGCACACGTCTCTGTACAGCAAGACAACATACAGCATGTAATCATCCAACATAGAATTCCGCAGTATTCACATTTGGACAACTGCGTTCCATGCAAGCCATGCTCTTACTATGTTGAACATGTGTGTACAAGCCATGTATTCAATGCTGACACTGTCGGATGCTGAAGAAGCACACCGAAGTCATTGTGCCTTCTTGATATGAGACATGGATTGACCAGAAGAAGGTACGCGCGTTTCTTGCTGCTTTCTGGCTTTGGGACCCTCAAATCTGTTGGTCTCGATCATGAGAAGCACAGTCTCCAGCAGCATTGCAAAGACCAGGCCACACATGCCACAGGCTGCTCGCTGCAACAGATCCAAAAAGCTTGTTGTGCAGATTGACTCATGGCTCAGCGGCCATTCTCACCATACACAATTGTTTGACACATGTGTATGTAGACGACACTGCAAGTTGCGGAGGCAGGATGGACTGTCACACCTCACTCTGCTATGCTTCGGTGCTGCAATCAAGTTGACCCAAGCATACAGCAGAAATGCGACAAAGCAGAGCTGAAACATACCACAGCTGTTCTTGGTGATAAGGCTGTGCCGGCAATATGGCCAACCGCATAAAAGGTGCCCATCATCACTATGACATGTAGGCCGAAGCTGATCTGTTGCTTGTATGTCTGCAGAGCGCCGCTGCGCAAGGCTGCTGCTGCGCGTTCCTGTCATCAAGAGCTAATTTGTCAGGGAATGCTTGGGCTGGAGCATCTTGAGGTAGATAAAGATGTGCAGCAAGTAGTTGATTGCATGAAACTTGCTCCTCAAGGCACACACCTGCTTGGTCACGTCTGACACCATCTTATTGTAAGAAGCCTGGTCAACCTGTTCTTGTAGCTTGATAAGCCTGTCTTGCAGCTCCTTAGACTTCTCTCGCTTGTGCGGTGGTTTCAACATGAGTTTGGAACCATGACATATTTTGTGTAGAAGCAAACCTTCTGTGCTGCCTGTAGAACGCCTGAATTCCAGTGTGATAGCCCGCAAGCGGGACCAGGGAACCTCAGGCTTAGCCAGAAGCTGGGTAGCTTCGGTTTGCAAATCCTTCAAGTAACAGCAGTGACTGTTGAGAGCCTGTCTATTATTGAAACGGCTTTCTGAAGTCCCTGACCCACCTGTGCAAGGTCGGAGCAGGCAGCTGCTTGTTCCAGCAAGGTACGGATATTATCTGTCTTTTGTAAGCTCAAGTCCAACGATGACATTTTTATCGCTGAGCCTGATCGTTTGCATATACTGCAGGCTTGCTGTTCTGTGATCGAAAGCAACATAGGTGTCGGCCCAAATGATCTGTGTGCCACTCACAAGGTGCGAACGTCAGATCCGAAATTCAAAAAAACTCTTTCGGCGTCAGCGGCTGTGGTGCTCTAGAATGATCTCAGCCGTCCCAAGCGCATCTGCCGTGGGATCTTGCACTCGAGCAAGGCGCATAGCAGTGGACCAAGCTTGACTAAGTTTAGTCAGTATGCACGTGCAGATGAGTTCGTTTTTTGCAGAGCTCCGACTGCGTTGCATAACCAACATACAGTAAACAATACGGCGCAATACACAGCGCAGCAGCGGCTTTGATGTCACATTCTGATGGGGAGGTTTGGGTCGTCACTGGCGCGAACCGCGGAATTGGGCTAGAGTATGTCCAGCAGGTCTATCTTTAACGTTCCTACAGCCTGTCGTGACCTTCGTTGAGCTCACCATGATGCAGGCTTGTTTTTTGTGCGCAGATACTCAGTCTGCCTAACAGCAAGGTAGTTGCAGCGGCAAGATCCCCAGCCAAAGCAGTCCACCTGCAGGACCTGCAGAAGCAACACGAAGGGCGTCTTACTCTTGTAGCGATAGATTTGTCGGAGACTTCAACCGCTCAGGTCAGTCGCAGTGTCGACAGAGATGTAAGGATTGTTGTGGCTGCTTTCCTGGGTTAATGCATGAGCCAGCACAGCGCAGTTGAGTCGACTCGCGACTCACACCTGCTAGCTGTTATAGCTAATTAGCGTGAGTCGGGGTCGTGCAGTCCCGAGTCGGCCAGTGTTTTCATCACACGATATGTGCTCTGAACTGGTGCGATTGACAGGCCGCAGCAGAGGAGGTAGCCAAGCGTCATGGCCATGTTGATTACTTGATCAACAATGCTGGAGTGCTTGGCAAATTTGCCCAAGTTGTTGACCAGTAAGTATGCTTGACTCTGTCTTGTATGTTGAACTGCTGAAGCACAGCTTCAACCTACTTCCAAGGCATGCAAGTGCTGCCAGTGCACACTTGACAATGAGAAGCATTGCCAGCCAGCCAAGTTCCCGCTGATGCCTGCATAGGGAGCTAGAGGATTTGAAGAATGTGCTGATGGTCAATGTAGTTGGTACTTATGCTGTCAGCAAGGCATTTTTGCCATTGCTGCGGAAAGGCACCAAAAAGGTCATTGTGAACATATCTTCTGATGCGGGGTGCCATGCTCAGAATGCGTCCTTCATTCATAGCGAAAAGCCCAGTGAAGGAGGAGTTGGCCTCAGCTATAGGACTAGCAAAGCAGCGCTAAACATGGGTAAGTGCCCTGACTCTTGATCCAGTATGTTTTGGCAGGCATGTCCTAGGATACACACCAACCTCTGTTCGCACTGCGACATTGCAATGTAACAGACAATCTGCCAAATCAAATTGCCATGCAGAGCTCATTCCCTGATGCAAGCTGTCTTTAGTGCAAGCATGTGATAGTGGCTGTTTGTCTGCCTGTAGAAACAACAGTGCTGGCCAATGGTCTGAAAGAGGAGAAGTTCACTGTCATAGCAGTACACCCAGGGTTTGTCATAACTGATATGGGCAATGAAGCAGCGGAATTGGCAAGCACAAATCAGCAGGAAGGGTATGGGCCCACCATGACGGCCACAGAAAGTGTCAGCTCCATGCTAGACATCATCAAGAACCTGACATTTGCTGTCAGCGGCAGCTATATGCAATGGGATGGAGTTGCCATGCCATGGTGATTGCTTCAGGGGCACATTTGCCCAGTCAGACCTTTCACCAGCCTGATCAGCTATCTGCAACCCTGATATCAGCTCCCTGTACTGCACTTACTCAACGTAGTTGTTGATGTTCGAACTTTCTATCAGCTTGCTGGTTTATGTTGTCCAACTAGCTAGTTGGCTACGTATGTGTACAGCCTGGGGCCACGTGCATAGTCGACCAAAAGTGTTCGTGGTCAAATCCTGACTGCCTCAAAGAGTCTCTGCAATTTGGAGATTTGTCCTTGCAGAATGCAAGTTACATTTGTAAGCTATAAAACTATGACCTCGAGGTGATGTAGCTCTTGACAGATTGGATCTCAGATACACATCCTCGAGGATGCACTGAGTTGCAGAGCCAGGTGAAATGCCTGGATCATAGATACTATGTCAGGTACATAGAGAGAGGATTTTTATGCAGTCTAGCGAGGTTTGGGAGGGGTCAGAGTTGACTCGGGACGAAAGAGACTTGGTATGACTAAAGGCAAGCCACAATACCCTAAATTGGCTGCCGCGGCCGTTTACCCTCTCTTCAGATGCTGACGAGCGATGACACCAAGCTTGTGCCCAGTGCTCTGCACATGATGTTCGCGTCCGATGATTGAGCATCAAGCAATAGGAGCAAACACAAAAGTTTGTGAACTTCAACCTGAGGTGATCAGATCCTGTTTGCCGCTTTCGTTTGCGCGTTGGGCTCTGTCAACGGGCAAAGATCCAGCTCGTACAGTATATACAACCTTTGGCAGGTAGTTGCAACGAGCAATTCCACCGTGGCTTGCGCGTCAAGTCATTGCACTACAGATCAAGCTTTAGAGTTACTTCACATGTTCGCGTCTGTCTTGGAGGCCGCGAGCTCGAGTACACGGTTCCTGTAAAATTGACATTGTGAAGTTGGGCCGTTTCACGGTACCGTCATCAGCGGAGACTCGTACATCTGGCACACCGTTAGCCGAGCGGTCTACAGCTTAAGCCGAAGCGTCCACTAGCGTTTGTGACGGAGACTGTGGGACTTATGCTCTGATCGTCTTAGGGATCCGAGGCAGTTGTCAACAGCTTTCAGGTATGCGATGTGCAGCCACCACATTGGCCATGCAATAGTCACCAAAAGGTTCTGCTTTGTGCCGTGTGCCCTTCTCAGGCACTGCCTCTCTGACTGAAATTGCACTGGTGCAGCTGCAAGGTCACAGCATGGCTCCGCAAGACTACGGTTTCACACAGCCTCCTGTCCAGGGGAACAAAAGCAGACAGAACACACCATTCCAGGTCTTTGAGGGTGACCTTGATAGTTCATTCACCCAGGGTGGCGATTCTGACAACCAGCTTGTCACGTCGCAACTCACACGCAGAAGCAAGTCAGTCACAGACGCTGACATTGAAGAGCTACAGCCAACAGGCCGGAGATTGAGTTTCTTCAGCAAGAGGAAACAGAAGGCCACGCCTGAGCAAACAGACATGTCCACAAATGGGTCTACACACAGGTCCTTCAGCGGACTTCTCCCTAGTGACATAACAGGGGACTTTGACACCAAACCACCGATAAACAAAAGAAGCGAGTCCAAAAGTTTCAAAGTGAAGGGTGAAAGTGACAGTGATGGGTCATCCAGTAGACCTAAGAGTGGCAAATGGTGGAGTTGGGGCAGTAGCAGCAAAGCTTCCAAAGATGGCAAAGCTATGCCAGCATCAGACAGCCGAAACTCAGTGTACGATACAGGCACAAGAGTGCTTCATGCAAGTCTTGATCTGCCAGCAAAGGCGCAGCAGTACAGTGCAGTCAATGGAGCAGACAGCTCAGCTCAGCTTGCTCAGTTATCCCCTCTTATGCAGTCAGGATGTATGTCCATGTTCAGTGCTGGAGGTCCCCTGCCAGAGCGGCCTGTCTCAGAAGTACAATGGGCAGGTGAGCCTCTGCCTCTGCCATGCTGAATGTGCTTAACTGTACATCAACATGGCTGAAACGTGACATTAATAGAAGCATGTGCTCAGGCAATGCGCATCTAATCTTGGTGCATAGCGGCTTGTGCACATCTGCTTGGAACCATAATCAAAAGTGTTACGGCCAATGGGCTAGCTGCCCACGATGCATGGTACCAATGTACTTTGCATGCAAAGTGTTCATCGCCAACAGTTTTGAGACCCCTGTTATCTGAGCAGCTGGCCAATTCAGGCTGTTGCTTGCCTAAAGAGTTCTAGCAGTCGCAGTTTCCGTGCAAGACAGGTCGCTTCAAACAGCTTGCAGCCATGCAACAAGGTCTTGGCATGATGCAGATGCAGACAGAGGCAATGGAGCTCAAGCCCAGAATGGCCATGCAGCAGCTGCCTCCCAGTCTGCTCCAGGAGCGTACAGTCAGCATGTGCCAGAAGGCAGTCAGCCTGAAGCTGGCAGCAGCCCTGAAGCAGACCAAAGCAAGCTGGGCAGGCGAGCAGATCACAGCAGGCACATCTCTTGGGACGAAGCTTTTCTTGAGACACCTGTTGGCAATGGTATCTTGGACTCAGGTAGTGTTTGCTCAAGGGTCTTGCTGTGTATCACCAACCTGCTTGGACTCATTGGGCAGCAGCAGTCATGCGGCACATGGAAACATCATCTTGCAACAGATCGCACAACTGCAGTGCTGTTCCATAATTGTCTGCTGACTATGTTGCCAGTCGTCACAGCTTTACACAGGCCATGCGCAGAGTTTGCCTGTTATCGCCTTGATTTCGCTCACAAAGTGTTCTCCAGCTGCATGCTGACCTACAGCTTTAGCACACCTGGTTGCTGTACCTAACAAAGCATTGGGTGTGTGCAAACAGGTCTTGAGGGGCAGTCTAACAACAGATTTGCTGGGCCACTCACAAGCGACCATCCATCTAAGCACAGCAGTCTTGGAGGCAGTGAAGCGCATGTGGATCCAGCTCACACTCTCGGCTCCTCACCAATATTAGACACCTCAGAGTATGCAGAGGTTGCTCAGACACCCTCAGTGTCTACCAATACAGTAGGCACAGCATCTGTACCAGTGGACAGTCCTGGTGGTTCTGCCCAAGTGGCAGAAGGTGAAAAGCCTAAGAAGGGTCACCGAAGGGGCCGCTCACTCACAGGGCTCATTCCCACTCTGAAGACCAAACCCAAGCGCAGTCAGTCTCAGGTTATGGAGGTGCGCTGTGCTGTGGTATGTTTGCTATGCTACACTTTGCTGTGGTGCGCTGCGCTGTGCTGTGCTGTGCTGTGCTGTGCTGTGCTGCGCTGCGCTGCGCTGTGCTGTGCTGCGCTGCGCTGTGCTGTGCTGTGCTGTGCTGTCCTGTCCTGTGCTGTGCTGTCCTGTGCTGTCCCACAACAACTGATCTGCTAAAAGAGCCAAGTTCTTCCCTTCTTGAACACTAAGGGTAGGCATCACACTTCAGAAACTGGTCAGGCTAGCATAAGCTTGCATGTACAAGATGCGAGCAAATGGGCAAGCTTCTACTACTCATACTGTTTGTCTTGGCTTCATCTGGCCCCCAGCCTTCACTAGACAACACGCATGCTTATGCCAGCAGAGCAACCAGGCATGACTTGTTCTGCGCGTTCTGCATGTAGGCTGAGCCGACCACACCAGCAGCAAGCAGCAGTCAGGCAGGTCGGCCAAAGACGCCTGATGCCAAGGCAGGCACTTCTGCCAGCAGCTCTCTTGGCTGCTTTGGGATGGGCAAGACGGTCGAGGAGGCTGAGAGGAAAGAGATGCCTTCTGGCGTTGTGGGCCTCAGGAACCTGGGTAAGCCTACTGCTGAAACAGTGTTTGCGATGTGCTTGTGCCCGCCAAATTTACTTGCACACCTGCTGCTGCTGCTGCTGCTGCTGCTTTGCCCCTACTTGGTAGCTCAAGGAAGTGATCTGATTGTGTCATGTTAATTCTGTTGGTCTCATGCCAGCAATCAATGAGCAGTTGCAGCACCTGCATGACCAGCAGCCCCAACTTTGATACTCACATGATTGTTTGTACCCCTGCCTATGTTTGCATGACAACTCAGTATGAGCCTCACACCCCCTCTGCTGTGCAGGGAACACATGCATGACCATTCAGCATGTGTCTCACAATTCCTGTGCACATGCAGGGAACACATGCTTCGTCAATGTGGCCTTGCAGTGTCTCAGATACACACCTACTCTGGAGCAGTCCATCATCTCTGACCTACTATCTGTCCCTTCCATGGACCAGCATGACCCCAGCATCTTGACCCCAGCAGAGAATGCAGCACCCAGCTTGGATCGTCTCTCTGGCAACCAGGAGTTGCAGTCAGTCCCGAAATCTGCCCCCATGCAAGACACCTCAGTTCAGACTCCTGCCCTGTCCACCTCAAATGGTGCTTTGCCTCTGTTTCAGACCAGCTCAAATGTGGAAGCCTTCCCGCCGCAGCACAGCATGCATAGCGCAGTGCTGCAGTCTCAAAGCCAAAATCAACCTCCCATGCACCAGCAGCAAGCAGTCACTGGCATTCAGCATCACAGCTTACCAGTTGCCATCCCATACTCTCAAGCAAGTCTGCCAAGTCATAACAGGTCTTCCTTAACAGAGCAGTTGCCGGGACAGTCCCCAGACCAGCAGCTGACTCATGCTTCAGGCTTCAGTCCCCAAACTGTTAGCATTTCAGATTCCCCTGTCGGTCTCAGTGTCAACACTAGCTCTGGTGGAGCTGACACCATGACAAATGGGCACATGACAGATCAGCCGGATGACTCAGCACAGCCAGCTGCAGGAACATCTCCTGCTGCAGTGGAAGGTGATGACTCAGCGAAGGGTCCAACAAATGAGTCAACCATAGCAAAACAGCCACAGCCTGTGTCAGTGCCTCGAGTTCCTTTGAGGAGAGGCCAAATCGCTGACTCGTTCAAGACACTTGTCAAGCAGGCAAGCTGTTGTGGTGTGGTGGTGTTGCAAGTGGTCTGAGATGTGAAACTTGACAGATGTTGCGGACTGTAGCAGGACGGACACCCTCTGTTGAGACCTGCTCTCTGAAGTTTTGCTCAGGCTTTGCTGGTGTCACTGTGGCATGTGGTGCTCCGAAAGCAATGCAGCATCACATGTCATCATGACATCAGCAAAGCCCAGTGCAAACCTCAAAAGGCGTAAACCTCAAGAGGCGTCTGTCCTGCTGCAACCCACAACATCTGCTACAATTTTTCTTGGCAGTACAGCAAAAGACTTTGTAGACACACTTTGCCAACAAATGCTAGGTACAGGCAAAGGTATCTCTGCATGTGCAAGGCATCAACTGTATATATACTGTAGCTTGTTTGCTGGATCTGTAGCATTTGCCAGCAAGCAAGCAGACACACTAGGCCAGGACTCCTATACGACATCAAGGATTCAGACAGTCACACACTTTCATGCTTTGACTGCTTTGGCATGCTGCAGCAAGCAAGCCACTTCACTATGTCAGGACTGCTATACAACCTCAAGCATTCAGACACTCACACACACTTTCATGCTTTGACTGCTTTGGTATGCTGCAGGTGTACGACAACAGTAATCAGTATGCAGTGGATCCAGCACAGTTTCTGCGGCGCATTGCGCAGCATCCCATGGGAGCAGAGTTCTGTGATGGGGGGCAACACGATGCTCAGGAGCTTTTCAGATTGCTGCTGGACAGCTTGCATGATGACTTGGTGAGTTGTTCCCCAATTAAATGCTGCTAATGCCATTTAAAGTGCTGCTGATGCCAATTAAATGCTGCTGGTGCCAATTAAAGCGCTGCTGATGCCTCAATTCAATGCTGCTGATGCCAATTAAACGCTTGCAGAAGCTGACAGCATGTGCACTTCATGAAGCTCATTGTGGACACTCTGGCTTCCCGCTGTGTTAGGCTGAAAGTTTCATAATGTTGCAGTCGGACTGTCAAAGCTGTACCATGGCGTTTGCATTTAGCATCATATCAACTGTGTCATCAAGATATAGGAGATTGCAGAGACTGTCACACAATTCAGGTTTCATCTGCTTTGTAGTCATGCTCATGTGTGGGATTTGCATCCGTGGAGCCTAAACGGTCTCTTGCGTTCCCAGATGCAGACCTTGACGTGGTGATCGAGGCCAGACGTTTGCTATACCACTGTCACAACGCGCAGATTTTTGTCTTCAAGTTTGTCGTCTGCAGTTTAGGGCTGCTTCACAGCAAGGCATAGGTTCCATTCCATTCCAATCTCGAAACCTTGGTGGTTGAACAGAATCAGTGGATGTAGCGTTCACTGCATGCAGGGACTGCTGAGCCTGAGTTCAGGCGGATACACATTCTGAGTACGGCTTGTCAGGATCGCCCGTTGCACTCAAAATGTATATCCGCATGAACTCAGGCTCAGCAGTCCCTGCATGCAGTAAACGCTACGTCCACTGATTCTGTTCAAGCCGTACAATGGCTGAAAGTTTCGGTGATTGGCTGAAACATGTTGCATGGTATGCAGAATCGCATCTCAAAGAAGCCTGCCTATGAGGAGCACAAAGACATCCCCGGAGAAGCAGAGACAGACAAGGCTGACAGGCTGTGGCAGAAGTACCTCAGCATCGACAACAGCCCCATCACAGACCTGTTTGGTGGACAGCTGCAGAGCACTGTCCACTGCCAGAAGTGCAAAGGGAACTTCACCATGTATGAGCCCTTCTGGGACCTCAGTCTGCCCATTGTGAAGGAAGGCAAAGGGGGCATCGGGGCCTGGCTCAGTGGGAAGAAGGACCCCACCTCCATCCAGGACTGCTTGCAAGCCTTCACCTCAGATGAGCTCCTACAGGTGAGGGATCACCTACTCCTCTGCACTGCTCAGGCTCATTCAAGCATGGATGCGCAACATCAAAGGGCAGCAGATCTTGTACAGCAGGTGCATGCTGATGCTTTTGCTGTCATGGTCAGTATGCCAGAAGGGTTCAGACTCCACGTCAAGCTTTGCCCCAACATACTGGAGTAAGTAGATATGCGCTCTTCTAGGCAGGAGTAGCTGGATCATCCATCCCCCATGTACAGAGGGCTGCACATTCTACCCTATAATGGTGATATGGGTTGCATCTGGCGCAGTATGTTTTCCGTGTGGGTTTAGTTGCTTGGCTTAAGTGTTTCTCACGATCCTGGTGTTTCGAGGACAATGAGCATGTTCTCCAAACGAGATGCACACTTTGCACATTTTGTTTTAAATTTGAGAACATACCAGGAATCTGCGAGATGAGATGCAGAATATACAGAGACCATGTAGCACTTTCAGAACATACCATGCTCGCAATACACACAGTAAGTACATTACACACAGTGTGTGCAATGATACAGTGCACAGACTGTGTAACTTGCTGCTCAGGGTGATGAGAGCTTCAAGTGCGAGAAGTGTGGTGAGAAGACTGAGGCCACAAAGCGACTGCGCATCTACCGCCTGCCAAAGGTGCTGCTGCTGCACATCAAGCGCTTCAAGTACTCCGGCAGCTCCAGAGAGAAGCTGACCAACAATGTCAGCTTCCCTGTCAAGGTACACTCCTGCTGCTTGCTGACCTTCACCTCCTCTTCACTCGTGTATGCAGGCATGCATCACACCAAGCAACAGAGCAACAAGGCCTTGGCTCATGCTTGTGTGTAGTCAGCTCTGCTTGCAGCCCATCTGCTGCTTTTACTTGGTTTTGCTGCTTTGAGTGAGCACACTGGTGCGCATGCTCTGGCTTAGTTTGAATGCATTTGTTGATGCCCAGGGATGCTGATGTGCCCTGCCAGCATGGCGTGAACATGTGATGATTTGCACACCAATTGGATGCAACACCAGCTCAAGAGCTGCCTCTGCGTGATTTAAGGAACCAACTTCACACGCACCTACACCCACATGTAATTTGTGGTGAGTATAGTTTGAGGGTCCCTATACCCTGTACTGCACCCTGGAGTTACGCCAGCGCTAATCAAGCTGTTGCTCTTTGCAGGGCCTCAAGTTGAGCCAGTTTGTGTCTGATGTCAGCTCACCTGCTGACTCCAACGCAAGTTATGACCTGTATGCGGTCAGCAATCACTATGGCAGCATGGCAGGAGGGCATTACACAGCTGCATGCAGAGTGGGCCTCCCAGGTGGTAGAGAGCAGTGGTACAGCTTCAATGATGATGCTGTTTCAAAGCTGTCACCCCAGAGTGTGGTGACCCCCTGTGCCTATATGCTGTTCTACGTCAGAACTGAATGATTTCGCCTCGTATTGTTTTCTTTCCCACTGTCGCAGGGTGTATCACAGACAAGCTGTTTTGCTTTTTGAGCAGCTGTATTTCTCCTGAGCAGATAGGCAGGTGAATGCATATCAGCACTTTCTGGTAGGTCAGCAATGCTACTGCTGTGCAGAGTTGTTCAGGACTGGTCCAGCACTGTGTTGATTTTCAGTTGACATTTCATTCTGTTCTCTGCATGATTTGCAACGTCCAGATCATGGACTGTAGCTAGCAAAGCTCACTGCTGTGTAGTATAGCTGACATTGAAATGATTGAGTGTTTTTCGTCATCCTTGAATGTCTTGTGATTTCATGATCTTGCTGTGATCGTGCTACGATACAGTGACACAGTATGCCTAGATGTTATGATGGCGTACATGCATTTAGTATTAATCTTCGCTGCATGAAATGAGGCAGCTTGCGCGGACTCAGCACCATGATTGGCAGGCCCCAAGCAAGTGCTTTGATCTCTCACAGCGTTACAGCGCAGGCGGACGCGGCACAGTATACCATCCCGCATACGTGCTTAGCCTGCGTTTGAAGGCTACACGCCATGCCGCCAAGACATGACAGCATCAGTCAGGATAACGCTGGTGACTCGAGGTTTACACCTGCCTCTAATGTTCCATTGCGAAGCTCTCGGAGGAGCACGGCAGAGTCGGCAAGACACGGTTGGGATGGTCGCACGAAAGTCGCGGCAACTGCCAGTGCTTCGGTGCGCATGAGGGCCACGCGTGCCGCTGCAAGCTGTGTACAATCTTTGATCGGCACAAGCTGTGTGCAGGATACAAGAGGTGGCTTCAATAAGTCTTCCTATGCTTTTTCCCGAGCCAGCAGCGATGCAGGCAGCGTGCTTGACAGCATATCTTCTACCCCAAGAGGTCGCGCACCCACAAGGCTGCAGCAGCAACATACTTTACAAGCAGTTGCTTCCAGACTTCAGCATGTGCACTCCTCAGAGTTGCCCCAGTCCCAGCGTAGCCATTCGCGGCACCCCCCTGTTGTTGCACCATCAGTGTATGATGACTGCAGTGATACTGCTTCATGGGCAGATGAACATGTAAGCGGCATCCTGTTGTTTGTCGATGCAGCAGTCATGGTTGATGGAACACAGGTGTGTACTGCAGTTTGATTGGAGGCAGCAACATGCAGCAGATCTTGCTCAACGTCAGCTTGAGAGCAAGCAAATTTTGTGTCAGCTTGCTGGATCCTTGAAAAGTCTAGAAGACAAGCTTCACGAGGCAATGGCACAGCAGTCCCACTTTCACACAGCTCATGCCTCTGTGTACAAGCATCACACAAGATCTGGTAGGCACAGCACTGCAAACAGCAGTGCAGAGGGACAGCTGATTCCAGCTAGATTGCAGTCAGTGTCGAGGAGTAGCAGTGCAAGCCTTGAAGACGCAGACCTTCAGCCAAGCAGAGATGCAGAGCAGGCTGCTATGGCAAAGAAGACAGCACACATTGCAAAGTGGGTGCAGCAATCAGGCAATAGCATGAGCATTCAGCAGCAGCATCAGGATGCCGCACAGGATTCCCTTCCTGAAGACGTCCTTTGTGTACAACACCCAGAGGCAAAGCATCAGGAGGCAGCATCTCAAGAGGATCATGAGCATGCTGCTGACCAGCTTGTTTCCTGTCAGCTGAGTCATATGGACTCCATTGTTTCTGTCAATCTGCATGTCAACGCAGACCAAGATGGTGAGCGACCTTCCAGAATTGAGAGGCAGCAGCAAGCAGCACAGACTAGGTATGCCAAATGGCTAGTGTCAGTAAGTACAGTTGAAGACGCCTGCTCACAGCTTACAGTCCGTAATCATAATCCAGGTCCAGGAGCCAAGTCAGTCTCATATGCACAGCTGCTGGTAGATTGTGCCAGCAGTGCCTTACAGTAAGGGTCAGTGCACTGATGTAAATGTATCACTAGCTTGGTCGCAGGATAGCTACCTTTGAATCATGGACGGATGATGAAGTTGTTACTCGTGTGTTGCATCCTTGTTTCTTTCAGTCAATCAACTGGAAGTGAAGAGCTGTGTTTGTACTGTGTTAAAATGCTGCTTTCACAAAGCTATGCAAAGAAGTGCAGCCTTTGTTATGACACTGAGACAGTATCGTGCAGTCCAGCCGTTGCGCAATCCTATGCAAACATTAAAATTTGATTGATCAAACAACACAACCATAGAGAACTGTTGCTTACCGGTTGTACTTGCACAATGTCAAGCCGTCTGTATCAGCTGAAATGCAAATTCTGTCTAAACAGAGTAGTGGCAAGCTTGAGTCCATGGCACGTAGATGCAGCATGGCCTCGTATACATGCACTCTTTTCAAGGCTGCATGGTTTCAGTCCAGCTCATCATAGGGAGTTGTGCTGAGGGTCTGCTGTCCTGCACTGTCTGCTTTACCATTCTCATCATCACTGACATCATCATCTGCGTCATCATCAGCAACAACCGACACCACCTCATGACCAGCATTGGCAAACAATTGGGAACCTGCAGTTGCTGCCTGATCTGTCTGTCCTGCTCCAGCAGACGCTCTGTGTGTTGTGGTGAATGTAGAGGGGACAGCTGCTTTGCTGGGTCGCCTGTTCTGTGTTGCCTGAACATTCTCGCTGGCTGCTGGTTTGGTCTGCAGTGGCTCTTCTGCAGTTTTCTTGCTACCTCCTGCAGACCTGATGCCTGCAATGACAAGCGTGCTTACAGCAACAGCTGCAGCATTGCAGTCACATGCAGTCGCGTATGAGCCAATGTCTTTGACTGCTAGCCTCAAGGACCTGAACACACTTGTTCATTTCATTTGATACCTTACATTCTGGGGTGTGGCTCATCAGACATCCTGGTTTGAAAGCACAGGTGCATGTGCACAATAGCGGCCCAATCTGCTCACCAGAACATCCATAAGGATGACCAGTGCTTGCAAAAGAGTGCTTGTGAAGTGTTAAACAGGATATGCATACCTGCTGGTTTGTTCTCCTGCTGTAAAGATGGAGCAGAGGTCTGCTTGCCATTGGCTGTAGCAACCTCCTGCTGTGCAAGGGAGACCGAGTCCAGTTTGGCTCTTGCTGCAATCAGCTCCTCTGGCTCTTGCTCTGGCTGCACATACACACCACCCCTTGGCTGTGCACAAAATGCAGTGCAGCTATCTTCAAGGCTCAGACCAGGCTGCTGCAATAGTGCTCATCAAGCACTCTGCAGTGGTTCTCATCAAGCCAAAAAAATGAAATTTGAGAGGCTTTACAGAGCACACTACTTGGGTAGGCAAGTGCGCACATATGTGTTGGAAGGTGCACATGGCGTGAAGTGTCTGCATATGCAGATATTAACCAGTTCAAGGTCAAATGCAACACATCAGCTGCACACTGGCTGATGATCATGGTTGATAGCAACTAGCTGCTAGCTATCTCTGTTTTCAAGCATCAGTGGGCAAGGCCATTTACTGTGCTGTCTCTGTTCAGCACACATTGAAGTATAGAAATCTAGAAGGTGCAGGCAAGCTGCATGCCCTGGACAACTAAGCTGCGGCACATGTAAGCTAACCTGCCACTCGTCATCGTTCATGGTATCAAAGTAGGGGTCTGTATCCCCAGGCGGTAGCCCCAATGCTGCACGCCTCTTCCTGAAGCCCTCACGTCGAATTGCCTGACAGCCATTGACCAACATCACACTATGGATGCAGTGAGTACATTAGCTGGCATGGTCAGGCTTGACAAACACATGTGCAGACCTTACATGTGCTGAGCAATTCTTTTTTCAAATGCATGACTGCAGATCATAGGGCAAGTCATTTGGCTGTGTTCTGATCATAGATAAGGACAGGGAGGCACAATACTGGGCGCACAAAGCTTTCTCTGAAGCAAAGTTGTGAGTGGCAGTGAGTGCAAGAGTGAAAATGATGGTAAGGGTAAGAAGTCAGGTGAGGTGATGACCAAAGAGGGAGAGTGCTGTGTGTGCAAGCGTACTTGCATGGCCTCAAAGTTTCGCCGATCCCGGTCCATGTCCTCTTGTTTGCACTTGATGCGCTCAGCACGTTCAGCATCCAGCCCACCTTTTGACCTAAATGCAAAAAGAGGTTGGAGCACATGAAGGAGCTGCAGCATGAGTGCGGCAGTGGATGTGGTCTGCAGGATGAACAACAAGGCATGGTTTGTGACGCCATATGCTACTTACGCAGACGTGTGAGTGGCAAGGGATAGTCTTTGATGGTTGCGATGCCACAGTGCATGTGATGCTCACCAGGCTTCAGCACATCGCCTTTCCACTTCAAAGATGGGTCGATCGTCTAGGTAAGTCAGTTTGCTCAGAGCAGCAACTACTGTCTTGCGGTAGTTCTTGATCTTGGACACCATGGGGTTCCCACTTAGGTACAAGCAGCGCAGATCTGGCAGATCTCTGAACAGGTCCAGCACTTCAGGATCTTCTAGCTCATTATGCTGCAGGTCCAAAGTCTGTAGACTGCTGCAGTGCCTGAGCTGAGCTACAGACTCCCCGCTCTTAAGCTTGTTGTATGTGCAGACTAGCGTCTGCAGGCTTGTCAGGCTAGAGATGTTCTCCAGATTGTGCAACCTGTTGTTACTGATGTTCAGCGTGTCCAAGTCAGGCAATATCTCCACGCCGCTCAGGTTGTCCAGGATGTTCTGCTGAACATATCTACGCAAAACAAGACGCTTTGACTTGTGAGGACCTATTCGGAGCTGAGCAAAGCTACAGGTAAGACTCACAGGCATTTGAGTTCGGACAAGGGAGGTAGCCCCTCCAGCGATTCGAGTGCGTTGCCCTCCAAAAATAGTGCTTTTAGTCCAGTGTAAGGTTCTAAATTAGCCACACTCTGGAAGCCTTTGAAGTGCAGATACAGTTTGTCGTTGAGGGAAGGTGTCTTGTATAGCTTGGTTTCTTTGCAGATGTCCCGCAGTGTGCTTGGCGTCATCTCCATGGTCGGATAGTTGATCAGCTCGGCCACTTAGGCTTAGACAAGCGCGATCAGCGGGGAATACACAGGCCTTAATGTCATACTCCGACACGAGCCCCGTCGGTCCTTTCGCCCTGCAACACGGATTTGCTGCAGTCCTGAGCTGGCCCTGCTCCAGTTTGCAAGTTTGTGTGCACAGTGGTTTCGGAGCACAGAAATTCCATTTTTAGTGCTTTGATCGGGTTGAGAAAACTTCTTAGACATCTTAGACAGTCAGAGTTAGTAGACAGTACTGTTTGTAATCTTCAACACATCATTAGACTTGACAGCAGTATGAGCTCTCTCCCTCTAGAACAGAGCAACGCATATCGACATGTGTCTATGCTCTTGATAGAAATCGTGTGCCTCCGCTGAGGCTGCCCCTGTTGAGAAGCCTGACCTTAAGGGCAAGCTTCTCGAGAAGCTTGTCAGGCTTGAGGCTTTCTGGTAATGCAACATGACGCATACAGTCTCGTTTACAACAGTCACTTGCAAGTTTTGACCTGATTTGCCACAGAAAAACCCTGAAAGGGCAAACTGCAGACTCTGAGCATGCAGCCTAATACATCTCAGCAAGCAAGAATGATCAGGAGCTTCGTTTCTGCTTTGCAACTGATTCTACTGATGATTTGCTGATGCATGCAGTCCACACTGATGTGCATCTCTAGGAAAAGGCAGAAGGCTGTGAAGGGGGTAAGAATCCAGTCTGCTCTAGAACATGTCTTCAAAGACCTTATAATGGCTGGTCATGCCAAGAGCCTCATACTGCATGCCACAACAAGAGGTGTCACAGACATGTCTGTGAAAAACAGGATCATGGCAGGACCCACTTGATGCCAGGTCAGCACGTGATCCATATGAGCCTGCACAGTGCATCCTCAAGTTGAAATGCATCACTACTTACAGTTGTGTGGGCCCTGACATTGGTGTTGTCAGCATACAAGCGCAGTCCTCCAGCTTCTTGACTTTGTGCAAGCTGCTTGACATGCATGTACAGCTGCCTGAAGTATCCTTTCCGCCTATGTTGAGGATGCACATACACCGATTGGATCCACC
>JAABUK010000317.1_pt1 | contig 106492 bp, 100 predicted proteins | sample 5559141 | NCBI WGS metagenome assembly JAABUK01 (sample SAMN10711869, study PRJNA513367) | rock metagenome | isolation source: Antarctica rocks | place: Antarctica: Victoria Land, Pudding Butte nord | collected 2016-01-03
GGGTGGGTGTTTACTGCATAAGTGCTGTTGCAGGTGTTTGGGACGTTGGGGGCGGTGAGTGTTGCGTTGCCGGTTTCACTGCGGATGTTAGGAGGAGATGAGGAGGGCGCTTTTGTGGGGGTGGACGTACATTGTGAAGGAGCGACGTTGGAGTGTGGAGGCTTCGTTTGCTGGGGCGCCTAGGCTTCTGGCAGCTAGGCATAGTGCGATGAAGGTGTAGTCGAAAAGCATCTTGAGATTTTGGAGAGGTAGTTCAGAGAGGGATAATTGATGTTTTGGGGATTGAGAGAGAATGGGTTTGATGGTGAGAAGATTTGCAGTCATGGTACCTTTATATCTGGTCTGAAAACGTAGATGAGATTTGTACTGTCATCAGGTGCCACTACACCTTCACTGTTCGCCCTTCGCTCGGAAGGTCTGCCCCATTGGGAAAATGAAGGAAGACATTGTTACGTAGCAACGTGCCTCTATAGAGCTACGACAGCGACCCGAAAACTTAGTCTAAGGTTCGTTCCATGTGGAACGAAGGAGAATGCGAGGAAAATACAGATGACGACGTCTTGCATGGTCTCGTGGAAACGACTGGTATATCAGTCCTTGGTCACTGTCTTTGCAAAAACATATCAGGAGCGAGTTCCGAAGCGAGCAAACTGTGGTGCCGCGGTGCATTGCATCTTACGTGAGAAAGTCGTATTACTCAATATATGCGATATGCGACACGGAATCCTTCTTCTTATTGTGTACGCAAGTAATCCTAAAATCTTTAGAATGTGTCACCTGAGGCATGGGTGGATGGAAGTAAAGAAATCGTTCACTTTGATGCCACTTGCCTTCGTTGTGTAGCATTAGTGCGGGACACTGTAGCAATGCTAGGAGCCGAAGTTGTGGATCGACATGACCGCCTCTTCTGGTCCTGACAGACAAAGTCATATCTCGCAGAATTCGTCCGTAAAGGCCGTTGAAACGTCAAGACTTGAAGTCTGTAACAAAAAAGGCAGTCATAGCGTTGGACTTTCACCATGCGTGAAAACCAAAACTGATCTCTATCACTGCTATCTGTTTGCCATAACAGCACTTCGATAGTGTGGAGAAATGTTAAAGATGCTTGATTAGTGATCAACAATAAGTCAACATTGCATTAGTGCCGCACGAGTAACAGAGGGTCAACATAACGACACAATGCTCCTAGGATTATGCAGGATTCGTGATCAAATTGATCAATAAATATTCTTCACGAGAGATTCCTACTGTTCCATCCACTCAAAACGGCCTTCGGCGAAATGCACTATCACATGGAGGTCTTGCTACAGATGACAATACATCTTCCGAACCTGATGGTAACTTAACTCATACGGCTGTGTTCATAGTAAAGTCAGAAGTCGCACCCCGAAGACAAGCGGGCGTCCCTTCAAAACATCGATCCGCCTTGGATAGCTTGGGAGTCGCAGTGAATTTGCATAAGCTAACTGACATCGGAGTCGGGCCCATTCCCACGAGAATAGGCTCCTGACAACATTCTGGATCGACGAAGGAATTCCCCATTCATGGTTGAGCAACCGATGTTGAGAAACGGAAGATCCAGAAACAAATTCGCTGTTGTAGAAACAGAGTGGAATCCCGAGGTGCAATATATCTAGTCGCTTAGTGATCTCTAAGGCAAGCTCTTCGTGAAGAACTGGTCGCGGAGCAGCTTTTCCTTCCCATCAACAGAAGTTGCCGGAGCCGGAAAAAGACACCAAAAGACATGTTGCGGCTAGGCTTAGCATTGTGTCTCTTATCTAGGCCATGGCCACTCATCAGTTTTCTCGCCGGGAGCAGTCTCTCTATTCATTTTACACGCGCCATCAGACGATTGTGATGGATCCTACGGCCCGACCGCACAGGTGATGAGCCTTTATCAGCAAGTGACTTTTCGGGCCTTCTGTTGCGGTCATCCGTTGCGGTTATCATTGCTCAAAAATGTTCCGTTATGTTGGATAGATTGGAGTATGGGAGGACACGGTAAAGTGTCTTTGAAATCACATCTATATGGAGTAAAAGGGCCCGTATCCTGGTGGCGGCGACAGTATATACGTGGCCGCCCTGTCCAGTGTGCCCTTATGATATAAGGTCGGTCTCACGCTTGACCCATAAGTGATATCTCATTCAAACGAACCGGCGGATCTGCTAGGGGCAAATGATCCTGATCGCTAGCCTTCAGTCCCCGAATGCTCTTACAGCACGCCTTTGTGCGCGGTACGGCATTGTTGGGCCTCTGGGATTTCTACGTGCTTGCTGAGGCTCATTGCTGGCGGCGCTCTGGAGCGGGTCAGAAGGTATTCTTTTACCTTTGCGGTGAGAAAATCTTCCGATTTTCAATAATATACTATCCTGCTTCTGTAGATATCGAGTGCCTGGACTATAACTTAGAAACATCACCTTCACGATGGTCGCAGAACTGCGCTCGGATAGCCTTCGTGAGATTTCTCGAAGATAATCCCAGCACTGGGATGCGCTACCAGCATCTGTAGCCCCTGCTTCGACCGTGATGTAAACCAGTCTGAATCTTTCAAGCGAGCTCCCGAGGAGATTGGCATAGTCTTGGTCGAGCTGCGCGTCCAGGAATTGGCGCATTTGAAAGGAAAGCTTCGAGTCGGTGTGGGAAATATAGTCGAGAGCCAAAGCCTGGTAGAGTAAGCTCTTGAGGACTTCAACGACCGAGTAACAGGCCTGCTCCTTCGGCTTCAGCACCCAGAGGATCGCAATGCCGGCACTGCGGAGTTGTTGTATTATATTAGAGCAGAAATCACGGATGTAGAAGCGGTTCCTGTAATTCGCTCGGATAATGATCGAAGAGGAACGCTGACCTACATTCCATTCATGTAGTTCGGAAGACGTCCAAAATGGCGGGCATCTTGATCTGTGGGATACAAAACGATGCTTATTGCGGATGAGGAGCGATGCTTGTAAATCAGATTTGTGATCTACAGTACATTGCGAGGAGATCAAGGTAAGTACGTGTGTCGCTTGAATATCAGAGAGTGCATGACGGCACTCGAGCAGTGCGCTAGCTTTGACAGACTGATCTAGTAACATATCTTCTCTGAGCTGTTTGATCGAGTTTGTTAGGGTTTGCAGCTCGTGATGCATATCTCTTTGCTCTGCCTGGCTGCTTGTGATGGCCAAATCTGCTATCTTCCGAGTCGCTCGTCGAGTGTCCTCGAGAAGATCATCATATCGCAGGGCCGCTGGCTTTGTAATGGAGTGAATGACGTGTGCGATCCTACCCTCTTCGTACCAGTCTAAAGCGCGGAGCAGGAACTTGATGATGTGTGCGTAAAGCGCAGAGACCGCTTGCTTGATCGCCTTGGTGGGATATAAGTATGCAGCTATCTCAACTTGAGGCAGGGCATCGGCAACATCGCAGAGGCCTGTGATGATAGTTCTTCCTAAGTTCTCGTGTTCGACGACAGCCTGTGACTCGTATACAGATAATCAGCCGATGCATAATTACTTCATGTATAGTAGATACCTACTTACACCGAACACCAATTTCATAGCGCCCCAAGCGAGCGCGACATATTCCGGATGATGTTGCACTAAGACGTCCATCACGTTGCCATAGTAGCAGATCCTCTTCGAGAGCTCTGTAATGCACCGACGGGTTTTCGACTTTGTGTGCTCACGCTCGTGGCGCTTCTGCGCAATAGCGACTGTATCCAAGACATTTTGCAGGCTTGTAGCCTCGAGAACAAGCCGTCCATTCCTTGACTGCTGTGTGGAGCTCTGTTTGAATATTCCTATTGCTTGGTCATAAGCTACTTGGGCCGGCTCAAAGATAGAAAGCCTGCTTGCACGTTAGAAGGAGATCTGCTCACAGGGTCTAGCAATAATCTAAGAGGCTTACGATGCGTCCGCGCTTGCTTCACTATAGTAGTGCGCCAAACCAGAGGCCATGTCACCGCAGACGAGCTCGGGCCGTGACTCTAATCACACGATAGAACTAGTCTCAGCATTGGCTTTCAACGGAGAAGGTACGCGTCCTACCACGTACAAGGGAAGACCCAGATCTTATTTCACTTCGACACTTTCTCAGCGTCCGGATCACCTTACTAGTACAGAGCCTTACTGAGGCAGTGTTCAGTTCCAAAGTGGCTGAGCTCTGCGACGATCACGTGCCCTGCGGGCCCAACCTCCCTTTAGGATGGATACGAGGCTGGGCCATGATATCACACGTCCGAGGGTCCTAGCCGTTTGTCATGAAGGCTACAGCTGATGCAGCCGCTCTGGACCTACGACACCGGAGATACTGTTCATCGTCGTGTGCCGTCCTTGGGCTCAGAGAGCCTAGAATCGTCTGTCTTTGGGCTACTGGAGTCATCATCAGGTACGGAGGGACCACTGAGCTTTCCATGATGACAGCTTCTCCAGCTCGCTTCATAGGAGGATAGCTGACTCATGAGCAGGGCTTGAAACACGATCCAGGCCGGAAAGCGAGGAAGAGGATCTCGAAAGTCATTCGCAACATGCAGCAAGTGACCAAGACGAGGATAGCGATGTATTCTCAGTAGCTCGGAGTCCACAAGGCAGTGAGGCTTTCGATGAGTTTGGCGAGGACGAAGCTTCTTCATACATCTCCGATGAGCAATCTTACGATGAGTCTGGCGAGGACAAAGCCTCTTCATACATCTCCGATAAGCAATATGGCACGCTAGGCCCCGATATCTGGGGCAAAACTGCTAGATCAAACCGCCAAGCTCCTACGTCCGAGGAGAAAACATATGCGAAATTACTAGGGTAAACCTCCCTCCAGAGGGCCGAAGCCTGACTGATGTCTTTATTAGCCTACTCAAGAACGAATTCTACAACAGCATTACCATATCCGATGACCGTAGTGCAGGCAGCAAACTTGAAGAGCGAAACCTTCTTGCGCTACGAGGTCGTGGAACAAGAGTCCCAGAGCCCGAGCCCCCGCCGCCATCGCCAAAGGGGAACCGTGCATTACAGGAGTATCAGATGCAATTGATGTTGCTAGAGCAACAAAACAAGCGGATGCTCATGATGGCTAGAGAGGAGGCAGACCAGATCGCTCTAAGCAACGCTGCGGCAACGGACGTAGACGCTCTCACTTCAGCTGTGGCCGGGATTTATCCCGTTACCAATACGTCGAAAGAAGTCGACGACCACAAAATCAAAACAGACATAAAACAAGTTTTAGACCAAGCAGATCCGTCCAAAGTCGATTTGCAGAAGCTACAAGAGTATATTGAGTTGTTGCAAGCACAAGCCCGACAGTTCGAGTCAATTCAGAGCAGACTAGCGCCCTCGAGACACCAGATCATATATCGGATTCATAGACTGGAGCCGGTTCAGCAGAGAACCCGTAAGCAAAAATTGGAGGATCGCTATATGCCATTCTTTGACCATCCGGAGTGGGTTCAGGGTCAGGGAAGTGCAAGTCAAATTAAGTCCAATCTACCGCTAACCAATTTTGAGCTCTACCTCGAGAAGAACAAGGACATTTCGTTTATAGTGTATCGGAATTTCGACCAAGAATCAGCACGAAACGCAGCTCAGCGAGGTACAGATAATGTTACAAGTGATGAAGCCACACATCGTCCCAAACATACACATGAGACGGTACGACCTGTTCATAAGGACCTCATCGAGGCAATCAAAGCCCTGCTGGACTCTCGGCAGGAGTATGCAGAATTAGCATCCGAATTCTCTGCATCACTTGAGTTACCAGCACCCTATCTCTTCATTTATCATAGCCGCAACAGCTTGGAGAAGTTCCAGGATCGTCTCTCTCTGCACGCTAAAGTTCAGCTATCTCTACTTTTAGATTACGTCACAGAGCAGTATGCTGACGAGTATGCAAATGCGGACTCTATACTATCCAGAAACAAGATTTCGCCCAAACTCCTTCGCTATTTGTTCAAGCCAGGAGATGTCCTAATCTCACGCGTCGACAGTCAACACGTGGGCTACGTTTCCACATCATGGCCAAAGATCAATTGGAGTAGGAAGGTCTCGCGTATGCGAGCCGCTACATCTCAGATTGGGACGCCAATGTCTCTGTACGGCTCTCAAGACGCTGACGTAAGAGTGACGAATAACAAAAGAATTACCGTTCACGCCTGCGACATCAACGTCTGGAACTGGGCTTTCGATGGAAATTTCCAACGCCAACATTCAACACTCTCTCTTGAGATCCCGGCTGTCGAGGATGAAGAGAATGTCACAGAAACCAAAGGTAACGGTAAGGCTACTGCACAAGGCGATAAGCCCACAAAAGATATGGGGGAAAAGAACATATCGGACCTAAATGTGTTCCCAATGCAGTATGCGCCAGCTGAGATTGTCGACAAGTGCCGGCGGCGTGGTAAGACCTTCTGGAAATGTCGCAATCGCAGCTATGTATCATACCAAGCCACTGAAAGGGACAGCTTCCAAAATTCAGTGAGTCCTTATACCATGTGGAGTCAAAGTAAACGTCACATTAATGGATATTGCAGGCCGATGAGCGATATATGATCGATTTCAAGGCTTACAGTAGCTTGCATCCAGAAAGCAGATATGGTCAACCCGACTTGAAGGACGAGCTTGGTCCGGAGGCTTTGGCCCGAGACGAGCCACCAGATATGCAATTCGAGCTTTTACTCCCTCTGAAGATAAAAGGTTACAACCTTAGAATCAAGAAATGGTTTGACCTCGTGGCCGATCGTATCTCAGACGTGAAATGGAATAAGGAAGCATTCCAAAATCTCGTTATCGACCGTAAAGCCCGCGATCTCATCAGAGCCCTTGTCAGCAATCAACTGGCCGCCGAGAAAGGCACCGACCTGATAATGGGCAAAGGTAACGGCCTCATTCTGCTACTCCACGGAGGCCCCGGCACAGGCAAGACATTAACGGCAGAAAGCGTCGCCGAAATTGCAGAGAAACCTCTTTACCGCGTGACATGTGGGGATGTTGGTACCAAAGCCGAGGACGTTGAAAAATACCTCGAATCTGTCCTTCATCTAGGCAAGATCTGGGGCTGTGTGGTACTCCTGGACGAAGCGGACGTTTTCCTTGAACAGCGCAGTCTCGAAGACATGAAGCGGAACGCACTGGTCTCGGTATTCCTACGCGTGCTCGAATACTACGAAGGCATTCTCATACTCACCAGCAACCGTGTAGGCACGTTCGATGAAGCCTTCAGATCGCGCATTCAACTTGCCTTGCATTATCCGGTATTGGGTCCATACCAGCGCCTGCGGATTTGGGAAAACTTCATCAAACGGCTCGAATCGTTTGGCGATGACCATAAGGTCGATTGTGCGGATTTGCGCGACCATTTGGAGGATTTGAAGGAAGAGAAGATGAACGGGCGGCAGATTAGGAACGCCATCACGACTGCAAGGCAGTATGCTGAGTGGAAGGGAGATACACTGAATTATGAGCACTTGAGCGACGTTATTGAGGTGTCTGGGCGATTCGACAAGTATCTCGATCGGCTTAATGACGGGTTTTCGCAAGATGAGCTTGCGCATGATGAGGGATTGCGGTAGACTCGGGCTTTTCTCGTGAGTATCTGTCTAGTGTCCCGTTAGGGATTCAGTGTGGGATATTACACTGTTTCAGTATATCTCATACGCGCTTGTGATATTTTCTTTGAACGAATCTAAAGCTGTCTTCTTTTCATTTAGCAAATTATAGAATTATACTATACTTTCCGAACTAAGAAGTAGATAGATAGTAAGTAAAATTCCCCCGTAACGGATATCTCTCGCCCGCACTAATAATTTCTTAATCGACTGTAATATAAGATCGGCACGTAAAAATGTCATACCTTATATATGCCCCCACCATCAGTAAATTTAGAGCTCTAGGCAGCCTGTTCCTTGAGCTTTGCCCCTCTCATAGTCCCTCTCTAGTCCCCATTGCTCCATCGTTGCTCCCAATAATCGCCGATCTTAAGATCGGAGACTAGGTGATACATATGTATATTTGTTTGTCTGGCGTGGCTACATCATTTCCGTTTGCAGACCCTGACCCCGTTACAATGACCCACATTGGTCACGCAAAGAATCGGTCCAAAGGTTCGCTCATCCTGAGTGAAGCCAGCAATCAAGCATGCTACTTTTTCCTTTCACTCGTCACAACGTCTCGCTTGCTCGTATCGTATTCGTAATATACAACCGCCAGAGAGAGCTTAGTGCTCTCAGGATGTTTGAATGTGCCATAAGCATAAGGGAATCATTTGATATCACTGAAAGATCATGGCGTTATAGTTGGGAGCAGAAACCCAATGGCGAGTAAAGCTCGTGCTGCGTATAGTTTCCAATGTTGAGAGGAGTCATCCATGGGTATGGATGAGATCGTCCATGATTCAGAATTGATTGTAATGTTGATTTTGATGATTTGGAGCCACATAGTAGTTTTGATAGGGGTGAATCGGCTGGGCAAAATCTGCCTTTACCAACATTGGGTTGACCATTCCACCCTTCGGCATTGATTTAATAGGCGGTGCAGAGGGCAAAGATGTTGAGGACTGCTGGAATTGAGAGGCGTAATTTGGGATAATGCCCGGTTGCTGCCCCATAAGGTTTGGCATTTGTTGTTGCTGCTGTTGGAAGTTTTCTTGGTCGTTCCAACCCCATCTTTTGATGAGGTCGTCAATGATGAATTGTATGCGCCACCCCGTTTCTTTGTGAATTTTGTTGACGATAGTAAGCACTTCCTCTTGCTCAGATCGGGAGACGAGGCATTCGCCGGCATGATGGATTGAGCGAAGAGCTACACTGGCGACACCTCTGAACGGCTTATTAGCAGAATGTTTCAAGACCAAAAATTTAGTTCTTTGTTTACCTGTCTTTCACATGCGCTATTATGCCGCAGCACTCACGGGCGTTGTGCATTTGCATTTCCTGCATGTCTTGCATCTCCTGTTGGCTCACCGACGCCATGGGATTGGTTTGTGCCAACACGATTATTGCAGTATGGTAGAACATCCGGGCCACAGCAGTGGCTCGTTTGATCAACCTACGCAAGTCAGTGTTGCATACATGAGCACTTGGGACCAAATAGACCTACCAGACTTCGGGAAACAGAGACTTTGAAGTCTGTTGGTAAGGGTACAGACGTCCCAATGGTTGCATAGTTCGTGGAATACTGCTATTCCAAGCATCGCACCATTCCATCAAGCTCTTCCACTCTTCATACCGACTTTGTATTCTCATGTGATCCTGTGGAGGATCTGAAGGACGTAGTGTAGTCGAAGCGCGAAAATTTGCAGCCTTGGCTAATATCCACAATATCCTGTAAGTCCATATCTCCTCGCGTCCAGGTCCCGTCGGTCGAGAGAAGTCCATATCAAGACCCCAGGCATCCGGATTCCACGCTACCTGCCAATTGAAATGGAGGCAGCTGAGCAACTCCAATCCCACATTGAGCCAGAAGCATGCAGCGCCTACTCCAACAGAGTTGGCATTCCATCCACATTCTTTGATGAGCGCACGAGCACCTGCGATATGATTCATCCTCTGCAGCGCTCGTTCACCCATGATTTCATACACATTAAGAATGACAGCTGTTGTTGCACAAATGACGGTGTCTCGATATGGATTCTGTAGCTGTCTAAGCAGAATCCGTGTTGCTGAGTCGTAATAGTGTAAGGCCTTGTCCTCTTGATATGCGGGATTTACAAGGGTAAGATGCCGGGCACCGCAAGCAAGGAAAGCATTCAGTAACATGGGCTCGCCCAGTGAATCGAATGGCAGGAGTCGTGAGAACTATGGGGTCAGTCTGGCTTCCCAGGTTGGAAGGCAATCCACCTACATGTTTGTACGGATCCATACTGTCCATCCATATACCGACTTCTTCAACAAAGACTTGCATGAACAGGAGTTCTTCAGGGTCCGTTAACGTTTCTCGCGTCTCACTTGGTGGAGTCAACGCTTGCTTGGAGGTGTTATAGGAAGAGACAGGATTGGCGCCTATTGTATGGCTTGAGAAAGTTGAATCGGAGTTGATAGAGCCGTGCCTCTGATGGGAATCCTGGGCTTGATCTGGCATTTGCATTACTGGCGGGTATCCGTCGCCGCCTCCAGGTGGAAAGGCCGATTGAGAAGGTAGTTGCTGGTGAGCAAGGACAGGCGCTTGTATTATGGAAGCGGCGCTCGAAAAGTCGAATTGAGGTTCCTGCTTCGATGCAACTCCGTCTCCCTCAGAACTGAGGGTAGTATATCGACTTAAGCCTCCCCGATACTCTGACGCGATGTCCCGCGACTCGTCTTGGAATACGACGTCCCAGTCTTCGGTGGGAGGGGTGATTGGCGGATCCTTTATAGTAGTATCTATGAAGTTCAGGCGGACACCCCGCTTACACTCGCGGTTCGATTTCTTGCAATTCTGACAGTCGGGGACGCCTTCGTCACACTTCAAATGCCGTTCACGACAAGTCAAACACCCAGTCCGTACTCGTTTTGGTCTTGCTGCAGCTACTGCCGCGGCCGCTGCAACATCTGCGGGCACTGTCGCAGCAGCGGATTTGGCTGCCATTGAACGGTATCACAGTCGTAGTTGGCTGGTCACCATGCAGCTATCACCGCGCAAGGCAATCCTGATCGCTTTCGCAAGGGGTGCGCCGGGGTAGTGCGCTGGATCGATTGTAATGTATCACCCTGCGTTTTGCTCGCTACACCGACCTTGTGGAGGAAAGCGAGACAAGCCAAGGAGGGAAGTTGGTGGCCCGAGTGATGTATCTGTAAGGGAGAGAGGGAAATCGTAATTCTCGGAGGTATGTCGATTACAGCGAGAAAACGGAAGTATTCGGGCAAGACGGAGGTGGAGATCCCTTGCAGCATAGTCAATGACGGGTGCTGTGTTGTTTGGAGAACAGCATACCGGCTTCGTAGCAGATTGGGGATTCAGTTGTACAATCTCAATTGTCAAAGTCGAGTTGTATTGATATGGAACGGCTTGAGGTGGTAGATAGGGCAAGAAGAATCGATGAGGAAGTCGTAACATGCAGATCCAGGATCGAGTGGCCCCACAGTCGCTCGAGCAGGGGTCGCGGACAGGGTGGATTTTGGCGAGGGCTGCCGCCACACTGTGGCTGTAGCGCTTCCGCAAACACGCTGAATGAGCTCGAACCTTGGTACTGCTATATACTACTGTCCTCGTAGGTCGTGGGCGGAGACGGAGAGACAGTGGTTTCAATGTTGAAGACAGATGCAGAGCACTGGAGACCCACTTTAGGGAGCCTTCCTGCCCGCTGCGGAGTACTCATCAATGGCTCAAGTAGATACGCCAAATCTTAGGGGTCTAGAACCACCGCCGCTGACGTTGATTTGCGTTCTCGAGCTCCGGCATTAACCTGCAAAGCTTGAGACGTTTGCCTCTACAATTACAGCTCGTTCGCAAGAAGCATGCATGAGTCGATGCGTTTCCCTTCTTGACCCGTGCCACATGCCTTCCAGGCGTCTACCAAATAAGTAGTCCAGCGCGCAACCCCAGCTAGTCGGCATTGGAATTCCAACGTGTAGATCTGCTCTTCTTCCGAACCGAGGCCTGGTTGAGTGAACACGGCGTCCAGGAATGGCTTCACTCATTTGGCGGTGCCGACAAGGCGGCATACTGCCTGCAGTACCGAAGAGCCACCTCGCCGCTTTCTAATTACCTTACTATGTCGCTCATTCAACAGTAATTGATTTTTGGCAACATTCAGCCTTTCCCCTACTGCGAAATTTTTTCGACTCTCAATTGTGTGAAGTTTCATTTTCATTATCTGCACACTGTGCGAGATGTCTGGAGAGGTGCTGCCCCCAGCACAGCCAGCTTTCATTCTACGAGGCCACTCTGCTCAGATACATGCCCTGCATTTTACGGAGGGAAATACTCGGCTCTTAACTGCCGATGCCGATGGCTGGATTGTCTCATGGAATCTCTCCTTCAAGAGGCCTGTAGCCGTGTGGAAAGCTCATGGAAACGCTGTCCTTGGGGTTGGGACTTGGGGTCCTGATCGAATTATTACGTTAGTATCTGTAACGACCTGACAGATATGTCCCGGCTGACGAGCAAGGTCCCCAGTCATGGCAGGGACAATAAGCTCTATGTATGGCAGCTTGGACCTGCAGAAGAAGCCGAATTGTCAAAAGCATTACCAGTCGACGCTGCCGCTACCTCGCCAAGGCCACCATGGCTCCTCCATGCACTGACCGTCAACACTTTGAACTTCTGCCCTTTTGCAATGTGTCGTGACGGAATGCCACAGACCGTATTCGCGCAAAAGGCATTGAAAGACGCGAAGCTGCCAGATCCAATATTGATTGCTGTACCAAATACTGTGGACTCCGGTGCCGTATGCTTGAATCCCTTCAACTCTTTGATCAACGAAGAGCTTATCATTTCAAGATTGATGTATACCAACTGCCTACAGAGAGGCGTGTTGCTGAAATACATGCAGATAGATTTATCACCACTGGTAGGGAAAGTCTCTACACCTTCCCTGTCCAACGCTAACGGGAGCTAGGTATGGTCATGGCAATAAAGCTATTGGCAGATAGCACACGAATCCATATAGCCGCCGGCTACGAAAGTGGCCACACAATGGTATTCGTACAGGACGACCCAGGTGCAGCGTTCCAGAAGCTATATGCCGCTCAGCCCCACACCCAGCCAGGTCAGCTCTTTCAAGCTCCCATACTAACGTCCCGTCTAACTGGCCAGCAGTACTGTCAGTAGCCATTTCCCCGTGCAAGGACCACTATGTGACCTCCGCCGCCGACGCCATCGTAGCCAAACACCCACTCCCGTCGAGCAAGGGTGTTTGGAAAACAGAATTGAAACCTATCAAGATCTCGCACACCAAGCACTCGGGCCAGCAAGGCCTCCAATACCGTTCTGACGGCAAAGTCTTCGCCACTGCAGGCTGGGACGCCCATATCAGAGTCTACTCGGGCAAAATGATGAAGGAGCTCGCCGTACTAAAGTGGCACAAAGTTGGCTGTTACGCTACTGCTTTCGCTACCATCCAAGCCGCCGCGAGTAATGGCATGCCGGACAAGAACGACGAGGAAACGGAAACCAGCACGGAATTAGTCGAACAAAGCTCGGTCGTGAGCACTGTCCAGCAGCGACGAGACGAAAAAGCCCAAACGGCGCATTGGCTGGCAGCTGGCGCCAAAGATGGCAAAGTGTCCCTTTGGGATATCTATTGACACAAACACTCATATATCAACCGATATTGAACTCGTTGGCACCAGCCATCTGCTCCTTCATCTTGGCCCGCATCTTCCTCGCCGCAACCTGGCCATCACTAGGAGGGAGATCGAGATTCGCGTTCCCTGGCCTTCCCTCAGCTACACCAAGGCCATCACCGCCACCATTGGTAAATCTCCTCTTCTCGCCTTGGCCCCTTCTGGACTGCTTTCCATTTTCGGCGGTATTTCCTCTACCCATATTCCCCGGCCTCTCCCTCAGCGCAAATGCCTTCGCCAAATGTCCCAAATGCAAAGCCTTCACATCGAATATCGTCCTCTCCTTGGCAACATGTGTTGCATACGCTCTAACATGGCTAATGAACGCCTTACGTGCCATCTCACCCGCTCGTTTATCGTCAACGACCCAGCGTTCGACTTCGAGCTGCCAGTCTGTGGCTTTATCGTCCCATTTCCCTGAACCGTCCAGCGCGCTCTTGCTTCCAACAAAGCCCTTTCGCAAGACATCTTCGGCGGCTTCGCTCTTCACCAGTCCCTCACCAGCACACTCTTTCAACACCGAGACGTAGCCTTCTTCTTCGCCTGGCATCAGGAAACAACATGCTCGTCCCTCTTTGCCCGCTCGGGCTGTTCGTCCGACTCGATGCAAGTGGTCGTCTGCTGAGAACGGAGGATCGTATTCTATCACGAGGTCGATATTCGGCAAATCGAGACCGCGGGATGCCACATCTGTGCACAGCAGTATTGCGGGGTCGGACGATTTGGTGAAGGATTGGAGTGTGGCCGTGCGGAGCTTCTGCTCGAGAGATCCGTGCAACTTGTACAACATCAAACCCGGATTCGCCATTGAGGCCAGGCCAGATGCAGGAGCCACGGTGGGCAGGTCGACTTTGTTATGTTTTCCAGAATTAGAGGTTTCCGCCACATCCTCTGTGGGAGGCGAAATTTTGGGTGCCGTTTGACTCTTGCGATTGCTCTTAGTGTTCTGCTCGGAGCTGGTCGCTTCCTTTGGCGGCTGCACATGTCTTCGAGCAAAGACTTCGAAATGGAAATCCACACTGTCGGCGCATGAAAGGAATACTATTGCTTTCATCACCGATCCTTTCCTAACAAAAGTTTTCTTGAGCAAGGCAGCGAGCGTGACGAGGCGCTGCTTGGGCGGCGTTGTGATGTATGACTGTTTTAATTGAGCTGGGGCTAGGAACGCCTTCTCCTTCTCCTTCCCATGGCCATCTCGCTCCCTTGACGCGTCTGGCAACGAGGATGATTCCAGATCAGCTTTGATATGGACTGCGTTCCTCAAACTAATTTCACCCAACTTCTGCACTCCCATCTTCATAGTCGCGGAACATAATACCGTCGTCCTCCTCTCTGGCAAGCCATCGACTGTTTTCTTCAAAATCCTCTCTCCCTTTCTTTCTCCTTTACAATCGTCTAGTTTCTGCACAATGGCTTTGATCTCCTCTTCAAATCCCAACTCCATCAGCCTGTCGCCCTCATCAAGCACCAGCCATCGCACATTACCCACGTCCAAAACTTCAGTATGCTCCAAGTGATCCGCAAGCCGCCCGGGTGTGGCGACCAATATATTCAATCCTTTCCTCAACCGGGATTTCTCGTGGTTCTTCGTCGAACCGCCCGTCACTGTCCCAGCCACTAGATGAGGTAGAGGACGCAGGAGCCGTGTGAGGACAGCGGAGATCTGATGTGTCAATTCCCTCGTGGGCGCGAGAATGAGAGCGAAGAGGCCAGACGTGCGATTGATTTTTGCAGAATCTGTAGAGAGCGCGATTATTCTTTGCACGATTGGTAACAAATATGCCAGTGTCTTCCCCGAACCAGTCTCCGCTTGGATAAAGGCATCACTGTCTTCTTTGAGTAGCTGTGTTATAGCGGCTTTTTGTATCGCAGTTGGTGCTGTGAGGTTGAGCGATTGTGTTAGGTGTGTCGATAGGAAAGGCGACAGTCCAAGGGAGGTGAATGGGGATGCACTGGCGGGGAGAGGGGCATTTGATGGCTCCTGAGCGGGTTGCTCTTCGGTTTGCGTTGCCGATGGAGCCGTAGGCTTGGATGTAGGGTTGTAGGTGAAGAGGGAGGAAACGACTTCTTTGGGTTTGGATGTGTTATTGTGGTGTTTTGAATGAGAGGGAGGGGCGCCATGGAGCTTTCTTTTCTTGACAGGTCTTGATGAATCCTCCGCCGCAGCTGGAGCAAGCTCCCGCACTTTCGTCGGAACAGCGTTGCTTCCTGTAAGGGCGCCACTGGGTTGGTGTTTTTCTCTCCGGCGCTGGGAACTTTTCTTCGCTTGCAGTCGGTCTCTCCAGCGACCACCTTTGAATATGGATTTCGTATGCAAGGGATCTGCGCCGATCGAGAAGTTCATCAACATGCCATCGTCGGCCATGGTGAGATCCTTGAGATGTAAAACGTGCAGGAACCTGTATAAGTGGTGGCTAGCAGAGTAATTCGAAGGGTTTCCGCCGTCAGAGTTTAGCCGAAGTTCAGCCGTTGGAGCTGGATATCCTCATTTATTCGCAGCAGCATCCATCACACCAGCACCTCGATTCGTCCCTGTCTATCAGCTCACCGCCTGACTCACAATGTGTCCATCTGCACTTTCTATCACCTCGTGCAAGACTTGGGAGGGTCTTCTTCCCAGGGTCTCGTGCGAATCTATCGTTCAATTTCGAGATTAAACCATTTGCAGCCACCTTCCCTCCTCTCTCAGAACTAGAATGTCAACAGAACTCACACATGCAGTTCGCCGATTCGTGTATAGTGGTTTCCTGGTAGCCAAAACAGTTCCTGAGCTCCGCTATATTCGCCGCGGAGCGCTGTTGGGAAGAAAAACAGTGGGCTTTGTGCCTACAATGGGTGCTCTCCATCAAGGTCATCTCGCCCTCATTCGGCAAGCCGCAGAAGAAAACGACCAAGTCTACGTCTCGATCTACGTCAATCCTACGCAATTTGGCATCAATGAAGACCTCAGCTCTTACCCGCGCACTTGGCCAGAGGATTCCAAGAAACTTGAGGAACTGAACGTGGAGCTCACGACCATGAATGCTGATGACAAGAAGAGCAAGTTGGCCAAGATTACGACGGTCTTTATGCCGAGTACAGAGGAGATGTACCCAAACGGACTTCCAAGTTCGGAAATCAACGGTCAGGGTTCCTTTGTGACTATCACTCCGTTGTCCGAAAGATTGGAAGGTGCTTCAAGACCTGTGTTCTTTCGAGGCGTTGCAACGGTATGCATGAAGCTTTTGAACATCGTGCAGCCCGAGAGGGTGTACTTTGGACAGAAAGATATCCAGCAAACGTTTGTGGTCAAGCGGATGGTCAAAGATTTTCATCTGAATACAGAGGTGCGAGTGGGCTCGACGGTTCGAGAGGAGGATGGCTTGGCGATGAGCTCTCGCAATGTGTATCTCGGGGAGCGGAGACGGAAGCTAGCGCTTGTGCTTTTCAACGCGTTGAAGGCGGTACAAGAGCTTTTCGCTAGGGGCGCTAGAAAGAGACGGTTTTTATACAGCGCAGCCATGGGCCATCTGCTGCTAGTCCAGAAACAGCAGCTGGCTTTGCCAAAAGGCCAACGTGCCTTATTTGAGATCGACTATATATCCATAGCAGATCCGGATACTCTGGACGAACTTGAGGAGGTGACGGAAGAAGCCATCCTGAGCGGCGCGATCAAGATGCTACCCATCGAGGATCCTCAAGTAGGGGAAGATTGCGGTGAAGGTGGAGGCACTGGGACGGTAAGGTTAATTGATAACATTAGGCTGGATCTCTTCTCCGCTAAAGTGGGGTATATTCGATAACATTCATCAAGCATTGAGAAGACGCTCTAGAAACCCATGTCATAAATCGTCCAATTTTCGTTGCTTCAATTTCTTCGTTGCCCGATCTGTTGGTCTTATCTCGAACTGGGACCCATGAAGCTCGAACACCAGATCTTGGGGTTGTATTTCCTCGTCCGACTCGATTATCTCTAGTGATCCCTGAGTCTGCTCCTTTTTCGATTCAGGCTGGGGAATCTTGAATTGGAACACAGTATGTCGCTTCGGTATAGCTTTGAACCAGGTCAGCCTTCGCTCCGGCCGTAATATTAAAGGGGGCTCGCACTCTTGACCTCATCCCTTTTAGTGATTACTTGAAAAGTGAATTTCGTATCCCTGACCACGATCCCGGCTAAGCCCACCATACCCACACACCTACTCCTCATCACCCTGATATCTGCTCCATGGTAATCGGCACTCCCAAGCTTGCTGCCCGCGCTTTGTGCCGTCACATATGATTTCTCTCCTTCCTTCATGCCCAGAATTTCCCACATATATCCCAACCACATCATGTGCAGCGGTACATAGATCTCGTACTTTCTAGAATTGTCAGGTACATCGTAGATACCAGTTGTACGCTTCTCATTTGCTGACAGTGGTTTGGGTCTCTGCCGTCGCCGAGTCTTTTCTTTCCTGTGAAGACGCTGGAGACGGCGCTTGGCGCGGGCATCCTGGGAAGTTGGATCTGGGGAGGTGGGCCGAAGACGAAGCGGTTTATGGAGGACTTTGTCCGTGAAGATGGAGGCTGCAACGCTGGAAGAGTGGGCCTGATTTAGGAGGGTTTGGGCGATGTGTTCAGGCATGAGTAGGGATGTCTTGATTTCGTAGGCATCTATTGGTATGCACCACCGTCCTCGATCAAGAGGGGATCTTTCACAGAAATAGTGCTCTTCTCGGTCGTGCTTGTCTAGGTACTTCAGAGTGCAACGGGAATGGTTCGAGGTGGGCAGAAGTGTTCCACCCTTGGGGGCCAAAGATGTAATCTAGTTCTAGGCTAGATCTGACACGCACGGGAAAACGCGTCAGAGCTGAATCACGACTTCTTCACCAATCGCATTAGTTCAGGCAATCAGGCCACAATCACCATCGCGACATCGCCCACAGCCATAGCTTTCGCATCGATATATTGTTGTTACAGATTATCTTAGACGTACTCTGATATACGACTCTGCACCGCCTTGCTCATCTAGCAACGGAGTGGGTCCCCTGAGATTCGCCAAGATCGACTGAAACACTCACATTTACACCATTCCGTGAGTTCAATACCTTTGATCCTCCACCCTTATCTTCGCTCACACAAGCCCAAGATTTTCAACGTGACTTCTCATGCACGCCGAAACGTCGCAAACACCGTGGAGTCCTCCACCTCCATCTTTTGACCTTGGTTCAATCCCCAGTCCCAGACCCAGAACTGCCTCTCAGATCTTGGCCTCGTTCTCACCCAGATCGCAACTTAAGAGGTCGCCTACGCAAGTCACCTCCACTCCTCAAGCATACCCAATTGCCATGATGGCGGATCGTCGCCTTAGAAAGAAAAACCAGCCGGTGTCCTACGAGATTTCGGATGACTCCGACGACGCTGAGCCCTCATCCCAGGTCGACTCGTCGTTCTCCTTCCCGGAAAAGCCTTCTAGAAAGCGATCGAGCGTTGTCAACTTGGAAGACGAATTTGAGGAAATCGAACCTCCCAAGACTCCGCCTCCACGGCTATCCGGTGCAGGCCATTCTTTACGCCAGCACGGCGTTCTAAAGCTCTCCTTACAAGCCAGAGAGAACGCCGACAAGCCAATTCGCAAGAAAAGAAAGTCCAACAAGCGCGGATCCAAGGACATTGCCAATGTCTCGGATACTTCAAAAAATTTCGCTGCACCAAGGACGGCGCGCAATGAGATCAGAGAATACATAAACACCGAGACCGCTGGGAAGAGGTCTAAATTCTTCGTCGCCAAAAGAGACCTCTTCCTACCCCTTTTACCCGACGGCAACCATATCCAGCGACTTGTTGCCCAGCGTGGGCATGATGTGACAGATTACAGTGTCCCATATGAAGTGGTCGAGAGGCAACCCGTCGGAGTAGAGGCTGTTATGAAACCATATCAGCTTCTTGGTCTTTCCTTTCTAGTTTATCTACACAAGAACGGTCTTTCTGGAATTCTAGGAGACGAAATGGGTCTTGGAAAAACACTACAGACATTGTCGTTATTCCAGTATCTTAAAGAGAACCGGAGACTAGCGAACGCAAACACTGAAAACCGACCATGTCTGGTAGTATGCCCATTGAGTGTCCTTAGTTCCTGGATGGCCGAGTCACGAAAATGGACTCCGACTCTCAAGGTTTTGCGCTTTCATGGCTCAACACAAGAACGCGACCGCTTGAAAAAGATAGCCACCGGCGAAATCGATGTATATGGAAATCAAACTATCACCTCGCGAAAGAGAAAGAACGACCGCCGCACTGCTACGGGCAAGCCAATCGTTGATCTAGACTCGGATCTGGAGGATGCTACGGATGAACGCGGCGTCGACTTGATTGTAACCACCTACGAAGGATTCCTGGCGGAGCAGGGCTGGTTCAAGAAGGCGTTTGTTTGGAGCTACGTGGTCCTGGATGAGGGGCATAAAATCAAGAATGACCTCAGCTTGATCTCGAAAGCTTTACAAGGATTGGGAGCCGAATATCGTCTCATCCTCACTGGTACGCCGCTACAGAACAACCTCCAGGAACTATGGGCACTACTGCATTGGCTCTATCCTGAAGTTTTCACAGAAAAGACAGCTGATCTCTTTCGAAATTCTTTCAATCTGACCAAGGGCCAAGTAAGTACTAAAGTAATGGACGACTCGCGACGGCTTCTTGAAGTGATTATGCTCCGTCGGATGAAGAACAGTGCAGGAGTGAATCTCAACCTTCCCCCAAAAACGGAAGTCCTGCTCTACGTTCCACTTACTCCTATGCAGCGCTTCTGGTATATGAGACTTCTCACTCGTGCTGATCAAGGGCTCCTGGAGGAACTTTTCCAAGGCGCGGAGAAGAAGGAAGCCTTTGCGCTTGAGAAGGAAGCGCTGGAGGCAGACCAAGAGGCTAGCATCCTGAAGGACAAGTCTATCGAAGATCTGGAGGCCCTCGACACTACTGCACTCGGTGCAGACGCTGCTGCCGACTGGGAAGAAAGCAAAGAGATTATGCGCCAAGCTCTTGAAAAGGAGCAGCAAGACGAGAAGAAGAGCTCCGCATGGAAGAAGCTGATGAATCTTCTAATGCAATTACGGAAATGCTGCAATCATCCGTACATCCTTCCCCACGCGGAGCCAGATCCTTACTATTTGGGTGATCATGTCATTCATGCGTCCGCGAAATTCATTGTTCTCGATAAGATCATCAATGAATTGGTTGTCAAGCAGAAAAAGAAGGTCTTAATTTTCTCCGGCTTCACACGTATGCTGGATTGCTGCGAAGACTTTTTGGCGCTTCGCGGTGGTAATGGCGAAGAGTTCAAATACGTAAGACTTGATGGAAGTACATCTCGAGCAAGACGTAATCTTGGGATTCGAATGTTCAACTCAGAGGAGACCAGCTATCGCATTATGCTAATCTCCACTCGTGCTGGAGGCCTTGGCATCAACTTAGCAACGGCCTCGGATGTGATCATGCTGGATCAGTAAGCACTTTGATCTCCATTGTAGCGGTCCTGCTGACGAACACTATCAGGGACTGGAATCCGCAGATCATGCTGCAAGCGGAGGCTCGAGCACATCGTATTGGCCAGACTAAACCTGTCACTGTATATAAGCTGTGCACTCAGGGCACTGTGGAAGAACAGATGATGGGCAGAATCCAAAAGAAGCTGTATCTGTCAGCAAAAGTCACAGAGTCGATGAGAGATATACATTGGCAGGAAGCCTCTAAGCCAAGTAAGAAAGGCCCAGGGGGGAAAGTAGTTGACGCAGCGGAAGACGACATGCCCCAACTGGATACCAGCCAATTGATGTCCTTAGTACGTCGGGGAGCCCAAGCGCTTGCCCACCCTGAGCTGGACATCAACGAGATGCTGGGGTGGGACTGGTCAACAATGTTAGAGAAGTGCAAAGACAAACCCGCTGACGTTCGTGTCGCGGAACAAACTCAACCGGGTGTTGCTGTAAAAGAGGAAGACGAGAAGAAGTGGCTGTCTCAGATCGAACAAGTGGAGTCGCGCGTTTTCCAGGGCAAGAAACACACCAAGGTCGGCGACTCGAATGCTTACGATGGCATTGCGCGAGAATGGTCAAGAGAATCCAGGAGAATCGGCAAAAATACGACGGTCGTCATTGACGGCCATATTGTCAGCAAGGAGAGTGCAAGTTGTGCAGACTGGGAAGCAGTCCCTACGATGGCCGGCAAAGATCCTCGCTTGGCAGAGCCAAAGAGAGAGAAAAAGCCGGAGGTCCTGAATCAGGATGTAAGTGTTTCTAAGATCAGAGACTTGATTTGTACTGATATTGTCACAGCACTGCCAAGTCTGCTGGAATGGTGGCGAAGTTGTACTTTGTTCCGGATGTCCCCGTTCATTCCACTACGAGTGCCTTGACAGAGCCTTCAAAGCAAAGTCCAAAGGCAAGATGTTCTTCCATTGCCCTCAGCATCAATGTGTAGATTGTGAACAGAACACGACCAACGCTGGTGGTATGATCTACCGCTGCAGATGGTGCGAGCGCGGCTACTGCGAGGATTGTCTTGATTGGGACAAGACAGATCTTCTCGGAGAGAACCTCAAAGAGTATGAGCTTTTAGGGTTTCCGGCCGTCACGCAGGCCTTCTACATTAAGTGCCCGAGCTGTCATGACCACCACGTTGAGGATCACGAAGCTCGCGACTTCTGCACTCGTAAGGCTGTCAAAATTGACAAGCATCACCAGAGATTCCAGGAAGAGCAAACTTTGCTTGCGGCTGCCGCAACGGTACCACCAACACCGGCCGAGTCAATGAGCTATGCAACAACCGTCGATAGCTCTGGCATCACAACTCCCGGTTCTGAGGGCATGGGAAAGTTCTCTGCGAGCCGAAAGCGTAAGGCGGCACCAAGCTCGTTCGGGTTCGATGGTGTCGCTGTCGAAACATCGAGTGGGTCGAGCACACCAAAACGCAAAGTTACACCAGCGAACTTTAGATTGTCGGCTCCAAAGCACACGGGTAAGATTTCAGCCTGAACCAGGCTTTACTGTCCTGTTTGTGCGACGTTATCATTGCCGTCTGCGGGTTAGGCTCCTCCCAGATCTTGGCTAGGAGCAGGAGGGGCTGGCGTTACAAGAAGAGATGTTATGAAAAGATACCCAAGGACGGATGTGTTGTAGGAATGCAATCTATAAGTACTCAGTGCTCACATGACTAAACATCCATAGTGCTGCATCAGCGAATCATGTAGATCAGCCATAGCTTCAGTAGCAGTGGTATCGTATCTGGGAGCTCATCATCATCTCTAGTCAAGATCGTAGATAATACACGAAACTACGACTCCAGGGCGAATAGTCGCCTACTACCCTCAGTGTTGCCATCATTCATTGAGCTCGAAATTAGCAGCGTTCTCCCGATTAGGACTAGCGCAATCCCGCTGCCGCAGAGAAATCTTATAGTCAATAATTACCATCAACCATCCCAAATGTACAGCATACCGAGATTCTACCATCTGATGATTGACTCTTTGTCGCGACAGTCGTACCATACTGTACCGAAGGCATTCACTTTGTAGTTGAAGCTTGCTTCAGGCGCCCCAATTTATCCGGCGGATCTACAAGGCAAGATTGTATTCTCAGGACTACCCAAGAGTTGCTCACCCGTCTCCACCGGGGGATGGCATGTGAGGAAATGGCACACTAGAGTGATGTTTGCATGGACTGTGAGCGGACCGACGGCGATCATGCTACTCTGCTGAATAAGTTTTGGCCGAGAGCACAAGAATAATTCGAGCTGAAAGCTGTAGAGACTGTCCAACTGAGCGCCGAATCCTCAGTCAAGTGCCGACTAATTCCTGAATCCATCCATATGTGATCTTTCGGCGCTTTTGTACTATCACAAACACTGTCATCAGATCTTTTGGGATACCAACACGCCAAGCTTTTGCAAGGGCATTGCCACACCTCTATACACATAATGGCTGCGACCCGGATGATCAATGACTTCAAACCGGTCTGGATTGGGCGATCAGATGGTGAGCTTCAAATTAAAACGAAGAAGCATGGCCGCGAATTCAATGGACCAACGGACTCCCAACTCGACAAGAACACCAACGAAGACGATTACTTTGAACTACTACCTCCTGACGATAGAGACGCAATCTACTGGAAGGCATGCCTTGGTGAGACCCTACATGATGAGATGAACCTCATGAAGGGTCCAGGTGATGTGGCATGGGTTCTTGCAGATTTCCCAGAGAACTATCGACTGTATAGGCATGTCCAGAAAAAGAAGGAGAAAGGGAAGGATAGAAAGGGCGAGCAACCATCAGCATCAAAATCGGATGGTACTAAAGCCAATAAGCCTAGCAAGGGCCAAGACTGCTATCTTTACGGGTATCCATTTGGTCGCAAGCAGCGGTTTAAAAGTCCCGCAGAGTTCTTCCCTCATCTTTGGTGGCTGTCCGAGGGTAAAAGTGATGACCACACGGACTGCTGCTGCAAACATTGTTGCCCTGAATGGTTTGAGAAGCATATTGCAACCCTCCAGCCTTTGCCTGGGAGGGAAAAAGTTGGCGACCCTCCGCCATCAAACAACAAGGTAAAGGCCACAGTGAAACAGCCGAGCATAGCAGTGGCTCAGCAGAATCTACCCAAGAATCCCCAGGTGGTAATACAACAGCGCTCGACCCCTCAGGACAGCAAAGTCTCTAACAAACCAGCACTGAAGAAACCTGCACCACCGCCAGCTCCTAAACCTGCCCCGCATATAAATGCTCCAATCAATCGTGGTATTGTCCCCGGAGTTCTGATGCCAACCGCCTTGGCGGCAGCAAAATCTTTAGAGCAAGACATAGATTCACAAGTAGGAAAATTCATCTACCGTCCAGGCGAGCTGACTTGGTTCAACCGCGGTACGGCATGGGGTCTTTCGGTCATCACCAAACGAGATCTCTTCAAAGATCAGCGGAACCAGGACTGTCCTCGATATCTCGTCCAACCTCTGTCTCATCCCTTCAACCATCCAGAAGCCAAGGTCATTTCTTCTGAGCAGGATTTACGTCCATGGCTTGCGTGGAGTGCCCCGGGTCCTACTCATCAAGCTCTGATAAATCAAAACCTTCACTACAACACTGTCGAGTGGAAGGCGGTCCTCGAAGGCCGATATGGTACCGGAGACGTTGAGGTTGATGGCAGCATCTATGCGGCCAAAATGATAGACGACAGCTTTTCGCTCATCGATCAACTCAGCAACAACACCACAACAACCGGCGAGCGCTCCTACAACGGTCTCTACCTTGGTGGCGAAAAGCTATGGGTGGGTGAGCCTGTCCGTCTTCGCGTCCCCAATGGCCAACAAGATATCATGATCATCCACCACATCATTGAAAAGCTGAAAGCCAATTCTACAAATGCCGCATCGGCAACGATTATTGTCATTGGTGACATCTACCGTTGGGCCAACGTGCCCTACATCACTGGCCAGGAGCCCGCCGAAAATCCAAACCTTCCAATTCGCCTGCGTCAAGACCTCAACTACCGCAACCGACTCACCATCGCGTCCAAGCGTACGATATCATACTGGAAAATCATCGGAGCCGCTGCCCGCATCAGCATTACAGATATCAAAGGCCGTTGGTATGAGTCTTACATCCTTCTGCCCATCCTCCACGGCGTCGCCAACTTCCAACAAGAGGTCGAGCGCGGCGAGATTGGTGATGTTGGCTCCTGGATCAACGGACGTGGTGACGCTAATGGCTCTCCGATGAAACCTGGTACCCGCTACAAGGACCGCTCCGAGACATTTGGCAGGGCCGTTCCTGCTGGTACGCAAGTTAGTAAAGGGCTAGACAGTCCGGTACAACAGACGAATAACGCGCAAGCTGTACCACCAGCGAGCTCGGCAGCACCAGCACCGGTCCAACAGGCTCATGCAGGACAAGACCAAGGACAACAACCTCAGGAGGCCAATGATGGGGATCTTTCTCAATTCATGGATCTTGACTACGCCGAATAAGGTGAGCAGTCCTAGGCTTGCACTAGGACAGGTGGGATTCGGACAACGACAACGACAACGACTTTGGAGTCTCAGCGACGGGGTTAATAGAGATCTATGGGGCTTTACCATACTGAGCAAGGTGGACAATCGTTGGCATCTACGCAGGGTTATGACGCTTTCTCGAAAGCATATCGCAATTCGAACGTTCCTTCCTGAGGTTCAGAAGCCTATCAATTGGGACTGTCCCAAATCAGTTTGCCAAAATTTCACTCTCTGCGAAACCCACCCAATCTATTCCCTAACGACGACCACATTTCCAAGCATGCTCTCCCGAAGCCCCCATCACTGAACCCCGTCTCATCTCCCTCCATGCCACCTACGACAAACCCTCTTTGACGTCAGAAGGTGCCATCTAAGCCAATCCCATTCCCATGCTCAAGAAACGTCCATGATACCGCAATATCTTTACCAGTAGCGTCTTCGTATAGCAAACCCCAGCGCGAATCGTTTCGCGCATGCGACTCTCCAATCTTCTCCCATTTCCTCCCTCTATACTAAAGAAATTAACCACCTCTCTTGATCCACTTAAACTAGAAGAGTAAAGCGGACCATTTCACCTTCTATCCAAACTCATTTCCCGAACCCAGAACATAGCTGATCCTCCCTCTATGCCATTCCCACCGTCCTAATCCGCGTCGTCGTTGAGTCTGCACAACACCATCTACTACTCCCGCACGTCATAAAAGTCCTCTAGCCAATCTCCACTTCGTCATAACCTCTGCACAAACGCAAGCCTAGGAAGCGATAAGGCCAAGGTCCCAGCTGCTTTGACGAGGGAAGCTTCATCTGTGGGCTTTTGAGTTGTGCATGGGGCTGGGTTGTTAGGATATGGGAATTGAAATGGTGGATAGTATGAAGAGGGTGTGCGTGCGGACGATGGGTGGGAGAGTGGGATGTTTATAGGGTTTTTGGGAAGATGGATGCGAATGGGAAGATGGGGCGGGGTTGGGTTATTTGAAGGAGGTCTATTGTGATGAGCGTTCCTGAGAGGGTGTTGGTTTTTGGCGGGTTGCCGAATTGGAGTGCGCAATTCATCCATGCAACAGATTTCCCATGGGTAGGATCAGCTACCAGCTTGGGCGGATCTGCTGCGAGTATGATGACTACGCTCGACTCTTGGGAAGGGATCTTTTTCGTGTTTCCGTACTGTAGAACATGGGCGAGTGGCTGCAAGATGGTGATAAATGCCTTGGATAGATCACAAACGAGGCTAAAATATCTCTTTCACTCGACCCGAATTGTGTTCGGACGCTAGGGAGAAAGTGTTTTCGGACCCATGGAAAACCTCAGCACACTACCCAAGTGCATAACTTTCTATTCAATGGTCGAGTCTCCTGCTGTTCTGCTGAAGCTTGGTCTAGTTTTGCATGACATGATCTAGAAGTACATGTTCGAAGGGGACTGTCCCCAGAAGCAGGGTATCATATAGCATCACTTCATAACCCACCTAGCTCCGTAAGTAATGACTAGCACCACAGCAAAGATAGCTTGTATCAAAGCTCAGAGATGTTCCTGTGACTCCGTGTCCGAGATGTCACAAGCAGTCACTAGGTCAGCCATTCCTGCCTGGTCAAATCGATATTTCTCACGGAAAGCCTCGCCCATATTGATGTCGATGGTCGGCTTGCCGTTGGAATGCTGGCTTGCCAGTCCAAGCTCTTTGTCTGCGCATGATCAGCGGATTTTTAACCAGACAGCACTATAACAAGATTGAAACCTACTGGCAAGGACCCATTCTATCCCTTCCTCTTCCATATCAGCAGCAATCTGCATTTCGGCCCATGTATCTGCAGCGTTGCAAAGTCCGTGATAAGAGATGATCCTCCTGAACCAAGGGATCTTTGACCCCTCGATCAGTCGGCTTCGTTTCTCTGCTTCCTCGTCTATGGCATCTTGGAGTCAGTATTGACGTCTGGAAAGTGATCAATGAAACGACAGATCTCTTGGGAATATCCCCAACAATTGTTTTACAATTTGACGTACTACTTGCGATAAGATGACAAGTCCGATGGCAAAACGTGTCGGATTTCAACGTGCACTTAAGATCTGGGGAAAATGGCTCTGAAAGATGGCTTACCAAGGCTTGCTTCTGTTTCTCTTTGAGCTCTTGTAGCGGCTTGATTGGCGTTGCTCATGCTGTCACCGCCGAAAAGAGAGGTCGATGATATCTCAGAGCTCGTCCGAGATTTTGCAGCAGTGATAGCTTCTTTGACACGGTCATTGCGAAACTTCATCCTCTTTCGCTTGCGGCATGCTTGGATTGTCTCCCTTACAGCATGTCCATCGAGCTTCCCGAAGTTTTTGTCTTCCGCACCCCCATCTATACCCAGACCCGTCTCAATGCCGTTGTTTCTCAGGGCTTGCCTGTCGAGGTCATCGAAGAAGAGCTCACGGCAAACCGTAGAAGCGCCAAACTCGAGGTGAACAAGACTCTTACTGAATTCACGAATCAACGGGCACAAGTGTACTACCTCCTGTAAGGCGTGGAAGCCATCGTCTTGAATGTCTGAACAAAGAAGGACTAAACGCTTTACTTTGAGAGGTGCATGGTATATCAAACTTGAAATGGTCTCGTAACCGAGATTACAAAATCTGAGTTCCAGACTTGTGAGGTTCGAGGCGAGCGCGTTTGGATTCCCAAGCAGCTGCATAAGTAGAAGAGAATTGATTTCAGGAGGACATTCCAGAATAATGCTTTCAAATTTCTTCAGACCACTCGTACTGCCTATTAGCTCTGTGCTGGGTAGATACATTTCCTGATTGGCCATACGGTTGACCAAATTCCGACGAGATCCAAAGCGAGAAGGTCGTCCCTGAGGGGAGGCCACGAAAGCGTTGGCAGAAGCTTGGTACCGCTTCTGTAGATCAAGACTCGCATTCACGGGTGGGGTGGCCGCCCAGTGATGTCGTATCTCAAGGTCTGAGCAATCTGGAAATACCTCACCATTGACGAAGGGTCGCCAAAATTTGGCATTAGGGAAACAATTTCTCGTTTCCGTCACCTGGCTCTGTGTGTCATGCGGATCATGCTTCCCAACATAGACGACCAGCTTGATAACGCGAGGGAAGGTTTCAGTCCCCAAGGCTGAGACAGGGCTCTGTCCACACTGGCAATGAGAGAAGCACAAGGTGAGTGCTAGATTAGGACACCGCCGCACAATAGCTTGGATAGTGCGCGAAATCATCACGGCTGGCGCGGGCTGGCCATCGTTCTTGGTTGGATCAATTGTGAGATTCAGAAATTTCGTTTGGTCTAGACAATCTTGATTTGACCAATATAGATCTGCTCTTCCCATGTAGGTCGCATTGGAAATCGTGCGCGAGAAGAGGACGAGGGAGCTGAAAGTAATAATGCTCGGGTGACGGTAAAGGATTGGGCGGACAAGCTGGTAGATTGACTTTCCTGTCAGCGATAATTTCGAGATGTCCGACTGACAAAGGAAGCTGCATGTATAGCTCCTGTCATGATGGATTAGTATCAGGCGTACAAATTGAGATGCAGAGTGGTAGTCACCCACGCTATCTCTGTAGGCAGCGCGTCGAAGGAGATAATCTTGCTCATCTTGCCAATCTGTAGGAAGTCAATTGTTCGGGATTTCTCGAGCTCGGTAGTACTGTGATGGTGACAGCATCAGAGCTGGATGATGTGGAAAATCAAAGACGAGGCTGTAGAGAAAGGCTGCAGCTCGCAACAGCTTCACATCTGGGGTTCCCGTCACAGGGATTATCTTAGCGGCGGAAGCCGATTCATCATACGCTAAACTTAAAGTATTTTTGGTACTCGAGCCGCATCGCTCCTTATCGCCGTCTCGAAGGTCTTGACAAAGCCTGTAGATTCCCGTATTGCTCACTCATCTCTTGGATTACCTCCGTGATCTCGCCTTCTGTCTGTCATTTCTCTCAATTCACGTCTGCGCACCATGAAATTCCCTTCGATGCACTAATCTCACTTCTGTCGCGTCCAGGCCATGACTTCAAAAAAGTGTACGTATACCATTGCATACATCCGAGAGCTCAAGGCTCACGTGCTGGCTCCCTAGGGCAATATGGGATCATATTCGATGCTGGCTCATCGGTAAACAAAGTCTACACTACACTGTCTCCCTTCTTTGTTGATGTAGGATAGGGTACGCGTCTACACATCTATCGATGGCTTCATAGTCAGATAGCCCGCAAAGAGGCAGATCCGAAACAGTTGCAATCACTGCCGGTACTCGAGACCAAGGGAGAATGGACCAAGAAGATACATCCAGGTCCGCCTTGATCCCATGTTTGTCATTCGCAGCCTAACGAAGCTTATCATGTGTAGGTATATCGACGTTCGGCGAGAAACCTGATCTTGTGGGCCCAGACCATTTAGAGAAACTCTTCAAGAAAGTAAGACAGGTTATCCCCGAAAAGGCTGTCAAAGACACACCAGTCTTTTTGCTTGCTACTGCTGGCATGCGGTTATTACCAGAGGATCAACGCAACGCACTCTTACGGCAGATATGCTCCTACACTCGTTCACACACCATGTTTCAGCTACCAGATTGCGATGTACATATACAGGTGATACCAGGTGAGGTCGAGGGTCTTTACGGATGGGTTGCAGCAAATTATCTCATTGGGGGCTTCGATTCGCCCAAGGAGCATGCTCATGGGAAGGATCATCATACATATGGCTTTTTGGACATGGGAGGAGCATCGGCGCAGATTGCTTTTGCGCCCAATGCCACGGAAGCCGATCGCCACGCGAACGATTTGAAGAGGCTACGGATGAGGACTGTCGATGGTACACCTGCCGAATACAAAGTCTTCACGACTACCTGGCTTGGCTTTGGTGTGAACGAGGCGAGGAAGCGCTACATCGAAGCGTTACAAGAGGCCAGCGGTGCGGTCGACACACAGATTCTTCAAGATCCTTGCCTTCCCACTGGTCTGAGCATCACTACCAAGGGCGATGTCTTCTTACCAGGATCCAAAGAAGTCAACGGTCAAATCCCAACCTTGAACGGAACAGGTAAATTTGATACATGTCTCACCAACACCTTGCCTCTGCTCGAGAAAGACCACATCTGTAACGACAACCCGTGCCTCCTTAATGGGGTCCACGTCCCAGCCATCGATTTTGATGTCAACCATTTTGTTGGAGTCAGCGAATACTGGCATACCACCCATGAGATATTCCAGGATGAGCATAACGATAAAGCTTATGATTTCAATACGTATCAAAAGCGCGTGGAGGAGTTCTGCAGTCAGGATTGGGGCATCATCAGCAAAGGCATTGAGAAACATAGGTGGGGGAAGAAGGTGGACGAGAAGACAGCGATAGAGGTGTGCTTCAAGGCCAGTTGGCTGATTAACATCCTGTACGAAGGCATTGGCATTCCTAGGATCGGATTGGAGGCAATCCCGGGTGGGACACATAATGGCACGAAGAAAGTACTGGACAACGCAAAGAGCAAAGGCTATACATCATCTTTCCAGGCTATTAACAAGATCGATGATACAGAAGTCAGCTGGACCCTTGGCAAGATGGTCCTTTATGCGTCCAGCCAAATCCCTCCTACGAGCGGAGATGCGCTACCTGTAGGCTTCGGCAGCAACACCGTGCCTGGCATCCCGCCCGACTTCCAATACGCGGGTTCCAAAGCCCCGAACGCAGATTCAGTAAATACCACTGCCAGCGATGAAATAGATGATCATTGGCATGATACACTATTTCGAGCCTCTACCCCACGTCGGATCCCTGGATTTCTGCTCTTTATACTGATTTTGTGCGTCGCCCTCTACCTTCTGCTAGGTCGTGCCCGTCGTAAGCGTATCTACAACAAGATCTCATCTCCCTCAAGGCGAGCAGGTGGCTCACAACTCAAGCTCTTTGGCGGAAAAATACCCTTCCTCCGATCGAACAATAGCTTGGGCAGTTACGAACGCGTGCTCGAAGAGGGGCCAACAGCAGACAATTTCGAACTAGGTTCAGTGGATGGCAGTGACGACGTCGACACCTCGGACTCATCGAGCAGCTCCCACGCCAGGAAGTCATCTGGCTGGGCTACTCCGCGCAGTCGTAGCAGCGTCGCCGTCAATGAATCGCGTGACCGCTTCGAGAGTTTAGGCAGCGGACCGGGACTAGGGCTTTCTCCCAACCCTATGGAGCGAAGCGGATTAATAGGCAGGACTGACAGTCGGGAACGTATCTTTGGCATGGCTGAGGGGAAAAGATCGCGCAGAGTCAGCCCGGCGAGGTCGAAAGGCCTTGCCTTGGGTCGTCTGATTGAAGATGAATGAGAGACGAGGAAATCACCTACTAACAGGCGTGACCATCAATCAAATCATCGTCGAAAGGCACAACGCCGCCGAATTTCCGGTGGTGCGAATCTTGATTATGAAGGACGTGGAGACGAAGGAAGCGTCTACGCAGCTAAGGGCGCCATGCCGCAGGGTCACCAGAAGGTAGAGGAGAATCTTCGGCGGTACAACAGACTTCAGCGGGCGCAGAATGAAATCGACAGACGCCAATGACCTTGGCTTACGACGGAAATTATACCTTCATGGCGGCCCCTCCGTCATCCTCGACCATGGCTCGATGTAAAACACATGGCTAGGCCACGGAAACCTAAGTAGTCGTAGGTAGAGGGCAAACCGTGGCATCGCGCGACGAGCTTACAGATGTTGTCGGCTAGTGGTTGGGCGGTCTGTTTGAGGCTCTTTGGAGGCTGTCAGTCATCGTGATGGTTTGGTGGGTGTTGTTATTGTTGTTGTTGGGTCTGGCAACAAACGACGGGAGTCTCAGTCTTGGAGGTGCACTTTTTCTCAATGTGTCTGGTGGTGGTCTGCCCCCTGTGATTTCAGTCATAGCTCGAAAGATTGGAATGGGTTGAAGTTTAAAGAGTATCAACGCCCGGACATCGTCACAGCTCGAGAAATTACCGTGGATGATAGTATAAAGAGCTTTAGTGAAAGAGCAGATTGTCTATGATTTATGATACAGTACAGCGCTCAGACAGTAGGCTAGATACCGTAGTCATCGAACTATCAAAGCAAGATATGTGCAGTCATGAGAATTCTTTCGTCAACATCGGAACACCGAGAACCAAAATCCCTGTCATCCCCGATTATCAACAAGGTATATCGCTCCATCCAGCTCCCATATTTCCTGATGTCATGACTCGCTTTCTTAACCGCTTATCCATCCATTTTCATGCAACCAAATCCGTTTATCATCCATATCACCACGCGAACAATGCTTGTCGAAAGTCAAACCGCTAATCCAGAGTGTCGCAAACCGCTCAGACAACGGCTAATGGTATCTCGCATCTATAGCCAGGCCTGGAAAACACCATACTCGAAACAGGGTATATTAATCAAGACCGCGGATCAAAAGGTCGTCCATGCAAGGGGTATCAGACAAGTGATGGCGACGAGAAGAAGAGCAGCCAGTCGGTATCAAAGAGTGTGGGGCCCGCCAATAGATACAATCGATGCAACAGACCGTCATCATTAGCGAAATGCAAGATCCCAGATTTGCAGGCGCCTACCACTGACGCTGGTAGGTCTGTTGCTGCATCATGGCGGGAGAAATCGAAGATGGAGGTGAAGGCAGCCGCATCCCAGTATTTGGGTTCACTATAGGGATAGCATTGCGGGTACGCAGGGCAGATGGTTGATGGAGCTTCATCTGTTGGTTGCTGTTTGCCTGGAAGCCAGTCACAGGGTTGTAAGAATTGTTCGAGGCGGCGGACGACATCGAGAAGCTTGGAGTGGCCTGTGGTTGCGGCTGGATGTTCGGCTGGAGAGGAGATGATTGCGGTGAGCCACTTGAGAGGGAGCCGTCCGATGAGGAAGAGTGTATTGATTGCAACTACTCATTGTAACATTCATCAGCAATTGTGCATCGCTAATGACTTGGCCGGCAATACCGAAGCCTATACATAGGTTTACTTACGTCGTCCTCTGTGAGCAAGCCAGGGCAAAACTCCAAGTCATCATCCAAGTCGAAGGACCTGCCGGCCTCGAATCGAGCACGGAAGGCCGAGACCGGTGGACTCTCGGTCAGCTCCTTCATGCTTCGGACCCCACGAAACTGTCTATGCGAGTTCTGGGATGCTGACAGACGAGGAGCTCTCCTAGACCGGCCTCCGTGATGATTATGCGACGCTGAGGACGAGTGTGATGATGATGAAGACGGCTGATAGTGCTGTGAGCCGTAATGGTAGCCCGACATGATTGTGGAGATGCAGAACAATGATGTGGTCGAGGAGGAGGATGAAGTAGCTCGGTGGGTGCGGCTGGGCAGTGCAAGCGGTTTCGGCGGGAACAACAAAGGAGAGTTGATTGTCGAGCGATCAAGGGTGAAATAGTCGAGACCGACTGCGGCAAGTGGAGCAGTATTTATTATTCAATTATTGATGAAGAAGTAAAGCGATGTGCGCAAGAATTATAGATGGAGGTGGTGAGGATTGAAGATGGAGGGTGGAAGGTGGAGTGGTGTGGTTGATCAAAGAGAAGTGGAGGCGGGGGAAGGTTGGCTGGCGCCAAGAGAAAAGGCACGGTTCGAACTACGAGATTACTTTAGTCCAATAGCGTCGACCCGATTCCGTCATAGCGCTGCGCTAAGTCTGAAGGGGTCAAGACCGGCATGTTTCAACTCGATGGCAAGAAGTGCCGCGCTTATGCGGAAAATAGATCTGGACTCTGGACTTTGCCCTGCCCTCTGCACTCTGCTGATCTCAAGGGGAAAGGTCTGGCGGTAGTGAAGACGAAAGGCGAAGAAGATCACTGTACTGTGCGAGTGGCAGGCGACTTGCAACACTTGATCAACCTAGTTCTATGTTGCCCGAATGGGCATCCATGGAAGACGGCAATTGTTGTCGCTCGTTGCACAGTCGCAGACTCAAGAAAAGCCATCCCCGCCATCATCAGATAGACGGATGGCGTTCCTCTATTGCAGCACGAGGCGAAGCTCTGCTTCTTCACGCTTCCACCATTACTACTAGAGTACTATAGTAAGCCCGAGACGGACCGGCCACTCTCCCTGCAGTAGCTTGCCTTAGCGCTGGATCTCGGCCAGATTTACTCCCTCACAGCCAAATGTCGCAATCACTTGAGCTTCTACTCGTCCACAAAGGCAGAGTCTTCATTATACACCACCACAGGAAGAGACGGTCAACAAGTTGTAAATTCTTCGCTTTGGTCTTGTTGAAGAGATATCTTGCGCGAATAAGTCACAAGTCACTCAAGTCCCACGGCACAAGCGTCAGTATCGAGCCACAGCTCTCCTCTTATACTCTTGATCTCCATCATGATACAGGCTTTCCCCATCATGATGCCACTCATCCGCAAGCAGAACAAGCACTTTGCAGCTGTCAGCTCCGTTGATTTTGACCCGCCAGCGCTATTGTTCTGCGGGAAAATTATGATCTTCTAAAGTGTTTCAATGGCATTTGGGTGATATACTCGAGCCTCATATGCTTCGTCATGGCCATCAAACCCTGCTCGACCTCTCAATTAGCCAGTGAAACTGTGCGCAATGTGTGGGAACGTTGGCAATCGAAGAAGATCATCGAGTGTTCCTCATGGGGAGTATAAATCTGCATATCTCTGGAGCATCAAATCCGGCAGATTACCACTTGCGCTTCAGACAGCAGCTGATTCACCAATCTTGCGGCGTCTGATGTGATGGGCGAAAGGCGACTAATACTCCTCAAACACGATAATATTTAGACCTCCAACGGTGTGGAGTCAGTCATGTGTCGAGACTATCGCACTTGATGTTGTCCGAAACTCGCTGCCCTCCCAACTGCTGGATCCTCATTTGGCGTTTATTGTCTGCCATTCGAACCTAAAAGAAGATAAATTCGGCACCTTTGCATTATGTAAGGTTCAGTGGAGCTTGATCAGATTGCATTTCTACATACAGTGGGTCAGGCATCACGAAGTCGACTGAGACTGATGGTGTTTAACCCACTTACTCCAATTCAGTCATGACTTGACTTGAGTAATTCAGGGTTGTATGTTTGAGTTATTCCTATTACTTCTCATTCCCTCTTCCATTTAGCTTGGTTCGACCCCGGAAGTGGCCATACTTTGATTGAAGTACAATTGCGGGGATCCTACCATAACGTGTAACAAGCTGTCATTCATGGCCACCTCCAGCAGCCGTGAACGGGGTCTCTTCAGCCCTCGTGGCTCTTCTGTGCCTGCCTTCTTTATTCCCTCTCTGATAGAAACAAGCGTTTAGCATTCCACTTCATGTAGTGTCTAAATACTCTGTATCTCAAAGCCTAGTTCCGATTTTCATGTGTTCGAATGTGTTATGAGTTCAATTTGGTAATTGTACCTTAGTGGATTCATCGTTTGCTAAGATATCTGTTATCAATACAAACCATTCCAAGGACACCTTGTCGCAAGACGTCGAGGCGGGTCTCGCTGAAGCACCTCGCTATCACACCAGCCGCCTCAGTACACGGCTCGCGCTTCTCGGAGCTTCCCATATCGGCCTATGGGACGGCTCACCCATATCCCCAACATCATCTAGCTTCAACATCGGCCTGTCAGCATGGAGTGGTTACTCGTTCAACTTGGCTAAATCTTATGACTCTATGCTTTTTACGGAACCGAATGCGCGATGGCTGGCGCATATCTGGCAATTGACACTTGCGCATCCTAACCCATTATACTAGACTCGTGGCATGAGCGCTTCCGCCGGACTCCGCCACAACCTGCATCTGATACTTCTACATACTTCATAGGAACCGCTGACGATGATCATCATCCATCCTGTTACAGAGCCTACCAAAACTTCACAAATCCGGGACGATCATCATTCCTTTATGCATATGAGATGCATACGCCATTCGCCTCGCTTACATTACCTCTTTTGACTTTTGCTGTGAAGCGCAGATACAGAATACAATGGCATCGATCTATATAGGTGGTTGGCTGCTCAATGTCTTTGCTGGTGCCTTCTGGCTCGGTGCGAGCTACCTAATTGTCACAGTAGTATATAATGGCGTCTTTCACCCACTTGCACGCTACCCGGGACCCTTCTGGGCACGCATCTTGCCAATGTATGCTATCTATCATACATACTGCAAGGATCTTCATCAAAACATCCGGAGATGTCACGAGACATATGGTCAGACGTCTCTGGACAGGAGCCTTATCTTTATGCATACCTTGAGGCTAATTTTATATTGTAGGTCCTGTTGTGAGATGTTCTCCCGATAGACTTGTCTTCAACACAGCAGAGGCTTTGAGAGGTGAGGACTCAGAGATGGCTGCTCACCTGTTTCTAATGAGTTCTTCGACAGATATCTATGGTCTTGGGAAGAATACCCAAAAATCGAAGAATTACGCAACCCATCCTTCAGCTTCTCAGGTCAACATCCATAATTGCATCGACAAGGAGGCACACGGAAGAAAACGGCGTATCATAGGTCAAAGCTTCGCCGCTGCCGCTATCACCTCGTACGAGCCTGTAATAATTAATCATATCCGCAATCTGTGCGAAGCCCTCCTGGCGACAGCAGAAATCGATTGGCCTTTGATCAATGAAGATAGCTGGTCACTGCCACAAGACATTGCCTCGTGGAGTACGTATGATGGTTCTACATGATCTGGTAGGATTCTGACAGATATTGACAGTGAACTATCTGACAATGGACGTCAATTACAACATTATCTATGGTCAATCCTTGAATCTTATTACCAAATGTGATCATCGCGGGTTAGTCAATACTATCATGGCCAGTAGCTGCCATCATTGTTCAGGAACGTCACTTCCGACGCTTCTCGATGCCAAATTTGACAAATGGTTCAATCCTGACAAGTCAACGTCCTCTCCACCGGCAAATGAGCGGCAGCGATTGTTGAGGGTCCTAGCCGAGTTGACCGAGGAGCGAACGCAATCCGAGGGTAAAGTTGTTGACCGAAATGATTTGACATCAATCCTATCTGACGCTCATGATCCGAAGACGGGAGATAAATTTACAGAGGTTGAGGTACGAGATGAAGCACGTTGGATGCTCGCTGCTGGTCGGTCTCATCCATTTTGAATTGATACATCTCAAGAACGGTGCTAGATCTGACCTGATACATAGGAAGCAACACCACAGCCACAACCCTCTCCTCCACCATGTCCCACCTCTCCCGCCACCCCGACGCCTATGCCCGTCTGACCGAAGAAGTCCGCTCCACATTCCCAACCATCGAACACATCCGTCAGGGCCCCCAACTAACCTCCTGCCACTACCTCCGCGCATGCCTAGACGAATCAATGCGTCTCGCACCCCCACATCCAGGATTATTCTGGCGCGAAATAGGTCCCTCAGGCACCACCATAGCCAACGAGCATATCCCAGCAGGCTACGAAGTCGCCGTCGACCTATGGGCCATCCACCACAACCCAGCCTACTTCCCCGACCCCTTCGTCTTCAATCCCGATCGATTCATGCCCAGGAATGTCGTCGAGCGCGAGCCCACTCTCAATAAACCCAAATTCGACTTCTTCCCCATGTCGCGGGCAAACACGATATTCCCTACTTCGCCGTCCACGCGCTCCCCTAATACTTTTCAGGGAATGAATTTTCCCGCTTGTGCTGAGGCGAGGGAGAATAAAGCTTTTGCGCCTTTTCTTCTAGGGCCGAGGAGCTGTGTGGGTAAACCGTTGGCGTATTTGGAGATGAGTCTGGCGTTGGCGAGGATGGTGTGGTGTATGGATTTTCGCGCTGCTGATGTTGGGGACGAGGGAAAGGGGGACGCTCCGATGGCGGATGGGTCTCAGAAGGGTTTTATGCTGCAGTTTCGAAGGAGGAAGGGTGTGGAGATTTAGGTTTGACGATGGGGATGGCCGTTATAGGTCTATAATGGTAATGGCGATGTAAGGAAGAGCTAGATATGCTTGTGGCTCTGGGTTATCGTCCAGCATAGTGCGTGTCTGAGGACTAGTGAAGCTCAGGAGGTCGTCAAGCGCTAGGCATGCGAGCTGACTGTTCTAAATGGATAGTAGTAGATTAGGACCATTGATCAAGCTGATATATTCACCCGTTGACAAGGCCTGACTGCTAATCTATATAGCGACATGTGCGACCTCCTAGCTCCGAATATCCAATCGAGTCCATAAGGGAACTCCCCCCGTGCGAAGTCGGCAGACATAAGTATCAGTCGTCAAGTAAGAAGCAACCTCCCAATACCCTTTTATTCTACAAATGACAACGTCACCATATAGAATCCACGACGAGTATACGGCGTAAGCCTTATCCTCGTCCACGAATATCATACCAAAACGACGATGAAGCCTGAATCACGAAGTCATATTACTCCACCAATCCTTGCTTCGTCAAATAAATGGGTATATCTCACGCTAAAATGCTTAAGACATACATCGAGTCGATTCGCTACTGTGATCTAGCCTGAAACATGCACTTCCTGGGGCTCAAATCGTGGTAGATGTCGGTACTCTTGCTCGTTTGGGTGTATAAAGGATCTAGAGTGTATTCTCTCCGAGCTGGATTGCGTATATCTTGGAGCCTGAATTTCTAGATATCTGCCGAGCTGATTTAATGCCGTTTTGAACGAGTCAAAATGGTGGAGACATGTGTAATGGTCTTTCGATTTCTTTGTCTTTCGAGCCTGTTTCAATAGGTCGTGGGATGGGGTCATTGGAGATCTTTTATTACTGAGGCGATGTATGGGTATCGAGTCTATTCGTAGTCGCGACAAAAGTCCAGATCGCAGTATGTGCTGCATCTGATCCATCTGTAGACATAGGGGTTGTAGCGGCCTCCTTCACATTCGCTCTATCCTAATATTAGACGCCTTGGATTTTCGCCAAGAAGGGTCGCTTGGTGTATGGCTTACCACATGTTGTTCTGCCATTACGAGCGCTTTCGGATGGAATTACTTGCAAGGGTGCTCAATGATACCCTTCTTGGATCCTGGCACTCGAGGACCTTCCGAGTCATTGAATATCAGGCGGTATTGGACCTAGTATCGGGTGAGCAGCAAGGATGATGGTGAGCTTCCTCTAGGAAACGAGTCTCCGAGCAACAAATTGGAAAAGTGAATTAACGATTTTGCAATTCTACCCCTGCATCATCGTCTTCTGTTCCGTCCAGTATATCGTAATTCGCAGCTTGGATAGGCGACAAATGATCCCTTCGATCAATCAGGTCTGACTGCAGAAGTCCAGGCCCTCTCCCATGTCCACTAAGCTTAATCCTGCCCCCAGACAAACTCATGACCTTGTCAGCAACCCAGTCAGCAATCCGACTGATGGTGTTCCACAGCCTTTCCTGCCTTGCATCAAGCGTCGTATCATCCCGCGTAGTCTCATGAGCTTCGACCTTAAATTGGAATTTGAGGCAGTCTTTGACTGTGACCAAGCCTGCCAGGCGTCCTCTGTAGTCGACGAGAATCACCCTTGGTCCCATTTTCTTGAAGAGCTCCATTACGGTCTCGAGCGGCAAGCGTGGGTGCACTGCCAGTGGTGTCGGATCTATGAAGCGACTGAAGTCTACGCTCTGTTGACCTGTCGCGGACTCGATGGCGTCGAAGGTGACTGGGGGAGCTGCAGTCGAGGGTGTTTGTACAGCCGTGGACTCGGGTTGAGCAAAGAAGCATTTTGCATTAGGGGATATAAAACCTTCCTTCTTGGCTCGATCGATGGCGTATCGTAATTCTGTTCGTCCGATGTAGCCAATCAGAGCCTTTGTGGTGCGATCTTCAATTATAGGAAACCCTTGATACTTGTTCGTAGACATGATGTTTTCTAAAGACCTCATGTTAAGGCCTACGGATGGCAATGATGTGATTTCACTCGTCATGACCTGGGAGACAGGAACGCCAAAGGTATGCTCTTCTTTGTTATCAAGGAACGGGAAGCCATTGAACCATATCATTCGGTCTGCTATACCTCCCTTTCCAAAGCGTTCGCTGACAGCTTTCGTGACACCAACAACAATCTGGAGATGCTGTATTAGCTTTTTGGAGATTTTGAAGACGAGAAGTCTCTATGACGTACCATCGTAGGCAATATATATGTCAAGGCTCCCGTCAGCTCGAACATTATGACAACAACAGAGACTGTGATGTGCATGATACCACTGAGGGCTGCTGCGGCACCCAGGAAAGCGTAGGTCCCCGGGGTGATACAAGGTACGTCCGGCTCGCACGCTGCAAAGAACTTTGCATGAGGAAACGACTCATGCAAGGCTTGCACAATGATGCCAACCATCCTTCCGAAGGAGGCTCCAATGGCCATTGAGGGTACGAATATACCGGCTGGAACTTTACAGCCATACGAGATGATGACTAGGAAGGTCCTCATGATTGTTGCGAGGAGAAGAGACAGGACCATGGACCAGCGATTCTTCGCTCTGATTATTGTTAGCCTCTCCAGGAAACGCCCCACCAATTTCACATACTCGCAAAGACCATCGTAGTCATGGCCTCCCTCGCATTCGAGGAAGAGCTTCTCCATCACTTCAGTCATATCAATCCGTAGGAACATATTGGGATAGCAAAGAAGCGCTGTGCCGCCAGCCAGGAGGGTCGCTTCCAAGATAGCGTATTTCGAGAGATATTTCTTTCGAAACGATTGAGCTCGTAGATTCCATTTCATGACAAATGCGCCGTACAGCCCGCCGAAGGCACCAATAAAAATAAAGAATAGAATTTCGAAAAAATGCCATGATCTATCATATCTGACTTCGAACATGACGAGTTGTCCTGTCCGGAAAGGATTCATCGCCTACCACAACAAGACATCAGCAATTGTAATTAAGTCGTTCTCACATTACCTACCGCTAATACCGCCGTAGCGACTAGAGCGCAAAAATAACTCCGCCACATGGTCTTTAACGGAAAGTATGAGGACATTTCCTGAGTCCATTAGCCAATCCCTTACAGCTCCATGCAAAGTAAGAACGCACCTCCAGCGAAAATAAAACACCACCGATAGGACTCCCAAACGCAACCGCAACTCCGGCCGCAGCACAAGCACTCAAGATCTCACGAGTCTTGGCAGCATTTCGTTTGTATTTGTCGAAGAATCTTGATATTACATTCCCAGTACAGACCGCATAGTGCACACTCGGACCCTCTTTACCAACAGAAAGGCCTGATGCGATTGCCAAAGGTAAAGAAATTGACTTGATCAAGAGGGTCCAAAAACCAAGGAAGCCTTTCATGACGAACCCAGCGATAATGCACTTGATCTCTGATATCCCAGATCCGGCAGCGTATGGAGCGTAGGCTTTGACCAAGCTTGCCGAGGTAAGGGCGAAAATAATCGAGAAGACAAAATATAGTATATAGTTGATAGGCCATAGCGATGTCCACCTATGCCAGTCCTCGCAAGTGTCTTCACCCCAACAGCAGAAGTCCTTATTCAGGTAAAACGCCGTAGTGCAGTAGCCAAGCTTAACGTCGGATAGCCACTCCGTCACAATATTGAGGAAAGCCGCATTCAGCCCAATTGCTGCCCCAACAAGCGTAACCACAATCCACGCCTGGCCGGCATCGTATGAGTCCCGCAGCTTCCTCCTCCATCCCAAAGATCCGTCTCTCTCGAAGAAGCCCGCATTCTCTTTCCGCCTTGCTCTCCGCCTCAGTTGTTCACGCGCCGCATCCTGCACCCAGTCTATTGTAGTGAAGTCCTCGTATCTCTTGATCTTCTCGATCTCCTCGGTAAGGTCATCCTCGGTGCTGCCTGTCGGAGCTCCATTTTGCCCGTGCTCAGCGCTTGAGAGAGCGGACAGCCGTCTTGATATCCTTCGTTCTGGCAGAGACGGTCGGCGCGGGGGCTGCGCTGAGAAGGATGTCGTTCGGGCGCTCATACCAAGGATTAGGTCATTGTTGGAAGGCGAGATACACCTGCCATAGCGGCAGCCTAAAGAAGCAGCACGCCCAAACGCGGCCGCATTTACGCGCGGGTATTTCTACACGAATCTAAAGTACAATGAACTTGGAGAGAGTCCGTCCCACGCGATCAACGCCTTCACAAATTATACATTGCCCCATCGCTCAAGGCATCATCACAACTAATCAAAGGGAAGTGGTCTTGTCTCAAGCTGCAACGATTTATACATTCGCACCCACCACGAAGACCAGGGCAAGCCCTCCCTAAATAAGCGAAAGAATACACTCAGACCGGAGCCGAAAAAGGGACACCGTACTTTGGGTGCCCGAGACAAGAATCACAGAGAGACGTATACCTAGAAAACCCCACGCCAAACCGTGCCTCCGGCACGACCTTTCCTTTTGGTGCCAGACCCAATACCCTGGCTCTTCTCCGTCTCCTACGATGCCTTATAACAACGCGGCTATTGCTCCTCCGGAGGAGATCACTGGACAATGCTCATTACCTCGTATGTCTTCTTGATTGCAGACAGCGACATGGACTGATACCATATCCATTGAAGTGGCTCGTGTGAAGAAAATATTACATATCGACGAAGATACTCATCAAGTGTCGAATAACGCCTCGTTTGTTATTACGATTGCGACCGTAAGTTATGACACCGCACTATGTGCCTTCGCAAGAACTGACAGAGCTAGGAAATGTTCATACGTTATCTTGCAGAACAAGCTTTGAACGTGGTCAAGGCTGAAAAGAAACCTCGACGAAACATTCAATACAAAGACTTGGGTACGACGTAGTGCCATTGCAAGCTTTCGGTGTCCTAACAAGTTTCTTAGCAAATGCTGTAGCTCGTATAGACAATCTGCAATTCCTGGAAGATGTTATACCCCAAACTACCACGTACAGAGAATACAAGGCAAGGAGGGCCAACAAGGCGACTAAGGTGCCTCCGCCTTTGCAGAATGGCCAGACTACCTTAGACGGTTCTCGACCTCCGCCGCAACCATCCCTTGAGACCGGCGATCACCAGAAAGGGCCATCAGAAGATGCTCACATGTCAGAGGGTACTGTCGACGACCAAGTTGCCGAAGCGCAGCGTCCGGAGTCATCAAAAGCCAATGGCAATGGGCTTGTATTTGAGCATTATGAACCCAACGGCACTTCCAAGCAAGATAGCCCAGGAGATGTTGAGATGAACTAATTCGGTTCTCGCGACGTCTTCAGGCATGTTTTGTCCCTATTGTTACATCTAGCGTGGCGTCATGGAACATGGGATTCACAGGTCATTGTCCACGGACATTTTGCATAGATATGGCGTAATGAGACAAGGGTGCGAGGCCCGTCATGAATATGGGAGAGTATGTCCATCAGAGGTATTCCATTGCCGGCATCATGCCGAGGATCAGCTACACAAAACGAAATTTCGTTGACCTTTGTGGGCAACCCACACTTTGAGCGGGACTTCCCTCGATCGCCAATGATATGCTCAACAAATACCGACTCTTTTCATGCCGATGCCATAGTTGCATATGTCCCTACTCCCATTCAACCAATAAGATCCTTTACGTTTCGGTATGGAGATTGGTTGATCGGACAGCTAGCACTGCCGTTCTTGTGTGACTGTTGGTCTGTATAAGGATTTGGAGACGATCAACGAATGTGATACTACATTTTGCGTTTGGTGTTTCCACAGTGGTCATCCTGATCTCTGGTATACGCGCCGAAAAAGCGCTTGAAAATTCCATTGGGTTCGGGAAGGTCTTCCGTTCTCTCTGGTTCTTGAGGGTCTGCTTCTTCTAAAGGCCCCTAGACAACATGACAAGCATGTAGTGCATGCTCCTTACTTTTCGTATATTACCGGACTTCTTACTGTATGTATCTTAGGCTTGCGTAAGATTGGGGTATTATACCGTTCGCACCTTCCTCGGTTGCTTCCTATCAACCATTGTCGGTCAAAATTTTCTACTTCGAACAATCAGATACCCGCCATCTGTATAATTTGTTCCTACATGCTAAGAAAATACGATCGTGTCATGTTCTTTGTGTTTAATCTATAGTTGGTACCCAATGTAGGCTTGATTCATTGCTAACTCAAAAATAGAAATGGTAAAGCTCCTACGTGCGCAGAACCGAAGACTTCAACATGTCCATGCGCCATGTTCAAATGACACAGGGCCTGCCCTTCATGTTTCTTGCCTAATCAGATCAAGTAACCAAACCCAAACCTTGGACAACGACTATTTCGGTCGACCTGCGAGGTTCTCCTCGGCCAGAAAACATCAGATATTCTTCATCTTTGATCTACTTCATCACTCTGTCAGCATCTTTGATCTCCCGAGAAAAGAGCACCCCTCTACTAAGAGGCTCTCCAGCATTCACAGTGTGATGCTTGCCTGACAAAACCTCGGTGAAGCAAGCCGGTTAACTACTCATTACCTAAATCGTCGTCGTCTACCTATTTTCGAATGATAGCACAAGTCCGGCAGTCTCCCGGCATACCCGCTCCAGATGTCCTGGACATCTAGAATTTCCAACTATATGCATGACGAGACTCTCCAACAATGGAAGTCATAGTCACCTACCCTGATCCAAGATGGCCAGAACAATTCGAAGCGATCAAAGCCCAGCTCGCAGGAGATCTTGTCGATAAAGGCGTGTCCTATCTGAACATCGAACACATTGGTTCCACGGCCATTCCCGATCTCCCCGCAAAACCCATCATTGACATCCTCATAACAATCTCCCCTTGGGACTTCAACACTACTAACCTCGAAAAATTCATACAGGCTTTATCCTGGGGCCCACGACAAATGGGATACCATTACATCGGCAGTGGCGGGGTTAATGGTCGCTGGAGTTTCAAGCTCTATGGTGCCATCGAGCCTGCTCGGAACGTGTATGTAATGCCGGAGGACGACGGGCTAGTATTGAGAAGCTATAGGGCGTTGAAGGAGACTCTAATGGGGGATGAGACCTTGAGGCAGGAGTACGGGCAGTTGAAGTTTGAGCTGGCTGCTGCCGGTGTGGAATATGGAACCATCATGCAGTATGCGGCGCAAAAGCGACCTACGATTCGGAAGATCTTGAAGGCTGCCGGTTGGACGGATGCGATGGTTGATGAGCAGGAGGCGATGAGTGTGACAGATTGGCCGAGTGAAGCTTGGAGGCATTACTGAGAGATTAGCATCTTACAGCAGATTCAGGGTGCGTATTGGAAACAAAGAGGGTGAAGCCATGTGTTCGTAGCTTTGTGCACTGATTGAAGGCTGTTAGGAGCATTTGCGACTAGGGGGCCCCCGATTAGCTGATGTTGCAATTCCGAAGGATAGAGAACAGGCATCTTGTTGACCCTAAAACAGGTAAATAGCCTCCATGTCATATTTGAACGGGATGAAACCAGCGTAGCTGCGTTGCATATGCTAATGATACCCTACAATTGTTCATTCCCTGATTCGTTTTTGTGCCGTACATGCAGGCTCACTGCAGTGTCTGTTAGTCTCTCGCGGCTGACTCCCAAAACTAGAATTATCCCGAGAGAGCTTTAACTGTCTCAACTTCCGTACTTATAGTAACATACATTACGAGACAAGGCATCTTCTTTACTAAAGTCTTCTCGCCAGCTTGCAATCTCCGAAGCGGACTCTGAAATGCCGTTCACGATCGTGGCCTTCCTTTGGCGCAAGCCTGGCATAACCCCGTCTGAGTTCAAATCTCACTACGAGACAGTCCACATTCCTCTAATTGTCTCTTTGGTGGGCCAATCGTTCCCTCTGTCCCATTCCCGTTTCTACCTTCGGCGTGAAATTCAGGCCGAGTCACCATCAGACACGACCAATACGAACCATCCACCGACCGTCTTCGCAGGCACGACCAACGATTTCGACTACGATGTGTATTGCATGTTGACCTTCGAGGACAAATCTGCATTTGAGACCTTTATTGGACGTATACGATCCCCAGAGGTAGCTACGAAGATTACGGAGGACGAGGAAAATTTCCTCGACCGCCAGACAATGAAGGTGGCAGCTGTGGACGAGCCCGTAGTCACTACTCGGCCTTCGGAGTGATCTGACTCGGTCTTGTCTCCTTGTAAGGTTTTATTTCCATCAAAACGTCACTTATTAACAATTCGAATTAGCTTCGGAGGTAATGGGTAACTGGGAGCCGAGCGGAGTGTAGAATTGTGATTTTAATGGAGAGTGCCGGTGTAGGAGGAGCAAGTGGCGCTCTTGCTTGAGCTGTGGGTGGAAGAATGCTTCTCAAGACCTTCATACTCGCTATGGAGGGTGGTGTCAGATGTCGATGATTCGCTAGTGTTATGTTGTATGTACAACAAGCCCAGAGAATATGGCCCCACCGCCGTTCTCCTTACCAGCCCAAAAACTTCGTTGGTTCGGAGCTGCGATGTACTGTCAGGGGTTCCGAAATACTGGTCCCCGTACACCAATCATCGTAATTCGTTCAATTGGTAGGCACGCTTGTACACATAAGTCAGGCACTCACCCTTTGCAATCTCATCCGTCCCCACATTGCAGATTGTCCTGCAAAGTGTCATGGATCATGATGCATGCATTGTCCTGCAATGGTTCACAGCCAATGATCGCTTAGACGTACCGACCTCACGCTACGTAGTCAGCATTGCTAACCTGAAGGGGCTTAGCAAAATCGCAGTCTAGCTGCCCTCTCCACAGCTCCACCATTAAGCATATATAAGTCATGAGACCTGTCTTTGGATATGCTTCGGCTCCACGTAGTCAAGCTCTGCTGAAGACTCTCCCTCGCAAGTCGCTGCTGTCGCGTGGTCAAGAGCAATGGAGCATAAGGCCGTGGATTTGTCAACAGTGCTACCACCACAACCAACGCACAGCGGAATTGAGACAAGGCAGCAAGCTTCGGCTCGCTCCCACTCGGAAAACACAAACCTCTCGCCAGGCTGAGATATTGAGGGTTCCGTTTTCAACTTCTCGGCGGAGACTTGAGTCAGGGGAACCCAGCATCGAAACAAGCAAACTCCGAAATGATCTACCATCGCAAGAAGAAGGCCGTCGGTCTCACCTCTCGAAGAGGATATCTCACATCATGGACCATCTACAATCCAACATTTTCATAGCTGGACAGAGACTGAATGATCTGACTGGCTACTCTGGTATTGAAGCTTTGAAGAAAGACATCGAGCAACAGGGTCAGCTATGTCCCACCATTGCGGCCAGGCCTACACTGACGCTGTGCAGAGGAACTCGTCCAGACCACTCGCTCCTCCCTCCAAAAGGTCCGCGAAGACTACTCTGCAGCAATTTCCCAACGTTCTAATTCCCAGCGCGAAGTCAACGAGCTCCTCCAGCGGAAACACGCCTGGACCCCCAACGACCTTGAACGATTCACAGCGCTCTACCGCTCCGATCATGCGAACGAGCAGGCTGAGATCGCAGCCCAAGAAAGGCTGGTGGCAGTAGAAAGGCGAGCAGAGGAAGCTGGGGCGAAATTGAGTGCCTGTATATTAGCAAGATACCATGAAGAGCAAATTTGGAGTGACAAAATCAGGAGGATGAGTACGTGGGGTACGTGGGGGCTAATGGGAGTAAACATCCTGCTCTTTCTGCTATTCCAGGTTGCGGTGGAGCCATGGAGGAGGAAAAGATTAGTCAAAGGATTCGAGGATAAGGTTATGGAAGCGTTGGAAAGAGAAGGAAGCGCAGGGGCGACGTTAGCAGAGATGCATGCGGCCAAAGATCTACCAGCGACCACAGCCCCAATTGAAGACGCTCAGATCCAGGCACAGCTGGTTGAAGAAATCTTGCCAGAGCCCCCGGATGCCCCGCAGGAACATGTTCTTCAGGATGTTGCAGTCGAAGAGCACCAGATCATGCCCGACTCCATATTGCGGCCGCCAATGCCATTGTCGACTCTCGAAGGTATTAAAGAAACGATACACGATATGTTTAGCGAACGGCATATCACTGTCCGTCGTGTGGACCTCACGACTGCCATGATGGAAGGAGCGGCGGCTGGAGTGGCATTTGTCGGAGTGCTCGTACTACTGTTACGACCATCGTAAAGCCGCCTTACAGAGGGATCTGGGTAGCATTATCGCTTTCTTGTACATGGTAATGCTTAAAGCCAGCAATGTCCTGTGCTGCAATTCAACTCCATTCAGAGCTGTCCATGTTTATTGTCTACACCACTCGTGCAACATATCACATAGCTTCTACAGCGTGTCCAAAGCCATTCTACTCGTCCATCAAGAACTTCAGAAATCCCTGCGCGACCAGCACCCCATCGTGCGGCTTGCCCACCCTCGCCTTGGCTTCCTCATAGATCTCATCATCGAAGATGTTCTGCCGATGCCTGTTCTCCAACAGCTCCGCAACGATTTCCTCTGTAAACTCCGGATGTCCCTGGACCGTAATCACTCTGTTCGGAATATACATGCCCTGTACCTTGCATTTCCCAGACGAGCCCAACTCCTCAACACCCTCGGGATAATAGTAGACGATATCCCTATGCATCTGAAAGATACTCTGAAAACGCCAGATCAGCTTCCAAAAACACCCACCACCCATCACGGAAAACATACCAACTCATCTTTCCCCCCAAACAACGCCTTCCCTTTCGCCGTCTGAGCAACCTGGCATACACTAACCTCCCACCCCCCACCCTCACTCCTCGCCACCTTCGCACCCAACGCCCGTCCAACAATCTGATGCCCATAGCACACCCCAACAACCTTCACCCTTCGCTGCCTCAACACCTCCTGCACAAACGCCACAAGTCGAACGACCCACTCATCGTCATCGAAAGCATTAAAACCTATCACCCACCCATTTCAGCATTTCCCATCCCCAAACCCCTGCAAAAACATCTCCATCCCACCCCCCCTCATCACGTTGTCACAAAAACAGGGAACCCACATACGACTCCCAGTAACCAATACCGCATCCACCTCCCCCAGCGCCGGAAACCCCCTCCTCCTCTTCCACCCGCACACATCCTCTTCCTCGCCCTCCGGTCTGCAGTCAGGGTTCACAACATCCCATCCCGTAATGTGCAAGCGCTCGTTAGGGATGTGGGACGCGTCGCAGGCTTTGTGGAAGAGGGAGGCGAAGACGGCGCCGTAGGAGCCGTATTTGGCGCGGGTGGCGCCGATGGGGATGTCGGCTTCGAGGATGGCGAGGCGGATGGGGGTGGGTGCCATGGTGGTGTGTGGTGGGGCGGAGGGAGGTGGGTTGGGGGGGGGGAGGTTGATGAGGAGATAGGGCTGAGTGTTGATTGGATTCCCTTGGCGTTGAGCTGAGTACACCACCTTTCAGGAGGAATTTGTATATTCAGGACAGACTGCATGTTTTCGGGTCGGGGTCTGTGGGAATAGAGCTTGAGGCATTGCAGTAGGTAGCTTTCGTGATATATGTGCTGTTCGTGAAGCGTTGCAAACTAAAAACATGCAAACAATCAATCCATTGCGCAGTCTGCTCTCGTCTATTTGTCGTTACCCAAAAATTCAGATCTCCAACTCCATTGCACAATCTGATCTCCGCTATTCTTCCTTATCCAATCTGTCTGTTTCTGGGTCAGTCTTCTGCTTGTGATGGTGTTGTCCCTGGTATACACCCACTTTTCCATTTCCAAGCCGCAGTGTTCACGGCAATCACGATCCTGCTTCAAGTGCACCGAACTCCGAAGTCTTCCCAGCAAGCTGTTCAGCAACGGATGGCCTCGTCATAATGTCCATTTCCACCAGCTTCTCGCCGCGCTTAAGGAAAATCTTCTTAGCGAATGTGAAACCTAGGCGGCCGTAAAGCTTAAGATTGAGCGGGTTGCTGCATTCGAGGTAGCTGGTGCGATTCTCCTTGTCGGCCTGTAATGATTCAAGATCAGTAATTGAATTGGGTTGGTGGAAAAAAGTACATCGGTACGTTCCCCTCATGTTTTCGTCTCGTCTCAAGGAAGAGTTGATTTACCTGCCTAGTCGTATGTTCAATGAGCGCTTTCGCATAGCCTTTACCTCTGGAAGCTGTCTTGGTGCCGATGTAGACGAGATACCAAGAATTGTTGTCATCCTTGCCGAGAATTGCTTGCTTAGTGTCGTGCAGGAGGGGCAGGAATTCGTCAAAGAAACGCTTCTTGCCCTCATTAGACAATTTCCACTTCAAGCCCAACATGCCGCTCCGAAGCATCGTGCAGAAATCATCCACGTTCTCGCCGGGCGGCATCCTGTACATGTCAATACTGCGGACGGCTTAGCTGATCGTTGCCGATGCTCACCAGAGAGCGACGCAGTCATGATTTGGACCGATCACGAATGCTGCTCCTTTCATGCAATGCGCGTAGACAATACATTCCATGATATGAACATGCAGCTTCCATTCCTCTTCAGCGCTCCACTTGGGGCGATCGCCTGTCTTAATGAAGTACATGACAACATCATCGTCTTTGAAGGCTTCGGCAAGACATTGAGCGGCTTGCTTGTACTCACTCTTGTCGAGTTTGCGACATTCATGGGTGCTGGCAACGTGGCTTGAGCTTGATGCTTGAGACATACAGGGCATCGACTCTATGGTGATGGCGGCGTTGGCTTTCTCCATGATTGATGAATCTGGAGAGGTTTTCGTAAACAAGGACTGAATTCTCGTGTCGACGTGTTGAATGGATTGATTTCCATAAACCTTGCGACTGTCAACACGGATGTACCTCCGAGAATTTGTCGACATTCTCGTACGAATATCCAACTTACGTTCTTACTTCCGATAACGAAAGGCTCAATGGGAATCAACTGGTCTTGTCAAATCGCCACTGTGTTCTTTCGATAGCCTACAAGATTTCCGAGTCAGCATTTTCTTTTTGCGAGTAGCGTTTGCGTAAGGCGACAAGTCTCATGAGTCAATGCTCGTATGTTTTGTCTTGTAAATTGAGGTACTAATCGGATAGGAAATTAAGAATGACGGCTCCAAAAGGTCGCTTACTGCGTTCTCGACACCGTCTCGAATCGGGACGGGTAACGCAAGCAGGTGAGGCTCTGGCGTATATCAACCGACATCAACGCAGCTACTTCCGTGACCTCGTGTATACGAAGTGGGTGGTGATGACTTTCAACGGAAACTTTTGGATTTAACCAACAGAATGTTTCAGATGCAAGTGAGGTATGTGCGTGATGCAGAGGGTTTGACGTTAGGTTTTCGAGTTATTGGGTATCAAGGCGTTGAGCGTGGATGTATGCAAGTGTTGTTATTGCAGTGCGTACGATGGGATTGGAATTTCAGACGTCAGCAGACTCGAGAGGTGGAATTGGGCAAGATCCAAGAGCGGAAAGGACCATCGGCGAATATAAAAGGGCCTTGTGATAGACTGCGTTGACGGTGCCTGTCGTCCTAAATGAAATGGCCTCTCGGAACGCAGGGGCAGAGCGGCGAAGGCGGGAACGGCATCTAGCCCTGTTCCCAATTCGCTGGATCCTTTTGGCTGCATATTTCCACATACCGGTAAGTGGGCGATTGGTTGTAGATACAGATAAGAGACGCTTTGACAGTCAACTCAGCGAGGCTTGCGAGGCGAACATCAATATACAATAACGTCGTCGATACCCTGAAGATTTCCCAATGGTGAAGATAACGGCCGGTTACTTTGAAGACCCGCGACAGGGCTGCCTTGGGCGCATATAGCTACTGCATCGGGTATGGCTGCTTTTCGTTGCTTTTCGGCTTGAACTAGAGATGCCAAACAGTAAGGTACTGAGCAGATGCGGTACGCAAGCATCGTCTGGCCTGCCGACCCTATCAGGTCAATGCGAAGACGTTGGCTGCAAGCCCAACCATAAGAACGTTTCCGAACAATAGCAATCGCATGTAGAGGAAGTGGAATGCCAGGGATCAGCTTTAGGATCTGTCAGCCTTCTCCGTAACAGACCTAAACCGCTGAGATGCACCATATGCCGAATGGTGACCGGCTGCATACTGAACACCATGGGAAAGACTCCTGTCAAGGCCGCATTCAAGTGGTTTCATGCATGCTGACAGGGACAAATTGCTGGACATCATCACATTCTTCTGATTTCCATTTCGCCTTCATATTTCTCCAATCCCTCGTTCAGGTGCTCCCACCACTCGTATAACATCGATTCGCATATCAATTTGAACCAGGGTGTGAATCTCAGGGTGTTGTTCTTAAGCATTGTCTTCAATTCGTCTTCCGACACGAATTTGGTGTCTTGTACTTCATTAGGATTGGGATTGTGGTCGACGTCCGCTTTGATAAAGAGTATGTAGTCGACTGGACCCATGTAGTCAATATTGAGACGTAATGTGTATCGAAGAGCAACACAAGTACTCACTCTCGTGCTCTCCCCATTTTCCATCACCATTCGGCGCCTTGTAGTGTATCCTCGTAAGATACCTAAATTTCTCCAATGGCACCTGCTTCGGCTTGATCCCCAACTCTTGATCCAATTTCCTCTGTGCTGCTTTCTTTGCACCTTCCACGGCCGTGACAAGCTCAGCACCTGTCTCCCCCGGTACATCCAATGGGTGCGAGCAGCATGTGTTGGTCCACATATTTGGGAAGGTGATTTTCTCTGGGGCGCGTTGTTGCAGTAATAATCTGTTGTTGGAATCAAAAAGAAAAACGGAAAAGGCCCGATGGAGTAGTCCTTTATCGATATTCTCTATAAGGTGGCCTGAAGATCTGTGAGCTGTAGCATTGAATGGTGCAAGTCCCCGTTCACACATACATTCTTTCTTACTCGCACTGCCGATTGGGGCATCATTGTCATCTAAAACAATACACTCCTCTTTCATCAAACGGACTTGGACCTCATCGTATCCTTGTAGCTCGTGGTCATCAGAAGTCATGGACTGAGAGGCGTTGTGGGTATCAATAAACGGGAAAAGGCGTAGAACGTTGCCAGCGGTTATCCTTGGTGATTCAGTAACAGTGGTGGTCGTCATATTGTAAAACGCGTTCCTTGGATGGAGGATGGCTTATGTCGATGACTGAGAGCAAAAGTAGCCGGACACCGGAGTGGCCCAAAAGGATCAGCTAGCCGCTTTAGGGAGGACAGCTCCATTTGCGAGATACCTTACACCTGACACCGTCGTGCTACATGTGATGTCTATCACAATTTACGAGGAACCAGCAGCAAAGCCTCTAGGTGTTAGCATTTGTGGCTTTGAATATGCTAACTCAAAGACTTAGATATCCTACAAAATGCTCGGCTGCCTCATTCAAGCCCAGGGATTGATTCCATTCTTGGCCTATCAACATTATATACTCTTATTGTCCCTCTCATTTGCCTGAAACGTCTCAGAACCCAAGCAAATATTTCTGCCATGTTTGTTACATCTGCAAACAGCAGGGTGACAGCGTCAGACTCATACTCTACCAGATCCAAATATCGATGGGCCCAGACTTGACCATTTGGAGATTAGCAGGAATGGCTCTTATTTAAAGCCACCGCTATTGCTCATACTGCACAAGCCATCCACGATCTGTTGGCGACTTCCCCTTGCCAAACAGTTTTCGCAGTATAAGTAGGAGGAGACTTGAGCCCCATGATCGTAAATTAGGTGCTGTAGTCATTATACTTATGCGTGTATTCACGGCAACTCTTTTTACCCAACACCTCATCCGCTGCCCATTGGTCGAGTAGATCTGCGTACTTGTGCTCAGGTCTATGCTTCGGATAGAGCACTTCAACGAACCAGAGATTGCGCGGTGATGTGCGGGCACAGTGTGATGTCCAATCCACGTAAGACGTCCTTCAAAATCCTTCTAGAAACACAGTCACCCCGATCGAGAGGGCTGGGTAATCTCCACACTGAATTCTATGTTTGAGCCACACTAAACCAGGAGCCGCAAGACACCAAGGAAGAATCTCAAGGGAACTGGCCTGTCCGATCCTGCTCCCTAAGATGTCGAAATTGTTACACGGGCCCGCTTTCACGACGAACAATCTTCAAATTGTTTTCATGTGATTTGGGACCTGGATGATTCGTTGCAATCGCTCGAAGAATAAAGTCTCGTGAGGACAAAGTCGCATACAACGATATCCACATCAAGCGCCGACCACTGGCTTTCCGTCCTCGTATGCCGTGAGCGAGTAAGGAGGTGGCGAGCTAGACGCTCCGAAGACGTTATCGGATGGTGGTATCTCCTCGTCAAGTTCCGAGTGGGACGATGTTTGGTGGGTCGATTCAGGTATAAAGACGCCATCATTGGCAAAGGGCGAATTGGTTGCCAATGATCCTATTGACTGCTCAGAAGTAGTTGACTGTTCAGAAGACAACTGCTGTAGGGAAAGAGCCTAGAGTTTGTTCTCGAGTAGGATCTATATGAGTCGGATGAGCCTGCGAATTCTTTGCTGCAGTAGGCACCACCTTTACCAGGGCACATATCGAAAAGTAATTTGCATTTTTCATTTGGCAGGCCAAAATGCTAGAGCAAACCTGCTAGCAGTGCATCGAATTGTAAAGCGCCCGCGAGCTCTGATTTTGGCATCCTACCAGGGGCTGAAATTCATGGTCCAACTTTACTTCCTGCGAGAATACCTGTACACTGGGGCCCGGCCCTTCAGCTGCCGTGAAGCTTCGTAGCTAGCGTGAAAGTGGCCATATTTAAAGCCCCTTAGATCCTATGAGCAGCCTTGTCTTACAAATTTTCTGCTCTGAGAATTAGTATCGCTCCAAGCCCGAAGCGCCTCTCCGTTATGCCCCTCATACATCCTATCTACGACACAGACTGAGCCCGTGGAGCATATTTGTCTTTCCTTGGCGAATGGTCCCTATGTAGTCGCTGCTCCCTTGTTCTCAAAGTCTCATGGAATTGCTTGCCATGTTGCGTTCCATTATCGACTTGATGCCGCATTTGTCGAAAGAAATAGAACGCAAGCTGCCACAATGGCACAGGCTACAACAGTGAAGACCTACGACGGTCGCATCAGTATAATGCTAGCCCTGACAGATGGTAAACCCACAACTTGCGTTTTCCACCCACTTTGTACCAACGCCTGCCTCCTTGAATATTTTGTGACAGTCTTAACATAATTCGCAAGCCCGCTAGTCAAGCAAGCCAAACTCAACAACCAAAAAATCAAGCCTACAGGTAAAGCTATACGTTTCTCAATGCTCGTGGGCTGCGATTTCAAATGGAAGGAAATTACAATAGCAACACTGACGACAGACATGTAAATGCTTAAACGAAGCCATGAGAGAAAAGTCCGCTCGTTGGCGCAGTGATCGCGGGCGTCGGAAGATTCATTAGGGAAGAGGAGGGGTGCGAAGATAGGGCGAGCAAGGAAAGGATGGGAGGTGGAGGAGCTATGGGCGGTCAGTGTGTGCTACTGTGATATATGGAAGTGAGCTCACGGGTCTATTGACACGGCTCGTGTGCCGAGGGGATCTAAGATATGAGCTATAAATGCCATTGTCAAACAAGTTGTCAAGGAGAGGTCAAGAACAGGGCTTTGGGGAGGGTGGGAGGCTCGGGAGACTTTTCTAGGGGGGTATTCTAGGCGCCATGGCGCCTAAAGATACCTTCGATGACCTCGGCATTCTTGGCCTACAATTAAGTGGGAGACCCTCCTACTCATGGAATTGTTCATGTTTCCTCGATTTAGTGTTTTACGTCCACAAGATCATCACGAACTTGCGATGTTGTCAATAAGAGTACATCAAGGATTGTCACAGAGTTGCTGACCTTAGGCTGAGATCGGTCCAGAATGCCTTCCTCGAAGCTTGACTCGACTTCGGCACCGGACTTGGATATCCTAGGCGACCATGTTACCATACATCCGACTGGCTATGTCGAGCCTCCTCCGAAGAATGAGGGTCAAGAGAGGAATCTCGTCGAGCACATGGCTCGTTTTCGCGAGTCACCACTGGACTTTCTCAGGGAGGTAAGCCTGCATGTCTCTGGCCAGGGATGGCGGGCGTACGACGATGTGGTTGGACAACCAATCTTCTATAGTGGCTTTTCTGAAAACATGAGGGCTATGGTTCTGAGAACGCCGATGTTGAAGAGGCGAATAGAGCTCCTGGCTGCACAGAGAGTCGAAGAGGAGGAAAAGCAAGGCTTGCTTGGAGAGGAAAAGGACCGGTACAGAAACAAAATCAGACGGCAAACTGAAATCGAGTCGAGCTTGCAGGAGGTTGCTGCAGATCTGACCAACAGCATGATATGCAAAATGGAGAGTAAGAGGTTCATTAGGGGTGCCTATTATCTGTGCACGCAACTTTTGACAAGGGCATATCATCAAGGGATACATGTCTCGAGTGAGGAAGTTCTCCGTTTGCGATCTGTTGCCGAGCAAGCAGCATTGAAAAAGCAATCGATCATCTTCCTGCCATGCCATCGTTCCCACGTCGACTACGTCTCCCTGCAGCTGATATGCTATCGCCTTGGTATTGCATTACCAACGGTGGTTGCAGGAGGTAAGGCATATTCCTCGAGTCCCGAGACATTCTCTTGAGAGTATACCCTACTTTTGCCGCCTCCTGAATTTACGACTTTTGTTGGATGTACCTGTTATTCCGGAGCATACTTCTCATCTGACCCCCTTTGTGCTCCCCAGTAATCTGCTAGGCGTGTAATTGAGGGAGTGCTGACTCCAGAATCTGCGCAGATAACCTGAACTTCCCGGTCGTCGGGTCGTTTCTTCAGCATGCTGGTGCTATGTGGATCAGGAGAAGTTTTGGAGATGACGCCTTGTACACGACCCTTGTGCAATCCTACATCGACACATTGCTACAAAATGGCTTCAATTTCGAATGCTTCATCGAAGGAGGTCGATCAAGAACTGGAAAACTTCTGTCTCCCAAGTTTGGTATACTGAGCTTTCTTCTTGACAGTGTCCTCTCTAGACGCGTAGAGGACGCCATTATTTGCCCCGTCAGCACGCAATATGACAAAGTCATTGAGACAGAATCCTATATAAGCGAGCTGCTAGGTCAGCCAAAACCTAAGGAGAACCTTCAGGACTTCTTGTCTGCGTCGTCGGTGCTCTCTCTGAAGCTTGGACGCGTAGATGTTCGGTTCCACGAACCTTGGAGCCTTCGGGCTTTCATTGATGCGCAACAGACTCGTGCAAATAATTCAGCAACCGTTCAGAGCCCGGCCAACCTGGAAAGTCCAGAAGGCAGAGCCCGTTTGCTGAGGACATTGGGTTTTAAAGTTCTCTCTGAAATCAACGCTGTTTCGGTCGTCATGCCTACAGCGCTGATAGGTACCGTGCTACTAACTCTGCGTGGACGAGGGGTTGGCAAAGCCGAGCTGATACGTAGAGTCGAATGGCTTAGCGACCGCGTGAGAAACAAGGGTGGTCGCGTGGCTCATTTTGCCGGCGCTCCTACTGAAGTAGTCGTTGATCGAGGGCTGGAGGTTCTTGGATCTGGTCTAGTGGGTATCGTTGACGGATTGCCAGAGACCACATACTACGCCGTCGACAGATTTCAACTCTCGTTTTACCGAAACATGACCATCCATCTGTTCATATCTGAAGCACTGGTATCTGCTGCCATGTATACCCGTGTCAAGCAGGGAGGAGGGCCGAAAAACCAAAGAATATCTTTCGAAGCTCTTTACGGCCAAGTATCTTTCCTCTCTCAAATCTTCCGCGGTGAATTCATATATCCTACCGCCGGACTTCTCACCAATCTTGAAGTTACTTTGCAAGGTCTAGAAAAAGACGAGGTGATTAGCATCGAATGTAATACAGATGGCAAAATATCCTCTGCAGGATTGCATGATACAGAGAGAAAGAGTGGCCGAGAGAACTTTGACTTCTATTGCTTTTTGATTTGGCCTTTCATTGAGTCGACTTGGCTAGGAGCTGTATCTTTGATGGGACTGACGCCGCCACCAGGGCAGAAGAACGATGTATGGCTTGATACCTTAAAGACCCAAGACGCGGCACAACTGTTAGGCAAAACACTCTATCACCAAGGAGATCTTTCCTACTTCGAGGCAGTGAACAAGGAGACGCTTAAAAATGCGTTCTCATTATTCGAAGATGAGGGCATGATCTTAATCAACAGAAGCCGTGACAAGAAAGTCGCATCCACGACCAAACTAGCCGAGGCGTGGACACCAAGCCGTGATCCGAAGACAGGCCGCATCGTTGCAGAAGGCAAGCTGTGGGCCTTCATAGAAACAATTGCCCAGTCAAGAAGGGAGGGCAAGAATCGTCGTGACGGTGCCACGGTCAGTACTCGTGTGCTGGCATTAGCAGACAAGGTCGGTCGACAGCTGTTTGAGAACGCTGCTGCTTCAGGCACTTCAGCTCCGGCGGAGCAAACTTTGCCGAGGAAGAGGCGGCGGCCGGAAATACAGACGAAAGCGAGACTGTAGTCCAGTGGACTCTGTGTCACCTTCTGCTCTGCCATCATCGCGTCTTCGTAAAGCGGCCTGTCGGCTTGCACCCGGCTAGATTGAGTACGCGGAGATCATCATCCAGGAAGCCTGCCGCTGATGAGAGGCTGTTCAGCTATGAGTCAAAGCAGATGGACCACACCCATAATGCTATCACCCTGACTTGACTCCGCCACCATTTTCGATAGTGCAAGGACTTCTGCAGTCATACAATTGCATTAGAAGCCATCGTCGGCTCACGAAGAAAGTGGGATGAGCCGGATAAGCAGAATTGAACCTGGACGAATGGTATGAGCCATGCTTTGCGACCGCTAGGAGCGAATGATAGATATCCTAGGAAGAGAGAGAGCATGCTATGCTATATGGGGTATCTTAAATACTAAAAAAAATACCTCCAGAACACCGTTATGCCAGCTCTTGAAAGCTGAACATGCGATTGAAATGAGGTACATGCCACACTTTACCATCCATCGGTGCGCCTACGAGCGCAAGCGTGCGAGCTGTATATCAGAGGACTTTGCACTCATTGGTGGGCCCCCTCTTGTCCCTTTGATACTGTCTTCCTTCATTTATCAGGATCATTTTGATCCTCAATAATCTCAGGCCCCAACTCGCCCTCTGCATCCAACTGCATAAGATAGTTCCTTTGTCTCACAAATGCAATTGCAAGAGCGATTGCATGCCACACATTCTGTCCGATGACCTTCCAATCAGCTGTGTGCAATGTCCTTATGGGGCTTCCTGGCACACTCGAGTCGCAAGTGACGATAGCCACCACGGTGTACTTGATGACGAAACCGAAGAGTGTCGGTAACGAGTGGGTATATATTTGCTTCGCATCGCTCTCTTTACAATCCGGGTGGCGCCATTTGTCGCGGTATTGGCGGCCTAGGCCGTGGAGTTGGTCGGTAACGCGGCCGACGACGCTCTCAGTCGACTCTCTGGGCTTGGCGCATGCAATGGCAGTCACAGGGATGTGGGCTTTGTTTTCCAGATTCCCATCTAATAGTGTCCATTTGTAGTAGTCGGTGATCGCGCGGAAGAGAGGTTTTTCTGGGACAGCACCGCCTGCGATTTGGGCGTGGACGTGCCCACCAGCCCTAGAGACATTGTCGAAGGCTCGAACAGCTGTTGGGAATGGGTCAGCTTGGACAATTCGAGAGCCACGATCAATGCAGAGGAGACTTGCCTCTGAAGATTGTAGCGTTGATGCTATTGATAAAAACCTTATTGGGGTCCTTCGTAAAGAGGGAGTCTGGGTAGGTAGGGAAGTCCAAGGCCCAAGTATGATCGAACAAAGGCTCCCGACCACGATTCCTTAGCCTAGTGAAGAACCAATTCTCATCGTAGGTCCACTCCTTGAAGCGCGGATCATTGTAGTCAAGATTGCGGTCGCTATGATAATCTTGGAGCGTACGCTGAGTCTTCTCCACCAACACATCCTCGTCGTAGTCATCACCGTCTGCCACGAGCGTGAAGTCGTTGTCGGCCTCGATTGATGGCATAGGGTGGTCATCATCACAGATAGTATCGCCTTCGATATTGTCGATTGCGGGGGCCTGCTTCTTGCCGAAGAAATTTGCGAGAAGGGGAAGGCCCCAGAAGCTCTTACGCTTCTCCTTTCTGTCACGGCTCCGCTTGGTGATCTTGGAGCTTTTGACTTTGTAGATGACTGTCTCTTCTACGGGAGTAGACGCCTCGAGCCACCTCTTTGTGCGCTTCGTGGGACTCATGGATTCACAGTTGAGGCGGCGCTTGTGACTGGAAACAGTGGTGGATATGGTTGCGGAATCCGTACGGTGCTGAGTCGCTGGAGACACGAGCCCGGTTGCTCTGGCGAGATTGGATAAGTATGCCATAGTTGCTGATGCTGCAGCGAATTCGGTGTGATATTGAGTCTCAAGTTTGCTGGACTTGCGCCCGTAGGTGTTGAAGGCGAGATTGGCTAGCAGTGGTTGTTGAATGTTGCAAAGAGCGCAGAAACAGCCTTGCGTAAGGTGAGTGGAAAGCGGCCATTGCGATTAATCTCACATCTTAGCGGTGCATCAAGCCAGCTAGTGAGAGCAGCACTTGTGACAATAGAATCCAAACAATGGTAGTTTTAGTCTCGCAGTGAATCCTGGAAATGGCCGGATTTAGCGCTCGCCCAAATCTACCAAAATGGTCCGCGAGAGCCAATCATTCTGTATTCTGCCTTTTTATAGGTAATCAGATCTATCTACGTTATTGTGAAAAGTTCTGTTATCAGCTTGCTCGTTAGAGTGCTTGAAGCCCATTATAACGAATCCCCCAGCATGCTTCCAAGCCCGACGTATCCCATTCTCTAGAGCCTTGACGCTTCAACATCTCTCGAAAACTTTGTATAACCCCTTTAAATTTGCCACTTCTGTTACTCCTTTCAACAGACCTTTTGTGGCAACCAGTCTGGCCTTGAATTGCGGAAAAAGCACGTGCTCAAGCAGTCTCGCCATCTCCTCTTTTCTGCCTTCAATGCCGACACGGCAGCCCTCTTCGTCAGCTGCCTCTTCATCCATCATTGCTCCAGAAGCAGGTAATCTCTCAGGCACATAGAAGCTAGCAAGCTCCCTCAGAAATGTGTGAAAACAACTCTCTTCATTGGTCCAATCGACACATGGGCCTAGACGCATCAGAAATCGCGGAAGCTTGGTCAGGCTCGGGGTATAGCCTTTCATCAAGAGCGGCAAGCTGAGGAGCAATCCATCTTCGCTAACGTCAAAGTTGAAATACTCTACCAGCATCGCTCTCCGATCAATGAGCTGGTTTGTGACTAGTTCAGGGATATCGTCCCAAGGCACGCCCTCGTCCTCTGGCTTATTTGCAGCCTTTTCGTGCTTTGTGCCAATACCAATCAAAGCCTTTATATCGAGTGGTGGCTCGAGTTTTATAGCACCAAAGTTGCCAAAATCCGTAAGACCCAGTTGGTAGAAGTACTCATTGCAGATCATGCCATAATCCACGAGGTAGAGATTGACACCGCCTTGCATGGCGACAAGACGTCGATTAGGGTCTATGAGACCGACATAGGTATGTGAGGCAAAAACTTCCGTAAGACCTTGGTGCATGGCGTCACGAACGGAGGCGCGTAGGCGCTTTATAGTGGTGAGGCAGCAGGTTATGGGCGTTCTGGGAGAGGTTAGATAAGTGATTATTGGCGGAGCAGGAGTTGAAGTATTGCTGGTGGAGGGCGGGAGCATCGATGTTATCTTGCGAAGCTGAGGATCTGTCCGGACGAGGTTGTTCTCGTAGGGTTTCGCTTGTGTGGAAGGGGTGGGTCTCTGCGTGTGTCTGCCTGGAGCTGGCTTTGGAGTGTCCCTTTGAGTCTTAGACAGTGTTGCCGAGGGTACTTTGGCACTGGGCAGAAGAGACTGGGTCGTGAACGTTCGGCTAGTGTCAACTTGGGAAAGCTTAGTGGTGATCTCAGCGCAGATATTTTCAATGATCTCATCTTCGTTGAGAAAGTTAACTTCGCGCTTTGTCGGGTGCACGTTTACATCCACGCGCTGAGGGTCGATTTCAAGGCTGAGGTAGATAAAAGGGTGGCCCCCTTTCGGGAGAAAAGCAGAATATGACTGCTCTATAGCCTTCTTGATCGCCGAGGATTCCACAGAGCGATGATTGATGAAGAGGAGTATAGTAGTCTTCTTCACGCTGTAGTTCGCATTACTTGTCCATCCAGAGGCCTTGAAACCCCATTGTCCATTACTGACTTCGAAATTGAGTAGCTCGTTGGCGACGGCAGCGCCATGAATTTGGCGGATACTGTCGACCGTACTCGCATTGGAAGGCGTAGCAAGACTCGTCGAAGGTTCTCCGTATTTCTTGCAGGAGAAGGCGACACCATTGCAGTGGACCGCATAACGACCTACAACGTCAAGTATCTTGGCGTATTCCTCACCGGATGACCGGAACGCCCTTCGGCGAGACAAGACATTATAGAAGAGATCCTCAACCTATTGCCATGTCAGTAGAATATCTTGGTGTTTTCTCAAAGAAAGCTACCTTGATCTGAGTCCCACCACGGCCAGCACAAGCCTTGGGCTCTGCACTTTGGCCAGGCTTCGCTGGTGCCAATTTGCCGCCTGCGTAATGAACACGCCAGGCACAGCTTGAGTCTGCAGTCTTTGTCGTGATTTCAAGATGAGCGATATGGCTAATACTAGCTAATGCTTCCCCTCTGAAGCCATAAGTCCCAATGGAACTCAAGTCTTCAAAGGTTTTGAGCTTCGACGTCGTAAACCTCTCGCATAGAATAGGCAAGTCATCTTTCTGGATGCGGTCAGCTCTTGGACTCATCTCTACCATTGAAGTCTACAGCCATCCCACTGACGTTGATGCCATGTCCATTGTCAGTTATCTGCAGCAACTTCAAGCCCCCGTCTTTCACCACTATCTCCAGGGAAGTAGAGCCAGCATCGACAGCGTTCTCGATCAATTCTTTGAGAGCATGTACAGGCGCGACTATGATTTCACCAGCAGCAATCTTGTTCACAACATCTTCATCGAGAGCCTGAATATGTCCATCAGTCGCATTTTACTGCTTCTCTCGAAGATTCTCTACCTTGATTCTTTTCGGAGCTTGTGAATTGCGCTGAGATTCTTCTGCTTTTCTCTTAGTCCCACGAAATGTCCCCTCGTCCAATTCCATAGCCTCAGGCATAGCTCCCGTCGAAACACCAATTTTTCAGATATGAGGTAACTCCGGACAGCAGACTACGTTGCAGTACGATATTTCACGAATGTATACTCAGAACAGTATTCCCCCGGATGGAACATCTGGATCCTCATATCGAAACCATGTAAAACAATGGCGATCACATTGACCGAGTCTCACATTGATCTTCGCTCTCAAGGTACTTTAGTCACTTGAAGTACTCTAGTGAGGCTTCGAGCCAAGACATGTTAGAGATCGCGCTTAGCGCGTCAAAAAGTGCCAAGTACGGCTCAGTAAAGAATGGGCCATTGGTGCCAGCAGTTTATCTCGGGCTGCAGCCTCCTGACTTTCTGGGAGAGTCGTCAATGATTTCACTCACTTTCTGCTCGAAGGCTTTGGCCGGCTGATGATGATCGCGTGGGCCCCTGCGAGTTTTGGGTAGCCAACCAGCAGATGTCTTGGCTGGGGAGCATCTTCGCAGGAGACGAGGAGCTTGGGAAGAAGGACGATGATCACAGACCATTGAACGGTGGACCGTCATCGCCATGGGCCGCCCGAAAGCTAGCTCCAACATGGAGAAAAAGGCCAATATTGTACAGTATATGCGTCCTGCTCCTCGTCTACGTTTTCGTCAAGAACATCCCAACAGACCTGGGTCCCAGTCCCCGATTTACCCCCAGCACGCCAGATAATCAAGGGGGCAAGCTTCATACAGAATCTAGGGATCCACCGAAAAACAAGCCTAAACGTCCTGCTAACCCCTCCGAGGCGGAAGAGCATTATCACGATGGACCAATCAAGTTCTACATGCTGGCTTCATCGTTGCATGGTGTTGCGCGCCTGGGCGGTCAACATGAGCTTAACAAAAATGTTTTGTTTGCTGCATCAAGTCTGAAAAGCGCTTCCGAGATTATACCACTAGCATGTGAGATGGCAAGATGGGCAAGGAACGATGTTCACTTTGCGATCATGGGACGAGACGATATGGACATAGCTGAGATCAGGAAGATTAATGGGGTGGAGGAGGATTGCAAGATCCACTGGCACGGTAGGGGCCCCTTTCGCACTGAGGTATTATCTGCTAAGTCGCGGCCGCAGATGCTCGTCCAGACTATTCTCGATGGAGCTCGGACTTTCGCATGGAAGTCAGTGTAACCGCCAGCATGGAGCATATTCATACATTTGTACACCCACAAGTGATCATCATTGATGATCCGAGTAGGGAAGACATGTTCTTCGTCTCGGCATTGAGAAGTAAAGCTATGGACATTGGAAGGGGCATCATCGAACTTCCGCCAAACGCCATGGAAACCATGATGTGGCTGACGCGTTTGGACAGCGGCTCGCTCGCAGGTATATGAGGCATTCAGCCCCGTTCGAACCTTGGTCACTAATTATGTATTTAGCGTGGACCGCCACTTACGTCGATATACTCATTCAAGCTCCGCCAGAGTCGTCCGGTACTCTTGTACGGCTTCTGAAATCGATCGAGGATGCCGACTACTTTGGCATTCGACGGCCGCACTTAACCATTGAGCTTCCGACGGACATTGATCCTCCAACGTGGAGATACCTAGAAAACCTAGTCTGGCCACCGTTGGATTGGTCCGGAGTACCGCATGCTTCACAGGTCACACTACGCCATCGCATAAAGCGTAGGACCTCGACCGAGCATGAAGCTTCTGCTCGTCTCGTGGAGTCGTTCTACCCAGTGAGGACTGGAAACTCACATGTCCTGCTGCTGTCGCCGCAGGTAGAACTTTCTCCTTTATACTACCACTATGTTATCTATAATCTGCTGGAATACAAGTACTCGGCCTATGGTGCTTCCACTACTCCATTCCCTAACCTTATGGGATTTAGCCTTGAGCTGCCCTCGTATCATCTGAACGATACCGAGCCACTAAAACCTCCGCTGCTAGGAAGGACTCCTCTCAAAGGTAAAGAAAAGGGGCTACCGGGAGAGCGTACGCCTTTCCTGTGGCAGGCTCCTGATGCCAACGCAGCGCTCTATTTTGGGGATAAATGGATGGAGTTCCACTCTTTCCTCTCCGCTCGTTTGACGAAACCACCTACCTCCCGCCGGAAGGTCTTCAGCGAAAAGCACCCCTCTTGGCTTGAATTCCTCCTCGAACTCATTCGCGCCCGTGGCTATACGATGCTTTACCCCAACTTTCCTGCCGAGGGCGACGCCATCGCCACCGTCCACGATGAGCTCTATCAAGTCCCTGAAGAGTACGGCCAGACTTCCAAAACGCCTGCTCTGCCAGCACCTGATCTCGATCCTTCAGAACCAATCACAGCGGAAACAAAGAAGCAAATGCGCTCACCTCCGCCAAATAACGAACACAACCTCTTAGTATCCAACCTCATGTCTCTGCTCCCTAACAGTGGCGATCTTCCGGCAGTCTCCAAACTCCCCCTGCTTTCGTATAATGGAATCGAGATCAGTAGCAAGGTCTCCCACGAAGCCGCAACATTCTTTGCGGAAACTTATCGCCGTGAGATTGGCACCTGCGGAAACATCGAAGAGACAACGCCTAGAGCAGTCAACACTGCGCTCGATTTATTCTGCCATGTCGATGACATATATGATCCCCTGAAACCTAATCAGCACCAATACGGTACCACTCCGAAGGAGAGAGAGCCACATGATGCGGATGTCATTTCAGCAGAGCATCATGCAAATGCCAAAAAGGAGTCTTCAGCGCATCTAGCGCGGCAAGGAGGACAGCCTCAACCCATAAAACCAGCACCGGCGGTGAGCCACATACAGCAGCCTCAACAAGATGATAGCGCAGAGACGCAGAATGAGTTCCTGTTACAGATGCAGCGGCAGGCTAAATCTACCCAGGCTGAAAGTGGCGCTGCTCCTGCTGGCCTCCTTGCTGAGATGAGGGAAGAAACGACACCAGGGGCTCCAGCAGTGCCACCAGCAACGACACCGGTCTCACCAGATCCACCTACGCAGCCAGCGCCGGAAGCACAGGCCCAAGAGCCTGTCCAGGGTCATGACGGCTTTACCAAACAACCTCCACCCAAAGCCATTGAAGATCCGAAAGCGGAAGCAGCGCAGGAGAAGGGCAGTGGTTGGTGAAGGGGTTTTCTTTTTTGTCAGATAGATTCATGGGTAACGCAAACTGCTTGGGAATGTGTATCATCAGCCGATAAAGAGCGGACGGGCTCTGTAACGGTTTCGGTGGCGTTCGACGTAACTACTTGTTTGATGTCTCCTGTAGCCGTCAATAACCTTTTTGTTCATGCCAACCCTCCTGTACTTCAGATACTAGATAATACAAGGTAGCGTGCTACGCTCGCTATCACACGTGCTTCTATCTCTAAAGTATTACATACAGCGGTGCACAAGCTGCTCGGAATTATGTTCCACCACTTCATTCCTCCATTGCCGGATTCTGTCATTTGGTTAGTTGGTGTTCCGTTTAATATTTGATGGAAGTGCACATACCTTTCTCAGAATCACAAGCCCTTCCAGATTGCTCGCAAGACTCAAATACTGCTCATCCTCCAACTCCGCCCTCTCGCCGTACGCCAACAGCACAGGCGTACTTTGAGTTTGCCACCCGGTAATCGTTTTCGGCCGGCCAGCTTGTCCAACGACGTCCACGGCTTGGCCCACTCTCACATTGATCTGCAAAGGCTTCAAGTCTTCATCGAGGGTGACAAGGAATCTTGGATGCATGGCTGTGACTATAAAGTAAAGGAGGTAATGAGACTCGGCGAGGATGAATTCTTTAGCATCGATCATAGCGACTAGAACAGTGAGTAGACCGGCCGTAGCGACGCGAGAGAGAATCTGGCGATCAGTGTGGAATGGGTTGATGGACATGGTGCCTTTGCCCATGTGCAAAAGACCTTGAGCTATCCGTACCATGAACAAGGTGTCTCGATCTCGATGATAGTAGCTAGCCAATTGCCTGAGCAGCTGGGCTAACCGTGCATTATTGGTGCCGGCGCCTAAGAGACCCATAGCGAATATTGAATTGATTGCAACATCGTTGTCATTGTCGTGGCTAAATCTCGATAATGTGTCGTAAACCTTCATCTGTGGATTACTGGGGCTGATAAGACCCATGGCAAGAGGGACTGCTTTCCGAATGTTGGCTTCACCGTAATGCATTAAATGGCCGAACTGTCGGAGGACCATTTCTTGGCCCACATCTTCGCCCATTGAGATCAAGGAAAGGCCTAAAACGGCATAGGTCTGGATCAGCTCATCACCTTTCTTATCCTCACTCTTCTCTTCAATGTGATCATTGCAGAGGTGGAGCAGTTCCTGCAGCTTCAAGACCGTTCCGGTACCGGCCCACGCGCAGACTTCTGCAAGGACGGCTGCTGGCTTTGCCATTGGGTGATCGATTGCTTTCAGTGTCTCCAAAATGACCTCAACTTCCTCTTGTCGGCCAAAGAAGAGAAGAGCAAGACCCAAAGACATGAAACGTGTCCATTTGTCTTTCAACTGCTTTTGTCGTTCTTCGTCTAGTAGAGTTGTGATTATAGCTTCGCTGACACGGTCATTTGACGATCCGACGAAAATAAGACCGAGAGATAACGCAGCCATAGCTGACAGCTGCATCTCCAGAGATGTGTCTTCTACGATTGGCAGTAGTAGCTCCAGGAGGACTTCTTTATTAGTACCGGCACATGAGAGACCGAGACCCATTATTGAAGCCATACGCATTTGTGTACTCTTCGCTCCAATGTTGTCGTCGTCACTGAGCAGAGCCATTGCTGGTTCTGAGTCCATCCGGACGCCGGAATTCAGGATACCAATTGCTAGCAGCGCACCAGCTTTAATGTTGTTGTCATCCGCATAAGTGTATTTATCAATGTGATGCAGGCCGTTCTCGATATCCCACCGCAATAGCATACCGAGTGATGCTGTTGTCGATATCATGCCGTCTTCTTTGGTTTTCCATACCCAGCTTGTCTTCTCACCTTCAGCCGCTCCTAGCATCATCTTGTCGTTCCCAAAGCCAGCATTGGTGAATGCGTTGACGAAGGCACTGGCGAGATTGTGCCTAGCTGAGTCCACATTGGTAAGACCTGCCGTTCGAGTACTCTCCAAGTGACTCTTGTAGATATCTTCTGGCATCTTAGGATCCAGAATGTTCAGCTCCTTAGCTAACGACTTGAAGTGATCAGGTAGCTTTGTGTTGCTCAGGCAGTCGACAAGATCTTGGTCTTCTTCGGCTTCTGATGGCGGTTCGAGCCATATCTGCTGTCGCGCGACCAAAAGTGCCATTTGCTTCTTCAGCGCTAGATCTGTGGTCGATTCGAAGTCTTCGTGAATGAGCTCGAGATCATTAAGTCGAATTGCAAGTACCATGGCTTGCGGGAGCTTGTTGTATTGCTTGTATATGTCGTGGGCGGTTCGTAGAAATTGCTGGTCTTCGGGATATGTAAGAAGATTAACCATGGAAACCATGTAGAGGCAAACTCTTGGATATGTATTATCGTCCAAATACTGTTGTATTTTCTGTATCCTCTCTAGCTCGCTCAAAATGTCCACAGCATCGGCTTCAGCATTATGACTTAGGAAATAAGGCACAAGAACGTCGGAGAGCTTGATCAGATCTTGCGCATCTTCGTCATCCGTCATCCTTCTCTGGTAGTCCTGCCCTATCTCAAGTGCTAGATGCCGGACGTATTCGTGACCCCATGCTCCCAGATCTTCTGAGGGTGCGAGGAGGCGGTATTTGAGAGTATCTAGTTTTTCCTCGTCCCCTTGTGTCATGCCAAGTACAGATAAAACGTCTGCTAGGGCGTCCTTCTCCTTCCCACTTGGCCATTGTTCAAACGTCTTGGTGAGGTGTTCGTAATGTGGCCGGAGAAACTTCAGCGGCTTCGGTACTGCGGTCATGGAAGATGTTGAGGTCTTGATGAAGTCTTTGATGGCATCGATGGCGGGTTTATAAAGACTGCTGTCTGATTCCTAAGCGTACATCGTGGTGAGCAAGCTGCACGAGAACAAGATGGCGTGTTGGAAGGCATACATGTAAGCGGGCAACCAGCATCTCAAGCTCATTCTTGAGATTCTGATCTTCCTCGTTCAGTTCTTCTGCAGCAACGGTCAGCAAAGGTCCAACGCGATAGGTCCAAAATGTTGCATGTGCCTTCCTGGGGCTCCTCTTCCTTCGTTCCATTCGCTATCGGCTTTCCATCCTTGTCCTTTTTGGCTTCATCCCCCTGCTTCTGGCCATCCAAGGGCTTGTCATCCATTGCCTTGCCTTTTCCCTTCTCTGCTGCAGTAGGCGCTCCATTCTCCTTAGTCATGTTGGCCGCCGGTCAACGAGGCTCGTTGGGAGCTTAGTTATTGGGGGCAAGGGCAGAAGAGTGCCTGGCAATCGAAGAGCTTCAATACCCGATAAAGGATTTGGAGCTTTACGGACAATTGTGGACTGATGGAATGTTATATTGGTGCCGAGTGAAGCTCAGATGCTTATGAGAAGCATCGGAGGCGCGTGTATGTAAATCGTTCTAAGGCTTGCTACGGGCAGGACTCGATAGACCTAGGATTAGGATAACCCTAACCCTACCGGCTAGCTCCTACCACAGAACGCAGCAGTCTGTTCACCTTTGTGAGTCCTAGCACTCGCCCAACACTGTACTCATCATGAAGCTCGATACTAAGGCTCTGCGTTATCTCATGCCCGAGGATTGGCGGGTCCTCACCGCTGTAGGATCATCCATACTTCCCTACATCTATATAGACTAACAGCTGACCAGACCCCTCTAGGTGGAAATGGGTAGCAAAAACCACGAAATAGTACCCACACCACTAATTGTCCAACTGTCCGGTCTGCGAGGAGGAAGCGGAGTTCACAAAAGCATCTCAATCCTCGCGAAAGCGAACCTGATAGCTCGGATGAAGAATGCAAAATGTACTAGATTGCGCCGTCTGCCCCTCTCACCTCCGAGCTTTCCTGCTAACAATCCGGTACTTAGATGACGGGTATCGCCTCACCTATGGCGGTCTCGACTACCTCGCCCTCCACAATCACCTCAAGCGTTCCATCCTTTACAGCACAGGCAATTGCATTGGTGTGGGCAAGGAATCCGACATCTACGTTTGCGCTTCCCCAACCGGTACGCAACTGATCACGAAGATCCACCGCCTTGGCCGCATCTCCTTCCGCAGCATCAAAAACAACCGCGACTATCTGAAGCACCGGACGAGCGCGAGCTGGATGTACATGTCCCGCCTCTCCGCACTCAAGGAATTCAGTTTCATGAAGGTACTACGCGAAAATGGATTCCGAGTGCCGGAGCCCGTGGCTCAGAGCAGGCATACGGTGGTCATGGAGTTGGTGGATGCGTTTCCGCTGAGGCAGATTCAAAGCGTGCCTGATCCGGCGGGACTATATGCTGAACTTATTGGCATTGTGTTGAGATTGGCGCGGTTTGGCTTGATCCATGGGGATTTCAATGAGTTCAATATATTGATACGGGAAGATGAGGTGAATCCGTCTGAGACGCAAAAGCCGGAAACGCCTGCGATGGCAGCAAGGGCGGATGCGCCAGCCCAAGAGGCCCGAACCCAGCATCCACACGAAGAGATTGTATCCAATCCGTGGATCACCCTCACACCAGTAATAATCGACTTCCCTCAAATGGTGTCCGTCGACCATATCAACGCAGAAATGTATTTCGATCGAGACATCAACTGCATAAAGCGCTTCTTCGAGCGTCGTTTCAACTTTGTCAGTGGTGAGCCAGGACCATTCTTTGCAGATGCAAGAAAGCTTGCTGGAGGAAAGAACAGCAAGCGATTGGACGTCGAAGTTGAGGCCTCGGGGTTCTCCAAGAAGATGGCGAAGGAGCTCGAGAAGTACATGCAGGCTATCGGAGTCGATGGGGATGGCGCCCACGTTGGAGAGGGTCGCGTAGACAATGATTCAGACATATCCGAAGGCTCCAATGTTGAAGCTGACAACCCCAGCGAGGATCCTGAAAACGCAACTGATGCCGACGAAGACAGCGCACCAGTCGAGGCCCATACCATTTGCGAGAAGCCTGGAGTGGTTCCGCCAGCATGACTATCCTATCCTTGAATACGAGCAGTTGAGAAAGGATCAGAGGTCACGATGAATGGTGTGCGTAGGTGTTCTAAAGCAAGTGAGCCAGTATATTGATGCCATCTCTAATCTATGTAATGTAGAAGCTAATGCAAAGAGAGCTCCGCCTATCAAAGCCAAATTGCTATTCGCCGAGTCCTTAGACTGCCTGTCTGACCGAATCACCCCAAAATGACGCCCCGGAGGATATGCCGCTGAAATGCGTCAAGCAAACCACCCATGACGAAGTTGTTTTCCTCGAGGCCATCGAGCGTATATTGCGCGCTATGGTCGAATCATAGCAGAGAATGCTGGGATTGATAAAGGTGCTTCGTCTAACTGCAGGGCGCATTTTGTTATTGTGGCGTAAGAATGAAGTTGAGAAGGAAGACACTACTAGGTCCAACGCGAGAGCGAGTCTTCGACAAATCCCAAGGCAGGAGACTGAATTGACGTCTCGATCTGCTGTGAATGAACGGTCAGAGCCTAAAGCTTGGACTTGGTTGGCGACAGGGCCACATCGCCAGCATAGCTTTTGCTAGACTTAGACTTGGCCACCAAGGTCTCCTCATCCGAAGCATTGGATGACTCGGCATCCGGCGTCTCATCCTCAATCTTCTCAGCAGCTGCCTTCTTAGCTGCAGCGGTAACACTGGGGCTCTCGATCTTGATGTGAGTAGCATGACGTGCTGGAGCTAGGGCACCATTGATGTCGGACTTAACGGTGGAATTTGGCGGCAAATCATTGCTATAGTATCCGTTGTTGAGAACCGACTGTGGGTAGGCAGCATACCTTATTGATGTTAGCTTGTGTTGAGCACCTGTGAACATATCGGAGATCACTTACGGCGGCGAAATTGACGAAGCCTGCGACTGAGTACTCCATGGCATGACTGAGCTTGGCACACGGGCTTGGTTTGGACTATAGTAAGACGTTGAAGCCGAAACGGGTGAGTAGAAGCGTCTCCACGGCGAATTTGGGCCATAGACCACCTCGTTATACTCATTGGTCTTGAACTGGCGCTTTTCCGCCGTGAATGTCTTCAGCTTCTTTTGCTCCTCGGTGTCGGCATAGCGGAGCTGGAGCGTCGTGGCCATCTTGCCTTCGCCAATCACCTTGTTGTTGAAGGCATCAATGATTTGCTGGCAAACCTCAGGAGTACGGAACCTGTTTCTCGATTCAGTAACATCAATATCATACGAATAGGTTTTGCCGTACCTAGCGAAGCCAACCCCGCGGCTGATGCCATTACCGTCTTTCAAAATCTTGGACGATGTAGGCTTATACTCTGGATAAGCTTTTTCGGGGAAAACTTCCTGGAAGAGGGCTTCCAATCCCTGGAAGAGTGAGAATTAGCATCAGAAACGGCGAGAAATTCAATGACGGTAAGAACTTACTGCCTCGACCATGAGCCTCGGCAGATTCGAAACGTAAAGATTCGTATTGTTCTCGTCGCTCAAGGCCTTGAGACGTTGGTTGTGCGATTCCTGATGGATGTGTGAGCATTGGCACCAGGCAGATGTCTGGTGGATTGGTACCTTTGCGAACTTCGCCTCATACCCGAGGAAGTAAAAGGCACGGATGCAGTTCTCGGCATCATCGTAATTGTGGTACATGATGAATCCATACCTGCCAGCAGAGTTAACAATGTCCTATAGATTCTACATATGGAGGATCAATCTCGACAACGACTAACCCTTTGCAAGCATTTGTCGACATCTCAATGATAGCCTTCTGACTGGCAATCGCTCCGAATCGTCTCCCATAACCTTCCAGCATCGCATCGGTGGTATTTGGCTGAAGACCACGGATGTAGACGTTAGTCGTTCCGTTACGGTTGTCCAGTATCTTGTCAAGGCTACCACGGCCACCATCTTGTCCGCTATGTATAGCCGGGACTGGTGCTGGGATAGCTGGTGCTTGCTGGGTCAATGCCCAGAAATCTTTAACGACATATTCGCCATTCGGCGCCTTGGCGAATTGGAATTGGGTCTGCATAGGAGAAGGTGTCGTGTTCCAGGTACTTGGCGACTGACCTGAGACCATGACCGACTGCTGGTAAACATCGAGAGGTGTCTGTGGGCTCTGCTCCTCGTTCGAGGACCATGAGCTACGACGAGGGGCAACAAGTTCTGGAACCTGTTGCATGCCTTGAGTTGGCATCCAGGCATTGTTGCGGGGCGTGTGTGGTCCATTCGAGATGCCTGCATGAGCCATGCCTTGATAAGCTGCTTGCTGGTACTGGGGAGGCTGAGTGGTAGCCACGTTGTAGGCATTGGGATACGGATAATAATTGCCTTGAACATTGTTGTTCGAGCCAGAATACATGAAGGTACCGTCCGGGAGCTGCACAAGCTGAAGACCGCCGGTCTGTGTGCCCATCATGTTGCTCACGTTGACTTCGTTCATAGAAGCACCGCCTACCTTTGCTTGGCTCAACAAATTAGCATTTCGAAGATTGATGTTGCCAAAGCTGTCTGCGAGGCTGTCGACTGCAGAGTTGTTATGCTCATGATGGATATCTGAAGTCTGCATCTGATGGTACATCTGGGTCGGATGAATTGTCTGGCCCGGAAGCGTTGCTGACATGTTTCCATAGAGATTGCCTGTTTGCAGAACGACGAATAAGCTCTCAGTCTCAGATTCACGAAAGCTGAAGCCAGCCGCGATGAGCGAGTCCAGGCAATGACACCGATCAAAACACTAAGTGCACACGCATTGATGGACAGCAAGAGACACGAACATATGAGACAGGTATGGGTTTGAAGTAGGCAAAGATGACATGAGAAGCCAATTGGCCCATAGCGAGGTGTGCAATACATGGCGAGGTCGGATGAAAAGCGAGGAACAGAGCATTTTGGTGGACGTACGAGACATGTTGTTCTGCATTGCTAAGAGTTTGGCTCTGACTTTGTATTGCTGCTCTTCAGAGGCCTACGGTAGCATTGCCCGTCAGCATGGACCAAGGCATTTCGAAGTCCAGGACACTTACAGCAATGGCGTGGAGATGTTTATGGTACAGTGGAGCAAATGGTGAGTTTAGAGGCTGTCAGAGAATGCTGTGAAGCACATGTAAGCTGCTGGAGTGAAGCAGAGAAGGTAAGATGATCTCACGGAGAGGATGTCTGATGATGGCAGAGATGAGTAGCAAGCTCAATACGATGTGAGCAATTGGTACGGTGTATACGGAGAGAATGAGCAAGCAATCTGCCAATAACTTTGACTATGTGCAAGGAGCTGTAGCGGATGATGAGGGAGAAAGAGTTGAGAGGATGTGGAGATGTTGGGAGAAGAAAGGAAAGAGACGGTGAGGGGGGCCGAAGTAAACAATTTTCTGGCCAAGAGATTTCCTGTCATGGCAGTGACAATACTTGAGGAAGGACCTAGTAGTCACTCCTGCTTCAACTACTTCACCCCAGCTATTCTCTGACATCTAAGTTGAGAAGGAACTGCTGTCCATCAAATACTCCTGTTCTGTGCCACCTCGGTGACCACTTCAATCGTCATTAGTGGCAGTCACAGGAGGCCACCTCGAGAGCAGAAGAGTCAGAAAGTGCAGAACCTCTGCCTTGGAAGCTCAATCACAGATCTGATTCCACGGCTGAAGCGAAATCTCTGCGACTTGCATGGGCCAGCATACGTGCCTGATATTGTCAGTCCGGGTATTGAGAGCGAAAATCTCTGAGCGATTATCCATGAGTTTGTACCGGGCTGGGATTCATGATCAAGCTAGCGAGACGCATGCAGAGTTGAGCCTCATCTGCAAGACATCCTCCGAACTCAATCTGCCGCTATTAAACTTTCGAATATAGCTCATGCATTCACAGAGATACAGCTCCATTCATCCAAGAGCTGAGTTGTTCTCTACAATTTACTTACCATTCCCTGTCGGCGTACTCACGAACTCACCATATCCCATGACCAAGCGGATAGCTTGTCCCATATTGATGAAGCTTCATCAATTCTCGTTGACCAACAACAAGGGTAACATATCTGCTGCACACCGAGGAAGCCAGTTCAACTTTCCCTTGCACCAAGACCCACGGCTATAGTGCTGACGTTGCAATTGCCTTTTGCTGCCGGTCTCAACGGCTTCCCCGCATCGATCGAGCCCCAAGCCACAGGTCGTGGAAGAACAGCTGCTGCGGGCCACAGAGACAGCTGCCTACACCGTCCCAAATGCAAGGCGCCGCAACCCGCAGCCCAGGATACGCTCTTAGCTGGCTTGTTGAAAGTTTTGTGACTACCTTCACTTCAGTGCAGAGTTGTTACCACAGTCCACATCTACCTTGTTTGCTGGGCTCCTGATTGACTTTTATGCAGCATGCTGTCGAATATCCTGAGACTCTTCTCAGGGCGGTGTGAGCATAGGAAAGGCAACACTTTGCCCCTATGATCAGTCACATTGCGGCTTCATCAATAGTTCGAGTCACTATGATCTGGCTTTCTCTCCACAGTCTCCTACATCTCAAAACACGATCGGAGGTACGCACAATTTCTTGCATGATCTCCCTTGCGGCGGGAGGTGAATCGCCATCTGCATGCTTCGAGTCCACCAATAAAAGCACGTTCAATGGCCGTGTCAGAGTTTGCCGTATGAGTTGGACCCCATCGATCATGCACTTTCCCACGCAAATATTGCTTCGGGCGCTGTGTACTGGGCACAGTTCAGAGCGAAGATAGAAACAATGGAGTATGCCATGTCAACTTCGCTCGGACGTCTACTACTCAACAATCACCGTCGAATCTATGACCGTCTAAACCCCAAAACCAGATGCAGATCCTTGCTCGTCATACAGTCATCTATGGAAAGACTCGTGTCCTTATCATATCTACCAGCCTTGACCGCCCACGATCAAGCCTGCTTTTACGACCAGACATCTTCCTGATACTGGTTGCTACTCCTCATATTCTTCACTATCTCCTCTCCCTTCTCTGGGCCCAGCCCCCTCTGCCCGCTAATGATTTTGCCCAAAATTATGCTGACCTCCCTGGCCATATTTGACGCATCCCCGCATACGTAGAAATTAGCTTTCTCTTTCTCAAGCAGCTCGTTCACGAGAGCGGCATTCTCTTGTAATCGATGCTGAACGTAGATCTTTTGTTTTTGGTCACGAGAGAAAGCAGTGATGAGGATGAAGCTTTCCCCAAGAGCCTGTTTGTAGTGCTATTGTAGAGTCAGCCAGTGCAACAGGACAGATAAGGGTGCGACTTGCCTCCCACTCCGCCTTGTATAGAAAATCCTCCGCGGCCCTCCTGCATCCGTAGAACAAGATCGTCTGCCCAACATTCTCACCTGCTTCCTTTTGGGCGGCTCGTTCTTGGATGAAGCCCCGGAAGGGTGCAACGCCTGAACCCGGGCCAACCATGATGATTGGCTTTGAAGGGTCGGATGGAAGCTTAAAGTTTGAGTGACGAACGTGGACAGGGACGTGAATACCATCGTACTTATTCCGTGGACCGGTGATCTCGTACGTCAAGCCATGAGGATCTGGGTGTGGGTCGCCGTGCTGTTTCTGCTTCAGAGCCAGAAGGTAGTTTGTCGTGACACCCTTGACGATATTATCACTGCCGGGCACGCGAATCTCTTCAACGACTGCGGTGATGGATATCTTGTCTTTCTGGACGAGCGACGAGGACGAGATGGAGTAATACCGTGGTTGGATTTTATGGATGCCTTCGATAAGGATAGAGAAAGGAATGCTTGTCCATTTGTCGTTGGACTCTATCCTTTCTAGGACCTGTGCGATGTTGAGGTACTCGCCAGAGATCTTATCCTGGAAATAATCCTTGTCGTTACCCAATCTGGTCATCTCTGCTTTCGACTTGTCGTTCGGCGCAAAAGGGGCCAATGCTGCAACAAATTGTCGAGAGACTGGACCACAGATTTCCATGTGATACCGAATGGCCGCATCGTACGTGGTTGGAGTAGGAAATGGCACTTTAGCTGTCGGATCGAGACCTTTGACGCTAATAACGCCATGACGCTTCTCTGAAAGGCCGAGGATGTTGACGAAGCGGTCGACTTCTTTCCCAGCATTTGTAGGCCAGACAGCTATATGATCACCGGTCTGGTAGGTTAGGTTTGAGCCTTTGACGTCAATTTCCATATGCAAGCAGTTCCTGTCCTTGACAGTGAAGACCTCCCGTGACTCTACGATCGGCGCGATGTATGGGTTATGCGAGTTATAAGGCCCCTTCTGAGCGCCTTCGAGGTGGTTTTTGTTCGGCTCGCCAAGATAGACCTCATCTGCGTTTGCGTCCAAGTCTTCTCTTTCTGTGATGCTAAAGACGGGTTCGTAGACTGCCTCTCGCTCCTCAAGACCCATTTTCTCAGACAATTCCGACCACATTGGTTCCTTCCAGGCTAAAAAGTCTTCCTCCATGGTACCCGCACCGTCGTCTCCCTCCCCGGGACTGCCGATCCGCGAAGCACCAAGCTTGATGAAAGCTTCGTTGACTCGGCGAACCATGGAGTTATAGTGTTCATAAGTGTTATTTCCCAGTCCAAATGCGACGAATCTCAAGTTCTCGAGCGGCTTTTCGTCCACACCGCCTCCATTACTGAAGGACACATCTTGACCGATAATGAACTCGTAGAACTCCACAGCATTGTCCGTTGGTTCACCTTCACCGTATGTAGCAAGCACAAACATTGCCAGCTTGTCATCGGGAAAGGTATCAAGGTTCTCATAGTCATAGTCTTCAAGATCGGCTGTCATTGTCTTCAGCCCAAATCTTGAAGACCCTTCCTTTGCTAGCCGCGAAGCATAATCCTCTGCTGTCCCCGTCTGTGATCCGTAGAAGACAACACAATTCTTCTCCGACTCGTCCATCTTCTCCAAGATATTTCGCGTTTTCCCGGACTTCGCCCCATTTGCTAATGAGTAGGATCCTGCGTATGGGTCCTTTGCTATGCCCCAATATGTACCCTTGGTGAAGTATGCCACAGTCCCGGCCAATAGAACGACGAGGACTATGAGATCAAGTGTATCCAGTTGCGCCATGCTGGCAGTCTCCTCCCAACAATACTCCCAACAAAGTATCAGCTATCGCCGGAGAACAGAGTAACACTGCCAAAATGCGATGCGTGGGGAGGCTTGAAGGATGTCCTTCGAAACCCCGACGTCTTTATGAACAGGTGGCAGTGTTTGACAAGTTGTCGCTTGACGGCTCGATGAGTTGAATTTGGCTACGGACTGATAAGGTTGGAGCAAACACACAGGCTGGATTGCTATTAGAAGATGTTGATTGAAAAGCAAAGATGAGATAAGGGATCACGAGATTGTGGGGGTCGACTGTCTACTGGAGACTTGTGCTGATATTTGGAAGTGGAGGTGTCATACAAATTCTAGGGTTTCGGTGGATTTTGACCTGGTCGGAATAATGAACCTCCGGCCTCTTGCTAAGCTTCCACTGCAGCAGTCTCCCTTCTAGGTGATCTTCATCGAAGGTACTCGCCTATACTTTGGAAGACACCTGAAGACGAATCTTGAACCCAGAAGCTGACCTCTTCCGCCAATGATATACAGTAGTCAGTAAAGTAGACTTGTGCCAATCGCCCCTGAGCGCTTATCGATAGTGCAGTACCTCGAACTAGGTAGTTCTAGGTAAGGTACCGGACAACTTCTTAGCGTAGAGCCAAACAAAGAGCCCGAGTTTCTGGTACCTTACGTGCTTACCTGTGATGCATGATCTACCCGATTTTCCGTTTGAAAAGGGTCGTCAAAACGCTGCTAATCGATGTACAGGCGGTTACATCCCGCCTTTAATCAATATCAAAGTATCGTGGGAAGGCAGTCATACCGCCCTCTTCCATCCCCGCAGGGCACGTCCCTCCTACCAGGTCTACGTACCTAACGAGACCTCGACACAACTCGCCATGTCAAGACATCTTGGTAAAGCAGACAGGGGCAAGTGGATAAAGTCTACAGAGTCATTATGATTGTGGTTTTGGGAGCTGCAACATGTGTGAGTATCCTTCATTTGCTGATCGACGCGTTCTCCTAAGAGAGACCACACGGTACTGAGAATCTCGTAGCTGGAGCTCAATCAACCAACGGGCGATACGCCCTAGTCAATAGCCCAATTCCTATGGCCTCTTCTTGCGTTGGCCAAAACCAGCAAGATGCCAATGGTACAGACCAGCCTCGAAACCATGTTCGCGACCTCTCTGGGTCTCGTGGTCGAGGCCCAGCGCTGCCCAACATAGCTGTATCCAATATGCAGTCTCAGCAAGCCAATCCTTCGAGATCCCCGAGGTCTCAATCGTCAGCTAGTGTAGCTCGCTCACCCACAGGTCTCAATGGCACGCTCGAACGGAGACCCTCCGCAACCCATAATCATTATCGCCAACCATCAAGGGCTCATAGCAACTATCCGCAGGCTCGCAACGCAATCTTTGTTGCTTCGCCAGCGACCAGCCCCCTCACTCCGGACACTCCTGGCTCTGCGATCACCAACGCAAGCCTTCCCGACTTTTCCAATTACACGATGGTCCGTCGTCAAGCATCCGTACGGTACCCGGGCGACTCGCCAATCTCTACAGGGAACAGCTCCACGCATGTATCTTCGTCATCAGCCACATCGAATGGGGACCGGGATTCTCGAGATACCGTTGAGGGGACGTTGGCACAGAAGCGCGTCGATCGAATACAAAATGGCAAATCTCGCAGCGGACACAGTCACCATCGCTCTCAGTCGAGACACCATCACGAGCAGAAATCTGTCGGCGAGTATGCCCTTCATCACCTCTTTAACAGGGTTAGTTTGTTTCTGCCAACGTCCATCAGGACACTCTAACAAACCAACAGTTCGTTGTTCGAGCTGATCAAAAGATCGAGAAATGCGTGAACTCCGCTCCCGAAATGGCGACTCTTGACCGATTCTGCGGAGCGGGCGTCGATGCCGAGCTAGATCAGCTGATCTCAGCCCTTACTCACATAAATAGGCAAAAGCCTAAGCCATTAGTTGATACCATGATGTGGTGGCGAAGGGCCAAAGGCGATGAGGTCCTCAAGGCCAAGGAATCCCGTAATGCAGGTCTTACCGCTCCAATATCTCGGCAACGCTGACCCATGACAGAACTCCTCACCAAATCCAAACCCCAGAGATATCAGCCGACGAACCCCAGAAGTCCCATACAGCATGTATCCAAATGGCGCACAAGCTGGCAATGTCAACGATAATTCAGCATATTTACCATCAATCTCTTTTGATGATTCAGTGCTTCAAGCTGAGATATGTTCTGCAGTCTCAATTTATCTCCTTTGCAGGGTGTTGATTGAAGTGTACAACAAATCGGATGTTGCTGCACTTAACCCTGAGTTAGCCAAGAAGATTGAGGAGATCATATTCAGCCAATTAAGGAGCATGGAACTAGAAAAGGATTTCCAGCCTTATCCTTTTCGATACGCCAATTGGAGAATTTACGGTCAGCTTCTTGGGGTCATGAGCAGTGCGAACTTCAAGAGTGTCACCCAACGTTTCATCAATGAGCTAGCATTCTATCAACAGGACTTACTTGTTAAGGGTGGAGCGACAACCCTCATCGATGCTAAGGCTGAACTCTTAATCCTGTCCATGCGACATATCCACGTACGGGCACAGCCGGATGGCCCCTGGAAGGAGTCTTGTGAATTTCTCTTCAAATTAGGAGAGTTCTTCGCCGACTCGCATGGGATACAGACCAAGCACGCCTATTGTCAGGTACTTGAGGATCTGGTCATGCCGGTTGCTGCCAAGTGGACACCAGCTGTCAATACACAGAAATGGAAAGACTTTCTCAACATGGTCAACTCCCGAGTATCGCAAATGGTAGTCAAGCCCAAACATTGGAAAGAAGCATTTCGTCTTACGATTGTACTTCTCTGTACATCTCCAACAGAATACTTCGCCGCACAATGGCATACGCAAGCAATCTCTCTACAAGCCAAATTAAAAGATCGAGCTCATTCACGGGAAACTGCTCTCCAGGCTATCTGTCGACTAGTGTGGACATACCTTTACCGTATGAATGAACCCTCCGTTTCTGTAATACGAAAGCTCGAAGACGTAATGAAGGTGGTCCTCCCCTCGGGGAAGAAATCATACCTGTCACATGATTCTTCGTTTTCTGAGCCCATCATTGAACTCATTCGGATCATCGGCAGTGGTCATCGAGAATTTTGTTTCAGAAACATAATCTTTCCCCTAATTAATTCCGATCTCTTCGCCCCAGGTAGGGATACCAAAGTTGAGCAACTTGAGCCCGAGAAGATTGTCATTGGGATTAGAGCCTTCCTGAAGATCATGGTGGATCAAGAGAACGCGGAACAGGGCCTTCCACCCTTCCCACGCTTCAGTGGCGGTGGCCTCGCGATGGATCCGCGTACAGTGCCAGGCGCACTATACACGTCCCAGCCCTCAGGGAGGCCTGCTTCATTTCCCGACTATGACAACAACCAGCTATTGCGGCCTGTAAATACCTCCAACTTCGACACCATAGCGAAGGAATTCTACAACAAATTTTGCGAGATCCTTGGCAAAATTACGATTATCTGTGACAACGCGTTTGGAGGACAAGCGGTACTAGACGAAAAGTTTGGTGGAGTCACCCCTAAAACACCGCTCACTGGGAGTTTCCCTTTCGTTCGAGGAGATGAGCATGCGGGATTAACAGAGCATAGGCAGGGGTTTTACGAGCTTTTTCATACAGCTGTGCAAGCATTGCCACGATGCCTGTCGCAGCACATCCAGCTCAAACCCTTGATCAATCTTTTATGCACAGGCACCGCCCATGTACAGCCCAACATCGCTGTCTCATCGGCAATTTCGCTAAGGTCCATAGCACGGCAGGGACTCGCGCAGCCCGTTACGATCGGCTTCGCAAGATTCATCTTCAGTTTTGATGCTCGCTATTCAACAATGTCGGATAACGGGCTCTTGGGTCCAGGGCATATTGAAAGCACTCTAAAACTTTACGTCGAATTGCTGCAAATCTGGATCGAGGAGATTACCAGGAAGAGCAGAGAAGCTGCAACGGAGAAATTCGGAGACGGCCCATCCGCAAATCGTAGCCTTCAATTAGATCTTACAAGCGTGGAGGTGCTCGTCGAAGAGGTCGAGGCTCATGGTATATTCTTCCTTTGCTCACAATCTAAAGTGGTGAGGTCGTATGCCATCAAAGTTCTCAAAATTGTTACAGAATTTGACACTGCGCTTGGAAGAGTCAACCCACGTGTCATCAAGATTCTTGAGGGAGACTCTCAGAGAGTCATGGACATCAATGATGAAATACTTACTGTCGCCGAGAGGAGCCGATTGCAGAAGGGGAAGCGAAAAAAAGCAGCATCAAATACTCTGATTGAGCTTTGCGGGAGCGACGTGCACCATGAGTCAACTTTGTGGTCGAAACTGTTTCCTAATATCATTCGTCTGAGCTACGAGCTCTGCAATACCGCGGTAACATTAGGGCGCGAGATCGTTTGTACACGCTTGCTTCAGATGCAAGACAGCATCATTCCACTGGCTTCTGACGTGCGTGGAACGCCGGTTGTTGGAGCAGACCATGGTGCAGCGCGCACCTTGAATCGCCTTGTGACACAGTCGCCGGAAATAATCATCGAGCAATGGAAACTTTATCTCGTAATGGCCTGCACTACTATGACGATCCCTGGTGCTCAGACGCAAAGCCAGCTTGATAAAACACAGCATGCCCGCAAAATATCCAGAGGTATTCAACAGGGTCTCGACAAGATCAGCTCCGCTCGACAGCTTTTCGCAAACATAATACCACTTCTGTCAGCGGCTCAACCTCCTATTCGCGAAGCTATCGTGATTGCCCTAGGTTCTATCAACATCAATCTTTACAGGACGCTCCTAGAGTCACTACAGTATGCGGTTACAACCTGTAAAGAGGAAGCAAAGCAACGCATAGGTATCCAGCACCAGCGTACTGGGAGTAATCCACGCAGAAACCCGAGTACAGACCGTCTGAGAACAGAAGTCACCCAGGTCTACAGACTGACTGCACGCTTCTTGCATGAACCAACCGTCCTGCAGGATGATTGGATAGTGAACAATCTTTGCACTTACACAAAAGATCTGATGATCTTTTTAAACGATGCGAACATTCAGAATGATTGGGAATGCCAAAAGTTAAGACGTCAGTATTGTGGACTGATGGAGGAGCTCTTCGACAGCATCAACCGGATATCCGATCCTTCGCGGTACATCCCATTTGACTCACGGAGATCTGCTTTCGCTCTCATGGAAGATTGGTGTGGATACTCTCCTAATCAGGCTAGGATAGACCAGCGAGAACACAATTGGCAGTACGCCTTAGAGCAGCATCAGCAGACCGGAGAAAAACTGAATGTTACCGTTGCAATGGAGATTGAAAAGAAAAACCTCAAGACAGCTGCGCTGAGCGCCATGGCCGCTCTATGTGTAAGATTTGAATCAGATTGCTTCTTTGACTTTGCACTCATATTTCTTTAGGCTGGGCCCATCAAGGTCAACATGGACCGTGCAGAGAGTCGGTCCTTCGATGTCCGCCGCATGCTCTCATGGATCCATCAAATTTTCGGGACTCCAAGTGACAGAAACCACGCCATTGGACGCCGGGCTCTTTACAATCTAATTACACACAATCGAGACACCCCGTACTTTCTAGAGCGCTCTATCGAGAGATTGTACGTGGTTGATTCACCAAGGGCTTTGGAAAGTTACTTCGAAGTTGTGACCAGGGTTCTGACCGAGCAGGTGGATTATCCGCTAGCCTTCTGGAGGGTGTTGGCCGCTGTATTGTTTACTCTAGGTAATGAAAAGAGCGAAATTAGGATGAAGTCTGCGAAGCTTGTGCGACTTCTCGAACAGCGTCAACAGAGGAATTCGAAAATTCAGGATTTCGACATCAGCATATCGGACCGGACAACGGCGGTCTACAAGCTGGCACAATTCGAGATATCGAAGCGGCTTGCAGCGCAGCATACTGAGCTCGCCTTCTTTGTCTTTTCGCAGTTTTCAGTTCACTTCAAAACAATGCTTCCCGATAGCCAGCGTAATATGGTAGCAGCCATTCTGCCATGGATTCAGGTAATAGAATTGCAAGTGGAGCCCAATGGGCGTCCAACTGCCCAATCGTACATGCTATTGGCCAATCTTTTGGAGATCACGACAACAGCGAGTGGTGCGTTGCATAACGAGATTCAAGCGCTTTGGCAAGCACTGGCTACTGGACCACACGCCGGCAATGTGCAGCTCATCTTGGATTTTGTAATCTCTCTGTGCCTTGACAGACGGGAGCAGAGTTTTGTGGCCTATGCTAAGCAAATCATCGTATACTTATCCAGCACAACAGCCGGGCAGAAAGTGGTCGAGTTTCTGCTCTTGCAGATAACTTCAAGGAACATGGTACAGAAGCAGCAAGAACCTAAAGTCCTTCCACCAGACAACTTAGGACTGCCGTACGTAGCGGATCTTTCTGAGGCGTTGCCCATTGGCAGCAAACAGGTAAATGATGTAACACCCTTTCGTTGTGCTCCTGCTGAGATCTTGTAGCACGGTTTTTCTCTAGGGCAGCTCTCCATGATTTTTTTAGTGGACCTGATGGTCTCTCCGATGAAGCTCAACAAGGAGAGCGTGCCGCTTCTTTTGCAAGTTGTGATCGTGCTTTGGGATCATTACACTTCGTTAGTGCAAGACCAGGCTCGTGAAATGCTGGTGCACCTGATTCATGAGCTCGTAATTACAAAGATCGAGGACGACAGTACTACGCCCAATAAGTCAACGATCGAAAGCTTCGTTGAGTCCATCAGACAGCATGAACCCAATGTTGTGTGGACGTACGATGAAGTGAATGGCAAGGAGGTGCAGGACGACAGCAAAATCCCGGCGTCGATTGAGATTCAGGATGATGATCGAATTCCGGGGTCGATGTCTTATGTTACTTCCCAGGTCATCGATCTCTTCTCAATTGCATACCCTCAAATCCAGGAACAATGGGCTAAGATTTGTCTAAGCTGGGCTACGAGCTGCCCGGTCAGACACATTGCGTGCAGGTCTTTGCAGGTATTCCGTTGCATACTGACGTCCTTGGACCGACCGATGCTGTCGGATATACTTGCCCGCCTCTCCAACACCATCGTAGATAAGACACCAGAGGTACAGATATTCTCTCTCGAGATTCTGACGACACTGCGAGCTATCATTCAGGCCCTGGAACTCAAAGATCTTTTGCAATATCCTCTGCTTTTTTGGACAACTTGTGCCTGCCTGGATACGGTATATGAGCGCGAGTTCATCGCAACCCTTCAAACGCTGGAGACGCTGCTCGGAAAGGTTGACTTGAGCAATCCTTCCATAGTAACACTACTTGAAAAGGCCAAGCCAGAAAAATGGCATGGATCCTTCGAAGGCATTGCGCCTCTTGTATACAAAGGGCTAAAGTCGGATGCTTCCCTGGAAAAGACGCTCCATGTGCTGGATCAACTCGTACGATTGCCTGATAATGATTTGGTTGGCATGCGAACTCGGCTTTTGTTCGGGACATTGGCGAATCTACCTAGGTTCTTGCATTCTTTTGATGACCCAGAACGAAGGAATGAGTGCTACTACTCGGCGCAAATATTGGCGTCTGTCGCAGAGTCCCAGGACAATTCCCAATTGTCCATTGTCCTCAACACCTTTGCAAAGCGCAGGTATACGTCAAGTAAGGAATTTCTGAGCCAAGTATTGTCAGCATTGCGGCGGACCTTCTTCCCGATTTGGGAGCTCAAAACATTGATATTCCTTATCGGACTCCTCACCAATCGGCTCCATTGGTATAAGTTGAAGACTCTGGAGGTCCTCCTCATGATAATACAAGATGTTGATACACGCCGGACTGAGATTGCAAGCCATGGTCCGGACCTGATTTCTCCGCTGCTGCGATTACTTCAAACTCAGTATTGCGATCAAGCCCTTGAAGTCATGGATCACATTATGATCATGTCAGAGACACCCATGAGTAAACAGCACATCAGAATGAGTTTTGTCGGGCCCGGGCCACGCAGCACACGTCAAGCATACGATAAAACCCAGAGTCTGTACGGTATTCCAGAAGAAACGGGATGGTCCATACCTACGCCTGCCGTCCACACTAATAACTGCAGAGGGAACATGCATGCTGTGTATCAGGCCTGCGTCGACGCAGGCTCAACGCAGTCAAAGGCAGCACCGACCCCGGAAATCGAATTCCACGCCGACGAAGAGCATCAAGGGTCTTGTTTCCCTTTGGAGAATTCTAATACCCTGAGTTCCGAGCACAGCCTTGCGGATAGCGGCGTTGGGACCATGGAGGGAGGTATGGACGAGCTTCTCACTAAGCTCAACAGCCTCGGCGATTTCTTCAACGACTCGCTTGATGGGGATGACGAATCAAACCGTTACTCGGACGTCACCATCACCCAGTACGATCATGATACAGACCATGATGGTGACATCTATGACCAACAGACCGCACCCATCCTTCATCAGTCTCTCAATCGAACGGCCTCGATTTCATCCCTTCATAACGACAACGGATATCACGACCGCTACCGCGATCTTCGTAGGCCCTCAAATAACAGCATGACTCCCACTGCGTTCACACCTCCATCAAATACAACCTCAAATTCCAGTGCGCCGTCCACGCGACCCAGCCTGCACTCCCGTTCCGTAACGTCGCCTGCAAACAACATGACGAACAGGGCGGCCAACAGCGTCAATGAAATCCTGTCCGGAGACGAAGCTGACGAGACCTTTTCAGAGGATGAGCGCTCCACGGGCTATTCTGGGGCTGGAGCAAGATCGCTGGGCAATACCTCACTGCGAGGAGCACAATCTAGCATCCGCAAGATGGCGCCTGGCCTGGAAGGCAAGGATTACCGGCAACGAGGCCTACTGAGGGCACAAAGCAGGAGCAAAAGTCGAGCTCCAGCTAGTCCCAGCGTGCCAAAGGTCCCTGACGCCTACCTGCAACATCACCCACTGCCGCCGGGGTTGAGACCGTCCGATACTTTCTAGGAAAACCGATTGAGCTGAGTGCCAGGACTACGCTTCTAATGTTCACGACGTGTAATTCTATATGTTCTCTTTGCGGGATATGGCAGCCAGCACGTCCTGGTGACTTGCATTGCGTTGGCGTTGTCGCTGGATAGACATTCCCGATCCAGGGTTGCGTGGAGATGATACCAAGTAGAGCGATGATTGTATATTTGGCGAACTGTGCGTCAGCATTGAAAACTGTACACTATACTCTATTCCAAAGAGATAGCTTGATAATGATTCAATATGAAGCTACGAGAATGCACACCAAGTCTTGCAACAAACTCTCATACCCTTCCCTCATGAATCGTGTAAATCATAGTCCAAGATGGGTATCCAGACATTCGCTAGATAGAGGGAAAATCAGAACGCCCACTACCAAACTCATGTGAATCACAAACAACAGCACGATTCATTGAACGAACAACTTCCCGATGCGGGAAAAAGTCCCAATTTTCCAAAGCTGTGGGGAATCTACACGATGCTATAGGGAGTATAATGATAAAGAGCCACTCCAGACAGGCGCGAATATACAGAATTCACCTGAGAGCCCATTGCAGGCGCTACTGTACGCCACGTATTGACAATCACCCTCTCTCGTTCCTGTTCCTCGCATCTTCCACACTTCTTTCCCAATTTACACCCCACAAAAAGAGACTTTCGATGATAGTCACCAGTCCCAAGGCGATGGCCACGCCCGCCCACAGCCCTTCTAATTTCCACCCCAACCCAAACGCCGTACCCATACTGATAGGCATGGCGACTGCATAGTAGCAGAAAAGCTGTACGTAGCCACCTACCTCTTGTCTGCCTAGTCCGCGAAGGATGCCGTTGCAGCATGCAGCGAGAGCATCGAAGAGCTGGAAGGCCGCAACCAGGGGAAGGGTCTTTGCAACCAGGCCGATGACGTCCGGATCCGAAGTGAAAAGTTGAGGGATGTAACTGCGGAGAATGGAAAGGAGGACGACGTTGAAGAGGCCCACAGCGATAGCGGCGAAGCCTGCTACTTTGGCGGAGATCTTGGCTGGATCTGCTAGAGTGGCGCCGATGAGGTTGGCGATCCGCGTCGAGGCAGCGATAGAGATGGGGAAGGGGATCTGGAAAGTGAATGATGTGATGGTCGAGAGGACAGACTTGACGAGGTTTTTGGAGTCAGCAATCCTCAAGGATAAGATGAATAGGACAGATACCAAGACTGAATGAGGAAGGAAAAGCAATCGCCACTCCCGAGACTTGTCATATAACTGGAGGCACTGCCTGCATTGGGGATGGAAGACTTCAAAATACGTACCTGAGCAGCAAGGTGGGATGTTCCGAAGTAGCTAGCTGCGAGGGTGAGGATCTCGAAGGCGAGACATTCGGCTTCGACCATCAACAGTCCGGGAAGTGCAAGACGGACCATGGGGAGCCAATTGTGGAGCGCTAAGAATGTCAATAGTAGTACAGACTGATTTAATCACCTTGACGGAAAGTTTGAAAGGCGTACCTCTTTTGGTGACACCAGGCCAGCAGTTACGTCCTGCTACGAAACGGACGTAGAGAATTAGGAGGATAGGGAGAAGGTTGTCTGTGACTGCGACTGCAATAGGAGCACCAGTGAACCCCCAATTGAATTGCTGAGAATGTTATTAGATGAAGCTGCTATAAGACCTAAGAAGAGGCAAGCTAGTAGATGAGGTGGCAATGATTGTGATGTGAGGTCCATACTCGATACCCCTACCAACTCAAAAAGGAAGTTCGCCTTATTCCCGGAACCATGACTGGGAAAGAAGAGAGCGTAGTGAGTGAAGCAAAATTGTTGTTGACATACCCAGACAAAAAGCCAATTCATGAAAGCGTTGAGTGGAGCACAAATCAAAAGAACGTAAAGGGAAGCAGAGAAAATGCCCTGTGCCTGAAGGTACCGCTTGGTAGATTCGAATGTGGCGTAGCCAGGAGCACCGATAAGTACAATCTTCAAGTACCGCCCAGCGAGTATTGCCACGTCTTTCTCAGGCACTATTTTCATCAGGATCTTTTCCGCGCAGAGCCAGATAATCCCTATGGGAACGGTGATTGACCACAGGAAATATACCATCCTTTGGGTCTGGAGCCCTACAAGTTTCTTTCTTCCAGATCCATAAGCTTGTGCACAGAGGGTATCCAGACTCGTGGCTAGACCCTGGTAGACTGCATAGCCTGTGATGTTTGCGGTCATGCTAGCTAGGCTCACGGCGCCTAGCTCGACCTTTCCAAGGTGGCCCACCGTGAATATGCTAGCAACTGTCAGAGAATATTGAAGCAAGAAAGTCAGCACCAGTGGTCCAGAATATCGTGCTAGAACCTTGGCTTCACGCTGCCAGGTTGTCTGGATCCTTCCATCAAGCACAGCTTCTTCCCATTTCTTGTCTAGAGTTTCAGGGTTGTCCTGGCCCCCATATGGTAGATTGGGGTCGCCTAACAATGGCGTTGTCTCAGGGCGAAAACCCTGTTGATCTGACGGCCCATCCAGAGTGCCTTCACTTGGATGCATCACTTTTCTATCCCCACCTGGGATACCAAGATTTGGCACGACCAGATGCCGGGACACTCGCCGCCCCAGACTCTCAGAACCCTCTCTCCTCTGTGGATGCTTCGGCGGAATGACGTTATTGTCTCGCAGTAGGCTTCTCTCTTCTCTCCTGGCTTCGTGTCGCTCCCTCCTAGTAGGCGTTCGGTTCGATTCTTGTAGGCCTGTGCCGATGGTGGCTCGAGAGCCTGCTATCGTGAAGCTGGCTCTTCTGTACGACCCCACCATTGAAGGCCCATTACCGCTTAGCGTTTGACGCAAGGTCTCACCTTCCGATTCGGAGTCATCTTCACTTAGGTCGTCGTCGTCAATAGGATTGTCTGGATCATCGTCTGGCTCCTCTTCCATATCTTTGGCAATAGAAGCCTCGGCCAGAGGTGCTGACGATGAGTAGAGAGAAGAGCGGCTGCGGGTGTTCCATAATCGCCCGGGATGGATGGGTTTTTGGGAAGTCATAGTGGTGAATGGGAAGTTCCTTCCAAAAAAAGACAGGTTCAATCCAATGAGCGTACGTTGACCACGGGCGTCAGACCGCCTTGCTTTCAAAAGTCCCAAGTCATTGGACCAGCGTACAACGACAGACAGTACCCTAATGCTCAGCACGCAAAGCAATTCGATCCTCCGGTTTTAGGAGGGGCATGGTGGTCTGTGGATGAGGCGCTATGATAACAAACCCCACTTCGCGTATCAGAGCCACGCCAAGCCCTAGTTCTAGTTCTTACCCTAGTTCTATCTGCTCTGTCTCGTCTGCTTGGTCGCCGAAATTCTGTTGTGCAACATCCTTCGAACAACGTCTACTTACGGTGGCCGCTTGCACATATGCCGGTCCGGAAGAGGAACGAATATCTAGACGCGAGCGCCAGCGACGACGAAGAAAGCCTTGGCAGCGATCATGAAGCTGCCGCAGACAGCAGGACAGCGGGCTTGGTCTCTAGCAGTTCAAAGAGGCAAAAATTGACGGCTCACGAACCCTCATCAGACGTGAGCGAAGCTGACCATGCTTCTGATGGTCCGAATACGCCTTGCACGGAGGAGTCACTGGTGCTGCCTATAGCGAATGTGCCCTCACCAGACGCTCTAGCAAGGTCCTCGTCGACTCTTCTGCCCTTCCCCCCCAAAAACAACGGCCTTCTTTCACCATCTGTCAGCAAGCACAAACCTGGTGTGGTCTACCTCTCGCGGATCCCCCCATTCATGCGCCCCTCCACCGTCAAGACTCTTCTCTCAACTCATGGTCCCATCTCAAAAATCTTCCTCACCCCCGAACCACCAACCACCTATCTCCGCCGCAAGAAAAGTGGCGGTAACAAGAAGCATAGTTTCATCGATGGCTGGGTGGAGTTTGAGCGAAAGAAACATGCTAAGCAGTGTGTCGATGCTATTAACGGCCAGACGGTGGGCGGGAAGAAGGGAGGGTGGTACAGAGACGATGTATGGAATGCCAAATATTTGAGGGGATTCGGATGGGGAGATCTCATGCAGGGCGTGAGAGCAGAGGAGAGGGAGAGGGAAGAGCGGGTTAGGGTAGGTACAAAGCGGGAGGGCAGGGAGAGGGGAGAATTCCTGAAGAACTTGGAGAGAAGTAAGGTGGAGGAGACAAGGAAGCAGAAGAGGCAAATGAAAGAGGAAAATGGTCTGATCGAGAGAAAAGATCCGAAGATCGATAAAACCCAAGAGCCTACCAGCAATGGAGGCGGAGCAGGCAAGCGCAAAGGCTTCGAGAGAAGATTCCGGCAAAACGAAGTAAAAGGCAACGGAGGCAGACAAGCGGAGCAGCCCGATGAGGTCCAGAGGGTATTGAGCAAGATCTTCTAAAGATCACAATTCCAACAATATATACATGTGCACCTCCCATCCTCATCCCGATGCTCCCGAAAGGGAAATCACCTCCTCTGCTACCTCAGCGGAGGCAATTCCATATCCCCTCTCCTCAACTCCCTGCCCACCATCCCCAAAATCTCCATAGGCAGACTCCTTCCCAAGCTACGCATGACGACCCAACTGATCAACCCCACTCCAGCCTCCGCCCACCTATCTTCCCATAATCCTAGATCACGCTGCTGGGTTTCGAGTTCGGTCGCATAAGCCATGTGCTCATTGTAGTTGCCATTGACCGAATTCCATTGGACGTAAGCTTTGGTGGATTGTATTTGGACTTCTGTATTCGTAATTGCTATGATGCAGGTGCGGAGGAAAAGGAAGGCTTTGGTAAGCTCATGTTGGAATGTGGAAGGAGGGGATTTGGTCATTGTCATTGCTTTGGTATATCCAAATTATGATGATTTGGTTTATTCATCGTAGATGCTGTGCTAATAATAAACTACGCATCCAGGCCACATGATGTGGACATCAATTCCTTCCCCTGTACCGAAGATCCCCACAAACTTCCCGGTTTCTCGACAAGATTCCTGCGATAGTGGGTTTTCTACGAGATTTGTGCAGCCGTTCACGTGGTACCCTCACGTGCCTTTAGAAAGGAGCACTTTCGTGTTGTAAACCTTTCTCGCGTTTCAATCCTGCCTCGTATACATGGCTGATTATCAAGTAGGGTCTGGCCATCATTGCAAATGATGCAGAAGCTGCGGAAAGCCCTGCTGCGTTGAAGCATGTATTTAATTGGTGTTGCGAGGACAGACACGCCTGCAGTCGAAAGGCCGAACTCATAACCTGGTGATAGACAAGCATCTTGGGGCACCAGAGGGCTTTCATCGATGCTTCTGGCTCATACGAGAGCCTATGGACCGGAGCATGGACGATAGTAACTAATCATGACTCTCAGTGGATACCGTTGACACACCCATTTCCATTCCGCAAGGCATCCAGCTCTCCCATCCTCGCCCTATACGAACCCTGTGCCTCGTTCTCTCTTTTCTTTACAAAGGCAACTTCTTCCTGCAAACTCTCCAGTCTCCTCGGCAAAGCAGCCTGTTCCGCGATCTGTAACGTTTGCAGGGAATCCAGTTTGGTTCTCTCGTCCTCAAGTGCTTCGGAAGCCTCAACGATCTTTTCTCGTAGCGTTTTCGCCCGCCTTTGATAGCCCCCGAGGTGAACAGCAAGTTTCGATTCCAGCTTATTACCTTTCTCGGCGTCGTCCATGATGGTGCTCTGAACTTTATCGAAGGCTTCAGTGATGGTCTGTCGCTCGTCAAATTCATCCTCTGCGTAGGCTGCTAGTCCCGGTAGGCCTGAAGCCGCATGCAAGCTCTCCCAAGACGCATTGAAGGCTTGCTGCATACTTTCTTTCTCCTTTGAAGGGATTTCAACGGCTATATCTAGTCTGGCTTGATTCAAGGCATCGTCATCGAAGACCTCCAAAGGTCTTGACGACCCTCGGACTATCGCCCCGGGGAAAGAATACTTCAATGCATCATTCGCGATGAGCAGTGCAGCCTCCTTGGCTATCATGGCTTCTATCGGATCCGTGACTGCAGCAGCTACTTTCAGGAGAGCATCGATGTCAACAATTGAAGGACGTGGTAGGTTTTTCTGCATGACTTGAGTTCGCCGCTGGAAATCCGCCCTTTCGGCGGCTTCACGTCGAACCTGGTTGCGGCGGTCACCCTCTGCCGCATCCTCTTCGAAGAACCTAAGTTCACCATCAAGCTCCTGTTGCTCCTCTGGCAACTCGAGCTCAAAATCTACCTCTTTCGGCTTCGGTAGAGCGGCGAATCGAGACTTGAGCTGCGACCGCATAGCCTGCTCCTGTAGCTTGACTTCTCGAGGAGTGTTACCAACGATCGGCATAGCGTCGGACCCATCTCGATTGATAGCAAAGTTGTCTCGAGGTGTTCGCATTGGAGTCACGCCAGGGCCAGCGGGTGTCCGCATTGGTGTTGCTCCTACACCATTCGCACCGCCTTGACGCATTGGGGTTGCCATTGGGTTGGGTGTAGCTACCACATGTTTCCTAGGAGCAACCCCATCGAAGCCTGTGGATCCGCTACCTTCATGTAAAGGCGTGTTTTCTCCACCAAGTAGCGATGACTGAGTCTCTGTCAAGGCACGAATGTTACGAATCTCGTTCGCTATGTGGTCTTCCTGGGGAGGCGCTCTTGGCGTTCGTATTGGAGTTCCTCCAACGATGCCGGTATAGTTTCCAATAAAACCTTTCGTAGCTTCGTTATCACCCTCCCCAGCTAGCCGATGTGCTTGCTCGCCAACCATACCCATCTTCACAATATCCTCGAGCTCAGCCTCGCCCACTTGGGGAGCTGGTAGGTTCAGTGCTCTCCTTTTGCTGCTTTGCTCCGCTTCTCGGAGTTTTTGCATTTGACCAGCCTTTGCTGCCGCAGCAAATGCTGCCGAAGGGCCTGGTTTATCTCCTTTCTGTTTCTTCCTTTGCATGTCTTCATCCTGGTCGCCTTTTCGCTTGTTCGCTAGCTGCTGTTTCCTCGGATCAAAGGCTTCCCGCTCTTTTTCATTACTCTCCTTTTCTTCTTGAGTATCGTAGAAGCCGGGCACCGCTTTCTTTTCAAATGGAATGTCGGCATTGTAGTCCATCTGACCCTTCTTTCGATTGACGATTTTGATGTTGATACCAGCATTTTTCAGCTCTCGACGCTTTTGAAGTAGCGCCAGTCTCCGAGATTCCTCAAGCTGGCGTTCTCGAGCTTTTCGCTTGGCCTTCTTTCCTTGAGTGTTGGCCAATCGAGCGCGAGCCTCGCTGAGCATTTCTTTCTCGTCTTCGTCGAGATCGATAGTATCAGGTCGGGCAGGCTTCGATTCAGGATCTGGGTCCAGCTCCCCAGGCCGTAGCCGTCTCACATCGTCTGCACTAGGCGCTGCGGTCTCCCCTCCATCTGGGCCACCCAGTCCCAGCTCATCATTCTCTCTCGCCTCGGCTTCGTCGAGTAGCTTCTGATACCTCTCCAAGCACTGCGTAGCGGTCCGACCGACCATAGGCGCGATAGTCCTCCATTGCGTGGGCATCAACTTCGCTAGATGAAGCAGCTTCTCATCCTCCTCTTTCGACCATTCGATCTTCCGAATACTGGGATCCAGCCATTCTACCCATCTTGCTTTGCATTGCTTGGGTGTCTTGCGAGCGAGAAGTGAGGACACACGTGCCCACTGATTTAGGCCATACTTGGAGACAGAGGCCTTGAGAACCTCGTCCTCAATGTTGGTCCAGACGCCACCCTTGACGACAGGCATCTTCGAAGATGGCTGACACAAGTAGCGAACAAGCAAATGTGCAGAGGTGATGGAACAACTGATGATCCTCAACTACCCTCATACGAACGGACCTGAGGCCGGCCGACAGATCACCGATTTGTCAGCCCTATGAGATTGGCCTCGACGTCACTCCTTGAACTTCCTTTTCACAAATCATGCGTGTCATGGTTAGTACTACTTCTAACAAATACTCTGATCATGTTGAGCAGGACTGTTTACGCTCGCCGTAGCTTTGGTCGCGTTCGGGCGAGTCATCTTACGCCCACTCCCGGTCTAATGACAAGATTCTCATCGACCGAGTCCTCAAATCCAGAAAACCCTAATCTAGCAGCTAAAGTACACGGCCTACCCATGCCTTGATCATTTTAGTCTAATGGTTGTAGAACGAGAACAAGGACGGTTTGAAATCCAGGGTCGAAGAACACCTAAAGAAGAAGAGGGGAACACAGGCCCTATTGGATGAAGAGTCGAAGAAGGAGTTGAAAACACAGGCCATAGTGGTTGAAGAGCTAAAGAAGAAGAGAAAAACACAGGCCGAATTAGATGAAGAGCTTCGCCAAAAGCTTGATGGCATAGCTGGGGACGGCGGTGAAGCTGGCCTGGAACTTGAGGACGGACAACCAGTCTCCATGAAACGAGGAGTGAAGAACAATATGTTCAGGTATATCTAAAGATAGGAGAGTGCAGCAAGTCCGGAGGAATAGCAGCAATATATGATAGAAGCCTGTGGATATCACAGATCACACAATTTGGGATTCAGGTTCGTAGTTGTTGGAATCTAGTTTGACCAAGCATCATTACACAATACGGTTGTCTCCAGCTTCTTAGCGGCCAGATGGCGACTGCGCCACCTCCTCAATCAGCTATCATCTGGCAAAACGCTACAAAGACCGTGACACTTCTCGATCTCCCACGCTCCATCTCTCTCGCTCAAGGGACGCCTTCAAATCCATGCACCGCCCAAATATACTCGTTACCAGCTCTCCAAACGCCTTATCCGTCCACCGAACCGAAGACCGAGAAAGCAAAAGCCAATGTACTCCGAACGAAGCCCTACCATAGCAATAACGCTGTTTTCCCTACAAGCCTTTTGCATCAAGCAAATAGCGAAATCGCCAAATGTTGGGACCGTAGATGGTGCTTAGAGCGTCAGGTGCCGCCCTTTGCGGAAGGCAGAAGAGGCCAAAGACTAGACAATGAAGCAGAGAGCTGCCGAGAGGTTAGACAAAGATTCGCAGGCTCGGAGCAACAACATGCAGCTGATCAACCCCTCAACCCGGGCCTGAGCTACGAGCTAGATTTAATCGTGTCAAAGCGCGATTTTCAAGATGTCCTGGACTTGTCATCATTCATCAATCCTAATAGGGTGGACATATGTCCGATCGTGATGCAGTTCACCAACAGACTGGTTTATAATCCATGCCCCCACCCTCTATCGATGCAACACCCCCAGTCATCTACACAAGCAGGATATGTTTACAGAATACCTCCACACGCAAGTTTTTTCTTCTCAAAGATCGATCATACCATAGCGCCTGCCATGAGTATGGCAGCTATGACCATGCATCCTGACTCTAGTGCTACTGCAGGCCCTGGCCAGTTCGACTTTGTTTTATTGGATCCCCCCTGGGAAAACCGGTCAGTCAAAAGGTCGGCAAAGTACAGGACAATGCGAGAGCCAGAGCCCATGGAAGTGCTGCAGAGCATGTTGAGTCTGCACCTCGCTCCAAACGCGCTGGTAGCGTGTTGGATAACGAATAAAGCAAGTGTCCGTGCTGACGCGCTCGAAGCCTTCGAAGTCTGGAAAGTACAGCTTGTGGAGGAGTGGGCATGGTTGAAGACGACCGAGCATGGAGAACCTGTGACGGACATTGAAGGATTGTGGAGGAAACCGTACGAGATTCTATTAGTTGGCAGATTGTTGGATGATCGACTTGACAACGTTGTGGGGGATATTCAACGGAGAGTCATCGTGGTAGTCCCGGATCTCCATTCCAGAAAGCCAAATCTGAAAGCACTGATTGAGCCAATGCTGCCAGCTAACTATCGTGCATTGGAGGTCTTCGCAAGGAATTTGACAGCTGATTGTATGGCCTGGGGTGACCAAGTACTCAAGTATGCATGGGAAGGTTGTTATGTTTGATACCCTTCATACTTGATACGAATCTAGCGATACAGCTGTGCGTTCGTGCAGCCGTGAACCAAGACTTGACGCAGAGAGTGTGGATCTTGTGGACTCAATTTGAACTCCCTGTACAATACCTGAGCGGAGACCCCTGTTTGCGATTGAAAGCTTTCGATTAGCATACGCAAGCATACAGCGTAGCTTGGACTGCTGTTCAAGCTTGAATTGAGTCTATCTATAAGCATCCTTAGGTGATGGACATCACTCCTTCTCAGAGAACCACCACGACTTCGAAAGTTTTGTTTCAGTGCCTTTCGCAACATCTTGCGTATTCTGTCCGTCTGTATGTCATGGCCGCGGGAACTCATCGCATGAAGGATCATGATGGCGTCGAACATGCTTTCCTTCGAGATGGTGGGCCAACGTTTATTTGCTCTCTTCAAGGGATCAAGGGTCAGGAAAGCATCAAATGTTCGATAAAAAACTTTCTCCGGGATGTTCGGCGAACGCGATTGCAACCCATTGAAGCTTTCAATCAGATGCCGTTTCGTGTAACCAAGATGACGAATGGCAATGCCATGACATATCAAAGCCAGGCGATTCTCTAAGACGTCTGCAATTGGCGACCGGAGCTGAGTGTGATAGAACGATTTCAGGAACGGTGTCGAAGCATGGTCGCGTGCATTTACCCCAAGAGCTTTGATGGCCACGTCCAAAGGTAGGCTTTGCAAGTAATGGATATGGGCCGACAAGGTAGTGAGCTTAGCAGTTATACCAGGGAGGGCCTCTCCCTCCTTGCCATTGTCGGTGTTCGTCTCGGAATTAGTGCGCGCCATTCTAGGCTGCTCCGCCTTTTTTGTGTAGCGGAATACCCTCGGACCCTGGTAGTCGATGTCCACGGGAGTGATATCTGCTGCTGAAGATGTTGAAGGACGATGGTAAAGCCTAATCTGATTGAAGTTGATGACCGACCGTATCGGAAGACTTGCAAATAGAGAAGATCGCAGGTCAGAAACTGCCAGCTTTCCAGATAGTGAGCTTTGACCAACCTCTTGCTCCGGTAAAGGGTCTTCTTGACCCCGTGAGATTCGGTCTTCTTTCCGCTCATGCCTCCTCAGCATTTTACCCCATAAATCCTCTAGATCTAGCTCATCTCGTTTCTCTTGCGTAAGCATTTGAATGACCACCTTCGCTCCTCCAGCCTCGTTCCCAAAACCCACATAGCCTTCTTGTCCCGCAAAGCCCTCGACAGGATTTCTTCCGTCTTCGATGGTGCCGATGTTGACGCATATCCAGCCAGTGCGCAGCCCATCATCTGCATTGCCTGTCTCTGATGATCCAACATTGCTCAACAATCGGGCTCGACGCGCTTTCCTCCGGAGCTTCAATTTTAACTCTCCCCTTCCTAGAAGCCCGTCTGCAGAGGGAGATATTTTATGTGTCACCTTTAGCCATCTACAGAATCTGTCTGCTGATACGTGCAAATGCTTTTCGCTTCGAGCGGTACCCAGTATCATCAGTAAGTTTGCACCTAGTGCGGGTGGCGGGTTGATATCTCGAACGTCAAAGAGGGTAAGATCGTCGAGGCCAAGATCAATCGAAATATGCTCAAGGATCGGCTTCAGTAGCCTAGGGGGGTCAGGGGGTAGCTTGGGGATTCGCTGGCGCTCTAACAAGGGATTTGAGACTCGCTGGGGAGCCTCGACTTGGAGGTACCATGGCGTCGTAGAAGCTGATGTGTGGCTGTCTCCTAGGTCTGCAGTAGGGTCTTCGTCGCGGACGTCCTCTTCATCGGGCACTGCGTCTTGCGAGTCCCTCTGTGCGACGAGATCTGATCTCCATAGTTGTGAAGTGACGAAATTTCGACAGGAAAGGAAGGTTTTGATACGAGGAGTTGTAGATTGGCGGATTGGAGTAAATCGGACAAACAGGCTTGTTGGCGAGGCAAAAGCTCTCAAGAGTGCAAGCCGGCAATCGCTGCAGCAAATGGGAGGGGTTAAAGCTCTCTTGAAGACCATGTTGAAGCGGACACCTTCTCACAACAACATTCGAATCGGATGCAGAGCTCGTACCAGTTCAGGCAATTAATCTAGGACTTCCATTGAAGATGAAGGCTGACAAATCGGCATTGCCAAGATTGCGGGCAAATCGGTGGAGGTTGTGCCTGTGAATATTACTTTCGACGTCCACATCTACAGACTGCATACTTGTGAGCATTCGAATCCAATACTCTCGGAGATGTCTATGGATATTGATGCGCCAGTGGCTCTGCCCTCAAGACCGCTAGTCCCCCAAGACAGCGCAACGTAGGCAATTCCCTCCAACTATACAACCATTGCCGCTGACATTGCCAGTATTCTCTGTTGTAATTGTGGAGCACCGATAGATGGGACTGCTGCAGCTGGAGCACTCTGCTATGACTGTGTGAAGCTCACAGTGGACATTTCTGAAGGCATACCAAGAGAGGCAACACTACATATTTGCAGGGATTGTGAAAGATGGCTGCAGCCGCCAGCGCACTGGATCACCGCGTCACCCGAATCGAGAGAACTACTGGCATTGTGTCTTCGAAAATTGCCAAAGCTGTCAAAAGTCAGGATTATAGATGCTAGTTTCATTTGGACAGAACCACATTCGCGGAGGGTAAAGGTCAAGATCACTATCCAGCAAGAGGCTTTCCAGGGGACGATACTACAGCAAACATTCGAAGTTGAATACGTCGTGGCATATCATCAATGCCCTGATTGTGCAAAGTCATTCACTGCAAACACATGGCGAGCCGTCGTCCAAGTACGGCAGAAGGTACCGCATAAGCGGACTTTCTTATATCTCGAACAGTTGATCCTAAAACATTCTGCCCATAAAGACACGATCAATATTAAAGAAGCGAAGGATGGCCTGGATTTCTTCTATGCGCAAAGGAATCATGCCGAGAAGTTCGTCGACTTTCTCAGCTCCGTCGCACCTGTCCGAAGTAAGAAGTCCCAGGAACTCATCTCTATGGACATTCACACCTCTACAAAATCCTACAAATTTTCATTCTCTGTTGAGCTGGTTCCGATATGCAAAGACGACCTAGTGGCCCTACCCATCAAGCTGGCCAAGCAGATTGGGAATATTGCTCCCCTCACCATATGCTATCGAGTTGGCACATCCATCAATCTTGTTGATCCGCAAACCCTTCAGACAGCTGATGTCTCTACCCCCATCTACTGGCGCTCGCCTTTCACTTCATTAGCAGACGTACAAGAATTAGTGGAGTTCACCATTATGGACATTGAGCCAGTAGGTCCGCAAAAGGGCCGCTTCTTACTCGCCGAAGCTACGGTGGCTCGGTCCTCGGACCTTGGGGTAAACGATGTAACATACTTCACGCGAACGCATCTGGGCGCAGTCCTACACCCTGGAGACCAGGTTATGGGTTATCACATCACAGGCACCAACTTTAACAACCCCAATTTCGAAGCACTCGAGGAGAGCAACTCCTATTCGTCCAGCATTCCCGATGTCATGTTAGTCAAGAAGTTTTATGCTCGCAAGAAGAAGAGCAAGGCGCGCAACTGGCGGCTCAAGCGCATGAACAAAGACGAGGGTGAGATGCTGCCCAGGAAACAAGACCAGGAGAAGATGGAGCGAGACTACGAAATGTTCTTGCGGGACGTGGAAGAAGACACCGAATTGCGGAGTACGCTGGCTGTGTACAAGGCACAGCAAGAGAAGAGGGCGAAGGACAAGATGGAAGGCGTGGAGACGGCTAGCGTTGCAGAGACTGAAGAGACTGAGGATGGTGGAGGGGTACCGAGGATTGATATGGACGAGTTATTGGAAGACTTCGATGATCTTGATGTTGCGGATGAGGAGTAATATCATGTAACCCACTCACAAGCCAGCAGCCTGGCTTATTGGGCTCATTGCACAGAGGAATCAAAGCAATCCCTGGCTACATCCATAATTCCCAACGATGATGTACCCCATATCTCTGTGATATTCTGGATCTTCCGTACAGGTTCGTCTTTGGCTGGGCCAGGTTGCTATTATCTGATTCCAAAGACACAGGAATTCCAATTTATCAGATTTTTACGTTCTGACAAGGGATGCTGGTCCGTGAACGCAACCATCGCGAGGACGTAGAGACGACGACCCGACAGCGAATGTCAATGTCAATATCCACACATCTCCCAAACCCACACCTACTCGTTCTGCTTTCTGCAATCATCGCACATATCATCCATATCCTCATAGATAATAATTCGATTGTGCGCCAGCTTGCTATCATTCAGATACGGCATCCCGGTATGCACATCGCAAAACCCCGTGCAAACATCATCGACCATATCCTGCGGCTCAAAAGCCGGCCCCTGCCGGCCTCCAGGGCCAAGATTCCGTTTCTGCTTGTTAAACACCACGAAGTCGTCCGTATCCGAGTACTGGTTCTGATGCGGAAGGTAGCAGAAGTGATCCTGGTGGGAGACGTGACCGTCCCTTTCCCACGACCGGCAGACTTTGTGTGACCATTCTGATCTATCTTCTTCGCCTTCGGAAACGCTTCGGGGGCTCAGGCAGGTGAACTTGTCGTCTGCTGAAGCCTCGCAGAGTTGCTCGAGGATGAAGGTTGTGTTCAGGTGTACGCTGTAGTATTCGAACTGGAAGTAGTGAGCTTCTTCCTTGCGGTTGAGGACGTGGTTGGGCAGGGCGCAGTAGCAGAATGTGCTGGTGAGGAAGTCGCTTTGACGTGGTGGTTGGCCGTGCAGGTAGCCTGGGACTTTCCCTACGGCGGCCTCTTCTGGGGTTGCGGCATTGGCGACGGTGATGAGAATGGCGGCAAGGGCGAGAAGCAGAGCTTGCAGAGGAGACATAGTGAGGTATATAATATATAGGAGTATCCTGAAATGGAAAATCCGTGGTAAGAATGCAGAAGTCACACACGAAGAGACTCGAGGTGTATGTGCAGCTCCACAAAAAGAATTGTCCCCATAATTAAAATTGAGATCTTTTCCCTTTGGTGGCCTTGGCAATACACGTTGTGGCGTATTCCTGAACAATATAATGTATCAAATCACTCGATACGGTAAGAATTAGCTCAAGCATGAACCCGAAAGCCACTGTAGATGCGTAGGAGTTGGGCAAGGAAGACATCGGCCATTTTCACTTTCTTGAAGTATCAGCACCGAATCGTATTGACTGCCCGAAGATGTCACCGATATTAATACCACAGGAGTCTACCATCTGGAACGAGGGAATCATCGCAGACGTTGAGTTTATAGGGAAATATTTATACCACACAAATGAAAACGAAAATGCAATGGACTGGTCCTAGATTGGTGCCATCCTACGATACCGGCCCCCCAAGTATCGATTCATAGACCCGTGGGACGTCGAGTCCGTCATCGAGTGGCTGGCGATGCCAGATGTGTTTTACGGCAGCTTGAAAGCAAACACGAATGCAATGATTGCGAAACTAGGAGAAAGTACTATCGACACTTGCCGCAAAAATCATCAAAGATGATTTGAACTTTGCAGAGAAGATGACCCGAGACGCAGGCGTGAGCAAACATTGACACTTCAGGACTGATTGTCCACACCACAACACCAGCACGAAAGCTGGTCGGGAAAGTGGAATGCGCCGTTCATACGATAGCTCTTACCAAGCAATCCTTCCAAGGAAGATGGATGAGTTCCGACTGAAGCAACATACTTAATCCCTGACTCCAACTCAGACCCTCTCCCCCGTACTATACTCGATACTAGACGACCGGCGGACGATCTGTAAGTTTTCGCAGCTGATACTGATAGTGAACCAGAGTATCGAGACATGCGAGCCACCACTGGGAGTACCATGAAATGTGACCTGGAGCTTCCACGAGCATTTCTTCATATCAGATCTCTAACATGCATCGTAGACGTAAATCTACGTTGCGGTATAGTGACGCCCTCGCCTCTACAATCTTCTGATCGAGCGTTAGAGACTGCCGCTAAGAGAGGATATGAACAGGATTAGATTTCCACTCTCTCTAATCCCTCTTTTATTTTGCCTGTCGGGAGGAAACATCATACAGGTCTACAGGACTGTACTTAGGTGGAGGGATCGAGGGTCAATCAAAAAAGTCGTTGCCGGTCTTGGCCGCAATTTTGGAGAGGACGACTTTTTTGACCGAGCAAGCGCGCTAAGGCCAGGTTGTTCTAGCCTTTGCCGAGGTTTCGGGATTGTACGACCAAGGTTGTACGTCACGCTACAGCGACTGCCAAGCTCTCTGCGAGGACTTGGATGGCTTCAATTAGGAGTTTCTGGTGAAGGCGATGAGCCAGGCCAATGGCCATGCCGCCGCACCAATACAGACCGCAGAACCACCCAAGATGGACGTGCCTCAAGGCGAACAAAGTTTACAAGATGGGATGGCAGATGTTCGACCTCAGGGTCGAGGGACGGTAGCATCGAAGGGGGCTGGGAGCCAAAGACATCGAAACAAACAAAACATAGACTATGCCTTGAGGACCGGCCTGGCTGGTGGGTTGGCGGGATGTGCCGTATGGACTCAAGCCCATGCGATGCCCTCTCTGCTGAATTTCTACAGGCAAAAACAGTGGTCGGTCCTCTTGACCGAGTCAAAATCCTTTTCCAAGCCTCTAGTCCACAATTCGCAAAATACACAGGCCACTGGTTCGGAGTCGTAACCGCTATGCGTGACATCAACCGTCAGGATGGCCTGCGAGGCCTGTTTCGTGGTCATGCTGCGACCCTGCTCCGAATATTTCCTTATGCCGCGATCAAATTTGTGGCATATGAGCAAATCCGCTACCTACTCATCAGCTCTCCCGCCCAGGAAACGCCCATTCGTCGTCTTCTATCCGGCTCCTTTGCAGGCATCACCTCTGTTTTCTTCACCTACCCCCTTGAAGTCATACGGGTTCGTCTGGCTTTTGAGACTAGAAAAGATTCACGTAACTCCCTTTCAAGTATTTGCCGCCAGATCTTCCACGAGCAGCCTCCTAACGTCTCCTCAAAACAAACTCGGTCACCAGTGGTTCCAGCCGCTGTTATTGCAGCCACTACTCCCAAGGCTGGCCTCATGAATTTCTACCGCGGCTTCTCCCCTACACTTGCAGGCATGTTGCCTTACGCTGGGATGTCCTTTCTGACTCACGATACTGTCACCGACTGGCTACGCCTTGCCTGGATCGCGCCCTACACTACCACATTCTCCATCCGAGGTTCAGATGAACTTCCAATACTGACAGCTTGGGCTCAACTGTTTGCAGGTGGCATAGCGGGTCTGGTATCGCAGACATCGTCATACCCACTTGAAGTGATCAGGAGAAGGATGCAGGTAGGAGGGGCCGTAGGAGATAGACATCGGTTAGGCATGGCCGAGACTGCGCGCAAAATCTATACGGAAGCAGGATGGAGAGGTTTCTGGGTGGGGCTGACGATCGGATACGTCAAAGTCGTACCCATGGTTGCAATCAGCTTTTTCGTTTATGAAAGGATGAAAACCTTGTTGGGAGTATAATCCATGACAAGTGGACACGAGATACCCAGTGCATTGGAGTAAGGTCGGAATTTTGGGACATGAGAGGTGGGAGCATGAGGAAGCGTTATGGAAACAGCCGCTTCGCTGATCTGGTCGAATCGGGGGGTAGTCTAGCTTGAAAACGCCTTCAAATCGTGCTGGCCTTCACGACATCGTTCATGTCTTGGAGACTGTCGCATGACCCGACTATGGCCTGCCGACCAAGACTAGCTACAGAGGCAGTGGATAAACATACTTAGAAGGTAGGGCTATGCTGACATACTCGTTCTCCGGCAGCGCCAAAGCTCTCCACGCTCTTGCATCCATATGACAGGGTAATACTACGATTACAACCCTTTTGCCCCGAAGATATGACCCGGGGTGGCCGTGGATGTGGATGATAATTAGTCTCAGTACTCATACCCTAGAAAGCGCGTTCCGCGTAGCGGGTATGAGGTTAAAATATTACTAAGACCCCGATTTTTAATATAAATACCTAATATAGAAAATTCGTACCTTATATATATTCTATCCTTAATAGATATTATAAAGTTAAGTAGTCTTAATAATTAATAAATAATCTATATTTATAGAAAGGACTACTAGATATATATAATATATATAGAGATTATTAGAAATTAGTAGTTAATTAATATATCTTCTATTCCTATTATATTTATTATTATATTATATATTATTAGTCTATTCTATTATCCTAGTTTTAACTCCTATAAGTATCCTTTAATTTTTACTTTTTAATTATTAATAATTTAAGATTCTACTTATTATTATTACTTACTTATTATTATTATTATAACTATTATTATAACTATTACTTACTTATTATTTACCTATTACTATTACTATTACTATTACTATTATTATTATTACTATTACTATTACTATTACTTACCTATTATAAAATTTAAAGTATATATCTTAAAATAATTATATAATTTATAATAATAGGATATATTACTTAGTAGTATATATTACTATTCTAAATTTCCTAATCTAGACTAACTTATATTAGTAGTTAATTTAAGCTAGTAATATCTAATATTTATATTATAAGGGCCTAATAGACGCGTAGCTTTAATAGAATAAAGCTAAATAAGAAGGCTATCCTTATTAAACTTACTAAACTAACTTTGTAACTAAATATTAGAAAGACTCTATTTATTCTCTTACAAGCTACCCCTTTTTTTAGTAGTAGAATTCACTATTACTTACCTACTACTATTACTATTACCTACCTATTACTATTACTATTACCTACCTACTACTATTATTATTACTTACCTACTATTATTACTATTACTTTCTTATTACTATTACTTAAAAACTTTAATAGAGAATTCTTTAAAAGGTTAGAGGGGCGCTAAAAACTAATTATTAATAGTAAGGTATTATAGTAAGATACCCCTACTATTTATAAGATTAAAGATACTTATTATTTAAGAAATAGCTTCTAATCCTCCTTATAAAATATTAAGATTATATATATTATAATTAATATAAATTAGTAATGATTTAGATTTATAATTAAAGTATATCTTAATACTTTAAGCTTAGAAGATTTTATATTAGCCCTTAATAGAGAAGAGTATTATTCTCTATATTATAAACTCTTACCTATTACTATATAATAGTAATAATATAGTATATAATTATTATAAATAGCTTAAAGCTAGTATTAATATTAAAGATAAAAGGTATAACTTTAATTTAACCTAATTATAACTCCCTTATTATTATTGTAATTTAAATTTAGGTACTTTCTTAATATTATAAAAGACTATTAGAAATCTAGATTTTAGAATATTAAAGTAATAGATTATTACTATAAATTAAATAAATTTACTATTAACTTATAATTATATTCTATTAAAATAAATAATTATATT
>JAABUK010000318.1_pt1 | contig 106430 bp, 6 predicted proteins | sample 5559141 | NCBI WGS metagenome assembly JAABUK01 (sample SAMN10711869, study PRJNA513367) | rock metagenome | isolation source: Antarctica rocks | place: Antarctica: Victoria Land, Pudding Butte nord | collected 2016-01-03
ATTCCTATATAGGGGCCCTAGTCTAGATACTATAAAAAGTCAAAGTTCAAAAAAAAAAAAAAAAAAAGTTGCTAAATCGGTGCAATATCGCTGCTTAATCGGTACATAATGTACTTAGAATGCAGGATATGAGCAGATACGCATTTCCAGTATTTTATATAATTTCGGTATAAAATACGTAAAAATCGGGGTTTCCGGACTTACCGATGTATATTATAGGATAAAATAATTTTTATTTTTATAAATTATATAATAATTTCTTAAATAGAATTAATAATTAATATCTTTCTATAGAAAGTATAAAATCTATATATTATTTAACGATTATCGATAATAAATTAAATTAAATTATTTTTATTAATATATATTATATATTTAGAATAAACTAAAATCTACTCTTAGTCGCTACTCTCGAAAAGAAGAAATATTCTACTATTATAATAAATAGCAGATTTAATATTATAAATTCTAAAAATAAAAAAATATTATTAAAAATACGTATTGAAACTAGTTATTTACTAGATATAAATATAGTAAATATTTATTTATATCTTTTAACGCGAAGTAGTCTCGTTATAAAATTAAAAGAATATATAATAAATAATCGCGTACTCCTAGTATATATAGGATAGAATTAAAATTAATTAAATATTATAATCTTTAATTTTTTAAATTATTAAATCTCTTTTTTAATTTTTTTTAATAGTTCTTTATAAACCTCGGGGTAGTAGAATTTATAAATATAATTATATTTTTACTCTTCTAAACTCGGTTAAAATTAAAATTAATATTTTAAATATTATTATTAATAAAATAATACGGGGCTATAAAGTCTATATTATTAAAAATAATCCAATAAATATAAAGTATATAATTAATTATTAAATTCTTTTTAATATTAACGGCGTTTATATTATATTAAAATATATTTATAATATAATACTAACTAGAAAATAATAGATCCCGATATTAGAACTCGAAGTAATCGCTCTAATTAATTATAATAATAATAATACTATTTTAAAAAATAATAATATTACTAATATTACTATTTAATATAAATATAATAAAACTATATTTTTTACTATTATTTAAATAAATTTAAATAAGAATTATATTTTCTTTTTCTTTTTAACGAAAATTAAAAAAATACTTATATATAAAAATAAAATTATATATAAAATTGAAATATCTATAATAATCTCTTAGTAAAACGAGAGTAAATAGAGAGAAAGAATTATATATAATCTTTACTAGATAAACTAAACTAACTAGTTACTTTAATATAAAACTATTAATATCGATAAATATCGAGATATTAAAAATAATAACGACGTAATTTAATAAAAGAGTAAAACGCGAGGACTATAATAAAGATAAATCGAATATAAAATAAATAATAAAGATATTAAATCTAGGATAAAATAGTAACTATATAAAAATAATAATAAAAATAATATTCTAGATATATTATTTTATTTTACTTTATTTTTATTTTATAATAACGCGTAAATCTCTATAATAATATATATACTCTCTAGTAATATATCTCCGATTATTATTATAAATAATATATATTAAATTCGAATTAAAATTAATTTAGAGTTATATAATATTTTATTATATATTAAAATACTAACTCGGCGAGGAAATAGAAACTTTTATATTTTATTAAAAAAGATAGAAAAGTCGCGAAGATTTATTAAAACTATATATTAATTCTAAAGATTAATTTAATACCTATTTTCGTCTAAAATTATAAAATACGTATTTAGTACTTCGAAAAAAATTCGAATAATTTCGAAGAAATCGATTAAATTAGTCTAAATAATATTAGTATATAATTAATTATATAATAAATAATATAATATATATTACCGCGCTAGTTTAGGGAGTATTACACGTATATATTATTTTCGTAAATTAATATAATTTAAAATCTAAACTAGACTAGTATAATTATAGTATTTTATATAACTCTAGCGAGTTACTCGACGTTAATAGAAAATCACGGATCTAAAAATTTAAATTCGAAACTATTATTTTTAAAAAAAATTATTAGAATTTTCTTTTTTCTTTTTTCTTTTTTCTTTTCTCTTTTTTTTCTTTCTTTTTTTTTATATTTTTTTTTCGTTATCTTTTTACTTAAAGTTAATAAAATATATATTTAATACCTCGACTCTTTTTATATAAACTCTCGCTTTATCGATATATTAAATAATTAAAATAAATACTAGTTTCTTTATATTTTATATATTAAAATATTAATAATATTAATAATATTTATTTTAAAAGTAATAATTTACTAAGTAATTATATAATAATTTTAATATATATAATATTTTCAAGTATTTGAAATCTAGTAAATTATTAATACTAATATATATTTTCAATAATATTTTCTTATTATTAATATCGAATTTATTATTTATAATAATAATAAAATATTCTTTTTATTTAAAAATAGTAATTAAACGTAAATTATATAAAATAGACTTTTAAAATATTCGGAATAATTAATATATTTAAATCGATTATTATACTATTAAAATTACTTTATATTATAAATAAATATATTGGATTTCTAGCCTTCTTAAAACCTCTATTAATAATAGTAAATAATAATTAAATAATCTAAATAAATAGATTTTAGGAAGTAGTTATTATAAATAATATTTTCAATTATTTAAATCTTAATTTAATAGCGCTATTATTACTATCTTAAAGAGAGAAACTACGCGATATTTTAATATTTTATAATTAATACTAGGATCTTGTTTTAAACTCTTAATTATAATTTAATTTAATTAAATAATAATAAGACTAGGCTTTCTTTAAAATCTATTCGAAAAAATATATTAATTTCTTATTTAAATAATATTAACTTTATTTTAAATAAAATATAATTAAATCTTTTAATAATAAATATATATATATTAATAATAATATATTTTAGCGAGTCGGCTTTTAAAATTTAAAATATTATTTAATTTCTAATATTTAAATTCTTCTCGATATATATTTTTAATATATATAGTTAATTAATAAATTATTATCTCGATATTTTCTATTTACTTTTATATATTTTCTTTAATATAGAATATTATTTTAGTTATTATTTAATAATTATTTTTTTCCTTTTTAATAAAGGGCTTTTCTATTTTCTTTTATTAAATAAATTCTATAAAAGTAATAAATCGAAACTCGATATTTAATACTATTAAAAATATATTATTAAAAATATATTTTATTATTAATTTCGTGTTTAAATTTAGATTAATTTTTTATTTATTTAATTTCTTAATTTTGAATTCCTAGTAATCCGTTATAACTCCTATTTATTATTATATAAATTAAGATCTAGAAATAAATCTAGAGGTAGTATAAAATATTATATATATAATTTAATAATTTCTTTAAATATATTTATTAAAGAAGTAGTAATTATAAAATTTAAATTTATAACTCCTTAAAATATATATTTAATTATAGATAATAATAGAGGTTAAATAGTTAATTATTATTTATAATATTATTATTATTATATATTTAGTATATAAAGTAGATTTATTAAATAACGCTAGATTTGACTAAATTAGACTATAGTAGAGATTCTACCTAGATATTAATATAAACGGAGAAGTATTAAAGTTAAAGTAGAAGGTATAAGGGAAGGAGTATCCGGATATAATAATGAGCCTAAGTAACCTAGCGTGGGTACTGGATAAATAGAGCAAATACGCCGAGGCCGAAAAGATACACCGACAAGTGATTAGACTATCCAAAAAGGTACTAGGGAAGCAGCATCCGGATACGCTGAAGAGTCTGAATAACCTGGTGTCGGTACTAAGAAACTAGGGCAAGGATAAAGAGGCCGAAGAGATAAAACTAGCGACTACAAATCATTTGGGATGAATACTGCGGAACCAGTGCGTGTTGGAGAAGGCTCCAGGAATGGGATACGATCAAGGTATCAGGAACAAGAGAGTCTGTTGTGAAGAGCCAAGAGGCGGAAAGCGAGAATCTCATTAATAGCGGTGCGGTAGGAAAAGAGAATACATTGACCCCGGAGTACACGTCGATACTCGTGGAGTCCCTACGTTCTGCCTATCTTTTGGCGAGAGAGTAGCCGACCCCCAAATAGAAGCAATAAAAGAATCGTTACATATTCCATTAGAGCTGGTGAATTGATACAAACTACTTCGCGCATTTGGAGAGATTACTTTGCATAGCTTGGGTATCGTATCATGAGTTATCCTTAACTGCTTCTTAAGACCCACTAAGGCTCTCACGCCCGCTCATCTAGCTTCCTCTTCTTGTCTCCACGACTCGCGCCATCCTCTCCAGCCTGATCCGTTCCCTCTATCGCATCCGCAAACACATCAGCATCACTATCGTTGTCGCCACAGTCTTTGTCTTCGTCCACTTCAGTCACCTCAGGAGTCGGTAGTTGGCGGATAGTGCCAGCGATGTGAGCGTCCGAAATCTTGGTCAGCATAGTGATGATATCGTCCTTGCGGCTCAGAGTTCCCCAATCAAGAATGTTGTTCAAATCATGCCGCAGCTTCTTCCCCTCGCCTCGATTTCTGAGCGCGTATGTATACACATGGTGCATGTGGAACCACGTCTGTCCCTTGCTGTCCACCTCAGCCCAGTGAACTTGTAGAGCGATCGAGGTGGGAACCGCAGCGAGTGAGAAGACCGGCGTCAGGAGATCAGCGCCTGATGTAGTGAGTTTAAGGTCACCGGAGAGAAACTTGAGCTGGCGCGCGGCGTTGACTAGGGCAGCACCTCCGCGGACGCATTGGTAGATGGCGTCTTCGATCCTGCCTTTCATATTCGCTTCGACTATACAGAATGGATGCCATAGTGATGGACAGATGCCTGCTTGTTCGTAGTAGAGGCGGTTGATCGTCATCATTTCATTGGAGAACTCCTTTGAGGACAGTCCGTACGTGATATCAGGTTTTGGTCTCTTTATGCGAGGATATTTGTTGAGGATTGCTTCGGTAGCTGCGTCGCTGGTGTCTATCTTGGGGATAGAATTCTTCTGGAATAGTTGGTTCCATACCTCCCTCAATCCATCTTGGTCCCATTGCACCGTTGACCACTCCCCTACAACGTTTCTATCGCGTGTTTCCTTTTTTAGAGCAGCAAAGAACATCTTTGTCCAGGTGTCTTCGTTGGCGTCAGCGTACTCTTGACTTCGATTTTTGATCTTCTGGTCTGAGCCAGTCTTTGTTATTGAGCTCCTGTCTCCGCCTTGGATTTTCTCAGCCCATTGCAGTACTTCCGGATGTCGCTCTTGTGCGTCAGCGTCCTCGACCGGCATACGATTGGTGGCGAAGATATGATGGATGGGAAGCCTTCCAGTCGTGCTGGAAGTGGTTTTGGTGTCACCGGTCGGTGTATTGATTGGCGTGTTGAGATTGGGTTTCGTTGGTGTGTTCGGAAATGGCATGTTGTAGGTATGAATGTAAAGGTTTTCTTTTGTCAAGGGATGGGAGGCAGTGGAAGCTGGAGGTGTATTGCTCTCCGTGGAGAGGGTTGAAGAGCTGGACGAGGATCCGGACTGAGCAGCCTAGTGACAGGAAGAGGGAGAATCAGCCTATGCTCACTTTGATTGGGATGTAGAGGGAAAAGGAGCGGCGTACTGTAGTATTCGTTGGCTCGAGTTTCTCTTGATCAGGCTTTTCTGTCGGGTTAGGGTCACCAGCTGGTGGTTGTGACTGGGAGAGCGAAGCAGTCAGACTTGGGTTATATATGACGAGAAAGTAGAGATGACTTACTGTGACGGGTGTCTGTCCGGCGCCTCCAGGGGTTTGAAACTCGTCAAGCCTGGCAGAGACTGAATCAGGAGTATGTGACTGTGAGTCGCACCCAGTCAGCAACGCTGTCGTTAAAGCCAGGACTGAAAGAGCTGAAGACTTACTGTGACGACATCTGGCCTTGCTTCCTTGTAGGTAAGCAGTTCCGAAGGAGAGTTGGAGGGTTGAGAATGGTTGGAGATAGCGATACGAGCCTTAGGAAGCAGAGTTAGCGATGGTTACACAGACATGAAGCGAGGCGCATACTTCACCCGTAGAACAGCGCTTCCTTTTCAATGTGCTAGCCATTCCATTAAGTAGTAACTGTACGAGTAATGGGAACGTCAAGAATCATTTACGCAGCAGATATTGTGGGAACGCATTTATTGTTTATTGTAAAGAATTCTTGATTGTTAATGGTCGCGGGAATAAGGCTCTACGACCAGGACCGAAGAAACCCCGGATCTAAGCCTAATATCGTTAAACGCGAGCTTCAAGTCTGATAGAGAAAAGGAAGAGAGCCTTTACTATAACTGAACAGCACTATTTTATATATATAGAACTAGTTAATTAAATACTAGTAGCTATTTACAGGCTAGTTATATATAATTTCTAGGATACTAGAATAATAGTTAATATAAAACGAAGAAAGATACGTAGTTTAAATATTAATTATATAAAAATTCTTTATTAATAAAATATTTCTCCTTTTATTAACTCCGGAAAATATATATATAATACCTCGATAAAATAATAATATATTATTATTATTATTAGTTAATAAATATTTTTCAAAAGAATTTTAATTTTAAAGAATTTTATTTAACGAATTTATTAATTATTAAATAAATATATATTAGAGATATAAAGATAAGACTTTTATTATTATTATATAATATATCTAAATATCTTAAGAAAAGAGAGATTCGTTTTATAAATAATATTATTATTTATATTAAGAGTATTTATACCGTTAAATATAAATTTTATATTTTATATTAAATATATAATATAATCCTTTTACTATAAAAGTAATAATAAACTCTCTAGATATTTTTAAAATAACGGTTATTATACTATAAAATTTATAACTATAATTATTAATTCGGGAATATTTACTCTATTAAATATATATTTTATTTTATTTTATTTTATTAAAATTTACGATTTAAATCTTTTCTTAAAATATAATTATATTTATTATATTAAATTAAATTTCGTTATAAATTTTATTATATAATATTAATTAATTATAAAATAGTAAAGCTCGAAGAAAATCGAGTTATTTAAATAATTCTATTAAAATTAATAAATTATATATATTTTATATAAAGAAATATAATTCTATTTCTTCGTAAATTTGAAATATAATATAATTTAGTAATATTTTCTAATTATTATAATACGTTCGAGATATAATAAATAATTACGTATATTTTTAATTATTATAATATAATTAGATTTTATTTATTCTAGCTTAATTTAATATTAATTTAAATTTAATTTTTATCTAAATTAGTTTAAATTTAATATAAATTTAATTTACATCTAGGTAAATTTCTATATTTCTATTTTAATATAATTTAAATAAGAAGTAAATAAATATTATATATATATTAACTATTATTTAGATAGTAACTAGCTCTACTCTAATTTTAATCTTTTATCTTTCGTTTTAATTTACTTCTATATTATAATAATATTAAAGATTTAGAAAATTAATTAGTATTTCTTAATATTAGAATAATTATTATAAAGAATTAACTCTCTAATTACGAAAATCGCGTATAATAATTAATCGTTAATATATAGAATAATCTCGCTAATTTCTTAAATATCTTCGATAGTTTATATATTTAAATTGAAAATAATACCTCGTTTAATACTTTATTCTCTTCTATACTACTTTCTCCGTTATTTATATTAAATATATAATCTCTAATTTATATCTTCGCTTGGATAATAATATAGATTATATTTTTTATAATTTGAATTATATATTAACTTCTTCGCTTTCTTTATTTTATATAATTGGAGGAACTTTTAAATATTCTCGAATATAAAGATAAAATAAATAAGATAAATATTTAAAAATAAATCTTAATATAGCGAATTAATATTAATAACGACTATTATATTATAAACCGCACGAAGATTATTAATATAAAATCTAGATTAATTATTAATAAGAAAATTTATAATTTAATAAAATTATATTATAAAATAAAACTCTATACTCTAATTAATTTCAACGATTAATAATTTAAAATACGCGAAATTGAGATAATTTATTCGAGTAAAAAGATATTTATAATTATATTAAAAAAATAAAATAAAAAAATATACTTTTTAATTTATATTATAATCTCTTTTTTTTAAAAGAAAGAATATTAATAAATAAAAAATATATTCTTACTCAATACTTTAAATAATATTAATATTTAAATATAATAAACCTTTATCGCTTAAAGAAATTTCGATAACGAGATATTTATTATTTTCGTTAAATATATATTAATATACTCCTAGATTAATAATAAATATTTATTATACTCGAGGCTAGTTTTAGAGATAATAACTAAAGATTAACTATTATTTATATCTTTATTTAAATTAATATTTTAATAACTAGTTCTTATATAATTATTATTATAATTTCTATAATTTTTCTATTATTTAAGAGTTTTATAAATTTTAATATAATATAATTAATTAATTAAGAATTGAATTTTATTTAAATTTATTAATAAAGTAATATATACTAAATAAATATTATATTATTATTATAAATTATCTTACTCTAGGTTAATTATTAATAATAACTCGTATAAAGAAATTTAATTAAATTCTAAATTATTACCGAAATTAATAATAATTAAAATATTATATAAGATATCCCTTTAAATATAAGAAAAGTATAATCTCTATATAAATTCGCGTACTAGAATAATTATAAATTCTATATTTATTTCTTTATTTCTTAATCTCGTTATTTAAATTATCGTTATTTAATTTATTATTATAATTTTATATTAAGAAGTTAACTCGAAATAATTTATAATTATTCGAAATTAACTTCACTTTTCGTAATAAATATATAATTATATTATAATAAAATTTAGAATCTCGATATAATATCTCGTCGATATTAATACTTTAAATTATATCTTTATTAATAAAGTTTTCGCGTATAATTATAATTTTATTTTCTATAATTTCCTAGATAGTTTATTTTTATTAATTATATTATATTTATTTAATTAAAGTAATATTAAATTAAAACTTTATAAAAAGAATCTCCTTTTACGTAATCGAATTTTTATAATATTTTACTATTCTCGATTTCTTGATTTCCTATAATTTTATTACTATAGTATTATTATTTATTTATTTGAAAATTCTTTAATCTTCGTTTTATTATTTTATTTAAATAATTATATTTTTAATTTATCGTAGAAGAAAGAGATTTATAAATTATTATAATATATTAAAGACTTTTTAAAACTCATATTTTATTCTTTTTTATTTTATTATATATTTTATAAAAATATAATTTAATTTAAATAAAATTATTTTAATCTTTATTAAAACCGGTATAGAAACGATATTAATATAAATATATTAAATAAAATAACTAGCTAGGGAGTAAAGGTAGTAGTTTTATATATACGAAAATATTTAAGAATATTAAAGCGATAGCGGTATACTAGGCCTAATCGAGTATAATAATACGTAGTTTATTAAATATAAATTATAGGAAGACGGGTATAGTCGTAATATTACCCCCCCCCTTTAGTAAACGATATTTTTAATACTATAATAATATAGTAGTTTTTAATATTTTTAGAGGTTAAGGCCTAGGCTTTTATAGATATTTAATATAATATTCGTCGATAACGTCCTACGTAGCCTCGAATTCATTATTATTAATATTATACTATATAAAATCCTAGTTAAGGCCTCTTTATTTAACTCGGTACTTTAATCTATTATATATTTCCTTAGAATCTAGTATATTATTAATTATTTATTCGTCGCCGTCGGGGGTTATAATTAGATTAAATTTAAAATTCCTTTATCCCGGTAAAGGATTATTTCTAGTTTTATTTAACTAGTCGATATAGAAGATATCGTATTATTTTATAATTACTAGAAGTTCTAAGCGATATAATATTCCGTTTTTAAAAAGTATTTTAAAGTATTTTATTCTTTTATTATTTAATTTCTTATATAACTTAAAAGTAGTAATATTTTTAATAGATAAAAAAACTATTTCTCCTTCTTAAAATTTAATATCGGTATAATATTTATCCGTTTATTTTATTATTATTCTACGAGTTTATTCTATATTCTATTTAATATATTATAATATTTCTTTTATTCTCTTTATTATTTACTCCGTTTTAATCGTATTTAGAAGTTATTAGGTTAAATTATAAATAGAATTATTAGAGTTAAAGTTTATTCGTAGGTAGAACCCTTTATTTATAAAAAATAAAAGTATATTTATAACTACCGCCGTAGTATTATTATAAACGAATTTAGTTATTAATAATTACTTAGCCTAATTATCCTATATATAGAAATAATATAAACGAAGATATATTTCTAAATTTTAATTATTCCGTTCTATTAATCCGTTTATCTAAGAATAATATATAATTAATAGTTTCGTCGTAATTCCGAGTCTTTTATAGAAGTATTTTTAAATTAAAATAATAAACTAGGGCCCTTAATTTAAAAAGATAAACTCTAGTAATTTATAGAGTCTAAGTATATTTTATATTAGTATTTATACTATTAATTCGGTTAAGGTCCCGTCTTTTTTATTAATATAAAATATATAATATTATTTCTTTATTAGTCGATATAATATAATTTAAATAATATTATATTCTTTAGATTAGGGTAAACCGGTAATAAAATTATATATAAAGTATTATTAATATTTATTAGGTACTAGGAGTAGTTAAAGTAATTTATTTAATATATTTTTTAAGGCTTTGGCCCGAGTATAAATATAGTAGTTATAAATATACTATATAATCGTATTCTTTATACCTCGTTAATAGAATTCGCGTTTAAGGAATTTATAAATATAGCGACCTCTAGGGTAATTATATACTAACTAGTCGTAGATTTCGCGAATAATATTAATAATTAGTTTTTATAATACCTATAGCCGGTCCTAATAATATAGTATTCTATAATAAATAATATACTTTATTAATATAATACCTTTATACTTTTCTTTACTATTAATAATAGTAATATATATTTCGGTATAGTAGTTATTTATCCTATTTACTTTAGTAATTTAGTAATAAATTAGATTATTTATAATCTAAACCTAGATATCGTTAAATTCTAATCTAGATTTATCGTCTTTTTATATCCGGTTAGGTATAAATATAATTTTAAATTAATAACGAACTCTTTTATTATTAGGGCTAGAGGGTAGAGAGTTTAATAAACGGGTTAAAATATTTATTTTTAAATTACTAACTCCTATTTAATAAATAATTTTCATATTAAATTTAAATAATAAATCTAGGTACTTGATTTAACCTCGAGTAAATTTCTTTATTTCTACGAAATATATTAAGTCTTTATAATTAATAAAGATTTTAATAAAAAGATTTATTATTTCTAATTTAAAATATTAATATTCTAAATATTATATAATAACTAGTAATTTCTTATTATAAATTTAATAATTATATTCGGCTAGCGTTAAATTCTTATTATAAAAAATAACCGGGTAGGTTTTACCCTCCTCGTTATACTATAAAAGAATACTATTATTAATATAATCGGATAAATCTATTTCTAGAATAGTTTCTTTTACTATATCGAAGTATTTAAATATTAAGGTCGTTATAATAACTATTTTTAATAACTCGAATATTTTATAATATTAAAGAGTCTATTCGAATAATATATTTTTACGCGTTAACTTTATAATAAAGCGGACGATTTTTAAGAAATCTTTTATAAAACGCCGGTAGAAATTATAAAAACTTATAAATATTTAAATTTATTTCAAGTTAGCCGGTACTAGTTAATTAATAATAATTTAAACTTTAGAGAGATTTATTTATAAATCTTTAATAAAAATTAATAATCCTAGGAACTTGGATTTTTATATATAAAATTCGTATTTTATAATATTAATCTAAAGTCCCGCTTCGCGTAATTTCTAAAATATTATTCGAATATATTATATATACTCTTTACGCGTTTTACTATAGGTAAAGATATTATCGAGATATATTTAATATATCTAGTTAATATATTTAAAAAGGAGGTTATTTATATATTATTATTATATAATAAGTTTATTCGTAAACCTAAAGAGTAGTATATAATATTTATAGAATTTTAAAAATATTAATAAAAGTAGTATAATTCTTATTATCGAGGTATATTCGTAGTTTATTAAAAACTACGATAATATCTAGTTTTATAAAGTATTTATATCTTTAAATACGGGCTAGTAGTTTATTAATTAAAGGAATTAAATAGTAATTCTTTTTAATAAAAGTATTTAGGTATTTATAATTAACGTAGAATTTTAAACTATTATTTAATTTCTTAACGAAGAGAATAGTTATAATAAAAGATATTTAATTAAATAAAATAAAACCTTTTCTAAAATTCTCTTCTAGGTACTTTTTAATTTACTTTAATTTATATCCCGATATTAAATATATTTTATTCTTTAAGAAATTCGCTTTAATATCCTTATCTTTAAATTCTAATTAATAATTATATAAGCGATAGGGAGGAAGTTTATCGGCTTTAATTTTATTAAATAAATTTATATAATTATAATATTTGGATAGTAGTCGCTTTTTAACCTCTTTAAAATTAAATACTTTAATTTTATTTATAAAAACCCCGTCTAGATTATCTTTTTATAGTATAGTTATTCGTTTATTAATCTCTTTAATCGTAAGAGAGAATAACTAGTTTATTTTATTTTTCGCGAGGAGGTAGAATAAAGTAGTATTAATTTCGTAAATATCTAGAATTTTAAAGTCTCCTAGCTTCGCTAATTTAATAATTTAAAGAGTAGGAGTAATTCTTTTTTTATATAATAATTAATTAATATAGGGAGAAGAGTTATTATTAAGGTTTATTTTATTAATACCTTTATTCGTCGGTTTAAGAAATTAGTTTTTAAATAATAAGAAGATAAAATCCTTTTAAATAAATATAGTATTTTTATTATAATTATAACGACCTAGGGCGAATAAAATTTTATTTTATAATATATCGAGTATAACTCTATATTTATTTATCTATAGTTTATTTAAAATAATATTATATTATCTTGACGGGGTAATAAATATCGGGTAGAAAACTTTTTTATAATTTTAAATAATAAGGTTTAGAAGAATTATATAAATAATTAATTTTTAATTTAACCGGCCGTCGAAGCCTCTTAATAATTTAAATTATAATAATAAAATAAATTCTATTTATAGCTTCTCGTAAATATTATTTATAATAATTATATTTATAATAATATATACCCTAGAGTAACTACCGTTTATAAAAATATTAAACGAAAACTTTTACTAGTAGGAAGATAAAGTAATTAATAATTTAAAAAAGCGGTATCCTATCTCGTTTTTTTCTACGGATATTAAATATACTTTATTTTTTCTTTTTATTAAGTTTTTTTTAAAAAAGGTTATTCGTTTCCCGAATCTAGGTTAAAAATAATAGTTTACTCTATAATATCCTAAACTTCGTAGGTATTATTTATATCTATTTTATATATTTTAATTTATTCCTATATTTTCTTTCTAGTTTTATTTTAAATTAATTTTAAATAATCGCCTCGGAAGTATCTAAACTTATTATAACCGAAATATTTAACGGAGTTTAGAACTTTCGTTTTAATATATAACTTCGTTAAAATTAATTTTATAAAGAGTATATATTATCCGAGGGTAAAGATAGTTACCCGACTACTAGGAGCGACTCGGGTACTAGTAGTAACTTTTATAATAACGGACTTTTTAGCGTAAATAAAATATTATTTTTTATTTATATTAAATAAATATTCCTTCTTCGCTTTAAAAGTAATTTAATTTTAATAAATTTTATAAATTATATAGAGACGTAGGTAAAACTTTTTATCGAGATTTTAATATAATATATAATTATCCCTATTTATAGTTATTTTAAAATATATATATTCCGAGTAAAAGTTTTAAAAAGACTAGTTAGTAGCTTAGATTAATATATTCTAAATAATATAAATAATAATTTATTAGTTAAGATCTTTATAAATATCCTAAAAGTGAGAAGAAAAAATTATAATATTTTTATATAAATTAATAATATTTATTCGCCTTTTATCGATAATATATTTTATAATATTATTACTAGTTTTTAAAATAATATAATTAACCTCTACCGCGGGAGTTAAAAAATAGTCGATATTAATTATAAATTTCTTAATTATCTTAACTACCTAATCGTCCTAGGTTAAATTAAATTTATTTATAAAAATTAATAGATTAGAGAATTTAGGTATTAGTTTCTTAGGTTAAATTTAAAAAACTAGATTATTATTTCGATTTTTTAATATATTAACTTATTATTATAATATTTATTTATTTTATTATAATATTTAAATACGCCTTTAGGCCTATTAAATTTATTTTTAAATAATTTTAAAATTATTCTATATTTTATAATAATAGAGGGAGGTATTACGAAAAAAGTCTCTTTTAAATCGTATTTAATTAAGTATTTAAAGTACCGAAACGGGGTTATTTTTTAATTTATTTATAAAGTTATATTTTATTAAAAATCTCCTAGAGGTACTAGCCGCGTTCTCTTTAATTAAAATATTATTCGGTAATATTAATTAATATCGGGTATTTATCTCCTAGAGTATTTTTCTCGTTTATCGATTTATAGTTTTTTATTAAATTCGTAGTATATTATTATATACTATAAAAGCTTACGTAATTAAATAGTAGTATATTTTAATTTAATATATATTAGGGGGGTATTATTATTTTCTATTAATTTCTTTTAATTTATTTATAAAATAAATAATTCTTTAGTTTCTTTATTATTTATTTAAATATAAATTTAATATATTATTTCATTAAGACTCTTTATATTTAATTTATTTATATAATAAATTAACCTAAAGATACTAAATCGTAGTAGAACTCCCATTAGTATTTTTTTTAAATTCGATAATTATTCGAATAAAAGGAGTATAGGGTAATGTCAAGAGATAGGATTAATATCTAGATATTTATTAAATTAACGGCTAGGTTCATTAAATTATAGCCTAGTTATAATATAGGAGTAGATTAAAATAAAAGATAAAGAACGAAAGTTAGGATAAGGCTAACTACTATCTAAATAAAAGTTAATATACGGAGTATTTATTTATTTTCTATCCCGACTATATTAAAATAGAAATAGGGAAACTAGTTTAAATTTAAATTAAATCTAAGATAAATTAAATTAAACTAAAATAATTTAGATTTATATTAGATTTAAAGTAGGTAAAGTTATATTATAATAATAACCCCCTCTTTAAAGTCGAGCTCCTATAAGATAAATAATTAATTAATTCGATTAATTAAATTTCGTAACCCTAAATTTTATTTAGGGTTACGAAATAGTTAAGATAAAAGCGCGTTAAAGTATTCGAGTTATCGATAGTAATAGATAAAGGATAGGACGGGGAATAAACGGTAATATATAGATAAAACTAGGCGTTAACGTTATTATTTATAAACGATAACGGCGAGGCTAGGCTATAAGGTACTATTTATTTATATAATAATATAAAATATCGGTCGAAGCCGATACGGAACAATAACCGAGGGGATAATAATAGATAAGAAATAAACTATAGTATAAACGGGGGTTAACTTCTTAAAAATCGGATTAAAATAAAGATAATAGAGGTTCCTTATACTAATACCTCTAAATAATATATAATAATTTATAAAGGCCAGCGGCGCTAGGATTCGAGATATAATATTTATTAATAAATTATTAATAACGGGTAAAATACTAGAAGAGTTCCTATATAACGACGTAACCTTCTTAATTAACGTAGTACTTTAATAAAGGTAGACTATAACAGCGATTATATTTAAAATTCAAGATACTATTAATATATTATTTATATTAATTATCTTCGGTAATTATAAATTCTCGGATAAATTAGACTTATCTAGGTAGAGGGTTATTAACTATTAATTATAATAAACTAGCGTGGAAGACGGGGTAAATTTTTATAGAATACGGAAAATTTAATTAAACTATAAAAGGATTATTAAAAACTTTAAAGACTCGGAAGGGGCCGATATTATAATCGTCGAGTTTAATTAAAAAATATATAGTATTTAGATTCTTAATATTTAGTTATATTTAGTCGTTTATTAAATATATCGGATATAGGCGCCTTCGTTAGTTAACCGAGGATTTAAAAATAATTTAAACGATAAATATCTTATCGCGGAGGTAGTCGTTTAAAATTTCTATTTATATTACGAATTCATTAATAACGATTAAATAAATACGGGTTTAAATAGTAAAATCTTAGAATAAAGATTTAATAGGCTCGAAACCGATATATAAATATTAATTATAATTAATTAAAAAAGGCGAGGCTAAAGTATTAAAAGAATTAGTATTATTATTAGAAAACTCCGCTTTAAGGAGCTATTTTACCTAATTATCCTATATATAATTAATATATATACGGAGGTAGTATTTTATTATAGTATTGAATTACTCGGTTTAATTATCCGTTTAAAAATAGTACCCGGTAGATATATATTAATCGATTTTAAAATATTTATATAAGGCCTCCTAGAACTCCGATATAAACTAAGATCCTCGATCCGAAATAAAAATATCTAGTAGTTTATAGAGCTTTTATATATTCTAATAAAAAGCGTCGTAGGCTTCGTTTACTTTTATCGATATAATTAATACTAGGTACTATATCTTAATTAAGCGGTCTACGAAAATTAAGATATACCGATAAATAATTCCTATAAAGATATAAGATAATAGGGGATTTATATAGTTTATCGAGATATTTTTTTAACGTCGTTACGGGGGCGGTAATAAACGTAGTTATTTTTAAATATATTAGCGAGAAGGCTTAATTCTTTAGTATATATAATAATTCTTAACGAATCGAGTCGTTAGATAGTAGTATAAACGTTAGGCCATTAATAGGCCCGACTAATTAATTCGTAATATTTAATACGACCTAGGTAACTACCCGCGATATTATTATAAACTAATTAAATTAGACGAAGGCGTAATTTATTAAAATTCGGAATATATTTTTTTCTTTAAAAGTAGAGAACTCTATCCTTATCTTCGTATTCAGCGAGGGGAATTCCGCTATAATAATATATTCTAAAACATAGTATTTCTAGGACTTTAGAGGCGAATTAATCGATTTAATTAATTATATCTTATAACTAATAAATCGGGGTATCGTATAAATCTTTATCTAAATTAATAGGTTAGTCTCTATTTAATTTAAATTTATAGGACGTAGGTAGAGTCTAAAGTTCTAAATTAATATCCGTATCGAGGTTTATCGGGGTCGTATAAATTAATACGAGATATAACTAAAAAAACTAAACGAGAATCTCTAAATTTATTATTAATATAATTAAGGTAAATAGGACTAAGGCTAAGGTCGTTATATTTAATAATATATTATAAATATAATTCTTAAAGACTTTTAGGGCTAGGTTTTTTCTTTTTAATATAATCTAGTATTAATATTAATATTTAGGGTCTAATTTATCCCTATTTTTAAAGAGGTCTCCTAACTAATATATTAATATATTAAGTTTACTACTTTCTTTACCGGGCCGGTAGGTAATCTTATAATTAAAACGGGATAAAAATTTACTCTACCTCGTTTAACGGCGAGATAGTACTTTAGATAAAATAAAATATTTAAAAACTTTATAATTAAATATTACCTCGATAAAAAGAGTAAATCCCTCTAGTTTAAGGCGTTATTCCTCGAATACGCGGACAATTACTATAAACTCTTTATTATAGATTTTATAATTATACTCGGTAAAATTATATTTCTTTAAAAAGTAAATAATAAAATAAAGAATATTTTAATTATCGTACTAGGATAAGACCCCCTTAGATATATAATTAAACGTATCTATTTCTATTATAATTTTATAGTCGGGGTCGAAATAAACTAGGATAATATTAAAAATAAAAACTTTCTTTAAGGTATTAAAAGTTATTTAATATCGAGTATTCTACTCGAAGATAATACCTTTCTTAATTAAGGCTATAAATAATATAGCGAGTTTATTAAATTTATAGATAAAATACCGATAGAAGTTAACGAAATCTAGGAAATTTTAAATATCCTTAATATTAACTAGTTATAATTAATTTAGAATCGTATCGATTTTCTTTAAATTTATTTTAATTCTTTAAATAGTAATAATTAGTCCTAGGTATATAACTTCCTTAATATAGAAATTATATTTAATAATATTTATTTAAAGCCCCGCCTCGCGGAGCTTCTAAAGAATATATTTAATATAGATTTTATACTCTTCCTCGATATCGCTATAAATTAGAATATCGTCGAGATATACGGTATAAATCTTATTAAGAAATTTATAAAGAATATTATTAATATAGTACTAGAACGAGGTAGGGTTATTATATAATCTAAATAATATAATAAAGTATTCGAATAAACCGAATTGGGTATAGAATATAATAAATTCTTTATCGCCCTCTCTAACGCGGAGGCGATTAAAAATAAATATAATATCTAATTTAGAAAATACCTTAATACGATTTAATTAATTTAAGATTTTTAATATTAAAGGTAAAGAGTATTTATTCTTTATAATAATAATATTTAACCCTCGGTAATTAATAAAAAAATATAGGCCTCCGCCAAGTTTCTTTACGAATAAAATAAAGAATATAATATAGGATTAATTAACTCGAATAAAATCTTTATTAAATATTTTATCTAGGTAACGGCGGAGCTTTAAGATCTTATTATAATTTATATTATATAAACTAAATAACGGAGGTTATAGCCCTTTTTTAAATTTAATAATATAATTATATAATTAATATAGGGGTAAGGTATTAACGTCTTTTTTTAAAAAAACGTCTAGGAATTTATAATACCGCGTAGGTAAAATTATAGTTAAATTAATATTTTTATTATTTCGGTAAACTTAAAACTTTTCTTAAATAACGATGGAGGCGAGGTAAAACTCTTTATTTATTTTAAATATAACTCGGTTCTAGGCTTAATTATAAATATTTAATTTAAGATTTTAATTAAGGCGGGGTTTAGATTTATAATATTTAAATTCTTAACGAGGTTAAATATTTAAGGTCGAGATTTCTTTTAAAATACTTAAAAATTAATCGATTTCTATAAATAATAGATTAAATACGGTTTACTCGTTAGGCCTAACGAGCCGGGTAAATACGTCGGTAAATCGAAAACCGGCTTTAATGGCTCGGGGTTATTAGGTAAATTACCTTAAACGCCCGAGGTAGATTTAAAGCGCCCGAACAGCCTTAAGCGCCCGTTAAGCGCCCGCCGAGTACCCTTCGAGTATTAAATTGCTCGACGGGCGCTCGACGGGCGCCCGAGGCCGTTATAAAATATACGTCGGGCTTTTAACGAGCGTAATTTAAACCTAAAACTTTAAAGACCCTAGCTTTAAAAAATCATATAATTTACTACCTAAAATTTTAATATTTTATAATCGCCTTTATCGACGGTAGCGACCCCCTAGAATTACTTTTAACGCTAGTAAGTTTTAATCCCCGGAATCGATCGATTTAGGCGAAATCCTTACGGGGGTAATATATAGGCTATATATTAAAATATACGTTAAGGGTTTATAAATACGATAGTAATAATTAAAGAGTAACGATAACGATAGGACTATAAAATACGCTATAACTATAAATAAAATAGGGCCATAACTATAAATAGAATAGGGTTATAACTATAAATAAGAGTTATAAACGGGGGTTTAAAGTTAATAACGTACCCTTAATTTAATACCCGTTAATAGCGGTTTTAGGTTTACTCGGTATACGCCCGAGTAATTTTAGGCTTTTTAGCTATATACCTCGGGCGCTTATCGAGTCGATAAATAAATATCGCGTTTAAGGCTCCCGGGGCGCCCGTCGAGCGCCCTAAACTACGATCGAGCCACTTTTCGTTTTACCGACGTAATCGAAATCTTATCTCGTATATATTAAAAGTAACTAGGTATTAAATTCGTTATTTTTAATATTAAAACTTAAAACGAAGCGAGGCTAGGTTATAATATTTAATCTTAAGCGTCTTTCTTTATTTAATAATAATAACGATACGATTATACTCGTTATTATAACTAGTTCCTATAGGAATAAGTAATTAAAACTAGGGCGGGGGAGATTTCTTTTAAATTTAAATTTACTATTAATAAATCTAAAATTAAAATAACTCCTCTTAAATTCTAGGTTATTTTATATAAGTACTAGATTAAATTAGAGATTAAGTTTATTTCTAATAAACCTAGGACTAAATTAACTCTTTTTAAATTAAAGTTTACTTTTTATAAACTTAAAATTAAATATACTATTAATAAGCCTAGGACTAAATTAACTCTTTTTAAATCGAGATTTACTTTTTATAAACCTAAAATTAAATATATTACTAATAAACCTAGAGTTAAAATAATTTCTCTCGAGTCGGAATTAGTTATTTAATAGTAGCGTTATCGTTTATAAATAATAATACTTCTTTATATACTAGCGACTTCTTTTAAATCGGGGTTTATTCTATATAAATATTAAATAAAATTAGGGACTAAGATTCTTAAATCTAGAAACTTTCTTAAAGTATAAAAAAGAGTTTATTTTCTACAAAGACTTTTACGAGATTTAAAGTATAGTTTCTTAAATAGAAATATAAGGCGAAGGTTAAGGAATTATCTAAAAAATCGGTAGTAACTTTATAACGGTAGAGGTATAATAGGCCGATTACGATAGAGTATTAATTAAATTTAGTAATAAAGAAAATTATTCGTTCCTAATAATTATAAATATTTAAAATCACTTCTACGATATAAATAATACGTCCTATAACGATAGCTACACTATTAAAGGGTCGGACAATATAAAGATAACGAAGAAGACGAAGGGGTAGACATTAAATATATATAAAATCATAATCGATAAAAAAGTAACTAGATATACTAGTATTAATTAAGGCTTTAATTTAAATTCGGGATTAACTATTCTATAATTAATAAGAAATAACTATATATTTATTACGAAAAGTAAAATTAGTTTTAAAAAGTTATATAATAGATTTAAATAAAAGTTTAATTAGTAACGAAAGTAAATTAAATAATATAATTAATAAATAAAAAGGTATATATAGGGTTCTAGGTACTTATAATCCTAGTATACGACTTTATACTAAGACTATTCTTTTCCCGTATTTAAAATAACTCCTCTTATAATACTCTCGTCGTCGTCGACGATAATTATAATACTAGATCGGAGATTAACTAGTTTAATTAAATAGGCTCTTATATTATACCTAGGCGACTTATAATAGAAATAAAGTCTTTATTTCTTATAAATAATTTTAATAACCGGGGTTCTCGTTAATTTATCTTTAATAATAATTTAGGTAGAATCGAGGTTTATTAACTCCCTAAATAAAAGAGTTAAAACTACGGTAACGGGGATAAAAATACTCGTTATAATAAAACGAGCTATAAAGGTAGAAGTTAATAAAGGTATAATAAACCTCCTTAAAATTTATCTTAATTTAATAAAAACGGTACCTTAGCGAGGTAAATAATACTTAATCTATTAAAGTTCTTAATCGATTTCGGAGTATATACGGACGTATTTATTAAAGATATATAATTATTAATTATTAATTTTTCTCTAGGAGATAGAGGCCTATTAAGTAATATAATTAATATTTTATTTTATAATATTAATTAAAGATTCGTTCTTTATTCGAGAATATTTCTTCTTTTAAATAACGAGGTTAAAGTATTTATTAAAAGATATAAAGCCTTATTTAAATTCCCGGATATAATTCCGAGTATTCTTTTATTTAAACGGGTTATTATATACTTCCCGTAACTTCTTTCGTTAATTAGTAAAACTAGTTAAAGTATAAAAACCCTTTTTTTAATAACGATTTATTAAGTTAGAGGCTTTTTTACTGATAATTAATTTAAACTTTATATAAACGATTTTATCGCTATCGGTAGAGTAACGGTTATAATTAATATATATCCATTATATTAATATTTACTCTTAAATATCTAATTTATCTTAGTCCCCTTTATATTCCGAGATATCTAGGAGCTTTTCGGATCTAGGAGGCGTTCGAGATCGGGAGAGAATAAATTATTAAGTATTTAAAGGGGAAGACGAGCGTAGGCCTATAATAATAATATTATTAAAGATATTTTTATCGAATACTTAAAGCGGGGGCTAAGATATAATTTAGGTTATAATAAATATAGCCTAGGTTATTATTTAAATAATAATATAAACTAGGGATTACGTATCTAATATAGGAGGAGGAAGAAACGTAAACGAGAATAAAATATCGAATAGAAAATTACTCTCGACCTAAATATATAAGTAATCGAAGGTATTTAGGAAACTAATAAAGTTATTTTAAACTTCGGCGAGGAATTATCGTACGCGGTCTTCGGGGTTAAGGGGTTAATCTTTTATAATAATTATTTTAATACTAAGAAGTACTAACTAGATAATTAGTCTTTTATAATATTAAGAGACGAGATTAATATCTAGATATTTATTAAATTAACGACTAGGTTTATTAAATTATAGGCTAGTTATAGTATAAAAGTAGATTAAAATAAAAGATAAAGAATAAAAGTTAGGATAGAGCTAGCTACTATCTAAATAAAAGTTAGTATATAGAGTATTTATTTATTTCCTATCCCGACTATATTAAAATAGAAATAGGGAAACTAGTTTAAATTTAAATTAGATTTAAAATAAATTAAATTAGGTTAAAATAATTTAGACTTATATTGGATCTAAAGTAGATAAGGCTATACTATAATAAGTAAATTAATTATAATATTAAAATTAATATAAAAACGATATTAATATAAATATATTAAATAAAATAACTAGTTAAAGAGTAAAGATAATAGTTCTATATATATAAAAGTATTTAGGAATATTAAAGTAGTAGTAGTATACTAGGCCTAATCGGGTATAATAATACGTAGTTTATTAAATATAAATTATAGGAAAACGGGTATAATCGTAATAATCTTTACTTTATATTCTATAAAGAGAAGATTCGATTAAAAAGAAATAATTTCAATTCTCGCTCTATATTTATTAAAATCAAAATCGATTTAAAAGAGTTTACTCTAGTTATTATTCTATATTTTATTTAAATAAAATATTAAAAGAATTTACTAATATATAAAGACTCGTTATTATTTATAAATAATAACGTCGTTATTAAATAAATAAAAATCTTAATAAAGTCGCTCTAGTTTTTATTTTTATAATTAATTTCTTAGTAATTAACTCCGTTATTCTTTCTCGTAGAAACTAACTATAACGACGAGTATAATACTATAATTATTATTATAAAATAAGGAAATTACTTAAAATAAATTATCGTAATTTCTTTTTTTTTACTCTAAGTTTTAATATTAAAAATAATAAATCTAGTATCTATTTATTTTTAATATATATAAAATAAAAACTCGACTATTTACTATTTACTCGATTAAATAAATAAATTATATTTAAGATTTTATTAATAGAAATTAATCGATTCCTAAATATTCTAGGTAAAACCTCGATCCTAAATAATTAATTTTATTAAGAATCTAGATATTATTGAATTAAACCTATATTAAATTAAGATTCTAGATTATATATTTATTATTAAATCTAAGAATATAATTATATTTAAAATAAATAAAGAACTCTATTTAATCTTCGTTATTAACTCGTTATTTTAAAAAGATTTATATTTATCGAAATAATAAAAATATTAATTTAACTACGATTCTATATATATATAATTATAAATTTTTGAATTTTTTTTAATAAAAAGACGCTGGGATTTTACCTCTATATCGATTTTATAAATTTATTTTCAAAGTAAAAAAGAAGTAAAACCTTCGTTATTTATTTATATAATATAAATCGAAGTAAAATCTTAGAGTTTCGTCGTTACCTAGATATAAACCTTAATAAGATTCTATTTATATTAATTAGTTTTATACCACGTTTTTTATTTTATTTATAAAAGAATTTAATAAAGATTTATATTTCTATATTAATTATCGAGAGTCAAATATTATTACTATAAATAAATATTCTTTACTCTTAATCTCTAGAATTTTAAATTAATTAAATTATACTAGAATATTAATTTAGTTAAATATTATATTTATTTCTAATCTCCTCCATATTAAAGAGAGTAATAAAGTATTTATTATATTTTATACTCGATTCCGTTTATTCGAATAATTATTCTATTATTTAAATTATATAATTATTTTATTTTATTCTACTATTATATTAACGATACTTTACGCGAATTTATTAATAAAATTAATATTCTATATTTTAATAATATTTCAATTTATAGTAATATCGAGAACGAATATAAAATTTATATTAAATTTATTCTTTAAAAACTCCGTGAGGTATAGTTTTAAATTAATATTACTAAGTTTATTATATATATTATAAGAATAATATATATAAAATTAGTTATTATTATCGAAAAATTTAATTTAATTTTAATAAAATCGATATTACTTTAAATAAATTATTATTAATTAATATTAAATATATTTAAAATTTACTAGTTTTTATTAAATTTTATAAATATTTTATTATAAATTTAATAAACTCGTTATATTATTTATAATTTTAATTAAGAAAAATATCGTATTTAAATAATATACTCGATATTAATATTTTTTAATATTTTTCAAAAGATTTTTATCTCTAATATTATTTTAATTTATTCTAATTTCGATCGTAAAATTATAGTAAAAATAAATAAGTTTATTTTAATATTTAAAAGATTTTTATTTTAATAAAATAATTATAAAATTCTTTACTTTTTTATTTATTTTTTAAATAAATATAATTTTATAAAATATAATTATAAAATCTATAATAACGAGTTTATAACTATTATTTATATATTTTAAAAATAGCGCTTTGAATAGAAGAAATCTACTCTCTTTATCGAAGTAATATCTAATTATTAAAATTTTAAATATTTTACTTTATTTAAGAAATTACTTTATTGTTAAATTTAATAGAGTAAATTCCTATCTAGTTTTAATTATAAAATTACGTATCGGTCTAATAAAGATAATAGTCTCCCTAGGTTCCTTAGGTAAAGTTTATTAAATAATATACCTCTATTTTTATTAAGGTACTCTAACAGCCTACTAAAAGTCGGTAATCACATTAACCAAGTTGACAACAGGTAAGCGCTAGTGCGAGCTTTCTACATCACATATATCTTGTCCGAATGGATGATATTACTGTGGAAAGTGATTTCGCCCTGTGATCGGAACAATAGGACCAGCTATCCACAGCAAATATCTACAGATATTGCTTGCCAGACTTTGCCCCCCGATGAGCCGTCATAAGATTCTTCTGTATCACAGACTAGACGAACCTCAAAACTCGACAAGCTCTTCAAGCGTGGAAATACTAATGAGAATGATAGCAGCGGATCGAAAAACAAGTAAGCGTTATCAAAGATCTGGAGGCTCGTCTACAATAGTACCTTTTACTTCATTCCCTGTTAGCCAACCCGTTCAATCAGTTAGGTTCGCAGCGACAGCAAGCCTCACCTATACATAGCTCTTCCGCCCCGCACCGAACGATGGTATCAATCTTTTTACTGAGTTCTTGGACTGGTATTCTCCTCTACACCTACATCATTAGAGGTATCTCCAACACACCGCCCCAAAAACTCGAGCCTTTCAGTTGACTCGGCAGCGACAGCAAGCCTCGGATCACTTCTTTTGTAGCACATCACCCTCGAAACCCCAGCAAGCTCCGCGGTGCTCTGAAGACGCTTACATCTCGATTGCCGTGCCTAGTTCAGCATCAACACCAGCTGCCAGCTATCTTAGCCCGTTGGGAGGGTCACTTGCAGATATCCTGGGAGAGTAGCATTGATAACATCTTGGTAAATATTCTTCAGGAAGTTTCATGTTGCTCGTTGACTAATGGGCTCTTATCAGAAAGGGGGAAATACCCACAACAGCCAGGTCTGGCGATGTCATCACCGTCAACAGTCGGCAGTGCTAGTTTCCCAGTATCCCCAATTGCGCTACTTCCAGGGCAAAAGCATGTCCACTTGACCAGCGCCTGCGGTGCATGTCGCCGGAAGGAGGTCAAATACAATAAGAAGGAGCCATGCGATAGTGAGTGGACATCTCTATGTTTGTATGCCACCTAGCTGACCCATTAACATAGACTGCGTTGCGGCCTATTATGAGTAACACTGAGATTACAAATCCTATAAAGTCATCAATAATTGCTAAGCACTCCCTGGCGGAGTAGGTGAAGGTCAAACCTCTCTAAAGAATTCTGACTACTCAAGAAACCAAGCGTCTAGGGCTAGGCTCCACTTCTTGACACACTCGATTGATTCGCCCAATACATCGCGCAACGCCTCGCGCTCACCACCGGCTGTACTTGTTGTTCGCTACTTACCTCTAAGGCACACTGAGAGCGTTCCACATGTCACAGTGTCAGCCACAACTGTACAGGTGCCAGGATCCGTACGCAGATCAAATGTAGACGGCCAGGAGACACTAGCACCAGCACCAGCACCAGCACCAGCACCAGCACCAGCACCAGCGCCAAGGCCTCGAACGGTACCGGAAAGAATGGGCTGTCTACAGGAACTTGGGACTACACAAGCTGGTACAGGTATGCATATAATTGGTTAGGAGGCACCACTGAGCCATGAGCTTTAACAGTGGACCTGATTGTCGAAGTCATGTGCGTGAGTGGTGAAGAGTATTTCTATTACTATCTTGCAGGCGCTGACACTGCGTGATAGAGTTCGAGAACGGATAGCTTGGAGGGCCTCATCGAGTGTGACTTCGTAGCAATGTTAGTGGCGTAACAAATCAAACCTGCTCGCTATCACCTCTAGAGTCTGAGATGCTCTGGTTATACTCTGAAAGATGTGGGAAAGGTAGTGCGCGTAGAATGAGCAACACGTGATACCGCGTGATTACCGCGTTAGGAACTAGAATAGTGTCGCTATGGCAACGTTGTGAGACACAATGAGAGCCCACGCTTGGGCTTGGTGCTGTAGCTGTTATCGCTTTTTCATCCTGGCCTCTCTCACTCAACCTCACTCTGCTATCTCACAATCTCTTCTACCCTTCCAAATTGAAGCTATTACATAGGTAGGTAGGGTACGAGTAAAGTAGACTCAGCCATGCGCCAAGCCAAAGTACCTCGGCTATTTCCTCTTATAGACTAGACTACTTGGCACAATCCTTGCGTAGAGGCTTGCGTATCAATGTTACACAACATCAATCTGACATTGTTACATAACATCAATCATTCCGAAAGTCGGTATACACCCTGTGTCATGGTAATAGCGACACTCGCACCTACACATGCCTGTGATCCCCTCATCGACGGATCCCCAACCCGGCCCCTCCACTCGAATCAATCAATGGGCACATGAGGTAGCAGAGAATACGCAAGCCCCACCAGCCACTGCCACTCAGAGCTACCGATCAAAGCTCCGCTCCTCTATAAAGCCAGCCCATCTTACCGAAGCCTCTTCCAATCCTCGTCTTCCTAAACGGAAAGCATTCGCCATGTCAGACTCGCCTGAGAAGCCACCAGACTCACCTTCGAAGCGAAGTCGTGGTCGACCCAAAACGAAAGGGGCACCCAACACGGAAGGCGCGGGCAGTATTTCGGATCAGTCTGCCCCCAGAGCACCTTCATCCGTACCAAACCTTCCTCCTTCTAAGACCTCGCGAGCGTCAAAGTCCAGATCTCCTAAGAAGAGGAATACTCTACCAACTTTCGACCAAACAAAGTCTGAAACCGCGATAGACATGATATACCTCAGGTCCTGTACACCTTCCGTCAAGCGGATGTCATTTCAAGATCTTCGGAAAAAACAGGCAAAGATCCCTCCCGCGGTAGAATATCTATACAAGAAGCTCAATAGTCTTCCTCCTGGAGTGATACCACAACAGCTCAAGGTACGTTATCTGCCTGGTATGTGAGGAGGGATAGCTAATTCTCTGCTAGGCTGTGTACGAGCGAGACGCATCAACACCTCGCAAGTCCAAAGAAGCCCCGACAGATTGGGAATACCTTTTGACTAGCCTATATCCACCACAACATCTTGAACATTTGAAGACTGTGGTAGATCGAGTTCAGGAGAATGCGCAGCGGTGTTCTAAATCTGTTGCTCTTGAAGGCCAATGGGGAAGCAGTACGGTCTACAAGTTGCTCACAGAGTTTGAGAATTGGTACCAAGAGCTGCAGGTGCTCAATGTGTAAGTTTCATTGTCCTCAGAGCAGGACTACGGCGTCGTTGCTTGGCTAACGCGAATCGAATCGCCAGAGAAAGATGCGCTATTTCACCAAGTACCTTCCGGCCCCACAGGCCTGGGGAAGTCACTATACTGGATGACGCTACTGTTTCCACTGGTACGGGCACGTCTCAAGTTCAAGATCCGGATAAAATGGGCAGAATGATCGACTGGTCCATTGCGCTCCAGCTAGACTTTGACTCCGACGATGTTCTCAGTGAGGCATACAAGAAGCTTTTTGACTATGAGCACAGTCTCAATCAGTCTATGAGCTACATCAGAAACAAACCGCTCTGTGTTGACATTGAAGTCAAAAAATCGTCTACCGCGCGCGATCCAGAAGTCCAGCTGGCCATTTGGGCCTCGGCAGCTTTGTTGAAAAAGCGCCATCATAATTGGGACACATCAATGCCAATGCCAGCAATCGCAGTGGATGGTTTTAATTGGACCTACTTCCTATTCTTTGAGCTGAACAAAGACTTGGTATGTCATCCTTCGTGGTGAGGGACCTCTACTTTACTAACTTCACTACCACACATAGGTTATGATGGGGCCAATGACGCTTGGATCTACGCGTACAGTGAGAGGCGTCTGGGAGATCTTATACCGCCTGCAAGTTCTGGTGCAATGGTCATTGAAGGAGTACAAGGAGTGGTTTGATACCCATATCATAAAATGGGCGAGGGATCTTGCACCTCCCTCTACGGAGGTATGAGAGGTGGGGTTTGACCGAGAATTGTACGATACTTGCCTGGTTTGAAGCGCGCGTGCTAGGAACGATTACATGCTTAACGATAGATACTCAATATACATGCATAGATTTGAGAAGTGCAAAGATTATGGCCTCAAAAGACGCAGAATCGGGATACATGGGGGTATTTGGGGGGATACCATAGGCCAGGGATTTGGGAATGGAGATCACGTGATGACAGACTTGGCGAAAAACCATAGCCAATCATTTTGAAAAGCTTGGCGGTATCTTCCAATATAGAAGGTGTACCATGTGTGCCAATACTTCCGCAATTGTCTGTAAGGAAGCCTCGCCCAGCTCCTTATACCAGAGCATATTCCGCTTACGCTCCTTACTATCGCTCTGTATCATCCCAGCCCATCTGACCGCTCGTAGCGTCTCGGTAGCCCGCGTGTTCCCAACTACTTTCTCATCGGCACACATGGACTTATAGTCAAACGCTTCTTCTCCTCCCCACCAGATCAATAGTATGTACTTCAACGCCTTGTTCGTACCGAAGGCAATCTAAGGACGTTCGAATTGGAGGTGTTAGTAGAGATAATGCTCGTGTTTGAGCTCGTGTATAGAGTAGGAGATTATACCTTTAGCGACAAAGTCGTAGTAGAATATCTCGAGAGTGACTTGGAAGAGAGCGCCCTGCTCGTAAGGGATCAAGTAGTAATTATTCTATATATCTATCTCAAGCTGTTGCGTTATCAAATTCATGAATTCATTTTCGGTTTAGGGTATATTAAGTATTATCGTACTATACGCGGCGATCTACTCTATTTCTTATCAATATTCTCATTATCTAGTAAACCTAGAAAGTACTTCTAAATATAATATAAAGATTTATAGTTATTTTTCGAAAATCTTGAATTCTTTAAACTAGTAAATATTTACTCGGACGTCGGCAAAACGAAAAGTGGCTCGATTATGGTTTAGGGCGCTCGACGGGCGCCCCGGGAGCCTTAAATACGACACCTATCTACCGACTCGAGGTACGCCCGAGGCATACAGCCAAGGGGCCTAGGGCCACTCGGGCGTATACCGAGCAAGCCTAAAACGGCCACTAATGGGCGCTAAATTAGGGGTACGCTACTAACTTTAACCCCCGTCCATAGCCCCTGTTCATGGCCATGGCCCTATTCCATTCATGGCCATGGCCCCATTCCATTCATGGCCATGGCGTATTCCATTCATGGTCATGGTCCTGTCGCTGTCGCACCTTTATAACTGTTACTGTCGCACCCCTAAACCCCTAGCGTATGCCCTAGCGTATGGCTTACGTATACCCCCGCGAGGATTTCGCCTGAATCGATCGATTCCGGGTATTAAAATTTACTAGCGTTAGGGGTCGTTCTAGGGGGTCGCTACCGTCGATAGGGGCGATTATAAAATATTAAGATTTTTAAAAATTTTAGGTAGTAAATTATATAATTTTCTAAGGTTAAGGCCCTTAAAGCTTCGGGCTTAAATTACGCTCGTAGAGAGCCCGACGTTTATTTTATAACGGCCTCGGGCGCCCGTCGAGCGCCCGTCGAGCGATTTAACACTCGAAGGGTACTCGGCGGGCGCTCGACGGGCGCTCGGGGCCGCTTAGGTACCCCGAGCCTATTTTAGGCGCCCGAGGTAGTTTACCTAATGGCCCCGAGCCGCTAGAGCCGGTTTTCGATTTACTAACGGAGATAATAGAAAGCTTTCGTTACCGAAGAGGATAGTATTTAAAATAACTCTCTAAAGATTATATTTCCTAATATTAAATAAAATATATAAAAGGATATTATTTTATTCGCTACGAATACCGCCGTAGTAAATATTAATTTCGATCGAAGAAATTAGGATTTATTATATAACTTTTAACTAGCCTCCCTTCTTAATAATATATTAAAAAGTCTAGAAACCTTTTAATAAACTCTTAATATAAGAAAATATTTTAACGGGGATATTTATAATTATATTAATATTAATAAAAAGAGGTTTCTCGAATTTTATTTTTATTATAAACCTAGATTTATATTTCGGATTAATATAGAGATTTTTAAAGGGAATATTAATATAGAGTAAAATAAAGTAGAGTATAGAGTAAAAATCGCGGTTCGATCTCTATCTTAAACTAGAGTAGGGTAGGGTAGAGATTTACTAAAGAATCTCTACTACGCTAAAATAATAACCCTAGAGACGTATTATAACTATTATTATTTTTATAAATATATATATTTATAGCTACTATTATCTTTATAAATATATATATATTTATAGCTACTACTACCTCTATAAATATATATATTTATAACTATTACTATCTTTATAAATATATATATTTATAGTTACTACTACCCCTATAGATATACGTGTATTTATAACTACTACTACTACTAGCTTTATAGATATATATATTTATAGTTACTACTACCTCTATAAATATATATATTTATAGTTACTATTATTACTACCTCTATAAATACGCGTATTTAAAACTATTACTACTTTTATAGATATATATATTTATAGCGACTACTACCTCTATAAATATATTTATTTATAGTTACTACTATTACTACCTTTATAGATATATATATTTATAACTACTACTACTTCTATAAATATATATATTTATAACTACTACTACCCTTATAAATATATATACTCATGACTACTACTACTCTTATTATAGATTAATAATAAGATATATTATAAATTATACTATAGAGAGACGATTATTATAATAATTATTATAATTAATATCTATTATTATTCTTTACTCACCGATTTTAAATCGAAATATTCTTCGGAATAAAATAATAAATTTAAGGGAAAATATTAATATTAAAACGTATTAATAAATATTTAAAAAGGGTTAATTTTAAATTTTAAATTAAACTATTATTTTAATATCCCTTTAATTTTAAAATAAACGAATTAAACTATATCTTTAATATAACCTTCGGTTATATCTAACTTTAGGTTAATAATAGTTTTAATTTTAATATTAATTTAAATAATTATAAATCCGAGTATTTATTTTATAAATATATATATCTATAGGGGTAGTAGTAGCTATAAGTATATATATCTATAGAGGTAGTAGTAACTATAAGTATATATATATCTATAAGGGTAGTAGTAGTTATAAATATATATATTTATAAAAATAGTAGTAGTTATAAATATATATATCTATAAAGCTAGTAGTAGTAGTAGTTATAAATACGCGTATATCTATAAGGGTAGTAATAGTTATAAGTATATATATTTATAAAGGTAGTAGTAGTTATAAGTATATATATCTATAAAAGTAGTAATAGCTATAAGTATATATATATCTATAAAGGTAGTAGTAATTATAAATATATATATCTATAAAAATAGTAACGTTATTAGAATAATTATTAGAAATTCGTTTTAATATAATAGGGATTCTTAAGGGATCTCTATTCTACTCTACTCTATTTTAAACCCTATATTAATAGATCCCTATATTAGGCTAGAGTAGAGATTATACCTCGATCTCTATTTTACTCTATATTAATCCAAAGTATACCTAGACTCCCTAGTATTTATATTTACTTCGGTATATATAATAACTATATATTCATTACTCTTTATTAGTAAATTTTAAAATTTTTTATTAAAATCTAAATTACCGCCCGCGCGGATAGGGTTAGTAGTATTTTATTAATAACTTTTCTAAATAAAAATTATTAATAGAATATTACTAGTAACTCTAATTTATAAATAAAATTACTAATATTCTATTAATAGATTTAGTAAATTAGAGGTCCGAGTAGATTATTTTTAATAAATTTAATAACTCCGGGTTAATTTCAATCGGATTAATAACTTTAGTAATTTATATATATTATTAATATATTAATAGTAATTTAACTCTATAATAAAATTAAAAAAAATAAAATTCTATAATCGATACTATTAACGGTAGCGACTTTTAATAATAATTATTAACGCTAGCGACCTAGCGGGCCCGGAATAATAAATTTTAATAAAAATTCTCGCGGGGGTATTACCTAGATATATTCGGGGAGTATATATATATAAATACTATAATATATCGTATACTATAACGTATACCTTGGCGTATATCTTAGTATATACTATAATTACGTATATTATAGGGGGCTTTCGTTTAATATTTTAAAAATTATTATAGAGGGCGTATATTATATACTATTTAAAATACTTTTACGTATATTATTCGTATACTATTCAATAATATACGCAAGCTACGTACACTATTATATATATTATAAAGTATATTATAACCTATACTATAACCTATACTATAGCGTATATTAATATATATATAAATATATATATTATAGGGTATATAATAGGCCTATTTATTTAATATTTAAATTATTAATAATTTATCGAGTTACTAAACCTATTAATAGTAAATATTATTTATTAATAAGACTTTACCCGGACCTCTAATTTATTAATTTTACTAAACCTCGGGTCGGTATTTAATATAGAGTTTTAATATAAATTTATAGACGGTTTTCTAATAAAATTAATAGTATTTAAAATATACTAATATTTATTTTTAAAATAATATTATTACTAAATTCTTAATTTAATTTATCTCGTAGAATAGAGGAACGAGATTTTCTATACTCGAATTTTATAGAATAATTAAATAGGGGTAAATAAAAAAGGTAGCGATAATATTTATTTATTTATAAAATTTAGAGTACTATACTCTAACCTCGTAAAATTATAATAATTTACTATTCGTCTAGTATATTTTATCTTGCGATATTTACTCGCGTATTAATTACTTTATTAAAACTAGATTTTCTATTTAGTATTTACTAGATATAGTCGCGATATACTTTTATATTTTATAAGAGTTTTTATCTCTCGTTAAGAGTAAAATTACCCGCCCGTTTCTCGAAAATTTATTTATATAGAACCTTTAGATAAAATAATTATCTTTCTCTAATAAATTCTATAAAAAGTAGTTCGTTACTATTTATTAATTTACGGGCGAATAAATAGACTATTCGGGGTATACTATAACTTTCAAATATTTATATATTATTTATATTAAGTTTAATATTTTAAAAAACTCTTTTAATTCCTTCGATAAACGATCCTACCGTTATTAATAAATTTTTAAATATTATTATAGAGATTTTAGCGCCTATTAAAGTTCTAAAATTAGTTTTATTTATTAAAGAGAACCCGGAGTAAAAGATAAAAAGGAGACTAACTCGAGATTTTATTATCGGGTTTCTCGATTATTTTAAATATAAGAAGTTATTTATCCAAACTCTTAACGAACTAATTATATACTTTTTTAAACTCTCGAGATTTTTCTTCTATAAGAGTATCTAGTCTCTAATTTCTTAATTTTTATTCTCTTGTTTCTTATTCCTTTAAGTTAATAAACTTTTTTAAATTTAAATAAATAGACTCCGAGTAGGATTACTATACTACTAGTAAATCTCGTCGATTTAATTAATTCCTAGGGTATATCTTAATAGATTTTAACTCTTATAGAATAACGATATAATAGAAAATAAAGTTCAATACTATTATAATATAATATACTCGTATATTCTACGATATAATAATATTACGCTATTATATTAACTAGGGGTATTAGTAATAGGGCCGCTACCTAGAGTTATATAAATAAAATAGTATCGAGATTATATTTAGGTAAAAAGTTTTCCCCTAACTAGTTAAACATTTATTAATACTACGACTCCGTATATTTATTTAAAAAGCTCTCTCTCGGTTACCTAAATTATAAATTATAAAATAAAAAATACGACGATAATATACCTATTAAAGCCTACTTTTACGTCGCGTTAATTTAATTATCTATCGGTTCTAGGTTAGTCTATCTTTGTAGTAATAGAGGATAGGAATGAAAATTGTAAAGCGGGAGGTAGAGGGGTGAGCCGGTATAAATTTATAATAATAGAGGATTAAGATCCCGCTTCTCTTTTTTTTCACTAGTATTAAATAGAGCCGCGAATTCCTCGAGGCTTTCGGGAAAGTTTTTATAAATAAACTCGATTTACCTAATTTTAGTTATTTATAGGAATAAGTTTTACTAATATTATATAAAAGAAAATTTATTTTATTATAGATTTAAATTAAAATATAAAAATATAATAAATCTTAATATTTATTTATTAACTCGATTAAAGTTATCTTTATTTAGTTATAGTATCTCTAAATTTTATAATCTAGGCTAGTAAGAAGTATCGACGACGTCTTAGTCGGTAGTATCTAGACTATTATCTATAATATAGAAGATATTTAAAGGAGGCTCGGGCCTAGTAAAAAGTCTATTAACTATTTACCCTCTACTAGGAGTGGACTACTCTTAAAAGATACGAATTAAATAAAGCGGGGTATAATTAATAATTAGGAATATATTTACTCTCGGGTTAATAATAGGCTACGGAATAGAAGTAGGAGCTATAATCCTACGATACTTCGGAAATAATAATATCTATTTAGGATTAGTCTCTAAATCCGGTTATTTGGCTCGCTTCCTCTTCGGCTTTATAACTTTTTAAATTAAAATAGGCGGGTATTTCGCCTTATTATCTTGGCTTTACGGCGTAGTCGATTTATCTCTATTTTACTATAGAATAAAGACTATAGAGTAAATACACTTTTCTAGCTTAGAAGATTATATAGTTTTTTAATATATAAAACTTATAATTCTCTATAATTTCTAGATTATTACTCTTTTCTAATTCTTTATAGATTTTATTTATTATCTACTCGATAATCGACTCCTCGGAGAATTATATATATTCCGATAATAAAAGTTAACTAATTATTTTCTTTAAAATATATATTTAATTATAAATAATAGTAGAGGTTAAATAGTTAATTATTATCTATAATATTATAGTTACTATATATATAGTATATAAAGTTAGTTTATTAAATAGCGCTAAATTTAATTAAATTTAATTATAGTAGAGATTCTACCTAAATACTAATACTCCTATTTAGAAACAACGACGTTATATATTAATAATAGTATTAGTTTATTAAATAATACCCTCTATAGCTAGTCCTAGTATCGCTAGTATATAAAGGAATTTATTAGAGCCTACCGGCTTCGTTATATAATTAATAATTATAATTAATATATTAATATAGATAATTTCTAATTTATATATTTCCGATATTAATTACTTTATAAAATAGTAGTAGTTTCGAATATATTTAATACACGAGTAGTTTACCGGGTTTAATACTATTTTAATAATTAACTAGTTATTAATATTAAAATAAATAGGGTTAAGATTATTATTATTATATTTTAACTCTTTAAAGAGTAAACCTAGGAATAATAACTCTTTAATAATATTAATTTAAATTATATATTTAATTTTAGTAATCGATAGAGTATATAGGGTTTATTATTTAAATAACTAAATAATAAATTTATTCTATAACTATAATATATAATTTAATATAATATAATTAGTATTTTTATAGTCGATTTATAAATTATTAAACTAGAGTATTAATTTACCTTTAAGGTTAAAACTAGTATTATAGATATTTAGTTTATAATATAATCCTAGGTTTATAATACTAGTTAAATATTAATAAATTCGTTTTATAATATTAAAATAAATATTAATAGAGTTTATAGTATAACGACTATATTTATTAATAATAAATACAAGATCGGGCCTAGTTATAGTTACTAATTATTATAATACTCTTATTAAGAATTTATTACGTTCTAGAATAAAATAGAGATTATTTTCCCTTCTCTTCTCTTCCTTAAAGGAAGAGGTAGGGAAGGGAAGGGATAAATCTAAAGAAATTCCCTTCCTTAATCTAGGGAAGGGAAGGGATTCCCTATTATTTTCTTCTTTTTTACTCTCTTTATAGGGCTACCCTATATATAGTTATATATATATATATATATACTTTATTACTGCCCCTATATATAGCCTATATATACGTATATATATACTTTAATACTATTTCTATATAGTTTATATATATATATATATATACTTTAATATTACTCTTATATAGCCTATATATACCCCTATATATACCCCTATATATAATTATATATATATATATATACCCTATTACTACTCCTATATAATTTATATATATATATATACTCTATTACTACCCCTATATATAACCTATATATACGCGTATATATCCTCTATCAAATAGTATAAAGATTAAGATAATTAGGAAAGCGGTTAAAAAATATTAAATTTTATATTTAATCTAGACTAGCCTCTTAATACTAGTTATATATAATTTATAAAGGTAAGAATAAGTTATATATACCTCTATATATAACCTATATATACTCCTATATATAATTATATATATATATATATATACCTTATTACTACTCCTATATAACCTATATATACCCTTATATATAATTATATATACGCGTATATATACTTTATTACTACTTTTATATATAGCCTATATATACTCTTATATATAATTATATATATACCCTATTACTACTCCTATATAGCCTATATATACCTCTATATATAACTATATATATACGTATTTATACTTTATTTATTATTCTTATATAGCCTATATATACCCCTATATATAATCGTGTATATATATATTTATACTTTATTATTACTTCTATATATAGCTTATATATACGCGTATTTATACTTTATTAATACTCTTATATATAGCCTATATATAAATTTATTACTATTTTAAAATATAGCTTATTCTTACCTATATATTATTTATTACTCCGTGTATATATAGGCTATTACTACGCTAGTCCAAATTAAATATAAAGTTTAGTATTTTAACCGCTTTCCTAATTATCCTAATCTTTATACTATTTAATAGAGTATATATACGCGTATATATAGGCTATATATAGGGGTAGTAATAGGGTATATATATATATATAATTATATATAAAGTATATATAGGCTATATATAGGAGTAATAATAAAATATATATATACGTATATATAATTATATATAGGGTATATATAGGCTATATATAGGAGTAGTAATAAGATATATATATATATATATAACTATATATAGGGGTATATATAGGCTATATAAAAGTAGTAATAAAGTATATATATATATATATATAACTATATAGAAGAGTATATATAGGCTATATAGGAGCAGTAATAGGGTATATATAGGGGTATATATAAACTATATAAAAGTAATAATAAAATATATATACACGTATATATAACTATATATAAGAGTATATATAGGCCATATATAGGAGCAGTAATAGGGTATATATATATATATATATAATTATATATAGGGGTATATATAGGCTATATAAAAGTAGTAATAAAGTATATATATACGTATATATAGGCTATTTGTAGGGTAGCCTTATAGGGAGAGTAGAGAGGAAAAAAATAATAAATAATCTCTTCTCTTTCTTAGTAGTCTCTACTCCTTCCTTTCTACTCTCTTCCCTACTAGAAGGGAAGGGAGCGGGGGTTATTCTCTTCCCTTCTCTTCCCTATTCTATAATATAGGATTTATATATTTTAATCTCTTCTCTATCGACTTTATAACCGTTAAGAGTCTTTTATATATTATTATTTTAATTTATAGAGATTACCGTCGAGTAATACTCAAATATATTAATTTATTTAAATAATTACCTAGTAAAACTAGCCTAGTTAATATAAATAATATAATTAGAATAATCGCGAATAATCTTTATATTTAAATATTATAAAATTTTACCTAAATACTTTATCCTAAAGTATTTATCTAGTTATTATTTTAATAAACTAGTACTAGCCTTATTAGAGGCGAGAATAAAAATATTATTAATATAAATAGTAATAATTATTCTATTTTTATCAACGAATACTAAATAGTTTTTATTAAAACGCTCGTATTTATTTATCTCGAAGAAAATATATAAAGTATTATATTATTCGCGAGGTAATTATTTAAAATTATATAAAGTATATTTTAATAAATAAATAATATTACGATCTCTATTAATATATTTATATAGTTATTCGATATAGACTTTCTTTTATAATAGTATTTCTAGGAATACTAAAACCACGTCTAAATATTTTATTTCCTAGTTATATTTAACTTTTAATACTAGTAGAATATACTAGTTTAAAAACTTTATTATTAATAAAAAGATTTTATAATAATTAAGACCCTCGATTTATTTAAATTCTTTAATAACTTAACGGGCTTTATATTAATTAGATACTTTTATTAAATTTAGTTTAATAACTAATATATATTATCCTAGTAGTATTTTCTTACTAGGTAGTACCGGAACGATATTATAATTATAGTATTAATTTAAAGCGATCTTCCGTTTTAGCGGGGTTATATACTCTTTTAATATATTTAATAAAATCTAAACCCTATTTCGTAATAATTAATAGTAACGGTAAATTCGAATTCTTATATATATAGTCGGATAATTTAGATAGGTTAATTATCGGATATTTAGGATTCGATAAAAATTTAATAAACTCTTATACCTTTCCTAAACTCTATTACTATAGTTTTAATTAATTTACAATATACGCGGTCGCACCCGGGGGGTATATATTTAAAATTTTATATATCGGGCCTACGTACGGGGGCGTACGATTCCTTCTTAAAAATAAATAATTATTATAATTATAGTATTAATTTGGAGCGATCTTCCGTCTTAACGGGGTTATATACTCTTTTAATATATTTAATAGGATTTAAACCCTATTTCGTAATAAACGAGATCTTAAACCCTATTACTTATAAGGTTATTTAACTCTTCGGTAAATACTATATATTATTTTTCTTTATCGGGTCTATTTAGTACTTCTTATATAATTAACGGGATAGTAGATATATTATCTAGTTTAATTTTACTAACTCTTAATATAAATCCGCGTTTAATATATTATTTAGTATTATAAAATTCGCGATAATTAACTCTATCCCGGTTCCTACTAGTTCTTAATTAAGAAATTAACTTATTATTTAATATTTCTATTTCTTAAATAAATAATTTAAATTATAATTTAACTTCTTTAAGAAATACCTCTATATTATTAATAAATAGTATTACTATAGGACTATTAATAATAGTATTATTATCGAGATTATCTATTTCTTTATTTATAAACTATACTAGTATTAAATTAATATTAATATTAATAGTATTTTTAGAAAAGAAATCTTAGGAGTTATTATTATATATTTTACCCCCCGTTTTTTTATTAATAATAATATCGTTAAATCTTATTTATAAAGCGCGAAATATTTATTTATTTTTAAAATTTTATAGATAATATTAATTTAATCCTTTATAATTAAGGAATTTATATTTTCTACTCTTATTATCTAGCTTCCTAAATACCGGATTTATATTATATATATAAATAATATAGCCGAAAATATATATATAATCGAGTCGGGGTTTATAGTCGTATTAGGCTTTAAAAAAAGTTATTCTATTAAATACTTCAATAAACGAACGGTTTTTATAATAAATTATAAAATTAAGGGCTTCGCCCTATATAGATTAAAATAAACTAGTATTATTTAAAATACTTTTTACTCTCTCGAATAAAATACGAAAGATACGTTTCGTAATAGGGTTTTAATTTAAATTATAGAGAGTAGATAATTTTTATTTAATTTTATATTCTTTTAGAAAGTCCTAAACCTTATAACTAGTATAAATAACTTTATTATTAATATTAAATCGTTTTACTAGATAACTTTAAATTAATATCTAATTTAAATAATTCTTAATAATAACTAGTATATCGGATTTCCTCTTTAATAAAGTTATAAAAGTTATATTAATAGTATTATTTATAAAGAATTTAGTATAGGAGTATTCTTTTATTATTTATTTAATTAATCCTCCCTCTACGAGATTAGAGTATATAAATATATCTTTTATTATTTCCCGCTTATTAGGGTTCTAGCGACGAGGTTAATAAGACGATTCCTTAATTTATTTCCTTATTATATATAGTTTATATAGTTTATAATCTGGAATTAACTTCTAAAGACGATTTACTTCGTTAATATTAATTCTCTTATTTATAATAACTAGCTTCTTTATATCCTATATATTTAAATATATTATATATTAATACTATTTATCCTAGAAGTAATAATTTACCGGGTAATTATATAACGATTTTAGTATATATAATATTTTCAAATATTTTAAATCTAGTAGGTAGTTAATATTAATATATATTCCTAATAATACCTTCTCATTATTAGAATTTATAATATCGAATTTATTATTTATAATAGTAGTAGAATATCTCTTCTATTCGAGAGTAACTACTAAGAGTAAATTATAGTCTATATTAAATATATAATATATATTAATAAAGATAATTTAATCTAGTTTATTATTAATAATTATTAAATAATATATAAAATCGGTACTTTCTATATAAAGATATTAATTATTAATCCTATTTAAAGAATCGTTATACGGTTTATAGAAAATAAACTTGGTTTTATCCTATAGTATATATATATTAGAGGCGGTATCTATATAGACTACGTCCTCTTTAATATTATATACGATATCGGTATTAATAGATTTCTATTTAGTTATAAATAATTTAATTTATATACCCTTAAAATTATTATTATCCTAGTTTTAAACCGTAGCCTTATTCGACTTTTTATTAATATTCTTTTTTATATAACTTTTTTTACCTTTAAATAACTTCTAGTCCTATAAATATATTTTAAAGTAAAGATAATAATATTTATTTTTATTATAATAGGGCGATTTATAATAGAAATAAAGAGGCTTCCCTCTATTCTTTTTATTTTTATTATTTTTATTATTATTATTATTAGTAGTAAGAATCTTTTTTTTCCTAAATTTATCCTATTTATTAAATCTAGTTATATAAATTTCCAAATATTCTTCTTTACCTCTAATTATCCGATTATATTAACCGAGAGTAATAGTTATATCGTTAATACTAAGTGCTTATTTCTCTTTAATATTTTAAATTAAATTAAATAATAAAAGAGCTAGACTCTCTTTTAAACCTATACGAAAAAAAGTATTAAATATCTATTTAAATAATAATAATTTTATTTTAACTAAAATTTAATATACTATTTTAATTATTAAGGTATAAATCTCGATAATAGTATATTTTAACGAGTCGACTTTTAAGATTTTAAATATTACTTTATCTCTAGTACCTTCGTTATATAATTTTATAAATACCGCCTATTAATTAAAAATATTCTCGATATCTTTTATATACCTCTATAGGCTTTCTTTAATAAAGAATATTAATTTAATTATAACTTTAATATTCTTTCTATTTTAGGCCTTTATTGTCTTTTATTATTTTATTAACTCTTTTTTATAATCCTCCTTTTCTTCTTCAATAGAGGGTTTTTCTATTTTTTAAATAAATTCTATAGAAGTAATAAATCGAAGCTCTTTACCTAATACTATTTAATTAATATTATCGAGGATATATTTATTTATTATTTCGCGCTCGAATTTAGGCTAGTTCTTCGGTCTATTTAATTTCTTAATTTTAAATTCCTAGTAATCCGTTATAACTACTATTTACTACTATATAGACTAGGATCTAGAGGTAGATCTAGGGGTAGTATTAAAATTATTATATATATAATTTAAAGACTTTTTTAAACGTATTTATTAAAGAGTAATAAATACTAAACCCGGGACCCTAAATAACTAGATTACTATTAGATATAGGTACGCTACGGAATAGGGTAAGGATTACTTTCCCTTCCCTTCCCTTCCTTAGAGGAAGGGGCAGGGAAGGGAAGGGATAAGCCCGGGGTAATTCCCTTCCCTAGTCTAAGGAAGGGAAGGGATTCCCTGCTATTCCTTTCCTCCCTGCTCTCCCTATAGGGCTGCCCTATATGGCCCATACATGCCCCATTGCTGTCCCCATATATGGCCATATATGCGCGCATGCATGCCCCATTTGCTGCTCCCATGTGGCCCATGTATGCGCGCATACATGCCCCATTCGCTGCTCCCATATATGGCCATATATGCGCGCATGCATGCCCCATTGCTGCTCCCATATGGCCCATATATGCGCCCATGTATGCGCCCATGTATGCCCCAATGCTGCTCCCATGTGGCCCATATATGCGCCCATATATGCCCCATTGCTGCTCCCATGTCGCCCATATATGCCCCCATATATGGCCATGTATGCGCGCATGCATGCTCCATTAAGTGGTACAAAGATTAGGACAATTAGGAAAGCGATCAAGAAACGCCAAGCCTTATACCTAATTTGGACTAGCATCTTGGCATTAGCTATATATAGCTCATAGGGGCAAGAATGGGCCATATACAAGAGCAGCAATGGGCCATATATGCGCGTATGCATGCCCCATTGCTGTCCCCATATATGGCCATATATACGCGCATGCATGCCCCATTTGCCGCTCCCATGTGGCCCATGTATGCGCGCATACATGCCCCATTCGCTGCTCCCATATATGGCCATATATGCGCGCATGTATGCCCCATTGCTGCTCCCATGTGGCCCATGTATGCTCCCATATATGGCCATATATGCGCGCATGTATGCCCCATTGCTGCTCCCATGTGGCCCATGTATGCCCCCATATATGGCCCATGTATGCGCGCATGCATGCCCCATTACTGCTCCCATGTGGCCCATGTATGCCCCCATATATGGCCCATGCATGCGCGCATGCATGCCCCATTGCTGTCCCCATATATGGCCATATATGCGCGCATGCATGCCCCATTTGCTGCTCCCATGTGGCCCATATATGCGCGCATACATGCCCCATTCGCTGCTCCCATATATGGCCATATATGCGCGTATGCATGCCCCATTGCTGCTCCTATATATGGCCTATGTATGAGCCTATTACTGCTTTAAAATATGGCCCATTCTTACCTATATATCGCCTATTACTCCGCGTATATATGGGCTATTACTGCGCTAGTCCAAATTAGGTATAAGACTTAGCGTTTTAACTACTTTTCTAATTATCCTAATCTTTATACTACTTAATAGAGTATATATACGCGTATATATAAACTATATATAGGGGTAGTAATAGAGTATATATATATATATAGGCTATATAGGAGTAGTAATAAGGTATATATATATAGGCTATATAAAAATAGTAATAAAGTATATATATACGTATATATAAACTATATATAAAGGTATATATAAGTTATATAGGAGTAATAATAGAGTATATATATATATATATATAGTTATATATAGGAGCAGCGAATGGGGTATATATATATATATATATATAAACTATATAAAAGTAGTAAATAAAGTATATATACGCGTATAATATATAGGCTATATAGGAGTAGTAAATAAAATATATATACGCGCATATATAGGTTATATATAGGGGTATATATAGGCTATATAAAAGTAATAATAGAGTATATATAGGCGTATATATAAACTATATATAGAGGTATATATAGGGTATATATACGCGTATATATAGTTATATATAGGAGTAGTCTTATAGAGAGAGTAGAGAGGAAGGGAATAATAGAGAATCTCTTTTCTTTTTTAATAATCTCTATTCTTTCTCTTCCGCTCCTTTCTCTACTAGAAGAGAAAGAAGCGAGGATTATTCCCTTCTCTTCTCTTCCCTATTCCGTAGCGTAGATATAAGTTTTTTCTAAATACTTTTAATATAATTAATAATATTAATATCTTAAATAGTTATTTTTTAATTAAATATAAATATTTTCTAGGCGCTCCTAGTATAATAATAATTAGAAACCGTTAAAATCGATAGAATAAATAGGATTTATAAGAATTAATAATAAATTTAAGAATTAAAAAGTCGTTTTAAAATTTAAAAAAATATTACTCCTAGTAATCTTTATAAAGTCGGAGTCGAAGGTAATTTTAATAAATTAAATTAAAAAATTAAAATTAATAAAGAGTATTATTAATATAAATAAAATTAATATAAACTCTATTTTAATATAAATAGTATTTAGAGAATTAATATTATCGTCGTTAATAATAATAAATCTCTACGTAGTATTAGAGTTTTTTTAGAAGTAGATATTATTCTAGAGACTATTTAACGAGTATAACCCTAATTAGTTATAAAAACGATAAATTATAATTTAACTTATTCGTCCTAATTTCTTTATTAGATCTTATACTATATAACCCGGCGACTAGTAACTATTATCTAATAAATTTACTCATTATTTAAAGATTATAGTATATTATATATTATAATATAGTAGAAATTAAACTCCGTAGGAGTAAATTAGACTATAAATACTACTATTAATTATACTATAAATAGATAGGTATACTAGTTAGGTATAAATTATCTATATTTTAAAATAATTACTATATAACCCGGGCTCATTATTTATTAAATTTAAAGAAAAATACTTAATTATTCTATAGAACTATAGGAATACGCAAGAATATATATTATAAAGAATCTATATATAGATCCTAGATCACGTGACTAAATTACGTAATATATTAAGTTTTAATATATTTTAATAATTTATTACCTTTATTTATTTACTTTATTATTAATTTATTTAATTATAGTCTCTACTCTTTATTTTTTTATTAGAATATACCGTTATCGCTTTTAATATCCCGATATTTTTTATTATCGGTATTTTTTATTATCGGTATTTTTATAATATAGTAATTAATGGGCGTAGCCTACTCCCTCCGCCTATATATTATTAATATATAACTAGTTCGAGAGGAATTACGCCCGGCTTTATTTAATATATTCGGCGATAAAAAGAAAGAGACGTTATTATTATATAATAATATTATTAGGTATATAATAAATAAAGATTATTTACTCTAATAAATATATTTAACTAGCCGGGCGTAATTTATAGCGGGAGTAATAACTAAATTATTAAATTTATAAAAAATTATAACGATAGTAATATAAATAATATTAATATTAATAAAAAAGAAGAGAGAAAGAGAGAGATAAAATTAATAATAATATATATATAAATAAATAAGAATATAACGGTTTTAATATTTTATTTTTAATTAAAATTAGTTTATTTATTTACTCCTCGCGTCTTTAACTCTTATTACTACGAAATAATATTAAAAGATAAAAATTAACGGATAAAATAAACTTTAATAATTTAGTATTAATTATAATATACCTTATTTATTTAGGAATATAAAGTATTATTTTAATAAACTCAAGAATATTAGTTTCCTAGTTTAATATAAAGGGATTATTAGAATTTATTATTAAAGATTTTTATACCGGGTATTCGAATACCCCTCGGTAATTAAAAAAAAACTATAGTTAGACGATTTAAAGTAATTTATTATTCGGGGACGTATTTTCAGCCTAACTACTTTCGAAATAAAATCTAAATTCATTTTTTTATATTATTTATATAAATGTTAATTCGGTATAAAATTTTCTAATTTATCGAAATTACCTACGGGCTATTATAATTCGGAATAATAAAATAATTTAAATCTCTAAATTCTTCGCTCGGATATATATTAAATTATAGTAGATAGAAATACTTCTTAATTAATTATCTATAGAGGATGAGAGCGAATATATATATAAGACCCTAATATTAAATACTACTAAATATCTACTTAATAAATAGTTATTAAATAATCCTATACTCTTATATTTTAATATTTTTACTCGAACGAAATTCTTTATTAAGAGGTTTTTAAAATAATTTAGAATATAGTTCCGTTGGCCCCGGCTCTACTAAGGAATAACCCGATAAATTATATATATAACTACTAGAAAATAGTTAATTATACTATATAGTATATACTAGAGAGTAACTAAATCGTTTATAAAGAGTTTATATACCGCTAGAAAATAATTAATAAACGAAATATATTATTAGGAAGTAGTTAATTACTATATTAAAGAATAACTAATCGCTGTAATTAATTAATATTAACGTATTTTATATATATCTTAATAAATACTTTAGGGATAATTATATATAATAACTATCTATTATTATTAATACCTCTATATAATTTATTATAATCGTTACTAGCGTATTATAATTTTAAGTTTATAAGGTCTTTTAAAAGTCTAGAATAATCGTAATTAATTATCGTTATAACTTGTTTACCGCCTTAAAAAATAAGTATTAATAGTATTAATAGTTAAGAATAAATTTATAACTCCGTAATCGGGGGGGAAAATACTATAAACTATAATTATAAATCGTAGCTATAATTATAACTCCTATTAATAAAATAATTATTAAAGTTATTTATTTTAATTTTTTTATATAGAGTAATAGCGAGTTAAATTTTAAATATATTATCCTCTAAATTTCTAGCCTCGTCGTTTAGAGTAATTACAATAATAGCGATTATTAAAATAGAAATAATAACCCTTTAGGTCTAAACTACCTCGTTTTATAATTAAATATTAATATATTCTTTAGAGACTTTTAACCCGTACGTTTTAACGGATTTAATATATAATTAAAAAGATTTATATAAAAGTATATAACGATAAAAAGTGCGAGGATAAAGTATATAAATACTATTATTAATTTAATTCGCTAGTTATCTTTAGTTACTCTATAAATAAATTAGTATTAAAATTATTTAATAATATTAAACTATTTAGTTTAATTTCTTGAATATCGTTATTATATCGTAGTACCTCAAAGTTATTTAAGTATTTAGTAAAAATTAAAAAACTTAACTCTATAGAAAGTTTCGTCTAATAAAAGTAAAAGATACGTAATAATTTTAATATTATAAATTTATAGAAATACCTCGAAGATTCTTTTATTAAGGTTTTAGAACTAGATATTAATAAACCTAATTATATAGTCGAAGCTATATATTAATAGTTTAGCGATAATAAGATAATTTATAATATCCTTCGTTATATCGTTAATTCGGTAATATATATAAAATTAAAAATTAAAAAGATATCTCTATAAGTCTAAATAATAATTATAAATAAATTTAAACCCTATAACTCCGGCTACCTATATACTACTTTAAATAAACTCGATTAATTTATTACTTTTTACTACGATAGCCCTAGCGATTATATTAATAAGTTTAAAATTATTTATAACGAGTTTTATAAATTTAATTATTTTAAGTTTAACGATAATGTTATAATTTATTAATTCTATCGTAATCTTAGTATTAAATATTAATAGTACTACGAATCCTTCGCCGAAGACTATAATTTATTTAATACTAATAATATAATTAAGATATTCTTTACTATAGTAATCTCTCGTTTTTATAATACTCTATATCTTTAGGCTAGTATTATTAATACTAGTTAATTTACTTTTATTATTCGTAATATTTAATAGCGAGTTTAAGGGCCTAATTAAAAAGAAACTATTTAATTTTATCTATACTATATTAATTTCGTAAAACAAATTAAATACTATACTATTTATAATAAACTATAATATAATAATCTCGGCTATAATAATTAGCGTGATTATAGCCGCCGTGGTCGAGGTAACCGCCGCGGTAGAGGCGGTAAAAATAATAATAATACTATTAAAGATAATAATAATAATAGGAATAAAAATAAATCGCTTTATAAACGGGCTAAAGTTAATACCGAAGGAAATATAAAATCCTATTACGCCCTAGCTAGTATTAACTCTAAAGTCTCTTAACTCTAAATATTCGATACTAGTTATATTATCTATATTACTTATAATCGCTTTATATTTATAGAATATACTAAATTTAAAAGCGCCGATATTATTAATAATTTTAAAGATAAATTAATATTATATAATAATAGAATTATTATATTATTATATTTAGGCGATAATAATATCTAGTATCTATAAATTAATAATATTATATATATTTTTAATAGTAGTTTTAATTTTATTTTATATACTAAACTCTAACGAGTTAACTATATACTAGACTTTATTTTAAAAAAGATTTTAATAAAATCTAAAAATATTATTATAACTCTTTAGGAGTATAATCTCTATATCCTATATATATATAAATAAAATTAACTCGCTTTATTTATTATAAATATTAAAGTTTTAATTTTATAATACGAGAGACTCGGTTACCTAAGTAAAGATAATATTATATATTTATTTTAAATAACCGATAAAATCAATTTATCCAAAGTTAAAAAGAATAATAATTACGAAATATATAATATTATTAAAATATATACGTATTTATATAAACGTCGCCTACGATAAAGACGATTTAAATACGATATTATTTATAGTAATATTATTAATCTAAGAGCCTATAATTTTAGTTTTATAATTACGTTTATTAACGATAAATATAATTATAATTATTACTACTTTATCCCTTATAGAATAGACGTCTTCGGTATATTCTATAGTTATAAAAATATTAAGGAATATTATCGGTAAATCTTAAAAACTCCTATTAAAACCCTAGTTACCGACCGCGCGGATAGGGCTAGTAGCGTCCTACTAGTAACTTTTACTAAGAAAAGTTATTAATAGGACGCTACTAGTAGCCCTAATTTACGGATAGGGCTACTAGCGTCCTATTAGTAGGTTTAGTAAATTAGGGGTCTAGGTAGGTAACTTTTAGTAAATTTAATAAATTAGGGGTCTAGGTAGTATCCTATTAATAACTCCGGGTTAATTTTAGTAGGATTAATAATATTAGTAATTTATATACACCGTTAATATACTAATAGTAGCTAGCCCTATCATAGGGCTGAAATAAATAAAGTTCTATAATCGTCGTTATTAACGGTAGCGACCTCTAGCGACGACTATTAACGCTAGCGACCTACCGGGCTCGGAATAATAAATTTTAGCGAAAGTTCTCGCGAGGGCGTCACCTAGGTATATCCGGGGAGTATATATATATAAATACCATACTATTTCGTATACCATGGCGTATGCCTTGGCGTATACTATAATTACGTATACTATAGGGATACCTTTACGTATACTATTCGTATACTATTCGTATATTATTCAATGGTATACGCAAGCTGCGCACGCTATTGCGTATACTATAGGGTATACTATAGCCCATACTATGACCCATACTATGACGCATACTAATGCGCATGTAAATACGTATACTATAGGGTATGTAATGGGCCTATCCGTCTAATATTTGAGTTATTAATTATTTATCGAGTTACTGAACCTATTGATAGTAAATACTATTTATTAATAGGACCCTACCCGGACCCCTAACTTACTAATCCTATTGAACCTCGGGTCGGTATTTAATATAAAGTTTCAGCGCAAACCCGTAGACGGCTTTCTAATAGGGCTAATAGCGCTTAGAGTATACTAATATTTACTTTTAAGATTTGCCGATAATAGAGACTATAAAATCTATTACCTTTATATTATTAAAGATTTTATATATATTAACGGCGAGTTTATTAATTATTATTTCGAATATAATATTATTTAAAGTTACTTTATCCCTAGTAACCCCTAAATAAATAATATATTAAAGTATATTAACTAAATCTTACTCGAGAAAGTATATACCTTATTAGTTAATAGCGGATTTAATAATAAATTTATTTTAAAGTTTATCTCTACGGCGAACTAATTACGAAATCGGTCTTTTATTATTATAATAGATATTATACCCTATTAAGGCTCTACTAGAATACGCCTTAATTTATTATATTTATATAATATTAATTAAATAGGCCTATACTAGGAACGCTATATTATAGGTAAAAATTAATAAAAGTTTATTAATCGCGGTAAAAAAGGTATATTTATCGGTTATAAAGATAACTACTTTTATTATATATAAATATATATAAATAAAATACTCTACTTTACTTAGGTTCGGTAGACCGAAGAGTATACTACTAATAATAATAAATATACCGTAGATAACGGTATATTATTAATTAATAAAATCTTAATAATAGTACCCCGTTAGGGGGGCGATATTATAACGAGATATAAAAATATTTTAAAATAATATAAACTATAAAGTAATTTAGAATTTAATATTAATAATTATAATATTAATAATAATAATAGTAATAGATAATTAATTGAAACTACCCCGCCTAGCCGTATTAAATTAATAAAGAATATTATTCGGTCTTTACTACTACTATAGCGACTAATTAAATATATTATATTACCGAGGCCTAGAATAAAGTTATTTAAATTAAATTTATAATTTACGCTAGGTCTATAACCGATATAATAATTATAAATAAATCTCGCTAGCGATATTAATTCCGAGTCGACTCGCGTAAATATATTAGAAAATATAGATTCCGAATTTAATATAAAACTAGTTTAACGATTTTTTAACTCCGGCGCTAGTACGCCCGTAATATTAATAACTTTAAATAAATATTTAAAATTTCGTAAATTTACTTTATTTTTTAATTTATTAATTTTATTTATAAAAAATTTACCTACCGAGTCTTACGAGCCTAAAATATATAAGAAAACTATAATTAATACTTTTAATAAAATATACTAGTAACTCGATATAAATACCGAAATCGACTCTCTTTTAGCGAATAATATTTAAATATTATCGAATTTACCTCGAAACTAAAAGATACTTCGCGGTAAATAAATTTATAAATTTAAATATAGAGCCGCTAGCGAAATTACTCGCTATAAAAATCGCTAGGTAATACGTAGGTTTAAATAATAATATAAAATTAATTTTAATAAAATATTTACTTTAATAGTTAAACCTATAAACTATAAAGTATTATTCGTTATTATAATTATTTACGACCTAGAGTTTAAATAAATAAATATATAAACTACTTTTTTATACGACCCAATTAATAATAAAATCTATATCGAATAATCTACTAGTTTAGACGATAATTTAGGTCGTATATACTTTTTAAAATATATTTTATATAAATTTAAATAATCCCCTCGAGTATAATATACTATTTTTACGATTTTCTTAATTAAGCTAGGCTTTATACCTTTAAATATTTATTTTAATATATTTCTTAACTATAAAATACAATTAATAATTATATTATATATCGACGATATATTAATTACTAATATTAATAAAGATATTATTACTTAACTAAAATAATATTTAAATAATAAATAGAGAATAATTAATTTTAACCTTATTACGTATTATTTTGATTTTAAAATAGCGCGCGATCGCCCTAATTATATATTATCTCTTAATTAAGAAATATATCTAGAGTAGGTATTTAAAGATTATAATATATATAATATTAAAACTAAAACTATAAGAGTCTCTATAGAGTCTATAATTAAATTTATATTAATTAATAAAGGATATTAAATTAAACCTATTTCTTTTACCGTTTATTAGTTAATTATTAATTTATTAATATATATTATAATAAGTACGCGGCCTAATATCGTTTATATAATATTAATAATAAATCGTTATATCTTTAACCCCGATAAATCCTATTAGACGGTTATAAAATATATTTTCCGTTATTTATATAATATATTATATTTAAATTTAGTCTTTTAGGGTTAACTCGCTCTATTAAAGAGCTATACTAATACTAATTAAATAAATAACTATAATATAAAATATTCTACCTCTAATTATATATTTAATCTCGGTAGTATAATTATTAACTAGTAGTTTAAATATTAATCGATTATTATATTATTATTCTATAAAGCTAAATATATAGATTAAATTTAAATTATTAAAGAAGTTATCTAGCTTCAAAAGTTATTTAGATAATTAATATTTATTATATATATACCTTATTCCGGTAGAGATTTAAACTAGTATACGTTAATAATATTTACTATTATACTATTTATACTAACCGCCTACTCCGCTCTACTAACTTATTTTATATTTATAATAATTATTTTTTATAATAATTAGGGTATTATAACCCTAGTTAAAAACCTCTAAAACTATAATTATATTAAATATATTACGATCTAGTATTATTTCTAGCGCGAAAAAATCGTAATAAGCGAAATCGAGTTCCGTTATATTTTAATTACGGAGTAAATTATTAACGGTTTAATTAAAGCCCTTCTTAAAGTTAAATTTAATATTTTTTATATAACTTTAAACCTAAAATACCTACCTTTTATTAATTTTTATTAATTTTTTTATAGAAGATTATTTACGCTCCTATAGAAGTTATTCTATATTTATTTATATTAAAACGCGGTTTTATAAATTTATCCAGAGGCTCTACGACTTAAATTTTAGTAATTTAACTAGTAATAAATATTAATATTTAAATCGACACTAATTAATAATTATTATACCGAATTCTATTAAATTTTTAGGGCCTTAATTAAGGCTTTTATAAAATATACTCTCTAAGTTTTAATTAAATTATATCCGTATATATAAAGGTATATTATAAACCGCTTTAAGTACTTTTAAATTATACGCGGCGACGATAAAATTATTTAATAATTTATTATTCTTATTTAACTCTTTTATAATCTTTATTAATAAATATAGACGTCGTTAGAATATCTCTTAAATATTCGTTATAATTATATATCGTTATACCCGTAGTATTTAACGCGGTCTTTATAATATTTTAAATAGTTTTTATACCTTTAATAATTATTTCCCCGTAGAACCCTATAGTATCCGACTATTTCTAATAATCTTCTTATAGTATTTATATCGTTTATTAATATTCCGACCTAATTACTATTTAAATTTAGCGTATATAGGTTAATAATTGAATAAAAATTTTAAAATACCGTATTTTATTAAAAAACGGAATTTTTCTCTTTTAGCCTCTACCGACGTAACTCAACCCTATAATTTAATCTTTATTAACGTAGTTTAACCCTATAGTTTAGCCCCCGTTAATTATAATTTAGGTTTATAACTTAACCTCTATTAATTATAACTTAAACCTATAATTTAACCTCTATAAATTATAGTTTTAGTTTTTATAACTCATTATAACGACTCTAAAATAGGGGGAATACGGGGCTATTTTAAAGACTTTTTAATAAAGAATTTCGTTCGAGTAGGAGTATTAGAATATAGGAGTATAGGACTATTTAGTAACTATTTAATAAATAGATATTTAATAATATTTAATATTAGGGTTTTATATATATATTCGCTCTTATTCTTTATAAATAATTAATTAAAAAGTATTTCTACCTACTATAGTTTAATAGCCGCGTTTTAATATTTATAAATATAAAATAATTTTTATAAAAGTATAAATAAACTTCTATAGAAGTGTTAATAGATTTTTATAAAGAATAATTATTATAAATTTAAAATAACCCGAAAGATATTGAATTTAATTTTAAGAGAAGCTTTAATAAAGCCGTTAACGATTTACTCTATTAGAAAAATATAATGAAATTTAGTTTTATTTAACACGATGTTTTCGCGCTAGAAATAATATTATAAATCGGTATATTTAATATAATTATAATTTTAGGGGTTTTTAGCTAGGGCTATAATACTCTAATTATTATAAAAAATAATTATAATAAACACGAAATATATAGATATCGCTAAAATAATAATAAATATATATAATATATTAGCGAGTAATATTAATATATAATCTTTAGATTTCCCTCTAGAATAAAGTATAGGGGTAATAAATATTAATTATTTTCATAATTTTTTAAATTATATAATTTCCTTAATAACTTATATTTAATTAATATATTCGGCTTTATAAAATAATAAAGTAACGATTAATTAATATTTAGATTACTAGTTAAAAATTATATTACCGAAATTAAATATATAGCTAGACGTAGAGCGTCACGTATTATAATTATTAATTTAATTAATATTGATATAGCCCTCTAATAGGGCGAGTTAACTCTAGAATATAAATTTTAGGTATAATATACCGCGTAGGTAACGAAATATATATTTAATTATAAATTAATAAATATTATCGGGGCTAGAAGTATAACGGTTTATTATTAATATTATAAAAACGATATTAAGTCGTATATTTATTATTATATATATTAGTAATCCGATAGTTAATTAAAATATAATTAAAAAAATAGGTTTAACCTAGTAATCTTTATCTATAGAAATAAATTTAATTATTAAATCTATTAAAACTCCTATAACTTTAGTTTTAATATTTTATATATTATAATTTTTAAATACTCTTTCTAAATAAACCTCCTATTTAAAGGATAATATATAAATTAAATAATCGCGCGCGATTTTAAAATCTAAATAACAAATAATAAACCTAAAATTAGTTATTTTATATTTATTATTTAACTACTATTTAAACTAAGTAATAATAGCCTTCCTAATATTAATAATTAATATATTATCGAAGTATAAAGTAATAATTACCTAGGTATTATAATTAAAGAAGATATTAAAATTTATATATAAAAATATAAAACTTAACTTAGCGAGAAAGATAGTAGAGATAATATATTATATATAAAGGGATTATTTAAACCTATATAAAGTACGTTTTAATAAATATATATAATTTATATTATTATTAAAAACGATAGGTTATTCGACGTAGATCTTATTATTATAAATCTCGTTATAGAGAAATATAGTTTATACGTCTATTTATTCGAGCTCTAGGTCGAACGCCGTAATAATAATAAATAATATTTATAAATTATAGGCTTAATTATAAAGGTAAATATCTTATTAAAATTAAATAATTCTTTAATATTTTTTAAAATTACGTATAATCTAACGGGCTTTATAACGAGTTATTTTATTAATAATATTACGTTTAAATTTATAAACCTATTTATCGCGAAGGACTTTTCGATTATAAGGTAAGTTAACTAGTATCTAGATATTATTAATTAAAAGTAAATTAATTTCGGCCTTTATATTAAATTATTAATATATTTTATTTAGGGTATTAGTTATAACTTCTTTATATATTTTTAATTTATATAATTTATATAATAATACCTTAATTAGTAATATTATTAGGTCGGGGGAGAAAGTAAATTCGCGTAGTCCTAAATACCTATTAAATATCTTTATTAATATCGCGGGCGAGGCGGAGGCGGGGAATATTAAATCGAATTTATATTATTTAATAAATTAGAGCTTAAGGACTTTAATATTATTACTCACGATAATATATTATTTATAATTAATAATTGTTATAACGCCTATAGACTAGGGCTAGGTACATTAACTCTTAATTTTAATAATCGTAATAAAATAACGCGTTTAATTAATCGTTATAAAGGGGCTATAATAAATTAAGAGTTATTATTATTATACCCGTAGTTATGGATATTTAATTCTATATTAATAGGAGGTTTATATAAATTTAAGATATTTTTATATTTTATTATAACGTCGCCCCCCTAACGGGGTTTTATTCTAGAGATTCTATTAATTAATAATACCTATATTATAGTATATTTATTTTTAGTATAACGCTCCTCGGTTTATTAAATTTAAATAAAGCGGAGTATTTTATTTATAAATATTAATATTCGATAAAAATAATTATTTTTATATTTGACGAGGACGCCTTTAATATTATATTAAATAAACTTCTATTAGTTTTTACCTATAATATAGCGGTTTTAATATAGGCCGATTTAACTAATATTATATAAATATAATAAATTAAGACGTATTTTAATAGAGTCTTTATAGGGCGTAATATTTATTATAGTAATAAAAGACCGATTTCGGAGTTATTTATAATCGAGATAAACTTTAGAGTTAGTATTTTATTAAGGTCGTTATTATTTAATAGAGTATATACCTTCTAGAGTAGAGTTTAATTAATATATTTTAATATATTATTTATTTAAAAATTCTAAAGGATAAAGTAGTTTTAGATAATATTATATTTATATTAATAATCGGCGAACGCCCTATTAGTATATATAGGATCTTTATTAATATAAAAATAATAGATATAATAATCGTTATATTCTTTTACGAACTTATAATTATAAAAGATACTAAATATACCTACTTTATTAAATACGAAATAATAGTAGTTATATTTAAATTTATTATTAATATAAATAATTATAAAGCCGAAGTTATAAACCCTAAAATTAATAATATTACTATAAATAATATTATATTTAAAACGGCTCTTTCGTAGGCTACGTTTATACGAATAAATATATATCTTTATAATATTATAAATTTTATAACCGTTATCGCCTTTAACTTTTAATAAGTCGATATCGTCGGTTATTTTAAATAATTATATTAAGGTATACTATCTTTCCCTAAATAACCGAGTCTCTCGTATTATTAAATTAAGGCTTTAGCGTTAATAATACGTAGAATATAGAGGTTATAAATTTATAAAATTATAGTAATTTTTATTTAAAAAGTAGTTAACTCGTTAAAATTTAATATAAGAAATAAAGTTAAAACCGCTATTAAGTATATATATAACGTTATTAATTTTAAGATACTATACGCTTTTATCGCCTAAATATAATAACTAAATATTATTATTATTATATAGCGTTAGGCCGCCTCTAAAGTTATTAATATTATCGGCGCCCTTAAACTTATTATATTCTATAAAAAGCCTAGAGTTTAGAAATATTAATTATAATACCTACGAGAGTATAATAGTATTCTATATTTTATAAATTAGAATTACCTTTAGTGTTAGACCTTTAATATTTATTTAATTTATCGGATTTATTATCTTTACTCTTATTATTTTAATTTTTATTATTATCGTTATTATTTTTAATAATAGTATTATTATTACCTCTACCGCCGCCTCTATCGCGGTTACCTCGACTATACTAGTTATAGTTATTATAATTAAAATTATTATTTTAGGGTTTATTATAAATAGTATAATATAGTACTCGCTTAATAAAGTTAGTATAGTAAAAGTACGATCGAATAGTTCCTTTTAAATTAAATCTTTAAATATACTATAGTATTAAAATATATATAGTAAATACTAGCTAGTTATAACTAGTACTATTAACCTATAAATATAGTATATTACGGAAGCGAGAGATTACTATATCTAAAGTAACTTTAAATAGTATTATCCGTATTAAATAAATTGTAGTTTTTAACGAATATTTTATAATAATATTAATAATTAGAGTTAGGGTTATAATAGAATTATTAGACTATAAAATTATTATTAAATTTAAGGTAATTGAAATTATAAAGCTCGTTATAAACCTCCTAAAATTACTAATATAATTATTAAAATTATCGTATTAATTAATAGTAAATTAATTAAGTTTATTTAATACCTTATATAAATAACCGAAGTTATAAAGTTTCAATTTATTTATAATAATCGTCTAGGCTATAATAGCGACCTTATCGTTCTTAACTTTAATATAAGTTATAGGGGCGACGATACAACGGAGGATATTATAATTTATTTTATTATTAATAAATTATTAATATATAGTATCGATATTATAGTAAAATTTATTTACGTCTAGTTTTAGAGCTATAATAAATAAATATTCGAGGTATTTCTATATATTTATTATATTAAAATTATTACGTATATTTTACTTTTATTTAATAAAGCTTTTTATTAAATTTAAAATTTCGATTTTAATAAATACCTAAATAATCTTTACGAATACCGATATATTAATAGTAATTTAAATATAAGGCCGAATTACTTAATATTATTAAATAATTCTAGTATTAATTTAAAATAACTAGAACTAGCTAGAGAGTCGGATCGATAACGATATATATATATATTATATTAATATCTCTTTTGTCGTCGTATATATATACTTTATTACGGAGGTAGTCGATTATTTATTTAATTTATCGAAAGATACGGAGCTAGAGTCTTTAGAGGGTATATTATTATTTAGTAATTAAATAAAAAGATTTAGCCTCAAGCTACTCTAGATTTTACTTTTATTTTAATAATTATTATTATTATAATCGTTCTAAACGACGAGGTTAAAATTAAAAGAATAGTATATCTAGGGCTTAACTCGCTATTATTTTATATAAAGAAATAAAAATAAATAACTTTAATAACTATTTTAATAATAAGAGTTATAGTTATAATTATAATTTATAATTATAATTTATAGTGTTTTTTCCCCCCGACTACGGGGCCGACGAAACGATATTTTAAATACTAAACCTTAATTTACCGTCTAAAGAAAAAATCCTATACGAGTATAATTTAATACGCGCTATAAAAGCGTAGTTATAACGTAACTATACTATATTAATATTATTATTTAGTATAGAAATTAGTAGTATATAGCGGCTAGATATATAGAGCCCGGGCTTATAACCTATTAAATTATAATAAATAGAAATACTTCTTAATTAATTATCTATAAAGAATAAGAGCGAATATACGTATAAGACCCTAATATTAAATATTACTAAGTATTTATTTAGTAAATAATTACTAAATAGTCCTATACTTTTATATTTTAATAATATATACTAGCCCGATTTGAAAAAAAGATAATAACGTACTTATAAATTAAATACTATATATTAAGTTTTTCGGAGTTATCGGATTTAAGAAATTTTAGAAAATTAGATTTTACTTAAACTAAAGAGTTATTAAATTAAAGAGTTATTTTTAATAATCGGGATATTTATTAAATAAGGAACGATTTAAATTCATTAAATTATTAATTTCGAAAATCTTTCTTAGATCCTAAGCTAGCCCAATTAGGCTAAAAAATTAATATACTATATTTATACTAGTTTATTTTAGGATCGTTTATCTCGGATTAATCGGACCTATACGAGGGCTATTAGAACTCGAATTATTAAATTAAAGAAATTAATTTATTTCGATAAAAATAATAAATTATTATCGAATTAACTCTTATTAATTTTATAATCTATAGAATTAGCTTAAAATTTCAATATACTATATTTATACTAGTTTATCTTAAGTCTACTTATTTTGGATTTATTGAATTTACGCGGGGGTTATTAAATTTCGAATATTATTAATGAATTTTATACTAACCTAATTCGGCTAAAAAAATATACTATATTATATTTATAATACGAAGTAAATATAAACAAGTTTTCGGATTTATAGAATAAAAGGATAAAGCGGAGGTAATACTCTAAGAGATATATATTAAATAAAGAAGAATTTAGTATTATAATTCTAATATTTTATAAACTAAATAAACTATTTATAATAATATATCTAGTCTACTTTAGGATTTTTATTAATAAGGTCTTTTATACCTAAATATCTTCTCTCTTTAATTCTAGTTATTTAAATATTTATTTATTTATTTTATAATTTACTATCGATTAGGCCCGTTCTTATAATAGCCTCGAAAAAATGAAATATTAATTGAATATAATAGAAAGTTTATCTATAATATTTACTTAATAATATTCCGTTAATAATACTCTTTCTTTTTTAGATCGGCGATTTTTAGAATAACGAAATATATTATTAACCTAGACGAACGAATACGAAATTTTTAAAAAAAATAAAAAAAAAAATTAATTCTTTCTTTCTAAACAACTTCGATATTAGATTAGAATTAATTATAATTATTAATTTTACTATACGAGGTCGACTTCTAAAATATTCGGAATAACTACTATATCGATTATAGAAAATCAAAATATCGCGTAGTTTCTCTCTTTAAAATAGTAATAATAGCGCTATTAATTTAAAACTTAGATAATCGAGAATATTACTCGTAATAACTACTTCCTAAGATCTACTTATTTAGATTACTTGATTATTATTTACCGTTATTAATAGAGGTCTTAGGAAGGCTAGAAATCGAATATATCTATTTATAGAATAAATAAATTTTAGTAGTATAGTAACTAGCTTAACTACGTTAGTTATTTCAAATATTTTAAAAATCGACCTCGTAATAAAGATTAATATTATTTTAAATTATAGACCTCTACTTAAATATATCTTTATAAATAACGAGTTACTCCCTCCTTTATAAATAATTTTAACGCCGAATTTTTATCGTTTTACTATAAGTAATACCTTTTTATTATATTCTACTATATCGTTAAAACTAAAAAAGAATAATATTATTATTAAATATCGGTACGATAAATCTAGCTCTAGTATTAAATATATTATTTACGAGATTATTTTTTAGTTACTACTAGATTTACTAGTACTCTTTAATAATTAGAGTCTTTAAAGTAGTCTTTATCGAATATTTAATAGTAAAATTATTTTCGATAATAATAAATTATCTTTAATAGTATTAAAGTCGAATTTATTAACGATAATCTTCTTTCTAATTTCAAGGTAGCGAGTTTTTCGGAGGATATCCCTTTTTATTCCGATAATAAGATAATTTAAACTAGTTTTTATTAAAGAATATACCGATATTTTTACGTTATTTAAGATAATTATATAATATAAAAAATCTTAAAAGAATTTTATAGGAATCAAAAATATATATTAATCTAGATAATAATTTATCGAATATTAATAATAACGATATATCTAGACGATTATATAGAAATCTTAAAGATTCGTAAATAAAGATATATTCTAGGTATTATATATAGTCTTTAATATTAAAAAGAAAATTTATTATAGACGAATTTAAATCGAGTTAATTAAAGCGATTCGTAAAAAACGAAAAATATTAACGATAAAGATATTAGAAAAGCGAGATTAAGATATTTAGAAAATATATTTCTCGTATATAAAGAATAATAAAACGGGAATAATAACGAAGTCCGCGGATATAAAATATAAATATTATTAATTATAGCGGCGACCGACTATATAGGACTAGAATCTAGATAATTTTATAAAAGATTTAGGAGTAATAAAGAATATTTAAATAAATTCTTAATTAAGTCTTTTATTTTAATCGTTATTCTATATTATCTCTCTATTTTTATAATTAAATTATAGTTTATATTTATATTTAGAAAAGATAATTTATAAAGATTCTTTATATAAGTTATTTTAAATATCGATAATTATAACCTAGATTAATAATTATACTATAATAATTTCGCTTAGTCTACGGCCGATTTTCCTAAATCTTTAAACTATTATTCTATATTAGAGAAAATAATTATAAAGATTACTATAAAGATTCTCTATAAAAAAACCTATCTTCGCTAGTATAAAGTAATAGTCTAAAAAGGACTCGCTAGTCTAAAGATTTTATTTATTTTATTTAAAAAATAAACTCTTAATCTTTACCGAGGATTCTATATTATATTATTATTTTCTACGATAATATTAAACTCCTATATTATGAATAATAGTAATTAAATACTTCTATTAAGTTATAGTACCTAGGGTATATATAGTAATATAAAAGTAAATATATAAACTTAGTGAAGGTCTTTATTATTATTTAATAGAAGAATTGATTTTTAAGGAATTTTAAGAGCTGGGAGTAACTAGCTAACTATATAATAATATATTTAATTATAATATTAATAGCTTATTAGTTACGTTATTAATTAATAGAGTTAATATAAAGATTATATATTATATACGTAGCCTTTAGCCCGAATTTTAACTATTAAGGTCTAGTTTTAATATAGTATAATAATTACCTCCCTCTCTAAGGGATTCGCCCCGAATTTAAATACTAGAATATTTAAGAAAACTCTTTAAACCCGTAGAGGAAATAAAGGAAAGAATAATAAATAAATAATATAATTAGAGCGTATATTTCCCGATAAGTATTAATATAGAAAATTAACAGTCTTTTAAAGATATCCTTTTTTATTAATAATAATTATTCGTAAAACCTTTTAAACTTAGTAGAAAAAATAAGAGAAAGAATATTAAAGGATTAATATATATAATTTAAAAATAAAGTATAAACGTACTACCTATTAGTCTCTATAAGGAAATATAGCGGTATATATTCGTATAAGCTAGTAACCGTTAACGTATATATTAATAAATATTTAATAAAACCCTTAAAAGTCATTAAGCGAATAAGGGAAAGAATATTTCTAAAATAAATATTATTAACGCGTATACGTAATGCGAGTTTATTTACTCGGCGCGTTTATAAAAAATTAAGCGAAATTTATTTATATAAATCTATAACCGAACCCTTATTTAAATTAATAAATTAATTAAATAATTCGTAGACTCGTTAAATATCCTAGTTTATTTTATTTATAAAAAAGCGAAGCTCGTTTATAATAAATATTCGTTTATAGTACTCAATGAGCGATAGATAAATTGTCGATTAATAAGAATTTAAAGTAATTCTAAATTCCTTAAAATAATTCCGAAAAGAGTCTATTAATAAATCGTATAATAATAATAGATTTTAATATTAATTATAACTTTAGCCTCCGCCCGTAATACTTTATCTCATTAATATTATTATATTAACTTTTTATACGTCTAAATTTACGTATTTCTAATATTTAAATTTATTAATTAAATTAGTAATATAACCTCTATAAGTTTATTTATAATACGATATAAGAGTTTAAATTAACGTATTCTAGTTTCTCTTTTTAAATTTTTCTTTTAATAATCTTTAATTTAAATATAAATATAGTAGTTTCTTTTCTTTATTAATACTAGTCTCGTTTATATTTATCTTATTTAAAGAGATTCGTATACGTATTATTATTATTTATTATTAACTTCTAAAATTCTTACTTTACTTTATTTAATAGGGTACGCGTATTATAATAATAACTCGTTATTATAATTTAATATTTTAATAGTATCGATTCTTTAAATTTTTATTATAATTCTTCGTTTAAAGATTACTAAATATTTATAATCTTCCGCTACTCTTTTAGAAACTTATTATTTACGTTATTTAAAATATATCGGCCACGATAACTTCTCCTATAATAACCGCGTAAATATAATATATAATTATTATTATAAATTACGTTACCTTTACTTTCCGGTTCGTTATATTTTATTTTATAGAGATATATAGCTAATATTACTAGGTTCCGTTATTATACCGCGAATATATTAACGCTTTATTTATTTATCGTTAATTATACGGCTCTTTAGATACGTTTCGCTATCGAATTATATACTATAAAAAGTCCGTTAAGATTTATATATATATAATTAGATCTAGTAAATCTAATCCCGTTAATATAATATAAATAAGTCTTTAGTTTCTAGCTCGTATTATTATATCTTTAGAAAAGATTAAAGATATAATTTATTATAATATAAATAATATATAAAGTTAATATTTATTATATATTAATACCTTCTAGTCTAGTTTATTATTTTAAAATATTATCGAGCCTTTCTTTAAGTCGGATTATAATTTTAGTAATTTTAATTTTAATTTTAATATAAATTTTAAGGCCGTTATTAACCTCGCCGTCGATTTAAACCCTCGACCGCGATATATTATATATAATACCTTTATCTTTTAAACTCGACTTTATAACTTCTTTTAATATATCTTCTAGTATATTTTCCGATACGGATTCGAAAGAGGAGGAGATTATAAAGAGTCTTAATACTAGTATTTAAAAAGAGGATATTTATATATTTAGTTTAGAGGAAGAGGTAATAAACTTTATATTATTTATATCTCCTAAAGTATTTATAAATTAGAAGAAAAAATAGTATAAAAAACTCGTTATAATTAAAGCTAGAAAGTAGGCCGCTTATAATACTCGTAAATACTAATAACTAGTTATAGCTAGTAATTAATAATATTTTCGCTTCTTATTTACTTTCTTCTCTACTCTTATTTTTTAATTATATATTTTACGTAGTTCTTCTATATATATAATAACGTCTTTATTCTTTTATTAATTAAATAACTTATTTTACTAAATATTAAATTATACTCTATATTTTTCTTTTCTTTAAAATCTCTTCTACCTCCTATTCTTTAATATTATTTATCGATTCCGGTAGAGATATATCTAGTATTAATATATCGTCCTATTTATAATAATATAGTTCTAGTAATAATATAAAAAAAATACTATGAATATAATAATTCATTAATAACGTTAGGCGATATATTTACGACTTAATTATATTAAGAACTTTAAATAATCTAACCTATAAAATAATTTTTTATTTAATTATTTTTACGCGAGATTCTTTATTAATAATAATACTAAGTTATTTATATTAAATAGTTTTAATTTATATTTTTTATTATAATTATATTTTAATATTTCTACTACGATTTTTTAATATCTTTTTAGTTATTCTCTAGATCTTTTTATTTTCTTAATTCTTTTTTCTACCGATAATATTTCTCCTTTAAGCGGTTTATCCTCGAGACGTATTTCGATTAATAGATTATAACCGTATAATACTTTAAATAGTATTATACGCGTTATTATATATTAATAAAGCGGTAAACCCGTATTCTACCGAAAAAGACGGAAAAGGCGTTTAGATTTATTTAGCTTATATACTAGCCCTAGAGATCGATTTAATACCGGAGTTATTAAATATATATTTAATACCTCGACTTATTTTGAATAATTTTAAATAAATTAGAATAAGCTAGTCTAAATAGTACCGGTTTATAATTAGATATATATAGTTATAAATAAATTATATAGTCTATAATACCGCGCTAGTTTAGGGAGTATTACGCGCGTATATAATTTTCGTAAATCGACGTAATTTAAAATCTAAATTAAATTAGCGTAGTTATAGCGCTTTATATCATCTTAACGAGCTACCTAACGTTAATAAAAAATCACGGATTTAAAATCTTAAATCCGAAGTTACTATTTTTAGATTTTTTATTTAAAATATATATATATATATTCTTTTTAATTAATATTCTCTTTCTATTATTTTTCCGCCTAAAGTAATAAAATACGTATTTAATACCTCGACTCTTCTCGTATAATCTCCCGCTTTACCGATATATACTACGTATTATAATATATTTATTTAATTATTAATAGAAGCTTTATTTAATTATTTTATTTATTAATATAAAAGATTCTTAGATAATACTTTAATATTTAATTTTAATATTCCGTTTAATTATTTATTTATAGATAGAATATAGTATTTAGGCGCCGCTTAATCTTTAAATAATAATATATTTCTAACTAAAAAGTATTTATAGAAACGGATTCTTTATCGAATATAGTACCCTCTAGTACCCCGAACCTAAGGATAATTTCCTTATATATTAACTCTACTAATTCTATAGTATTAATAATTTTAGTAGTAGAGATATATCGTAATATTTTAATATACCTATTTATTACTATAAATACCGAATTATAAACGCGTTTTTTATATTTATTAGGTAGTAACCCCGTAATAAAATTTATTATAATTTCTTTCTACGGGCTAGTTAGATAAATTAAAGAATTAATTTTACTATAAAAACGATACCTATATACTTTAACCCGTTAATAGAGATTATATATTTCGATATATTTTTATATATTAGTTTTTAGAGTATCCTAGTAATATTTTTTAAATAATAATTTTATCGTCTTCTAACGCTAAAATACCTTATTAAGATATTATTATAATATTTTAATAATAACTCTTAGCGGACTAATCCCTCCGTAGATATATAAATTTTATTATCGTATTTAAAGAGTAATATTAAATCGAGAGTTTAAACTCCGGCGGGATATATAATATCTATTTATTAATAAATAATTATTTTATTTTACGAGAAAGAATTATCCTTCTATATTATACGAATTAACTCGATTATTAATAAATTTTCTATATTATAAATCGTTTCGTATATAATTATTAATCTAATAATTATATATAGAATAAATAATTTATAATTTATAATTTTAGCGATAAAGTTAAACGGTTTATCTATTATACTTAAGTTTATTTAAATAAATATCTCGTTTAGATTTTTTAGAATTTCTTATTTAGGTTTAGGTTTTTTAAATCTAGATAAATATATTATTTAATATATCTTTCTAATAACTAATATTAAGGATCTTAATAATATATTTCTTATATTTATTAGATCTTATAATATATTTACGGTTAATCGGTTAATTATAGGCGAATTATTATTTATTTCTAGATCTTTTATATCTATAAACGCGTTTTATATTACGGCGATAATAGGGCTAGAACGAGTTTTTCCTAAATTTAATAACTTTTATTATAATATAAATACTATTTAATTTAATAAATTATTTTAACCCTTATAGTCTAGATATTGTAATAATTTATCGGCTAGATTATTTTTACTAAAGCGATACGTAACTATAAAATTAAAAGACGAAAGTCTTATAATTTATTTTATTTAGCGGCCGTTTAATTACTTAATATCTATAAATCTCTTTAAATTATTATAATCTATTAAGACTTTAACTTTATATAAATTATTTTTAAAATAATACTATTATTATTTAAATATTATAACGATTACGAGGAGCTCTTTATTATAAATTTTATATCTTTCTTTTAAACCTTATATTTTACGCGATTAAAATACGACGGGATACTACTTTATATCTTATTATAACTATAAAAATATTAGAAATATTTTAAAATTAAAGGCGTTTATCTCGACTCGAATTCGTAATTCTTAGTTAAAATATATTAATATTAATACTTATAAAAAAATATCTCGTAACGTACGAAACGTATATTTAGTTTTTCTAGTTATATAAAAGGTTTAAACTTTTTATTATTCTAACTTCTCTTTAATAGGTTTATTGAAGGCCCTATTATCTACGAATATTAATAAATAAATCGACGATAAAAATTAATAAAGCCGAGGAAAACTTAAATATTATAATAAAATTTCGGTTTCGGCTAGGATTAAATCGTTTTAACTCTATATTTATTTATTAATATACCTTCGGTATTTATAATAAATCCTAGAAATTTAACTAATTAAGTAAAAAAGTCATATTTCTTTAAACTCGTAAATAGGGAATATTTCTATAAATACTCGAGTATTTACCGTATATAATTTATATACTCCTCTTTTAAATTTAAATAAATTAGATTATTATCTAAATAAACTATATAGAACATATTTATTATTCTTATTAACGACTTATTAATATAAGTTTAAAAGATAGTAGGTATATTTATTAATCTAAAAAGTATTACTATATATTTAAAATAACTATATTATATACGGAATACCGTTTTTTTATTTATTATTTACTTTAATCTTAATACGATAATAAATATCCTTTAAATTAACTTTAATAAAGACGGTTATATTATTTAAATAATTTAATATTTTACTAATTAATAATAAAGAATAATAATTCTTAATAATAATTTTATTTAAGCCCCGATAATTAATATATAGTTATAAATCGCCGTCCTTTTTCGGGACGAAAAGAATAAGGGCTTTTATTAAATTTATAAAGTATTTAATTTAAATCTTCGTTAAGACGTCGTTTAAAAATCTCCTTAATTCTATTAATTTAGTATTAGATAAATTATAAAAAGGGTTATAAAGTAGATCTTCTTTAGTTTTAATAATATAGTCGCTATCTTTATAAGAAAGTAACTAGCCTATTTTCTTATTTAAAAGAATATTAATAAAATTATTAAATTTATCTAGGAGTACTAGCGGTACGCCGATATTACGATTAATTAATATTATATTTACTACCGCGTTACCCTAGTATTTAGCCGTTACTTTATCCTTTTATTTCGAGTTAAATAGGTTTATTTTTATATCTATTAATATATAAACCACTAGCTTAGTCCTTAAGGACTTAACGAAGTCTTTAGATTTTTCTAAACTAAATATACTCTTAATAATACCGAATCGTTAGGTACGTATATTAAAATAAAATTAAATTCTTTCTCTTTTTAGAGCCGGTATAATTAAAGTAATAAATAATCTCTTCTTATTAATAATATAAAAAACGTTATAGTATACTTTAGAACGTCTCTATATATCGATAAAACGATAGTTTATATAGTAAGTATTATAATAGTAAACTATCTATCTATTTATTTACTTCGAATACGGGAGCGGCGCGTTTTTTATACATTTAAGGTATATTATTTTATAAAGTTTTTACTAATAACGTTTATCTCTACCCTAGGATTTATATTATTTATAGTTATATATTCTATAAATTTAATATCCTTTGGATTAAGAAGTATATAATAATTAGTATATATACTCTATGAAGTAACTACTTTTTATTATCTCCTTAAGACGGAGATTTCCTTAAGGGTTCGTTATTTCCCGTAACTTTATAATTATTTATATAGCCGATTATTTTAGACTTCTTTTTAGGGTAGTTAAGAGATATATATTTATATTCTTTATAATTAAAATACTTAACCTCGCTAAGGTCCCGTTTATATAATATAGTTAATTTACCCGCGTTTTTAGGTTTTAATAAACCTTCCTTCTTTTTATTTATATTAGATTTATTTTTATTTTTATAGCCGTTTATCTTTAGTTTCTTATAAAGGCCCGAATAATTATCTTAATTATTACCCTTATATTTCTTTTTATCCTTTATTAGGTTATATTTAAATCGTATTATAAATACTATAAATTCATTATATATTATAGGAAGGAACGGAAGCCGATTAATTTCTTATATAATATTATCGCGTAGATATATTAATAGATAAATATTTAGTTACTCTTTATTATAAGAGAGTAGCTAGGTTTCTAGTAAATTAAAATATATTTTAAATTCCCGTACCGTTTAGTTTAGTTTTTAATTCGTATATTAATATTATATACTTATATCTAGTTATTTATTTATTAGATTCTTAATATAATTAGGGAGGAAGTTAGAAAATATCTTCTAATTAAAACTCTCCGCTAGGTAACTACTTTTATAATTATCCTAAATATCTTTAATATAGCCTTTTAATATAGGTATTATATATAATATCTTCTTATTATCTATCGGAAAGTTATACGGCGTAAGACGAAAAGTAGTTTCCGTATTATAAATTTAATCGCGATAGTTTTATACGTTTTTTATATAGAAGTCCCGGAGTTTATTAAGACGTAAATTCCTTTACTATATTATTAAATCGTATTAATTACGATTAATTATCGAATTATTTTCGGATACTACTAGGCGTAAATCTCTAGATATAATAATAAATAATATAACTAGTAATTACTTATCTTTAATATTATAAAAATGATTTTAGATTTCGCGCTCTAGTTACTCGTTTTCGCGTTCGATAATTATAAATATTATACGCTTTTAAAGGATTCCTCGGCGGTATTTTATATTATTTAATTTAATATTAATAATAAAGTTCCTAAGCTCGTCTACGGAGTCTATATCGATAATATATTTACTTTATATTTAGTTTATTTTTATACCTCTAACGGATTACTACCTAAAAAGATTCGGAGAGATTAGAACTATTAGGCCATAATACCTAAGGTATATATAATAATATAAAAGTAAATATACAAATTTAGTAAAGGTCTTTATTATTTATTAGAAAAATTAATCTCTAAGGAATTTTAGGAGCTAGGAGTAACTAGTTAACTATATAATAATATATTTAACTATAATATTAATAGCTTATTAGTTACGTTATTAATTAATAAGGTTAATACAAAGATTATATATTATATACGTAGCTCTTAGCCCGAGTCCTAACTACTAAGGTCTAGCTTTAGTATAATATAATAACTTTAATCATTTTATATTATTATTAAATTCATAATTTATAGAGGTTATTATGAAAATTTTATTTTATTATCTTTATATATAGTATCTAAATCTTTCCTCGAAGTATTTATTACCTCGGTAGTTTAATAACCTACGACGTATATATTTCTTATAGTTTGTATTTTACGCGGTAAATATTAAGACTAGGGTCGCTAAAGCCGCCGTTAAGCCGAGGTACTAAACGAGGAGTATCGCTTTAATATAGTAAAATAGAAATTAATTTTAAAAAATACACGACGAGGTATAATATATAGTCGGTACTCTTTTTAAATTAAATGTCGGCGCTAATATTATTAGAAAAATTGAGTTTTAAATTATAAACTTTCTCGGGGTCGAAATAATTTGATACTAAACTTAAAATTATAATATCTCGTAGGTTCTAGATTGATTTTAAAAGATTTTAATCTATATAAAAGTTCTTCGCTTTTCGATTAACGTTATTATTAATTTCGCGATTTTTTTAAACGTCCTTTATAAATCGCCTATAAAAATATAGAATCCTATGAATATTTATATTTATTTCATTATTTTTAATACTATCTAGTCGCGTACCGGCTATATACTTTAGGGTTTATTTTATTACCGTCGATAAAGATAATAAGGACTAGAAATTTAGTTTTTTAAATATAAAATTCGTATTCATCGATTTTAGCCTAGATACTAATTACTCTAAATCGTTATAAAACTAATTTAACGTATTTTCGGTACTTTATTTACTTATAGTTTTACTAATTATTAATATATCGTCTAGGTAAATAGATAGGAAATCGTCGAGATATTCGAAAAACTTTTTATTTATAGATATCATAACCCTAATATATTATATACTAGGTATATTACTTTATAGTAATATATTTAATCCTAGTATTTTAGTATCTCTATATAATAGAGCCTCCTATATTTAAATACTTTCTCTCTTTAATTCTAGTTAAAAATCTATTTATTTTATAATTTACTATCGATTAGAGCCGGTCCTTATACTTAACTAGAACTCCGTTATATAGTACGATAATTATATATATAATAAGAAGGTCTTCTCTATAATCGGTAGAGGATAGTGGACGATAAATATATCCTCGTCGGCGACGATATAAAATATTCTTAACGCGCGGTAGACGTTATTATCTATTAGGAGCGATAAGGGCTATAATCTCTATAATCGCGTCGTAGACGATAAATACTATTATAATATATATTATTACGGTCTTTTACCGGTGGACTTAAAATAATATAGTATTTATCTTATTATAGACGAAAAGCGAGATAGCCTATTACTTTATATTAAACTTCGAGACGGAGTATCTCTATTTTTAACTACAATTAACTTATATTATAATCCTTTATAGTAGTCGTAATCGTATTATAGTAGCCGTAATCGGTCTATAATTCTTAGAAACTCCTTACTATAAACTAGTAATAGAATACTCGATTATTTATTTTAAACTTCGGGACGGAGTATCTTATTCCTTATAAAATACCCTAAATACTAAAATTACCGCTATATTTTAAAATTTTAAGAGATACTAAAATATCGCTACTAGTTAGTTAAAACCGATATTACTAAATACTACCCCAAATATTATCTATAATATAAATTTCTGAATAATACCTTTTCCTCGACTATATTATTAATAATACATTTTTCTAAATTCTACTACAGTACCGCTATATTACTATATACTACGTCTCTCAAAATTATATTCGGCCGATATACTTCCGAATAATACCGAACATAAATTATTATACTACTAGATAATCGTTTCCGAAATATATTAAAACGTATTTTCCGTAAATATACTCTCCGAAAATACCCTCTTTAAATCTTAATACGGTATTAGGCTACTATTATATAATAGTATATTTAAAAATTATATTATTTAGTTAATATACTCTTCCTTAGAGTTAAATACTAATTAATTTATCCGAGATAAATAGTATTATAGACTCTTAATTACTAAGTTATTATATATAGCCCGCTATTTCTAAAAACTGGCTTCGAGGCTATCTTCTCTCGAATTTATACTATATACTAACCGCGCTAGGCTCGATATAATTACTCCGGATATTAGCGAGGACTATATTAATCTTAATTCGACTAGCGCCCGTAAGTCTCGACGCTATATATTCGAATCTAATAGATTTACGCGGGGCCTACTAAAAATAAAAATCCTATATATAATACCGACTTTTTTAAGATATAAATCTTATAATACTTCTTCTTCGGAAATACTATACCAAAATTTTCAATATAGTATAGTACGATACTACGGTATCTAGGTTTTTAAAATTATCTATTTCTAGTTATTCAATTTCGTAGGGAGGTTATTTCGGATTTAGCGGGCTATTTATTTCGTTTCGCTAAATCTTAATTATATAAATCCTTAACGGATCCTACGCTAGCCCGATTCGGCTAAAAATATCGTTATATTATATTTGTACTAGTGTATTTCAAAACTACTTATCTCGGAGTTATCGGACTTACGGGGGGGCTAGTAGAATTCAAATTATTAAATTAAACGAATTAACTTATTTCGATAAAAGTAGCCGGTTACTCTCGAATTAGCCCTTATTAATTTTATAACCTATAAAATCAACTTATAATTCTACTATATTATATTTATACTACTCTATTTTATACTTACTTATTTTGGACTTATCGGATCTACGTAGAGGCTACTAAAATTTAATATTCGATAATATTTAAATACGATTATAACTTCCCTAAATCGTTAATTATAGAAATCTTTATTGGATATTACGCTAGCCCGGTTCGGCTAAAAAAGTACTATATTATACTTATACTAGTTATTTATAGGGCTAGTTATTTCGGATTTATCGGACTTATATAACGACTACTAAAATAATTCTCGAAACCGATTAAATATATTACTTTGATAAAAAGTAATTATTTTATTTTAGTTATTTTCGAAATAGCTATTATCTAGGCCCTCCGCTAAGACTTAAGTCGCTTAAAATTCGGTTACGAGATAGTTAGATACTCGTTAACAGAGGGTTTTAGGATTTTAACGGTTAAAATACCGCGTTATTAAATAGTTTAAAAACGATTAATTACTACGAATAATATCGGAAAATTTCTAATAGTCGTTAAGCGGGTTTTAAGTAGTTATATATTATAAATATTTATTTTTATTTTCGTTATAGATAAATTATTCGTTATAAATAAATAAATAATTATAAGTAGACTACTACTTTAATATTATTAAAATATTATATCCGTAAATTATATTACTTAAAAACTAAAGTATCTATATTATATATATCTATAAAGTTTATTATAAATAGTAAAAAAATAAAGGTTATATAAAAGTATTCCCCTAGATAGTTTAAAATATCGTAAAAGTGTAAATAATTATTAAAAGTATAGTAATATAAACTTAAATAATACGAATATTATTAGTAACTTTCCGTAGTAACTATTATACTAATTATCGAAAGAGTCGTCGTTATCCTTACTAATATAATTATTACTATTATTATCCTAGTTATTACTATTTTTAATAGCGATATATTTTATATTAATATAATCCCCGCTAGTATTACTACTCGTAATATTTTACTCCGTATTATTTATAATATTATTATTCTTAATTCTAACTTTATTAACTCTATAAACTTTATTACTTGAATCGATATTGGATATATCCGAGTCTTTATTATTGGAATATAGGAGTGTAGGACTACTTAGTAACTACTTAGTAAATAGATACTTGGTAATATTTAGTATCAGGGTTTTGTACGTATATTCGCTTTTATCCTTTATAGATAATTAATTAAGAAGTGTTTCTACCTATTATAATTTAATAGGTTATAAGACCGGGCTCTACGTATACATCCGCTATATATTTACTATATTATTATAGTATTAATAGTAGTAACACGGCGTTATTACGTTATTATGTTATCGTAACTACGTTTAAAGCGTATTAATTACGCCCGTAAGAATTTTTTAAAGTAGGGCCTTAGTATATAGAATATAGTTCCGCCGGCCCCGCCTCTACCAGGGAATAACCTAATAAACTATATATATAACTACTAGAAAGTAATTAATTACACTATATAATATACGCTAGAAAATAATTAATCGCTTATATAGAGTTTATATACCGCTAGAAAATAACCTAATTATTAATAGTTTTATTATAGCTAGAAAATAGTTAATTACTATACTAGGGAGTAACTAATTACCGTAATCGGTTAATATTAACGTACTTTATATATACCTAAATAAATACCTTAGGGGTAGCTATATATAATAACTATTTATTATTATTAATACCTCTATATAACTTATTATAATCGTTACCAGCGTATTATAACTTTAAGTTTATAAAGTCTTTTTAAAGCCTAAAATAATTATAACTAATTACTACTATAACTCGTTTACCGCCTTAAAAAAATAAGTATTAATAACGTTAACAGCGTTAATAGCTAAAAATAAACTTATAACTCCGTAATCGAGGAAAAAATGTTATAACTATAACTATAAATTATAGCTACGACTATAACTCCTATTATTAAAATAACTATTAAAGCTATTCACCCCTATTCCCTTATATAAAGTAATAACGAGCTAAACCTTAAATATACTATCCTCTAAACTTTTAACCTCGTTATTTAAAATAACTATAACAATAACGACTACTAAAACGAAAATAAAGCCTAAAGTATCTTAAAACTAAACCTTTTTATTTAATTACTAAATAATAATATACCCTATAAAGACTTTAACTCCGTACTTTTTAATAGACTAGGTAAATAGTCGACTACCTTTATAATAATATATATATATATAATAATAAAAGAGACGTTAATATAATATATATATATTATTATCGATCCGATTTTTTAGCTAGTTTTAGTTACTTTAAATTAATACTAGAACTACCTAATAATATTAAGCTATTCGGCCTTATACCTAAATTACTACTAATATATCGGTATTTATAAAGGTTATTTAAATATTTACTAAAATCGAAACCTTAAATTTAATAGAAGGCTTCGTTAAATAGAAATAAAATATATATAATAACTTTAATACAATAGACTTATAGGAATACCTCGAAGATCTATTTATTATAACTTTAGAACTAGACGTAAATAAACCTAATTATAATATCGATACTATATATTAATAATTTACTAATAATAAAATGATTTATAATACCCTCCGTCGTATTATCGCCCCTATAACCTATACTAAAATTAAGAATAATAAGGTTATTATTATAGCCTAGACGATTATTATAAACAAATTTAAATCTTATAACTCCGGCTACCTATATAAGGTACTAACTAAATTTAATTAATTTACTACTAGTTAATATAATAGTCCTAGCGATTATACTAGTAAGTTTTAAAAGGCCTATAACGAGCTCTATAACTTTAATTACCTTAAATTTAATAATAACTTTATAGTCTAGTAGTTCTACCGTAACTTTAATATTAATTACTAACGCTATTATAAAATATTCGCTAAAGACTATAATTTATTTAATATTAATAATACTACTAAGACTACCTTAAATATAGCGATTTCTCGCTTCCGTAATATACTATACTTATAGGCTAATAACGCTAGTTATAACTAGTTAATATTTATAATATATATTTTAATATTATAACGTATCTAAAGGCTTAATTAGGAAAGAATTATTCGATTATACCTCTACTACGCTAACTTTATTAAGCGGGTATAATATTATACTATTTATAATAAGCCCTAGTACGATAATCTTAGTTATAATAACTAATACGACCGTAACCGGCGCGGTCGAGGTAGCCGCGGTAAAAACGGCGGTAAAGGTAATAATAATACTATTATTAAAGATAATAGCGATAATAATAAAAGCTAAAATAATAAAAATAAAAATAATAAATCTAATAAATTAAATAAACGCTAAAGGTTTAATACCGAAGGTAATTCTAATTTAGAAATTATAAAATACTATTACGCCCTTACAGGTATTATAATTAATATTTCTAAACTCTAGGTCTTAAATACCGGTACTATTATTTATATTAACTACGATCGCTTTACTTTTATAGAGTATAATAAATTTAAAGGCGCCGATAATATTAATAATTTTAAAGGCGGCCTAACGTTATATAATAATAATATTATTCGGCTACTATATTTAGGCGATAAAGATATATAATACCTTAAGGTTAATAACATTATATATATTCTTAATAGCGGTTTTAGCTTTATTTCCTATACTAAATTTTAATAAGCTAGCTACCCTTTAGACTTTATTTCTAAAGAGATCTTTATCGGATTTAAAGAAATTATTATAATCCTATAAAACTATAACCTCTACATTCTATATAAATTAATAATAGTTAATATTAGTTATTATTAATACTAAAGCCCTAACCTAATAATATAAAAGACTCGGTTATTTAGGGAAAGATAATATAATATAGTTATTTAAAATAGTTAATAGTATCGACCTATTAAAGGTTAAAGGCGATAACGGCTATAAGACCTATAATATTATAAAGATATATATTTATTCGTATAAGCGTAGCCTATAAAAGGGCCGTTTCGAATATAACGTTATTTATAGTAATATTATTAATTTTAAGGCCTATAGCTTCGGCTTTATAGTTATTTATATTAATAATAAATTTAAATATAACTATTACTACTTTATACCTAATAAAAGAAGTATATTTAACGCCTTTTATAGCTATAGGTCCGTTAAAGAATATAACGATTATTATATTTATTACCTCTATACCGATAAAGATTCTATATATATTAATAGGGTATTCGCCGATTATTAATATAAATATAATATCGTCTAAAATTACTCTATCCCTAGGAACCCTTAAATAAATAATATATTAAAATATATTAGTTAAACTCTACTTTAGAAGGTATACGCCCTATTAAATAATAACGGTCTTAATAAAATATTAATTCTAGAGTTTATCTCGATTATAAATTAACTCCGAAATCGGTCTTTTATCGCTATAATAAATATTACGCTCTATAAAGATTCTACTAGAATACGTCCTAATCTATCGTATTTATATAATATTAACCAAATCGGCCTATATTAAGATCATTATATTATAGGTAAAAACTAGTAGAAGTTTATTTAACGTAATACTAAAGGCGCCCTCGTTAAATATAAGGGTAATTATTTTTATTAAATATTAATACCTACGGGTAAAGTACTCCGTTTTATTTAAATTTAATAAACCGAGGAGCGCTATACTAGAAATAAATATATTATAATATAGGTACCGTTAATTAATAAAATCTCTAAAATAATTCCCCGTTAAGGGGGCGACGTTATAGTAAGATATAAAGATATTTTAAATTTATATAAACCTCCTATTAATATAGAATTAAATATCGATAACTACGGATATAATAGTAGTAGCTTTAAGTTTATTATAGCCCCCCTATAACGACCTATTAAATATATTATTTCGTTATAATTATTAAGGTTAAAAGCTAATATACCTAATCTTAGTTAAATACTATAACCGTTATTAACTATAAGCGACGTATTATCGCGAGTAATAATATTAAAGTCCTCGGGCTTTAATTTATTAAATAATATAAATCCGGTTTAATATTCCCCCGCCTCCGCCTCGCCCGTAATATTAATAATGGTACTCGATAAATATCTAAAACTACGCGAACCTACCCTCTCCTTTAACCTAATAATACTACTAACTAAAGTATTATTATATAAACTATATAAATTTAAAATATATAAAAAAGTTATAATTAATACCCTAAATAAAATATACTAGTAACTCGGTATAAAGGCCGAAATTAATTTACTCTTAATTAATAGTACCTAAATATTAATTAACCTACTTTATAATCGAAAAATCCTTCGCGGTAAATAAGTTTATAAATTTAAATATAGTATTACTAGCGAGATTACTCGCTATAAAGCCCGTTAAATAATATATAATTTTAAATAATATTAATGAATTAATTTTAACGAGATATTTATCTTTATAATTAAACCTATAAACTATAAAGTATTATTTATAATTATAACGGCGTTCGACCTAAAACTCGAATAAATAGACATATAAACTATATTTCTCTATAGTGAGATCGATAATAATAAGATTTATATCGAATAACCTACCGGTTTTAGTAATAATTTAGGTCGTATATATTTATTAGAATATACTTCATATAGGCTTAAATAATCTCTTTATATATAATATACTACTTTTACTATCTTTTTTATTAAGTTAAATTTTATACCCTTAAATACGGATTTTAATATCTTCCTTAATTATAATACCTAGTTAACTATTACCCTATATATCGATAATATATTAATTATTAGTATTAAGAAGGCCGCGATTATTTAGTTTAAATAATAACTAAGCGATAAATATAAAATAATTAATCTCGGGCTTATTATTTATTACTTAGGTTTTAAAATCGCGCGCGATTACCTTAATTATATATTATCCTTTAACTAGGAGATTTACCTAGAAAGAGTATTTAAAGATTATAATATATAAAATACTAAGGCTAAAGCTATAAGAGTTTTAATAAATTTAATAATTAAATTTATCTTTATAAATAAAAACTACTAGGCTAAACCTACCTCTTTAATTATATACTAATTAATTATCGGATTATTTATATATATAATAATAAATATACGACCTAATATCGTTTTCGCGGTATTAATAATAAGCCGTTATACTTTTAACCCCGACGAGATTTATTAGGCCGTAGTTAAATATATATTTTATTACCTACGCGGTATATTATACCTAAAGTTTATATTTTAAGGTTAACTCGCCCTATTAAAGGGCTATATTAATATTAATTAAGCTAGCGATTATAATACGCGATACTCTACCTCTAACTATATATTTAATCTCGGTAGTATAGTTATTAACTAGTAATCTAAGGGCTAAATAATTATTATATTATTATTTTATAAAGCCGAATATACTAGCTAAATATAAATTACTAAGGAAATTATTTAATTTAAATAATTATTAAAATAATTAATATTTATTACCTTTATACCCTATACTAGGGGGAAATATAAAGATTATATATTAATACTACTCGTTAATATACCGTATATATGTATTACCTTTTTAATAATACCTATATACTTCGTACTTATTATAATTGTTTTTTATAATAACTAGGGTATTATAGCCCTAACTAAAAACCCTTAAAATTACGGTTATATTAAATATATTAACCTATAATACTATTTTTAACGCGAAAAGATTATATTAAGCGAAATTAAATTTCGTTATATTCTTATAATAGATTAAATTATTAATAAATTTATTAAAGCCCTTCCTAAAATTAAATTCGATATTTTTCGGGTTATTTTAGGCCTTTAATAACTTATATAAAAGCTTATTAATACTCTTATAAAAGAATTTTTAAGTCTTTATATATTAAAAATACGGCTCTACGGGCGTACCCGAAGAACCGTATTTAAAATTTAATATATATTTAACGCCTTCCCCGTAAGTTAAAAATTAATATATGATTTAATACTAATTAATAACTACCCTATAGATTATTATTAAATCTTTAAGGCCTTATTTAAGGCCTTTATAAAATATACTCTCTAAATTTCAGCTAAATCGCGTCCGTATATATAACGGTATATTCTAACTCGCTCTAGGTACTTTAAGGTTATACGCGGCGATAATAAAATCGCCTTTTTATTAATTGTTTTTATTTAACCCTTTTATAACTTTTATTAATAAATATATATATCGCTAGAATATCCCCTAAATATTCGTTATAGTTATATATTATTATACCCGTAGTATTTAACGCGGTCCCCGTAGTATCCTAGGCGGTCTTTATACTCTTAATAATCGTCTCTCTATAAACCCTATAGTATCCGACTATTTCTAATAATCTTCTCGTAGTATTTATATCGTTTATTAATACTCCGACCTAGTTACTACCTAAATTTAGTGTATATAAGTTAACTATTAGATAAAATTTTTAAAATACCGTATTTTATTAAAAAACGGAATTTTGCTCCTTTAGCCTCTACCGATATAGCTTAACTCTATAACTTAGCCCCTACTAATATATCTTAGCCCTATAACTTAGCCCTATTAATTATAATTTAGGCCTATAACTTGGCCTCTATATATTATAGTTTTAGTCTTTATAACCTATTATAACGACCCTAAAATAGGGGGAATACGGGGCTATTTTAGAGACTTCTTAATAAAGAATTTCGTTCGAGTAGGAGTATTAGAATATAGGAGTATAGGATTACTTAGTAACTACTTAATAAATAAATATTTAGTAATATTTAGTATCAGGGTCTTATACGTATATTCGCTCTTATCCTCTATAGACAATTAATCAAGAAGTATTTCTATCTACTCTAGTTCAACATTTATTAAAGTAATATTTAATTTTAGTCGGTATTTACTTTAGATTATATATAGAATAACTTTTAGTTAATAATTATTAATATTTGATTAAAAGTTATCGTTACTATTATTATACTATACTAAGGCCGAATATTAGTAGTTAGGACTCGGGCTAGGGCTACGCGTTATATATATATAATCTTTACATTAATTTTATTAGTTAAAAATATATTCGATAAATTATTAATATTATAACTAAGGTATATTATTATATAACTAGTTACCTACGTTAAGTTCCTAGAGTTCTTTAGAAATTAGTTCTTCGATCGAGTAATAGAGATTGTTACTAAGTTTATATACTTATTTTTATATTATTATATATACTTTAGGTATTAAAATTTAATAGTTCTAATTTTTCTAAAACTTTTTAGATAGTAATTTATGAAGGGTATTAAAATAAGTTTAATATAAAATAAATATTTTAAAGACGGTAGCTCCTTAAACGAGCTTAAGAGTTTTATTATAAATAATAACCTAATATATACGAACTATCGCCGAGGCGAAAATATACGTCGATTTTAATTATTAAACGCGAATACGGGTAACTAAAACACGAAATCTAAAATCGATAAATAATTATTTATTATTTTATTTATTATTTTACCTAGTAATTTATCTCCGGTAATATCCGAAAATAATTCGATAGTCGATCGTAATTAATATTACTTAGTAATATAATAAGGGAGTTTATATTTTAATAAACTCCGGAACTTCTATAAAAAGAATATACGAGATTAACGTAATTAGATTTATAATATAAAAACAACTTTTCGTTTTTTACTATATAGTTTTTCGATAAATAATAAGAAGATTATTTATATAATATTTATATTAAAAGGCTATATTAAAGATATCTAGATTTATTATAAAAATAATTACCTAACGGAGAGACTAAATTAAGAAATCTTCTTATATTTCCTCTTTAATTATATTGAAGATCAAATCAACCGATAGTTAAATATAAATATATAATAATAATATACGAAGTAAAGGCTGAACTAGATAATATAGGAACTTAATATATATTTTGAATTATTAGAAATTTAGTTACCTCTTATAATAAAGTCTAAGTAATTATTTATTTATGAATAAACCTACGGGATAATATTATTCGAGAAATTAATCGGCTTTTATCTCTTTTTATAATACGAAGCGAAGTTATAATATATACGATATAAATTATTATTTTACTAATTTATACGGACGTTCTATAATATATATTAACGTTTTTATATTATTAATAAAAGAGGATCGTTTATTACTTTAGGTATACTAGCTCTAGAAAAGAAAAGAATTTAATTAAATTTCAATATATATACCTAGGGATTCGGTATCGCTAAGGATATATTTAGTTTAGAGAAATTTAAAGACTTTATTAAGTCTTTAAAGATTTTTGAAGTTAACGATTTATATATTAATATATATAAAGATTAATTTATTTAGCTTGGAATAAAATAATAAAATAATAATAAAATATTAGAGTAATATAGTAGTAAATATATCATTTATTAATTATAACGCCGGCGTACGGTTAGTACTCCTAGAAGAATTTAATACTTTGGATAATATCTTTTTAAATAAGAAAATAGGCTAGCTATCTTCGTATAAAGATAATAATTATATTATTAAATTAAAGAGGATCTAATTTATAAACCTCTTTATAATTTATTTAATATTATATTAATAGATTTAAGGAGGTATTTAAATAACGTCTTAACGAAATATTTAATTAAATAATCTATAAACCTATTAGAGGCTATTAAACTATAGTAGGTAGAAATACTTCTTAATTAATTATCTAAAGGGCGAATATACGTATAAGACCCTAATATTAAATATTACTAAGTATCTATTTAGTAAATAATCACTAAGTAGTCCTATACTCCTATATTCTAATACTCCTACTCGAACGAAATCCTTTATTAAGAAGTCTCTAAAATAGCCCCGTATTCCCCTTATTTTAAGGTCGTTATAATAGGTTATAAAAGCCAAAACTATAATTTATAGAGGTTAAATTATAGGCCTAAGTTATAATTAATAGGGGCTAAGTTATAGGGCTAAACTATATTAATAGAGGTTAAACTATAAAGTTAAACTACGTCGGTAGAGGCCAAGCTATAAAAAATTCCCTTTTTTAATAAATTACGGTATTTTGAAAATTTTATTTAAAATCAACCTATATACGCTAAATTTAGGTAGTAACTAGGTCGGGATATTAATAAACGATATAAATACTATAACAAAAATCATTAAGAACAATTATATATTACGGGGTTCTATAGGGAAGTAATTATTAAAAGTATTAAAACCGCCTAGGATACTACGGGGACCGCGTTAAATATTAAAGGTATAATAATATATAATTATAACGATATTTAGGGGATATTCTAGCGATATATATATTTATTAATAAAAGTTATAAAAGGGTTAAATAAAAACAATTAATAAAAAGGCGATTTTATTATCGCCGCGTATAACCTTAAAGTACCTAGAGCGAGTTAGAATATACCGTTATATATACGGACGCGATTTAGCTGAAATTTAGAGAGTATATTTTATAAAGGCCTTAGATAAGGCCTTAAAGATTTAATAATAATCTATAAAGTAGTTATTAATTAGTATTAAATTATATATTAATTCTTAATTTATTAAGAAGGCGCTAAATAAATATTAAACTCTAAATACGGCTCTTTAAATATACCCGTAGAGTCGTATTTTTAGTATATAAAGGCTTAAAAATACTTTTATAAAAGTATTAATAAGTTTTTATATAAATTATTAAAGACCTAGAATAGCCCGAAAGATATCGAATTTAATTTTAAAAAAGGCTTTAATAAACCTATTAACGATTTAATCTACTATAAAGATATAACGGAATTTAATTTCGCTTCATATAATCTTTTCGCGTTAGAAGTAGTACTATAAATTAATATATTTAATATTGAACTATAGTAGGTAGAAATACTTCTTAATTAATTATCTAAAGGGCGAATATACGTATAAGACCCTAATACTAAATATTATTAAATATTTATTTATTAAATAGTTATTAAATAGTCCTATACTCCTATATTCTAATACTCCTACTCGAACGAAATTCTTTATTAAGAAGTCTTTAAAATAGCCCCGTATTCCCCTTATTTTAGGGTCGTTATAATGGACCGCCTTTACCGCCGCGGTTACCTCGACCGCGGCGGTTATAACTACGTTAAATATTATAACTAAAATTATAATACTATAATTTATTATAATTAATATAGTACCTAATGTATTTTACGAAATAAGTATATTATAGATAGAATCGAATAATTCTTTTTTAATCAAGACCCTAATATCGCTATTATATTATATTATAAATAGCGAGAACGATAAACTTAATATTAATATTTAATTATTAGTTTTAAAATATAGAGTATTATAAATATAGGAGATTACTACGCTAAAGAATATCTTAATTATATTATTAATATTAAATAAATTATAATCTTCGGCGAAGGATTCCTAGTACCGTTAATATTAAACACCGGGATTATAATAAAATTATTAGATTACAATATTATTATTAAGTTTAGAATAACTAATTTATAAAACTAGTTATAAATAATCTAAAACTTATTAATATAATTATTAAAGTTATTGTATTAAAAGGTAATAAACTAATCGAGTTTATTTTAAATAATATATAAATAATCGGAGTTACGGGGTTTAAACTTGTTTGTTATAAATTTAATCTTTACGTATATTACTAGATTAACGATATAACGAAGAATATTATTAATTGTTTTATTATTACTAAATTATAATTACGTGATTTCGATTATAATTAAATTTATTTATATCTAGTTTTAAAGGTTTAATAAAAGGATTTCAAGAAAAGGATTTTAATAAAAGGATCTTCGAGGTATTTTTATCAATTTATAATATTAAAAATTTACGTATCTCCTATTTTTAACGGACGAGAATTTTTAAATACCTAAATCAGTTTTAGGTACTACGATATAATAACGGTATTTTACTTTATATCGTTAAATATATCTAATATTAATATATTTATCAAGTAATTCTCTAAATCTAAAATCATTATTATACCGTTAAGATTAATATTAAGTTAGATAAAAAATTTACCCGAGTTTAATAATAATAATTTTTTTAATATATAATTACCTCTCTAAAGTTTTGTTTAGGTATATAAAGAGTATACTAGTATAAAACATTTTTTTATATTAATTATTCTTTAGTAATAAATTGGTTTTTAACTATAATAACTTTACTAGTAATTAAATAATTTTCTAATAATATATAAAGTCTTTATAAATTATATAATTATTTTCTAGTATATATTAATTAAATTAGTTTGTAGCGGTATATAAACTTTTTATAAACGATATAATTATTTTCTAACGTATATTAATTAGGTTATTTTTTAAGCGGGACCGGCGGAATTTTATTCTAGATATTAAAACCCTAATTTTAAAAAATTCTTATACGTGTAATTTAATACACCTTAGATATAGTTATAATAATATAATAAATAATTAACGAATATATATATAAAGCCCGTGCTTATAACTTATTAAATATAATAATAAATAGAAATACTTCTTAATCAATTATCTTTGAAATATAAAAGCGAATATATATATAAGACCTTAATATTGAATATTACCGAGTATTTCTTTAGTAAATAATTACGAATAGTCCTATACTTTTATATTCTAATAATTATACTACGTTTACGCTAGTCTTCTTTAGAGGTAATAGTTTTTAAATTTATCGAATTTACGCGAGGTTCGTTGAAATTTAAAATTTAAAATTTAAAATTTAAATACTATTATATTTACGTTTTGAAAATTATATATTTCGATTAACTTAATTTTTTTTAAATATAATAATATATTCGAAAATAGATTATAGAAAAAAAGCTGAAATTAATTAAAATTAAATAATTTGAAATTAGTTCATAATAAAGTAGACGGTTATTAATATTTTATCTATTTACTCTTAAAAAGTTTTTACTATACTATATTTATATTAACTAGTTTTGAAAATATTTATTTCGGATTTATTATTAAGATTCAATATTCGATAATTCCTATAAATAATCTAAATCTATTAAATAGTAGATCCTAAACTAACTCTATTAGTAGAGTAGAAGAATATTTAATTATTCTATAAAATTATATATTATAGAGAATATATATATAGATCCTAGATTATGAAATCAAGCTACGTAATATACTAAATTTTAATATATCTTAATACTCTTACTCGAACGCTATTATTATAGAAAAGTAAATATTAAATAACTAGGGTAAATAACCCTTATATAAAATAATTACTAAGTAGTTATAATAAGGAATTTTCATATAAATAAACGCCGGATATTTATAATTAATAGTCTTTATATAATAAAAATCCCGTCTATTTATATAAAATATTGGTAATTTTAATAAAACACGATTTTACAAAACTTCTATTCAATATATAATATATATAATATATATAATAATGGGTAGTCAATTAATTAATTAATCAAAGCGAAAATACGTATAAAACTCTAATATCAAGTACTATATTCTAGTACCTTTACTCGAACGAAATTCTTTATTTAAAAGTCTCTAAAATAGCCCCGTATTCTCTTTTATTTTAGGGTCGTTACTATCCTACCTACTCGCTAGGTTTTGAAACCGTTTATAAACCGTTTTCAAACAGTTTCTTAACCCTTAATCGACGGTTTCTTAGTTAGGTAATTACTAATTATACGACGGTTTTAAAATTAATTAACGTCGATACTTCTCTTCTTAAAACTATTAACGGTTTAAGATTTTAGTTATAAAACGGTTTAAGAACGGTTTAAGAACGGTTTAAGAACGGTTTAAAGATAATTCAATTCTCGTTTATTAACAGTATATAGACTGTATTTAAGCGGTAGCGAGATATGTATATAAATCTCTAAAATATATTCTCTAAGTTCTTTAATACTAGGTTTATATAAGACTAACTTTATATATATACTTTTCGTAAAAAATTCGAAAAAACACTTTTTGAAGTCTTAGCGTTGATATTTAACGTAATATAAATTAAGCGAGTTTTCAGCCCTATAAGGAACTTTAAAAATTTAAATTTTTTTATTAATAAGGTTATTATAAGTTTTTAAATAATTAATAAATTATTAATAAACTGTTGATAAACCGTTTATAATAATTTTTAACTTTGAGTAGCTAGCTATTTTCTTCGAACGATTAAATAACCGTTTTATAACTAGTACTAAAAAGATTAACGGTTTTAATATATTTTAAGCGGTATATAAACCGTCTTTTACCCGTGAATATATCGTTTAAAACTTAATACCGTTAAAATACCGTAAGAAAACCAAATTAATACGGTTGAATAACGAGATAAAAACTTATTAGGAGGCCTATACTATATGATAAATTATAAAGTTAAATCATTCTATAGCCCTAAAAAATCTAAGATTATAAAATTTTAATTAATCGAATTTGGCGCGTCTTCTTCGGCTTTATAAAGTTTTAATATTTATAAATATATAATAATTTTTATAAAAACGTATATTTACTTTTATAGAAGTATTAATAAACTTTTATTAAGGGGGGAATTATTATAATAAACCTAAAACTATATAAAAAATTAGGCCGTTAACGATCTACTCTATAGTCGGAATATAACGGAACTTCGATATTATTTAGTATAAGGTTTTCGCGCTAGAAATAATATTAGATTATAATATATTTAATACGGTTATAATTTTAAGGGTTCTTAACTAGGGCTATAACATCTTAATTATTATAAAAGATAATTATAGTAAATATATAATATATTGAATATAGGTAGGTAGAAATACTTCTTAATTAATTATCTATAGAGGATAAGAGCGAATATACGTATAAGACCTTGATATTATATATTACTAAGTATTTACTTAGTAAATAGTTAATAAATAATCCTATATACCTATATTCTAATACTCCTACTCGAACGAAATTCGTTATTAAGAAGTCTCTAAAATAGCCCCGTATTCCCCTTATTTTAGGGTTGTTATAATAAATTATAAATACTAAAACTATAATTAATAGAGGCTAAGTTATAGGCCTAATTATAATTAATAAAGGCTAGGTTATAAGGCTAAACTATAGGGCTAAGCTATATTAATAGAAGTTAAATTATAAAGCCAAGTTACGTCTATAGACGTTAAGGGAGAAAAATTCCTTTTTTTAATAAAATATAATACTTTAAGAAATTTATTTAATAGCTAACCTATATATATTAAATTTAAATCGTAATAAGATCGGGATATTAATAAACGATATAAATACTACGAGAAGATTATTAGAAATAATTATAAATTATAGGTTTCTACGGGGGAGTAATTACTAAAGGTATAAAAACCGTTTAAAATATTATAGAGACCGCGTTAAATATTATAGATATAATAATTCATAACTATAAAGAATACTTATAGGATATTCTAGTAATATATAAATTTATTAATAAAGGTAATAAAAGGGCTGAGTAAAAATAATAAATTAAAGTATAATTTTATTATCGCCGTATATAGCTTAAAAGTATTTAAAGCGATTTATAATATATCGTTATATATACGGACGCGATTTGGTTGAAACTTAAAGAGTATATTTAATAAAGGCCTTAAATAAGGCCCTATAGATTTAGTAGTATTTAATATAGTAATTATTAATTAATAGTAATTTGGATATTAATATTTATTATTAATTACGTTATTAAAATATAGTTTATAAAGCCTCCGGATAAACCCGTAGAGCCGTATTTTAATATTTATAAATATAGGATGATTCATATAGGAGCGTAAATAATTTTTTATAAAATTATTAATAAACTTTTATAAGGTCGTAATTACTTTATTATAGGTCTAAAGTTATAGAAAAAACTATTAAACTTAATTTTAGGAAGAGCCTTAATTAGGCTATTAATAATCTACTTTATAGTCGAAATATAACGGAATTCGATTTTATTTACTATAACTTTCTCGCGCTAGAAGTAGTGCTAGATCGTAATATATTTAATATAATTATAATTTTAGGTATTTTTAGCTAGGGTTATAATATCTTAATTATTATAAAAAGTAATTATAATAAGTATAAAATAGGTTAATAAAGCGGAGTAGGCGGTTAATATAAATAATATTATAGCGAGTACTATTAATATATTTAAATTTAAATCTCTATTAGAATAGGGTATATACGTAATAAGTATTAATTATTTAAATAATATTTTAAATCAAATAACTTCTTTAGTAACTTAAGTCTAGCCCCTATATTCGGCTTTATAGGACAAAAACGTAGTAATTAGTTAACGCTTAGACTATTAGTTAATAATTATAGTACCGAGATTAAATATATAACTAAAGGTAGAATATTTTATATTTATAATTATTTATTTAATTAGTATTAGTATAGCCCTTTAATAAAGCGAGTTAACCCTAGAAGACTAACTTTAGGTATAATATACCGCGTAAATAACGGAAGATACTTTTATAATAATTTAATAAGATTCATCGGGATTAGAAATATAAAGATTTATTATTAATACCGCGTAGGCGATATTAGGCCGCGTAGTTATAATACCTTAAGGTCGCTTTTATATCCGGCGACTATATTTAAATTTCCTATTAGTTAATATATAGTAGTTGAGGAAAATAGCAAATTTGATTTATATTTCGTCATTCATTAATTAGTAGTTAACAGGGTTTTCGTAGTATATCAATAGATAAATCTCAGTCAATAGAAACTAACTATTAAAAGATTATCAACAGGCAGCACTTTAACTAGAGGACTTATCCTTATTAGGTAGTACATTCATCAATATTATATCTTTCAGGAGTATATGTTAGCATTATAATAACAGTATATTATTCCAGTTTAGCAGCGTTATATATATTAGTAGTATACCTACTATAGTATATTTTAATAATACTATTTCAGGATACCGTTTCGAGAATACTATCTAGATCTAGGAAATTATTAAAGTACCTTATCAACAAAGCTATTAGTAATTAGTATATATCTAGAGTGCGCTAGCAAAAATACTACCTTAGTAGTAGATTTTTAATCGTATATTATCAAAAGTATATAGTACTCTATCTTCAGTACTGGATTTTTAACTTTAATACTATAATTTTAGCCCTTTATCTCAGCACTCTATCTTAACCTTAGTATTCTATATCAGCCACAGCCCTATATCTTAGTAATATATCTTAAGCTCTATAATATTAGTACTCCATCTAACGTAATATATCTTTAGTACTGGCAAAAACCATTTTTATACTTCCGAACTATATTATTTAGGCCATCTCCTTTACCACTATACTTTAGTCCTATACGTTAGCGCTATATTATTATTAGTAGTAGATAGCAGATCATAATAGGAATTATTCGATTTACTATATAAGGTATAGTATAGATATTATAGTAAAAACTAGTATAGAATACCTCCCCTAAACTAGAGTAAATCCTAGATATATAGAATCTTAGCTCGTATATAAAAGGGTATCAAAACTCAGAATTATATATATATAAAAGGGTATTATCTGTTCTTAAAATCATATAAATCATATTATCCGAATTATATTTAGAAGCGTTAGCTCTAATTACTCCTATAGACTATAAATATAAGACTATACAGCCTATAAAGTAAAATTAATAACGTACCAAAGGTCTCTTTAATCTTTAAGCTAGCTACGTCTTTATAAAAAACGGTAGCGAAGGAGGTAAAGGCGTACTAGCGAAGAAATACTCCTTATCCTTATCTAGATCCGGGATTTAATTACCAGTATCGCCGTTACGACGGCGGCCCTTAGGCGTTACACGAACGAGCTTTTTAAGAGTATATTAATATTTAGGCGATCTAGCTATCTTATTAAACTAAAGTAGTAACTTATCTCGAGCGTAAAGTAATTTAGTAAACGTATTCGGATTAGCCTTCTAATCGAGATATAGTTTAACCTTTACCGTAAATATTATAAAAACGGCTAGTAGTATAATTAGCGATAATTACTAGATAATTAAAAAATAAAGATACGAATATTTAAAATAGAAATATTAATCTTTATCCTTATCTATTTCCGCGATATCCGTATATTATCTAGCGAAATCAAAGATATAATTAAAGTTTAAAGGGGAATAGTATACTTTAAGGATATTAGATAATATTTTAATATTACGATAAGGTTTAAATAAACCTATTAAATCCTTTTTAATCTACTCTTTTACTTTATCCTTAGAGGCGTCAGCGATTAATTAGGATAAATAGAGAGAAAACTTATAATTATATAATTCACCGACCTAGACTTCTAATTAGAAGCGTTCCATAATAATTAGGATATCGACGTTATCTATTCCTATTCTTTAAATCCAAAATCATCGCCCTAAACTTATTTAATTAATCGCTTATACGGTTAAGTATTAAACCTATAAATCATTTCTAGGCGTTAATTCTTTTATAATTCCGCGAGAACGGCTTTTATATTTATAGTATATTTCGACGTCCTATTCTTTACCCTAGCGTCGATACTATTAATCCACTTCTTAATTACTCGAGAATTAGATTTGGACTTACTAGCCTTTATACTAGCGGCCGCTTATAATACCTTATCTAATTTAGAGTTATAATCCCCTTCGAATCCGTTATCCTTATTCTAATCCTAATCCTAATTATCTTAATCTAACCCGTTATTATACGCGGGGTTCTCTATATTATTATTACTACTTAAATATTATAGTTTATCCTTAATAGCCTTATCAGCCTTATTAATAGTTAATTCATTATCGATATCGCCTATTACTATTCTAAAGCTCTAGAATCCGGATTAATATTAAAGTATATATAAAGTCGGTATCGTAGATAGAGAAACCTTATAATCTTATTAGTTTTTAGGCCTCCTCTACCTCTTAATATAAACCTACTCGCTTAATTACTAGTACTACGACGGTAAGATAAATAAGAATTTGATATTAGAGTTCCGTCGGGCGTTTTTCGCTTTTTAGTTAGTTAGGAATCTAATAGAGGCTTTATATAACGTAGAGTAGCGGCTAGCTTAGGCTGGCTCTTCGCCTAGCTTTAAATAGTCTTCCTCGTAACCTTTTTAAAGTTTATTATAACTACGTATAAATAACCTAGAATAAGAATTTAGTCGATATATAAGGTAGGAATAATCGAATAGCGGGGATTATAGTTTACCGAGCTAGCCTTAGCCTTATAGAACTAGCGTCTTTAGCCTTATAGAACTTAGTGTTTTTTTTCCCTCTATAAAACCGCCTATATATCTAGTAGACATATATTATCCACACCGTAATATACAGGACCCATACTTTTATATTATATTTAGAAATATTACTTATTAAGCCTCGAATAACTATCAGCCCGCGCTATACTATAAATATAATAATAGTAGTAGTACACCTTAAAGCTAGTAGTATACTAACTTCTCTACCCTCCCTCTTACTCTAACTCTATATAGTCGGCTATATAAGTTAAATACGGAGGAGGGCAACCCCTCTAGCTTTATAAAAGATAGTTAAATATAAATATTCGGGTATAGAAGAAAAAAATCTCTCGGAATATAACTATATATAATATATTACTAGAGAAGCCAGAGAAGCCAGAGAAGTATAGCTTAAGTAATATATAGAAGCTATATATTTTTAGACGGTGGCCGTATACTAGATAGTGACTTTCTAGCGGTAAAATACTTTCACGCGGTCTACAATATATCTATTAGATACTAATACTTAATACTATAAAGTCTCTTTCTAAAGAGCCACTAAAGTCTAATCTCTAAGCGCAACTCTAATCCTACTATACCTCGCGCATTAATTCCTTAATCTCAGTAGTTATAAAACTACCAGAACCCATTAATTAATATAGATACTCGATAGTTCCGAATTACGAAAGATTCCAAAAGAGCGCGTTCTAAACAGGATTTTAATAATCTACCGGAGTAGTTAATATTTAGGGAAGAGTAGTTATTAGCTTTCCTTAATCAGGATATAATCTACGAGTATCCTACTATTCTCGATAATATCGTAGAATTAGGCTAGTAAGTAAATTCGTTTATATATATATATATTCGGATAAATTCACTAACTTTTTAGGATACTATCGGTATTATTAATTCTTTATTCAATTTCATTAATAATATAGAAGAATTTAATCCTATATATAAGTTCCTTAATTATTAAGACGGCGCCGATAATAGCCTATTTTCACCGATACCTCTAAATATACTAGAAGTCCCCCCTTCACCTAAACTACCTATCTAAAACTTTATTAATAACTTTAATAAACTAGCTTTACTATCGAATAATAGCGGCGAGTCTAGTATACTTCTACTATCGCGTCGCCCCTCTACTACCGATTTATTTAAGGAGGTACCTTATAAAAGATTAAAAAAGCTAAATACTTTTACTATAGCTTTCGGTCTATAATACTAAATATCTAGTATCATAAGACACAACTACTAAAGTCTACTCGAAGTCTTCGCGCTGGTTAATAATATTTAATAACTAAGAGAGCTGCCCCGTACAGTTTCCACTATTAAAAAGTATATTATTAAGTAGCTACCACGAATATAATTACGGAAGTAGGAATTATCTATAGACGCAGAGTATCTACTAACCTAAGGTTCTTAAGATAATAAGTTATCTATAGAAGCCTTATACTTCTTCGATCCTATAGACTTATTTAAGACTACGCTCTTATCTAATACGATCGCCGCTAAAGTATATAAGGGTATAGCGTATTTCGTTAACGTACCTTCTAAGCTATTTCATTCATATATATAAGCCTATTCTATTCGAGCCTACTCTAGTAAGTATACTACTACCAGTAATAACTCGACTATTATTTTCCCCTTAGATTACGTTTATTATATCTATAATAGCGAGAAATATAACTATTATAATACTAAATACAGGTATCTTAGTCGCGTCTTCGCTATTAGAAAGAACTATACTAGTAAAGCTACTAAACGAGGCGTAATTCAATTCATTATTAATCCCCTAGTTAGTATTTCAAAATTTAATTTTATAAATAATAATTATCTATTAGCCTCTAGTGTCCAAAGCGAAGAATATTTTCTATTTAATAAAAGGTTTAAACGGCTTTACTAGGTTTCGTCGCTCGAAAAGAATATTCATTTCGACTATAAATACCAGGGCCTAGATCTCACAAAGAAGAACCAATTAACTAAATATATAGAGCGATTCATTATACGAAATATCTATAATCACCGCGATAAATTAACTCGTATATTACAACTTTCCGTAGCCCATAGGGGGTATTTAGAACTAGTGACCTATAAATACTAATATCTCATTCAGCTATCCAAAGGTACTTGTATTTCGATACCGCTATTAACTTTTATCGATATATTTGGCCTCTTTCGTAATATATATAGGTCGATCCTTAGAATCTATATAACTATAGTAGGTATATCCTAGCGAGAACGAAAACACCGAGTAAATATCTTACCATTATATCTAGGGCCTTATACAGCCAATTTTAAAGATATTATTAAGGTTTTAGAACCTAGTCTATCAATATTTAAAAAAGGAACGGTTATCGATATTAATAATATATAGACATGGCTTTATGTATTCACCCTTATATATATCGGTGATATGAAATAATAATAGGAAAATTCGGGATTTAGTAGCGTATTATCTAATCGCGGCTATAGTAAATACTTAGTTACGAAAGTATAGAAGGAAGACCTTACTTTTAATATAATTATAAATACGCGTTATTATTATAGGGTAATTCGCGAGCGCGTTATAATAGGTGATTCATCTCGCGGTATTATATACCTAAAGGGATTAGGTATAGTGGTAGAATAAACGCCTTTAGTCAATATCTCACCTATATTAAATATTATTAGATCTCGGCTAACGGATACTACGTACTCTAAATTAGCTGGTATCGCTAAATAAATATAGTATTATCTAGTTAATATTATTCTAACCGAGAACGATAAAACTATATATATAACGGAGTTTAGATTTTTCCCGTTTCTACCTAGCTAGGGTCGGTTATAGTTACCGACAAAGTATCTATAAAGCTATCGCATACAGGAATCCGCCCGACTATTAATTATTACGCCTATTCTACTCCGTACCTAGCTATAAAGTAAATAGGTTCAGCTACTATTTATCCAAATTATAAAGGAGACGATAGTTCCCGCCTATAAACTTCGAGTAATTAATTATATAGTCCACTACTTCGCGTTAATAGTTTATTTAAATATAATAATACTCTCCCTAAATATAATATCAGACTAAAGGGATTAATTACACGTCTCTATAATTAAGGCGCGAAAAGTATTTCAAAGATTATTTTAATATATAGCGCTAGTATCATCATCCGATTTTAAAAAAGGCGAAGCCCCGTTATCTTCTCGTACAGTCTTAATTATCGATAAGGATAGCGCTTTAGAGACTAGTACTGGCTACGAGTATAACGAGCTATAACGATTAGAAAGACGCGAATATAATAATTTAGAAGAGACCTTTACTATAGGGGGCAAAATATCGAAAAAGGCGCGTATATATCGCAGTTTCATAAGTCGTCCGAATATATATACAGGATTATATTTCGAAGACGTCGCTTTTAAATATACTACGCCAAATAATCTAGTCACGTTTACGGGTGAAGATAAACATAGGTTTAAGCTCCATTTAAGATTTTTTATATATTTTTAATTATTAACTTTTATATTAGGCGTTTTAAAGTTAATATACTATATACTAACTATCGCGATATTACTAAGGTACTTATAGCCAAAGAAACTATATATCAAACTATTAGATTTATCTTAGCGGGGGCTTTTATCCATATAAAGCCTAATACTATATCGATGATATACGAAATTAATAAGAAATATCTAGTACTACTTAATACTTTATTACTATACTCCGAAAAGTATAATTCACAAAAAGATAAGTAGAATAAATCGCGACTTATAGTACCTAGAGATAACGCATATGAAAATCCGGTCGGCCTATTATATTTAGAACGCTCTTATATACGCGATGAATTATAATAGCCTCTATGGCCAGGCCGACTAGCCTTTAGTAATTCCTTCTATATAATACTCTAGGACGCGTACGAGATAGATTATAATAAACCGAGTATAACTCTCCTTCGTAATCTTGGTATATAATAATATTAGAAGCTGGCCTTTACGAATAAATAAGTTATAAGTTTTTTATAGTACTATAAAAACTTCGCTAAATAAAACGTCTCCAATCCGTTTCTCTATAATCTATATTTTTTTATATATAAGACTTTTATAATTCATATTTTTCGTTTTATATTTTTACAAATAAGATTTTTATAATCCATATTTTTCGTTTCATATTTTTGTAAATAAGACTTTTATAATTCATATTTTTACTAACTTAATTTATCTTTCTAAGTTTATATTTCTTCTACTGGCCGTTACTTATACTAATCTATCTCTATTATAGGGTATTAGAATATCGGATTATTTTTAAAATAAGCGACTTTATCGGGCTTTAATCTAATAATACCTAGCTAGCTCGTAATAATATTAACGATACCTAGTTTACTCGCCTTAATAGTATCTTTCTATATAAACTCGCGAAGGGAAAACCTAGACTCTTCGCCTACGTTACCCTCGTAAAAGGCTTTAAAGAGCGTAAGCTCGATAATATTCTATAAACGCCCCTACTCCAGATATTAAACTAAAAGAGGATTATCGGTCTCTCTCGTATTAATTAAAAGAAGTATTATATCTTATCCGTTAATCGGGTCTTACGAGATAATAGTAGAAAAAGGTTAGAGCGAGGAGGACTAATTCTACTTCTATACTAGGAGTATAATATTTAATTCATATAGCTTAGCTAGCGTGTCTGAATCTATACTATATAACGGTGTTTAACTTTATATACTTTCTTTATTTCGCTATAATATCGTAGGCATTATATTATATATTAAAATTAACTTATATAAACGATATTAAGGCTCTACTAGATATTAAATTAAGGCTCTACGGGTAGCGCCGTAGAGCCCTAGCTCTAATTTCATAGAGTATTAATACTAAAAAAAAACACCTAGCTAATATCCTAATATCATAAATATACTATAGTACTTTATATATAATTATACCATTATATCGTAATTAGAAAGTATTATTATTAAGCCGTATAATTATCCTATACTAAAAATATAAGCTTATTATCCCTAATCCTAGCGTCTTACGACTCTTATATTCCGCGATACCTAAATATATATAACGACGGATAGGGGCCTATATTAAAAGAGTAGATTAAAATAGGGTCCCTTAAGTTCTATTAAATCTAGGTATTCTAAGGTAATGAACTATAATTAAGGGGGAAAATCTAGAAAGAGGTACTATATAGAACTTATATAAATATATATAGCCTAACAGCTAGATAGGCTAGCGAAGTATAAAAATACCCTATATAAGAGCTGTAAGTTCTCTAGAATCGGCGATTCTGGTTATAGTAATTATCTAACAGTTAATATACCTATATAGAATAGGTTATTAAACTATCTAATATCTATACCGTATACTTTCGAATATTATAATTAACGAGCGCCCCAGACCCCTCTTAAATCCGATTTTATTAACTATACTAACTTCCTTAACCACTAGATAACGATATCCTATCCGCGAATATAACTTTTTAAAATCGAAAGATATAATATAAGTAAATTAAGAGTAGATAGAGGTATACCTATTTAAAAGAAGAGCCGAGTACGAAGGAAATATACTCCTAGAGCTTAGTCTAGAACAAAAGTTAAGTATATAATTACGATATTTATCTTTACGAGCTACTACTAAAGTAAAATTATAGGAATAAGAATCGAGCACCCTACACCTAATTAATTTTTACTATAATTAGTTTCTTTTCCTTATTTTAATTACTATACTAACCTTTTTATTTTTAGCCGCCACCTAGTGTTACTAGGACCTTAAAATAAATATCCATTTTTCCTAGTACTTTTTAAAGTACTAGTCTCCCCCTCTTTTATCGAGCTTCTATTAAATAATTTAGCTAATAACTTATTAGTACGGTTAAGCACACTACTACTTAAATATGGATACGCGTTATTCCACTATTTTAGGGAAGTAAATAACTACTACCGAAAGCTTAAGGCGAGCGCTAATTAAATTATTTTTAAAATATAATTCTAGAGTACCCTTAACTCTTAACCACCTTTAACTATAACCCCCTTAAATAAGACTCCTATAGTAATAACTCCTTTAGAACGACGAGCACTTCGCTATAAAGTCTCCTATACGTATATTATTATACGCGTCGAGCTCTATAACGAGAGGCGGAGCTATAAACGGAGATATATCTAGGATTAACTAAGTACTATATAATTAAAATCGCTATTCCTTTTATTTATTTATATTATTTTCTTATTTATAATATTCGCCGCGCTAGGGAGCATAATATTACTATAAAGATATACTCGGCTTTCGGTGGGTTATAATATTTATATACTTTATCCTAATGACGTTTCCTCTACTATAACGTAGTCCACTATTAATATTTACTCTATCGCGTTTCCTTCTTTACTAGATAACATAGAAAGTAGAATAATATAGTTATATCGGGTATACGTATAGTAGTTAAATAAGATTAATTATAGACTCCCTAATCTAGAGCCAAAGATTAACGTAACTTTATTCAAAGTCTTCTAATACCTTTTCCTCTAGCTATTAATAGGACTTCACCTAAATAAGGTAATAATATTAATCGCCTTTTTTAGTTAGATAAGTATTAACGTATTAATAGACTTCGAGTAACTCTCGCCTAAGTATCTAATAAAGTCAGCTTAATAATCAATATTTTAATAACGAATTATAATAGATTAGAAATGTACAGCTAGAGTAATATGGACTATTTATTTATTACGCCTTAATAGCTTGTTAATAGCCCGTTAATAACTTTATTTATAAAAGTTGAATTCCAGCAATATATAGATATACATTAAGGAAAAAAAGTAGTTTAATAGCTATTCCTCAAAACCTATAGTCTATCTCGTTGAGTAGCTAAGCTACAATTAATTTAAATAGACTATTTATACTAGACTACACTCAAACTTCAGTTAAAAGTAAATAAGCTTTCGTTCTTACGATCGCGTAGTCTGTATAAGGTAGTATATATTAGTAAGTTAACAACTAATTAATAAACGATAAAAGAGGTAGGTTTAATTTAATATCCTTTATCGACCGGTATAAATTTGATTATAAAATCTATAGAGACTCCTATAACTTTAACTTTAATATTATATATATTATATTTTCTAAGTACCCGCTCTAAATAGATTTCTTAATTAAGGGATAATATACGATTTAGGTAATCGCGCGATATTTTAAAATTAAAATAATATATAATAAGACTAAGATTAGTTATTTTATATTTTATATTTAGGCGTTATTTTAACTAAATAGTAATATCTTTATTAACGCTAATAATTAGTATATTATTAATATTTAATATAATTATTAGTTATATCTTATAGTTAAGAAGTACGCTAAAGTTAGTATTTAAGAGTATAAAGTTTAGATTAGTTAAGAAAGTCGTAAAAATAATATATTATACTCGAGGGGATTATCTAAATTATATAAAATATATTTTAGAAAATATATATAGCCTAAATTATTATCGAAAATAATAGGGCATTCGATATAAATTCTATTATTTAATTAGGCTTTATAGGAAAGTAGTTTATATATTAATTTATCTAAGCTTTAGGTCGTAAATAGTTATAATAACGAATAATAATTTATAATTTATAAATTTAACTACTAAGGTAAAAGTTTTATTAAAATCGATTTTATATTATTATTTAAATCTACATATTACCTAATAAACCTTATAACGAGTATTTTCGTTAATAACTCCGTATTTAGATTTATAAACCTATTTACCCCGAAGTACTTTATAGTTTAGAGATAGATTCGATAATATTTAAGTATTATTTATTAAAAGTAAATTAATTTCGGTATTAATACCGAGTTACTAGTATATTTTATTAAGAGTATTAATTATAATTTCCTTATACGTTTTAGGCTTATAAGGCTCGGTAGGTAAAACTCTTATAAATAAAATTAATAAATTAAAGGAGAGAATAAATTTACGAAGCTCTAGTTATTTATTTAAAGTTATAAATATTATAGATATATTAGCGCCGGAGCTAGAAGAATATTAAGCTAACTCTATATTAAATTCGGAATCTACGTTTTCTAATATATTTATACGAGTTGATTCTAATTTAAGTTCGCTAAGTTTTATATATAATTATTATAGTCGTTACGCTAGTTATAGGCTTAGTATAGATAATCTTAATATAAATCTTAATAATACCGTATATTTAATTAGTCGCTATAATAGCGGTAAAGACCGAATAATATCGCTAATTATTTTAGGTTAAGTAACTTTACTTCTATTATAATTAGCGCTATAATTATTAATATTAGATTCCGAGTTAGTTTATTACTTGTATAGGTTTAAAGAGTTTTTTCCTTTTATTATAATATTACCCCCTTAACGAGGGACTATTAGCGAGATCTTATTAACTAGTAGTATAATATTATCTACGATATATTTACTACTATTAGTATATCCTTCGATTTATTATATTTAGGTAAAGCGAAGTACTTTACCCGTAGATATTAGTATATAATAAGAAGATTTATTTTTATAACCGATAAAGATACCCTTTTTATTATAATTAGTGAATTTATATTAATTCTCCTCTATAATATAGCGTTTTTTTATAGATACATATTTAACTAATATTACGTAAATATAATAAATTAGGGTATATATTAATAGAGGCCTAATAGGGCGTAACGTTTATCGTAGATATAAAAGAGTACTTTCGGAGCTAGTTCGCTATAGTAATAAGTTTTAGAATAAGTTTATTATCGAGCCCGTTATTAATTAATAGGTTATACTATCCTGCCTACTCGCTAGGTTTTAAAACCGTTTTCGAACTATTTTTAAACGGTTTTTTAACCGTTAATCGACCGTTTCCTAACTAGATAACTATTAATTATACGACGGTTTTAAGACTTATTAACGTCGATATTTCTTTTCTTAAAATTATTAACGGTTTAAGGTTTTAGTTATAAAACGGTTTGAAAATAGTTTAAAAACGGTTTAATTCTCGTTTATCAACGGTATATAGACGGTAATTAAGCGGTAACGAGATATAATTAAAATTTATAAAATATTCTCTAAGTCCTTTGATACTAGGTTAATATAAAACTAGTTTTATATATATACTTTTCGTGAAAAGTTCGAAAAAACACTTTTTAAAATCTTAGCGTTGATATTTAACGTGATATAAGTTAAGCGAGTTTTCAGCCCTATAAGGAACTCTAAAAAATCTAAAAAATTTGTTAATAGGGTTATTATAAGTTTTTAAACGGTTGATAAACGGTTAAGAAACCGTTATTAAACCGTTAATAAACCGTTAATAATAATTTTCAACGTTGAGTAGCTAGCTATTTTCTTCGAACGATTAAATAACTATTTTCTAACTAGTACTAAAAAGGTTGACGGTTTTAATATTCGATATAAATCTTATTATTATCGATCTCGTTATAGAGAAACGTAGTTTATACGTTTATTTATTCGAGCTCTAGGTCGAACGCCGTAATAATAACGAATAGTACTTTATAGTTTATAGGCTTTATTATAGAGGTAAATATCTCGTTAAAATCGATTCTTTAGTATTATTTAAAGCCACGTACTACTTAACGGGCTTTATAGCGAGTGACTTTATTAATAACGCTACGTTTAAGCTTATAAACCTATTTGCCGCGAAGGATTTTTCGATTATAGGGTAGGTTAACCAGTATCTAGGTATTATTAATTAAAAGTAAATTAATTTCGGCCTTTATTCCGAGTTATTAATATATTTTATTTAGGGTATTAATTATAGCTTCCTTATATATTTTAGGTTTATATAATTTATATAATAATACCTTAATTAATAGTACTATTAGGTCGGGGGAGAGGGTAGGTTTATATAATTCTAGATACCTATTAAATACCCTTATTAATATTACGGGCGAGGCGGAGGCGGGGGAATATTAAACCGGATTTATATCGTCTAATAAATTAAAGCTCGAGGACTTTAGTATTATCGCTCGCGATAATACGTCGCTCGCAGTTAATAATAGCTATAGCGCTTATAGGCTAGGGCTAGGTACATTAATTCTTAATTTTAATAACGAGATAATACGTCTAATAGGTCGCTATAAGGGGGCTATAATAAACTTAGAGCTATTACTACTATATCCGTAATCGTCGATATTTGATTCTATATTAATAGGAGGTTTATATAGGCCTAAAATACTTTTACGTTTTATTATAATATCGCCCCCTTAACGGGGAATTATTCTAGAGATCTTATTAACTAGCGGTATCTATATCGTAGTATATTTATTTCTAGTATAGCGCTCCTCGGTTTATTAAACCTAGGTAAAGCGGAGTACTTTATTTATAAATATTAATATTCGATAGAAATAGTTACCTTTATACTTAACGAGGGCGCCTTTAATACTACGTTAGGTAAACTTCTATTAATTTTTACCTATAATATAACGATCCTAATATAGGCCGATTTAACTAATATTACGTAAATATAATAAATTAGGACGTATTCTAATAGAGCCTTTATAGGGCGTAATATCTATTATAACGATAAAAGACCGATTTCGGAGTTAGTTTATAATCGAGATAAACTCTAGAATTAGTATTTTATTAAAGCCGTTATTATCTAGTAGGGCGTATACTTTCTAGAGTAGAGTTTAATTAATATATTTTAATATACTATTCATTTAAAGGTTCCTAGGGATAGAGTAATTTTAGACGATATTATATTCGTATTAATAATCGGCGAACGCCCTATTAGCGTATATAAAATCCTTATCGGTATAGAGGTAATAAATACGGTAGTTATTATATTCTTTAACGGACCTATAACTACGAAAGATATTAAATATACTTATTTTATTAGGTATGAAGTAGTAGTAGCTATATTTAAATTTATCGTTAATATAAGTAATTATAAAGCCGAAGCTATAGGCCCTAAGATTAATAATATTACTATAAATAACGTTATATTCGAAACGGCCCTTTCGTAGGCTGCGCTTATACGAATAAATATATATCTTTATAACATTATAAGTCTTATAGCTGTTATCGCCCTTAACCTTCGATAAATCGATACCGTTAGTTATTTTGGATAGCCGTACTACGTTATCTTTCTTTAAATAACCGAGTCTCTCGTACTATTAGGTTAGAGCTTTAGTATTAATAATAACTAGTACTAGTTACTACTAATTTATATATAGAATATAGAGGTTATAGTCCTATAGGATTATAGTAATTTCTTTAGATCCGATAAAGATCTCTTTAGAAATAAAGCCTAGGGGGTAGCTAGCTCGTTAAAGTTTAATATAGGAAATAAAATTAAAACCGTTATTAAGAATATATATAACGTTATTAACCTTAAAATACTATATATCTTTATCGCCTAAATATAGTAGCCGAATAACGTTATTATTATAGTATTAGGCCGCCCCTAAAGTTATTAATACTATCGGCGCTCTTAAGCTTATCGTATTTTATAAAAGTAGAGCGATCGTAATTAATATAGACGGTAGTACCGATATCTAAGACCTAGAGTTTAGAAATATTAGTTATAATATTTATAAGGGCGTAATAGCGTTCTATATTTCCTAAATTAGAATTACCTTCGGTATTAGACCTCTAGCGCTTATTTGATTTATCGGATTTATTATCCTTACTTTTATTATCCTTACTTTTATTATTATCGCTATTATCTTTAATAGCAGCGTTATTATTATCTCTACCGCCGCCTTTACCGCGGCTACCTCGACCGCGCCGGCTGCGGTCGCGCTAGTTATTATAACTAAGATTATTATACTAAAACTTACTATAAATAGTATAATACCGTACCCGCCTAATAAAGTTAGTGTAGTAGGGGTACGATTAAATAGTTCCTTCCTAATTAGGCCCTTAGATACGTTATAGCGTTAAGATATATATAATAAATACTAACTAGCTATAACTAATACTACTAGCCTATAAGTATAATATATTATAAAAGCGAGAAATTATTATATTTAGGGTAGTCTTAGTAATACCGTTAATATTAAAAGAGTCGTGGTCTTTAGCGAATATTTTATAGTAGCGCTAGTAATTAAAGCTAAGGTTACGATAAAACTATTAAATTATTAAATTATTATTAAGTTTAAAGTAGTTAAAGTTATAGAGCTCGTTATAGGCCTCCTAAAATTTACTAACGTAATCGCTAGGACTATTATATTAACTAGTAATAAACCAATCAAACTTAATTAGTATTTTATATAAGTAACTAGAGTTATAAAGTTTGAATTCGTTTATAATAATCGTCTAGGCTATAATAATAACCTTATTATTCTTAATTTTAGTATAGGTTATAAGGGCGATAATATAACGGAGGATATTATAAATCATTTTATTATTAGTAAACTACTAATATATAGTATTAATATTATAGTTAAGTTTACCTACGTCCAGTTCTAGAGTTATAATAAATAGATCTTCGAGGTATTCCTATAAATTCCTTATATTAAAGTTATTATATATATCCTACTTCTATTTAATAAAGCCTTTTATTAAATTTAAGGTTTCGATTTTAATAAATACCTAAATAACCTTTATAAAGGCCGATATATTAACGGTAACCTAGGTATAAAGCCGAATAGCTTAGTATTATTAAGTAGTTTTAGTATTAATTTAGAGTAACTAAAGTTAGCTAGGGAATCGGATCGATAACGGTATATATATATTATATTAACGTCTCTTTTATCGTCGTATATATATACTTTATTACGGAGGTAGTCGACTATTTATTTAATCTACCGAAAAATACGGAGCTAGAGTCTTTAGAGGGTACGTTACTATTTAATAATTAAATAGGGAGGTTTAGTTTTAAGATACTCTAAATTTTACTTTTATTTTAATAGTTATCGCTATCGTAGTCGTTCTAAATAACGAGGCTGAAAGTTTAAAGGATAATATATTTGGGGTTTAGCTCGCTATTACTTTATATAAAAGAATAAAGGTAAATAACTTTAATAACTATTTTAATAATAGGAGTTATAATCGTAGCTACGACCTATAATTATAGTTATAGTATTCTTTCCCCCGACTACGGAGTTATAAGTTTATTCTTAGTTACTAATACTATTAACGCTACTAACGCTTATTTTTTTAAGGCGGTAAACGAGTTATAGTAGTAATTAATTATAATTATTCTAGGCTTTAAAAAGACTTTATAAACTTAAAACTATAATACGCCGGTAACGATTATAATAAGTTATATAGAGGTCATCTATAAAAGTATAGGGCAGGCTCTAAGCGCTATAAGCGCTCGTAAGCCGGTTGAGCTAGTTTAAGCGGGGTAATACTATATCTTGACTCTAGAGCGATATAAGCGCCCCTGAGAATCTAACGCGCTCCTGAGAATGTTTTTGGCTCGTAAGAATGCCTAAATTTAGAATGCGCCACTAACATGGCCCCCATGCATGGCCCCACTTATGGCCATGGCCCTATTCCATTCATGGCCATAGCGCATTCCATTCATGGCCATAGCGCATTCCATTCATGGCCATGGCGCATTCCATTCATGGCCATAGCCCCATTCCATTCATGGCCAAGTCCCTCATTCATGGCCAAGGCTCTGTCGCTGGCGCACCATATAACTGCACCTGGCAAAACGTCGCCATATATCCGGAGTCGCATAGCCCGGGCGTCACCCCCGCGTAGATTTCGCGCGAATCGATTGAATCCGGGAATCAAAAGTTACTGGCGTTGGGGGTGGTTCCGGGGGGTCGCTGCCGTCGATAGGGGCGATCATGGAACATCATATATACGCGTATGTATAGGCCATAAATGGGGGTATGCGCGCATCTATGGGGGCAAGAATGGCCATATATGCGCATATCTATGGGCCATGTATGCGCATATCTATGGCAGCAGTA